>ERZ1027208.94-NODE-94-length-44450-cov-101.225566_pt1 | contig 44450 bp, 40 predicted proteins | sample MGYA00520867_ERZ1027208 | MGnify/ENA primary metagenome ERZ1027208 (study PRJEB33311, sample SAMEA4378413) | marine metagenome | biome: Marine biome; feature: Fjord; material: Water | collected 2014-07-20T08:00:00Z/2014-07-... | depth 75 m ... | reverse complement strand
GCAGTAACTGCTCAAGCCACAGCCGTTGCTGCTGATCGTTAAAGACAATGCTGCGCAGTGCGGCGCGATCCATCGTGCCGTCAGCCTGCAGCACCTTGTCGCCGAAATGGGCGGCGATGGCCTGTAGTGCGGGCATGCCGGGCTCGACAACTTTACGAGCGGCGATGTCAGCATCGACCACTTTAATGCCATAGCCCTTGAAGCAGGTGGCAACAGCGCTTTTACCGCTACCGATACCACCGGTGAGTCCGAGTACAAACATAGCGTGTTCCACAGCAAAACAGAGGCTGCAGATTATAGAGGATGCAGCTTAGGCTTAGAAAGGGATTAGGGAGATTAGAAGAGTTGCAGGTAAGTGCTGGTGATTTTTTCACCGGCGACCAGTGCAATCCACCCCGCGATGGCGAGATAGGGGCCAAAGGCAATTTGCGCCTGCCTTTCCCGACCATAAAGTAGAATACCCACCGTGCCGATTAATGCGCCTACGGCGGAGGACAATAAAATAATCATTGGCAATTGCTGCCATCCCAGCCAGGCACCGAGGGCGGCGAGCAGTTTGAAATCACCGTGGCCCATACCCTCTTTGCCAGTGATTAACTTAAAGGCCCAGTAGACAATCCACAGCACCATATAACCGGCCACGGCACCCGCCACAGCATCGGCTAAGGGCACAAAAGTGGCCGACATATTCACCAGCAAGCCTAACCAGAGTAGCGGCAGCGTAAGGGTGTCGGGCAGTAATTGATGATTGATATCAATGCCGGTCAGGGCGACTAATACCCAGGTAAACAGCAGGGCCCAGGCCGCTTGCGCGGTGAAGCCAAAGTGATAAACCACCGCGAGCGACAACAAGCCGCAAATTAGCTCTACAGTGGGGTATTGCAGTGAAATAGGTTCGGCACAGCTTCTACAGCGCCCCTTTAACAGCAGATAGCCAATGATAGGGATGTTGTGCCAGGGCTTAATCAGGGCTTCACAACTTGTGCAGCGTGAGGGCGGGTAAACCAGGCTGAAATTTTTGCTGTCCTCGGGCGTCTTTTGCCCAAGGAAATCAAGAGCATCATGTCGCCAGCTGTTTTGTAATTGCAGGGGCAGGCGGTAAATTACCACGTTTAGAAAACTGCCAACGACTAAGCCAAGAATTAAGCTGAGGATGAGGGTTAATTCTACAGGGTAGGAGCTAATTGTATGGGTCATACGGAAGCTGGTCTTCTCTGTTTTTTGAGCCGGTGAGGAGTTATATACGGATGGTCAAAGTTACAGACTAGCCCACGACTTGGCCAAGCTGGAAGATAGGCAAGTACATAGCGATCAACAGCCCGCCAACCAGTATGCCAAGTACAGACATAATCATCGGCTCCAGAAGAGCAGTTAAGTTATCGACAGCGTTATCGACAGCCTCTTCATAATGGTCTGCGGCTTTTTCCATCATTTCATCCAGTGAGCCAGACTCCTCACCAATAGACGTCAGTTGTAAGAGCATGACGGGAAATAAATCAGCAGCTTTCAGTGCCGTGTGTATGGTCAAACCCGTTGTTACATCGGCCTGTACTTGCAATATGGCATCGCGATACACAGCATTACCTGAGGCGCCCGCAACCGAACCCAGTGCTTCCACCAGAGGTACGCCAGCGGCAAAAGTGGTTGCCAGAGTGCGGGCGTAGCGGGCAACAACGGCATTTTCAAGAATTGGTCCCACAGCGGGGAGTTTCAGCATCGCTTTGTCGACCGCATCGGCAAACTTCGGCGAGCGCAGTCGGGCTGTTTTAAAGGCATAGCCAATGGCAATTAGGGTGGCGAAAATTACAAACCACCACTTTTGAGCAAAATCGGAAAGACCAACCACGAACAGTGTAAAGGCGGGTAAGTCTGCACCAAAGCCAGTAAAAACTTCAGCAAAAACGGGCACAACTTTGATCAAAAGAATGGCGGTAACAATAATCGCGACAATAATCACCGCGATGGGGTAGGTCATGGCCTTTTTTATTTTTCGCTTTAGTTGCTCACTTTTTTCTTTATAGGTGGCTACGCGATCGAGCAGTGTGTCCAATGAGCCGGAGTTTTCACCCGCTTCAATCAGGCTGCAAAATAAATTGTCAAAGTGTTGTGGAAATTTACGTAAAGCTGAAGCAAAACTATTACCGGCGGCGACGTCGGCATGGAGGTCGTCAATCAGCTTTTTCATATTGGGGTTGTCGGCCCCTTCAGATACAATTTCAAAGCTTTGTACGAGGGGTACGCCGGCTTTCATCATCGTGGCCATTTGACGGCTAAAGGTGGCAATATCCCCCGGTTTGATGGCTTTACCACTGCCAAACAGGTCTTTCGGTTTCTTGCGTACTGATTTGGCAATAATTCCTTGCTGGCGCAGCTGAGCTTTGATTTGGCCGGGGCTGCCACCGCGCATTTCACCTTTGATCTGGCGACCATCTTTGCTCTTGCCTTTGTATACATAGATCTGCGCTGTTGTGGTTGCCGTTGCCATGCTCTAGTCTCTCGTAACCCTGTTAGTTTCTTCGAGGCTAATAATACCTTCTACTGCTTTCTTTAATGCCGACTGGCGCAAAGTTCTAAAGCCTTCCTGTTTAGCTTGTTCACCAATCTCAAGAGAATTACCCCCCTCCATAATGATTTTTGATATAGCAGGCGTGACCTCTAACACCTCATAAATACCCACTCGCCCCTTGTAACCATGGGCGCATTTCTTGCAGCCAACGGCTTTATGTAGCTCAATTTCATTGAGAGGAATGCCAAGAGTCTCGAAGCCTTCTTCTATCAAAATAGATTCGGGAATTTCATGAGCGGGTTCTTTACAGGCTTTACAGAGGCGGCGCGCAAGGCGCTGGGCGATAATTAAGCTAACAGACGTCGCCACGTTAAAGGCGGGCACGCCCATATTGAGCAAGCGGGTCAGGGTTTCGGGGGCACTGTTAGTGTGCAGGGTTGACAATACCAGGTGGCCGGTTTGCGCCGCTTTAATGGATATTTCAGCAGTTTCGAGGTCGCGGATTTCACCCACCATGATGATATCCGGATCCTGTCGTAAAAAGGCGCGGAGGGCTTCGGAAAAAGTGAGCCCGACTTTTGCGTTCATCCCGACCTGGTTGATACCTTCCAAATTAATTTCAATGGGGTCTTCTGCCGTTGACAGGTTGCGCTCGGGGGTGTTCAGAATATTCAGGCCGGTATAAAGAGACACCGTTTTACCTGAACCCGTTGGCCCGGTAACAAGAATCATACCCTGGGGTTGATTTAAGTTACGAAGATAGGCCTCCTTTTGGTCTTCTTCATAGCCCAGGGCGTCGATACCCAGTTGGGCACTGGTGGGGTCGAGAATACGCAGTACAATCTTTTCACCGTACTGGGTCGGCAGGGTGTTGACTCGAAAGTCGATAGCACGGCGTTCCGACAGGCGCATTTTAATACGGCCGTCCTGGGGTATGCGTCGCTCGGAGATATCCATTCGCGACATTACTTTTAATCGCGCTGCAAGGCGCGTGCTCAGGTTGGTCGGTGGTTTGGCGACCTCTTCAAGAATACCATCGGTACGAAAACGCACCCGGTAGCTGTGCTCATAAGGTTCAAAATGGATATCGGATGAACCGCGCTTGATCGCATCGAGCAATAATTTGTTCACAAAACGCACGATGGGCGCATCGTCATCATCGGCGGTAATGGCCTGGTCATCCCCGCCGCTTGCGCCCTCTACATCAATTGAGTCGAGCTGGGCATCTTCAAGTGTGCCGAGAGAGGCGCCAATATCCTCCTCGTTATTCTGAATATACTGGTCGAGAACCGTCCTTAATTTGTCGTATTCGACAACAATAGCCTCTACCGAGGTGCCGACCTGAAAGCGAATATCATTAATAACGTGGTGATTAGTGGGGTCGACCACACCAATTTGTAGGCGGTTTGCCCTCAACGACAGGGGCAGGGCCAGGTGCTTTTGTAAGAGCTTGGCATCGACGATCTCTTTCGGGCAGCTGTCAATATTAAGACTGTTAAGGTCAAACAGCGGTACACCAAACTCCTGTGCGGTAATACTGGCGACTTGATAGGCGCTGAGTATTTGCTCTTCAACCAGGTATTGTGCCAGCGGCATATTCGCCAGCGCGGCAGCATCGTTTGCCTCAATAGCGGCCGTTTCATCAAGCAGTGCATCGCTAACCAGGCGTTTGGGTAGGCCGTGCAGGGTTTTATTGCTGGCATTCATTGCGTGTTGGTGGCCTGTGTTGGTGGTATGAGGCTGAATAAATAGCGGGTTTGCCAATTGATTAATGAAGTTTATTGTAAAACCTCCACTTTACAAGTGGGAAGGCTTTGTTTTCAGTTAGAAAGTAGACCTTGCCCGAGTCCTCAGCGTATTTAATTATGCAATTTTGGGCTGACAAAAAAATAGCAAGCACTGACAGAAATTGTCAGTGCTTGTCGCCAGTTGTCAGGCTGGCTTATTACAAAGCGCCAAGCTGAAAGTAAAGTTTAGCTTAACTATTTGATATAAATAGAAAAATAAAACTTGGCACAACATGTGTATTAACCATGTTGAGAGCAAAGGCCTCACAAAATTATTTTTTACTAAGGAGTTCCACCATGAAGAAACAAACGAATCAACAAGGTTTTACATTGATCGAACTGATGATCGTGATAGCGATTATCGGTATTTTGGCGGCGGTTGCATTGCCTGCTTATCAGGATTACGTTAACCGTGCAAAGGCGAGTGAGATTGTGCTGGCGGCGTCCGGAGCACGCACCTGTGTAAGTGAAATCGTTCAATCGGGTGATAATGCGGCGGGTGTTCCTGATTCATCCTCTTGTGATGATAACTTCGAACCTACTCAGTATGCTAAATCTATTGTAGTAACGGCTGGCGGCGTGATTACAGTGACAGGCGATATATTGGCGGCAAGTGATACTACGGTAACATTGACCCCAGCCTTCAATGCCACAAACAATGTTGTTACTGATTGGACTTGTACCGGCGCGCCCATTGCTTGGATGCCTGGTTCTTGCAGATAACACTTAATAAAGTGGTGTGAAATGGGGGGGAAATCGATTTAATTCATACTCCCTGTTTTATTAAAGAAGCCCTGGTTAACACTGGGGCTTTTTTTATGCCTAAAAAAAAGCAGCAAAAGGGGACGCTACAGCAAAAGGGGACGCTACCCTTTTTGGAAGGTAAGATGTAGGCAATGCCAAGAATTGCTCGAAATGTTTTCCCCGGTATTCCCCATCATATTACGCAACGGGGAAATCGGCGTGAGGATGTATTTTTTGAGGATGAAGATAGGCTTCTGTATTTGCAGTGGCTTGAGCAGTATTGCCAGAAATTTGATGTGGATGTACTGGTGTACTGCTTGATGACGAATCATGTCCATTTGGTGTTAGTGCCTAACAGTCCTGAGGGGCTGCAAAACGTCCTAAAGCCTCTTCATATGCGCTACGCACAGTATATTAATAAGAAAATGGGCTGGAAGGGGCATTTGTGGCAGGGGCGGTTTTTCTCGTCGGCATTAGACGACGCTTATACTTGCTCTGCGATTCGTTATGTGGAAAGAAACCCTGTTTCTGCTGGTATGTTAATGCAGGCTGAGAACTATTTATGGTCAAGTGCCGCGAGCCACTGCGGCCTTAGGGCGTGTTCATTTTTGGCAAAGCCGCCTGCGGCACTTGGTGCAATGTCGGGTAGTGAGTGGGCGGAGTGGCTTGCAGTGCCTGAGTTAGATGAGACGCTGATAGTACTGCGTAAGCATGTAGAGAAAGGCCTGCCCTGTGGAGATGATGGTTTTATTGCAGGCCTTGAGTCAATAGCTGATAGGACGCTTAGATATCGAGAGAGGGGGCGCCCCAAAAAAGGGTAGCGTCCCCTTTAAAAAGAGCCGGGATGGGTTTAGATGGGATTACGCTCAATTAATTGTCGCGAAATAATAATGCGCTGCATTTCATTGGTACCCTCGCCAATAATCATCAGTGGTGCATCGCGGTACAGGCGCTCGACATCGGCTTCGCAGGAGTAGCCGAAGGCGCCGTGAATGCGCAGGTTTTCGTCGGCATTTTTGGCCGCTGCTTCGGTGGCGAAGTACTTGGCCATGCCGGCTTCCATATCACAGCGTTGACCGCTGTCAAAGGCCTTGGCAGCCTGTTCGAGTAATAGGCGGGCGGCTTCTGTGCGAGTGGCCATTTCACCGAGTTTGAGCTGTATCGCCTGGTGCTCGCAAATGGGTTTGCCAAAGGTTTTGCGTTGCTGGGCGTAGGCTGTGGCTTGTTTTAGTGCCGCTGTGGCCACACCGACACCGCGAGCGGCGACGTTGATGCGACCCAGTTCGAGGCCGCCAACGGCATTGTAAAAGCCCTGGCCTTCGACGCCGCCAATCAGGCAGTCTTTGTGGACGCGGTAGTTGTCGAAGCTGATTTCTGCGGTATCAATGCCTTTATAGCCGAGCTTTTTCAGCTTTTTAGTGACATTAAAGCCCTCGCCTTTTTCGGCAATAAACATGCTCATGCCTTTGCGCGGTGGCGTAGTGTTGGGGTCGGTTTTAACCAGCAGGCCAATCACACTGCCTTCAATAGAGTTGGTGATCCAGGCTTTCGAACCATTGACCACATAGTAGTCACCGTCTTTTTCTGCAGCGCAGCGAATGCCCTGTAGATCGGTGCCGGCATCGGGTTCGGTGAGGCCAATGCCGCCGCGCAATTCGCCGCTGGCGAAGCGGGGCAGGTATTTTTGCTTTTGCTCTTCGGTGCCGTAGCTCTGTACGCAGCGGGACATAATTAGGTGGGAGTTGAAAATGCCCGACAGCGACATCCACACCTCGGCCACGGCGGCGACGATTTTTGAATAGGTGGATGCGCTGAGCCCGAGGCCGCCGTACTCGGGGTCAATGGTGGCACCGAACAGGCCGAGCTCTTTCATTTGCTCAACCATGGCGTGGGGGTATTCGTCGGCCTGTTCGAGGTCGTGGGCGTAGGGCGCGACATCGCGTTCAAGCCAGCGGTTGACGCTGTCGAGGATTAGCGTTTCTTCTTCATTTGACATGGGGCTTCTCTTCTTGAATGGCAACTGGTCTTAAATCGCTGCAGGTGACGCCAGTGAGCGGAAAGGATTTAGCAAGCGTTGGAGCTGCCAATAAAGCGCTGATTAGCAGCCCGAGTACAATTTAATACGCTACGCTAATAGCTATTAATAGTTGGCTTTGTCGTCCACGGCGTGGCCGGTTTTGGGGATCAACATGGAGCGCACAAAATCCATAATGACGATGTCGTCCTGGTTTTTGCCCAGGGTTCTAACGGTGACAATACCTGCCGTGGGGCGACTTTTGGATTCGCGAATTTCCAGCACTTCAGATTCGGCATAAATGGTGTCGCCGACAAAAACCGGCGCTGGCATTTTGATTTTGTCCCAACCCAGGTTGGCAATGGTTTTCTGGCTGACATCAGAGACGCTCATGCCGGCAACCATCGACAGTGTCATGGTGCTGTTGACCAGAACTTTGCCGAATTCACTGTGCTTGGCGTATTCCTTGTCGAAATGCAGCGGGTGCTGGTTCATGGTCAGCAGGGTAAACCAGGTGTTATCTGTCTCGGTAATCGTGCGGCCGGGGCGGTGCTCGTAAATGTCACCGACTTTAAAATCTTCAAGATAACGACCGTAAGATTCGCGAAAGCGACCGGGTGCGATTTCAACAGAACTTGGCATGTGGTTCTCCACTGTGGGTTGTTGGGTGGGTAGCCCGCCACCATAAGCGAGCGGGGGGCGAGGTGTCAATTTGCAGGCGGTATTCGTGGCGTAAAGGGCCTGGCTATTACATTGGCGCTGGGGTTTTAAGCGCTATCAAGCTCTTCCCAGCGGGCATAGGCTGCGTTGAGCTCGCTGGCAAGAGTGGTCATTTCATCGAGGGTGCTCTGTTGAGTCGCCTGTTCCTGGCTGTAAAAGTCTGCCTGGCCGATGACGGCTTCAAGGGCCGTTTGGCGATTCTCCAGCTTCTCAATTAAAGCCGGCAGCGAGTCGAGTTCACGCTGGGCTTTGTAGGAGAGCTTCTTTTTGGCAGCGGCTGGTTTTTGAGCCGTGGGCTGTGCAGCCTCGGCAGAAGCTGTTGCTTGCTCTACGGGCGTGTCGGTATTAGTCGTTTGGCTTTCGGCCTGTAATTTACCGCCTCTGGCCACCCAGTCACTGTAGCCACCGACGTGGGAGCTGATCACGCCGCTGCCTTCGAAAGTGAGAATACGGGTCACGGTGTGATCCATAAACTCCCGGTCATGGCTGACCAGCAACACGGTGCCGTCAAAGTCGAGCAGGATTTCTTCGAGCAATTCGAGGGTTTCAATGTCGAGGTCATTGGTCGGTTCGTCGAGCACCAGTACATTGGCCGGTTTGCTGAACAGCTTGGCGAGTATGGCGCGGTTTTGCTCGCCACCGGACAGCGCTTTAACCGGCAGGCGCACACGGTCGGGGCTGAATAAAAAGTCACTTAAATAGCTAATGGCGTGGCGGTCTTTACCATTGATGGTAATAAACTCGCGGCCACCGCAAACGTTGTCGAGGAGGTTTTTTTCCGGGTCGAGCTGGTTTCTCAACTGGTCAAAATAGGCGACTTCCATCTTGGTGCCGAGTTTGACGGTGCCCTGTTGCGGCACGAGTTCGCCCAGTAGCACTTTCAGCAGGGTTGATTTACCCGCACCGTTGGCACCGACAAAACCGATGCGGTCGCCGCGCATGACTTTCAGCGATAAGTTGTCGATTACCGGCTTGTTGCCAAAGGCGTGGCTGACATGCTCGAGCTCGGCAACAATTTTACCCGAGGTGCCACCGGCTTCGATGCGGAAATCGGCTTTGCCCTGACGGCTCACGCGCTGGGCGTGTTCATCGCGCAGGCTTTTGAGGGCGCGAACTCGGCCCTCGTTGCGGGTGCGCCGGGCTTTAATGCCCTGGCGTATCCAGACTTCTTCCTGGGCCAGCTTTTTGTCGAACAGGGCGTTGGCTTTTTCTTCAGCAGCCATTTGCTGTTCGCGATACACCAGAAAGCCGTGGTAGTCGCCGCGCCAGGCGTGCAGGGTGCCCCGGTCGAGCTCAACGATTTCATTGGCCACCTGTTGCAGAAAGGCGCGGTCGTGGGTGACCAGAATGAGTGCACCGCGAAAATTCTTGAGCTGATTTTCGAGCCACTCAATGGCGAGGATGTCGAGGTGGTTGGTGGGCTCGTCGAGCAGCAGTATGTCGGGGTCAGTGACCAGCGCTTTGGCCAGTGCCACACGCTTGCGCCAGCCGCCAGACAGTGACTTCATCAGCGCGTCGGCGGGCAACTCAAGCTGGCTGATAATGGTGTCGACCTTTTGCTGCAACAACCAGCCATCTTTGGCTTCCAGCTCTTGCTGCACCCGGGCCATGGTGTCCATATCACCATCGTTAATACTGTGGTGATAGGCAGCGAGCAGGCTGCCGACTTCATCAAGGCCGCTGGCAACCACATCGTAAACCGAGGACTCATCGGCATCGGGCAAATCCTGTTCCAGCCAGGCAATTTTGCAGCCCGGGCGCAGCCAGTATTCGCCACTGTCGGCGTGGATGCGCTGGCCGAGGAGTTTTAGCAGGGTGGTTTTGCCCTCACCGTTGCGACCCAGTAAACCGATCTTCTGGTTTTTGTGCAGGGTCAGGTCGACTGTTTTCAGCAGGTCACGGGTGCCGAAGTGCAGGCTAACGTTGTCAAGTCGAAGTAAGGGCATATTGGTTAGCTGTTACTTATTTAAGTTAAAGAATAAAACGCGACAGGTCTTCATCACTGGCCAGTGCGTCGAGGTGCTGGTCGACGAAGGCGGCATCGATGTCGATCTTTTTGCCCTCCGCGGCCAGGTCCCCGGCGTCAAAAGACACTTCTTCCAGCAAGCGCTCGAGTACCGTGTGCAGGCGGCGTGCGCCAATATTTTCGGTGCGCTCGTTAACCTCGGAGGCGATTTCCGCCAAGCGCTGTACGCCTTCGTCGCTAAAGTTTACAGCCAGCCCTTCAGTCGCCAGCAACTCGCGATACTGCTCGGTGAGCGAGGCTTTTGGCTCGGTGAGAATGCGCTGAAAGTCGTCGGCGTTGAGGGAGTCGAGCTCAACGCGAATCGGCAGTCTGCCCTGTAATTCGGGAATTAAATCGGAGGGCTTGGAAAAATGGAAGGCGCCCGAGGCAATAAACAGTATGTGATCGGTTTTAATCATGCCGTACTTGGTGGACACGGTGCTGCCTTCAATTAATGGCAAGAGATCACGCTGCACGCCTTCGCGAGAGACATCGGTGCCGGAGGTTTCACCCCGCTTGGCGACCTTGTCGAGTTCGTCGATAAAGACAATGCCATTTTGCTCGGCGTTGGTGATGGCACGGGTTTTGATATCGTCTTCATCGACCAGCTTGGCGGCTTCTTCTTCCGTCAGGTGCTTCATGGCCTGGGCCACGGTGAGCTTGCGGGGCTTGGTTTTGCCACTGCCCATATTGGAGAACATGCTTTGTAGCTGGTTGGTCATCTCCTCCATGCCGGGGGGCGACATAATTTCGACATTGGGGGAGGCGGCGCTGAGGTCAATTTCAATCTCTTTATCGTCGAGATCACCCTCGCGCAGCTTCTTGCGAAATAGCTGACGCGTGCTGGAGTCTGCAGTCTCAGCGTTGCTCTCGTCGCCGCGAGCGGGGGGCAGGAGAGCATCGAGGATGCGCTCTTCGGCTAAATCGTGGGCGCGCTGGTCAACTTTGGTAACTTCCTGCTCGCGCAATAATTTGACGGCGGTTTCGACGAGATCGCGAATAATCGATTCAACATCGCGACCCACATAGCCAACTTCGGTGAACTTGGTGGCCTCCACTTTAATAAAGGGCGCGTTGGATAACTTCGCCAAACGACGGGCAATCTCTGTTTTGCCGACACCGGTGGGACCAATCATCAGGATATTTTTGGGAGTGACTTCATTGCGCAGCTCTTCATTCAACTGCATGCGCCGCCAGCGATTGCGCAGGGCAATGGCAACGGCGCGCTTGGCCTGGTTTTGGCCGACGATGTGGCGGTCGAGCTCGTGGACGATTTCACGAGGGGTCATATTTGACATGGGGTGTTCCCTAAAATTAATTGCCTAACAGTCGGTTGAAATTCTACTGACTCGGCCATCTACTGCGTTAAAACCAAGCTCAAAGTACCCAAAGCACTTCGTGGGGCAGGCTCTGCTCATTTACACGAGTAAACTCCGCTTTTTCGCTTGATTTCGCCTTGTATCTGACTCGACTCAGCGAATTTCAACAACCTGTTAACGCTGAGGTTAGTTGTCGCTTTTTTCGGGGGCGTCAAGAACGGCGCTGTCGAGCTCTTCGATGGTGCGATTGTGGTTGGTGTAAATGCAGATATCGCCGGCTATTTCCAAACCTTTTTCGACGATGTCCCGAGCACTGAGCTCGGTATTTTTGAGCAGGGCCATGGCTGCCGACTGGGCAAAAGGGCCGCCGGAGCCGATGGCGATCAAATCGTCTTCGGGCTGAATCACGTCGCCGTTGCCGGTGATGATCAGCGAGGCATCTTTATTGGCGACCGCGAGCAGGGCCTCGAGGCGGCGCAGTATGCGGTCGGTGCGCCAGTCTTTGGCCAGCTCGACAGCGGCGCGCACAATGTTGCCGCGGTGTTCTTCCAGCTTGGCTTCAAAGCGTTCGAAGAGGGTGAAGGCATCGGCGGTGCCACCGGCGAAACCGGCGATCACCTCATCGTTGTACAGACGCCTGACTTTGCGCGCATTACCTTTCATGATGGTATTGCCCAGTGATACCTGGCCATCGCCGCCGATAACGACTTTGCCGTTGCGGCGTACGGATAGAATGGTGGTGCCTCGATATTGTTCCAATGGAATCTCCCAGATGTATGCTCAGCTCTATGTGGGGACGAGCTTGCCTAAATTCAATGTTCTCAAGCATGTCTTTGTTGAAGCTATTGGTGATGACCTGTTGCACCGTTACACTAGGCGCGCATTTGTGCTCGTTCCACAAAATAACAAGGCACTCTTTAATCGGGACTGGTTAATCGGGGCCAGGTGGTATAGCGCCACGGTTTCAGTCGATAGCAGGTAACAGGCAGCGAATTACAGGCTTGTTAGTGACAGGATAGATCATTGCGCGATAACAAAAATTCCCCGCCAAACCCGGAAGAGGCACCCCAGACCGAAAAGCCCAGCCGAGGCTTGCTCGGCTCCAGCGCCATTGTCGGTGCTATGACCATGCTGTCGCGCATACTTGGGCTGATCCGTGATGTGGTCTTTGCCCGAGTCATTGGTGCCGATGGTTTTGCCGATGCCTTTTTTGTCGCCTTCAAAATCCCCAACTTTTTGCGCCGCCTGTTTGCCGAGGGGGCCTTTGCCCAGGCCTTTGTGCCGGTGCTTACCGAGTATCGCAACGAGGGCGGGCATGCCGCCGTTAAAGAGTTGATTGATAGGGTGGCCGGTGCGCTGGGCTCGGTGTTGATTGTGTTAACGGTGGTCGCGGTGATCGCTGCGCCCATGCTGGCTGGGCTTTTTGCGCCGGGTTTTGTCGGTGATGCCGCCAAGTTTCAGGCCACCACCGAGATGATTCGGGTGACCTTTCCCTATTTGCTGTTTATTTCTTTAACCGGTTTTGCCGGTGGTATCTTAAACAGCTATGACCGTTTTGCGGTGCCGGCTTTTACCCCGGTGTGGCTGAATGTCTGTTTAATCAGTGCGGCATTAGTGGCCGCACCCTGGTTTGAACAGCCGGTTTTTGCCCTCGCCTGGGGGGTGTTTGCCGCCGGTGTTATCCAGCTCTTATTCCAGATTCCCTTTCTGGCGAATATTCATTTACTACCTTCACCTAAAATCGACTGGCAATACCCCGGTGTTAAAAAAATCCTGCGACTGATGGCCCCGGCGATTTTTGGTGTGTCCGTGAGCCAAATTAATCTCTTGCTCGATACGGTGATTGCTTCCTTCTTACCCACTGGCAGCGTGTCCTGGCTCTACTATTCTGATCGCCTGGCAGAGCTACCGCTGGGTGTCTTTGGGGTGGCGGCAGCGACGGTTATTTTGCCCAACCTCTCCCGTCAACACGCGGCGAAGTCGGTGGATGAGTTTAATGCCATTCTCGACTGGGCCATACGCTTCGTGCTGCTCATTGCGGTGCCCGCTTCTATCGCCTTAATGATGATTGCCGAGCCACTGCTGGCGGCGCTGTTTTATGACGGCAGCGAAATCGACCAGCGGGATATCGTTATGGCCGGTTTCAGTTTGCGGGCTTATGCGCTGGGCGTGGTGGCCTTTATGCTAATCAAGGTACTGGCACCGGGCTACTTTGCTCGCCAGGACACGAAAACACCGGTGAAGATCGGTCTGGTGGCGATGGCCGCCAATATGGTGATGAATCTGGTTTTTGTCTTTGTCCTGCACCACTACTTTTCTTTGGGCCATGCAGGCCTGGCGCTGGCGACGTCTCTGGCGGCTTTTCTCAACGCTGGTTTATTATTTCGAGGCCTGCGCCGCCGTGGCGTTTATCGTGCACCGAGTGGCTGGCGTTCCTTTGCAGGCATGCTGCTGCTGGCCAATGCCATCATGGCCGGGGTTTTGTACCTTTCCCTGGCTCAGTTCGGCGACTGGTTTGCGATGGGCTTTTTGACGCGAGCATTTACCGTGTTGGGTATCTGTGGCGTGGGTTTTGTCGCCTACGCTGCGACACTGCTGGTTTGTGGTTTTCGCCTTAGTCAATTGCGTAGTCCGGTTAACAAGACCCAGTGATGAGAGCTCTTGGGAAGAAAGGGCTAATAGGTTTTGTTATCAAAATAGCTTTCTTCTAAGTAAACACCCTTAAATAAGTCAGTTACTTAATGGTAAGCCCTAAAGGGGCTGCCTTTCAGGCGCTGGGCTGGGTATAATTCGGCGCTTTAATGGGGCGGAGTTTGGCAGTGGCAAATGGCGTTGTGGATTTCTTTGTTCGCGGTTTACACAACCTGCGCGAGGAGCATCGGGGCTGCGTCGCCACTATAGGCTCTTTTGATGGTGTCCATCATGGGCACCAGAAGATTATTGCCCAGATAAATGAACGTGCCAGGCATTATGGCCTGCCCTCCGTCGTGACGATGTTTGAGCCCCAGCCCCGCGAGTATTTTTCCCGCGAGCAGGCACCGGCCCGTTTGATGCGCCTGCGTGAAAAGGTCGATGCCCTGCTCGATGCGGGTGTCGACCGAGTGGTTTGCCTGCAGTTTAACCGCGCCATGCGCAGCCTTACCGCTCAACAGTTTGTCGATGATCTACTGATTGCAGGTCTCGGTATTAAGTGCCTGGTGATAGGCGACGATTTTCACTTTGGCTGTGATCGCAAGGGTGATTTTGCGATGCTGGAACAAGTGGGTGCGGAGCAGGGTTTTGAAGTGGTTTCGACCCAAACTATCAAGGCCGATCGTGAGCGGGTCAGCAGCACGCGCATTCGCGCTGAGTTAGAAGCCGCTCGCTTTGATGTTGCAGAGGCGCTGTTGGGTAGACCCTTTCGCATTTCGGGCAAGGTTTGCTACGGGCAACAGTTGGGTAGCAAGCTGGGTATTCCCACGGCCAATGTGAATTTACACCGCTACCGTGCACCCTTGAGCGGTGTCTTTGCCGTCGAAGTACTGCTCGATGGCAAGCGCATCCAGGGCGTCGCCAATGTTGGTTTGCGGCCCACGGTGGGTGATCTGCTCAAGCCTGTATTGGAGGTGCATATGCTGGACTGGGCGGGCAATATTTATGGCCAGCGCATCGCCGTTGAGTTTAAGCAGAAACTGCGCGATGAGCAGAAATTCACCACGCTGGACGAGTTGGTGATTAATATTAATCAGGATATTAAAACCGCACGAGACTACTTCTCGGGCGTAGCGAATTAAACAGCCGGCGCCTTTTTATTGACTCGGCGCTGCACTGAACTTGAATTAAAACAGAATTGAAATTGAGCTAATCCAGATACTTATGAACGACTATAAATCGACCTTGAACCTGCCGAAAACGGCCTTCCCGATGAAAGCCAACCTGGCCCAGCGCGAGCCGGGCATGTTGAAGAAATGGCAGCAGAATGATCTTTACGGGGCCATTCGCAAGGCCCGTGCGGGGCGCGAGCAGTTCATCCTCCACGACGGCCCGCCCTACGCCAACGGCGATATTCATATCGGCCACGCGGTGAATAAAATTCTCAAAGATATCATCGTCAAGTCGCGCACGGTAATGGGCTTCGACGCGCCTTATGTGCCCGGCTGGGATTGTCATGGTTTGCCCATCGAACATCAGGTGGAAAAGAAGCACGGCAAGGCCGGTGCCAAAATTGACTACAAGGCCTTTCGTCAGAAGTGTCGCGACTATGCTCTGCGCCAGGTCGAGGGGCAAAAGAAAGACTTTATTCGCCTCGGTGTTTTCGGTGAGTGGGATGATCCCTATCTGAGTATTAACTACCAGTACGAGGCCGATATTATTCGTGCCCTCGGTAAAATTGCCGAAAGCGGCCATTTGGTGAAGGGCTATAAGCCGGTTTACTGGAGTGTGGTCGGTGCCTCTGCGCTGGCCGAGGCCGAGGTGGAGTACGAGGATAAAACCTCCTTTTCCATCGATGTGATGTTTCCCGCTGTCGATCAACAAAAGTTCAGCGAAGCCTTTGATGGGCTGAGCGGTGAGGGTGAACTTACCGTGGTGATCTGGACCACCACGCCCTGGACGCTACCCGCCAACCAGGCGGTGTCGCTGCATGCCGAACTGGAATATGTCTTGCTGCAATGCAGCATTGATGGCCAGGCAAAGCGTTTACTGGTGGCGGCTGAGCTGATGGAGTCTGCCCTCGAACGCTGGCAGATTGAGGACTCTTCGATTGTTGGCCGTTGCCTGGGTGAAAAGCTCGAAGGCCTGTTGCTACAACATCCTTTTTACGATCGACAGGTGCCGGTATTGCTCGGTGATCATGTCACCACCGAAGCGGGCACGGGTGCTGTGCACACAGCCGCCGACCACGGTGTTGATGACTTTATCGTGTCGCGCAAATACGGCATCGGTACGCTGAATACTTTGGACGATAACGGTGTTTATCGCCCCTCCGTTGAGTTGTTCGCGGGTGAGCACGTTTACAAGGTCGACGAAAAAATTGTCGAGTTGGTTCGCGAGCGCAAGCACTTGCTGGCCGACGGCAAAATCACCCACAGCTTTCCCCATTGCTGGCGCACTAAAACGCCGCTGATTTTCCGCGCCACGCCCCAGTGGTTTATCAGCATGACGGAGCACGGCCTGCTCGATGCCGCCAAGGCCGAAGTCAAAAAAGTACAGTGGTTCCCCGAGTGGGGGCAGGCGCGTATGGAGTCCATGCTCGAGAACAGCCCCGACTGGTGTATCTCGCGTCAGCGTACCTGGGGTGTGCCGATTGCCCTGTTTATTCACGCTGAAAGCGGCGAGCTGCACCCCAATACACCTGCATTGATTGAACAGGTTGCCCTGCTGGTTGAGCGCGATGGAATGGACGCCTGGTACGACCTCGATGCGCGGGACTTGCTCGGTGATGAAGCCGATCAGTACGACAAGGTTAACGACACCCTCGATGTCTGGTTTGATTCCGGTGTCAGTCACGAGGCCGTCTTGCGTCGCCGTGACAATCTGAGCTATCCGGCCGATCTTTATCTCGAAGGCTCCGATCAACACCGTGGCTGGTTTCAGTCGTCGCTAAAGTCGGCCATCGCCATCAACGGCACGGCGCCCTATAAAGCGGTGCTGACCCACGGTTTTACCGTCGATGCCAATGGCCACAAAATGTCCAAATCTCTGGGCAATGTCATGGCTCCGCAAAAGGTGATTAACCAACTGGGTGCCGATGTACTGCGCCTGTGGGTGGCCTCGACGGATTTCAGTGGTGAAATGACGGTGTCCGATGAGATCCTGCGTCGCACTGCTGATTCCTACCGCCGCATCCGCAATACCATTCGCTTTATGTTGTCGAATCTTGATGGTTTTGATCCCGCTACAGACTGTGTTGCCAGCGACGAACTGCTGTCCCTCGATAGCTGGGTGATTGGCCGCGCCGCGCAATTGCAGACTGAAATTAACAGCGCTTACGAGAGCTATAATTTCCACAGCATCTACCAGAAAATCCACAATTTTTGCGCCGGTGATCTCGGTGGTGTTTATCTTGATATTATTAAAGATCGCCAGTACACCTGCCAAAGCGAAAGCCTGGCAAGGCGCTCTGCACAAACTGCCCTTTACCATGTGGCCGAAGCCATGGTGCGCTGGATTGCCCCTATTCTTTGCTTTACCGCTGAAGAAGTGTGGCAGGCATTGCCCGGTGAGCACAGTGAGTCTGTGCATCTGACAGAGTGGTATCCGCTACCCGAGCTGGCAACTGATAATGTCTTGAGCGAAGACGACTGGCAGCAATTTATCGCGGTTAAAGAAGCAGTCAATAAAGCGTTGGAAGTTGAGCGTCAGGCGGGTCGTCTGAAAGGTTCTCTCGAAGCCAGTGTCACTCTCTATTGTGATGACGAACTGGCGGCTACTCTGGCAAAAGTTGGTGATGAGTTGCGCTTTATTTTAATTACCTCTGCAGCCACCCTGCTGCCACAAAGTGATTTGCCAGCGAGCGGTGCTAGTGAAAGCACCATTGCTGGTTTAAGCATTCAGGTCGACGTGAGTAGTGGCGAAAAATGTGTGCGCTGCTGGCATCACCGTGAAGATGTTGGCACGAGTACCGAGCACCCTGAACTGTGCGCGCGCTGCGTCGACAATGTTGAGGGCGAGGGTGAACAGCGCCGTTTCGCTTAATCGACTGTTGATGAGTATTCAAGGGCTTCCCGTCGCGCTTTACTATGGATTGGCACTGTCATTGTTAGTGCTCGACCTGTGGACCAAGGCCCTTGCGACTGAGTATTTAAACTACGCCGAGCCAGTAGTAGTGACGAGCTTCTTTAATTGGACCCTGCTACACAATACCGGTGCCGCCTTCAGTTTCCTGAGTTCTGCGGGTGGCTGGCAACACTGGTTGTTCGGTGGTATTGCATCCATTATTAGCGTGGTGCTGGTTGTCTGGCTTTATCGCGCGCCGGCGAGCGCCGTACTACTGAAGTTTTCACTGGCCTTAATTCTTGCCGGTGCCCTGGGTAATTTATGGGATAGGGTGACCCTGGGTTATGTGGTCGATTTTATTCAATGGCACTACAAAGGCTACTATTGGCCGGCCTTTAATATTGCCGATGCGGCGATTAGTGTCGGTGCCGCAGCCATGGTGATTGATTCTTTTCGCGCTTCCAGTCGGGATTGAGCGCGTTCACAGCCTGCTATTGAGGTGTATTAAATGAGTTCTAATTCAACAAACGATGCTGATTCGATAGGCAATGCATCGCGGGTGACCCTGCATTTTTCCCTGTCGCTTGACGATGGTTCGGTGATTGACTCCAATTTTGAGCAATCGCCCGCCACGCTGAGCATAGGGGATGGCAATTTGCCTCCGGGTTTTGAAGAACACCTACTGGGCATGAGCTGCGGTCAACAAGCGAGTTTTACCGTGCTGCCGGAAAAGGCCTTTGGTCAACACAATCCCTCCAATATTCAGCACGTAAAGCGCAATAGTTTTGCCGCAGATATGGCGCTGTCCGAAGGTTTAGTGGTGTCCTTTGCCGATGCCAATAAGGGTGAGCTGCCCGGTGTGATTCAAGCCATTGGTGAAGATGAGGTGACGGTCGATTTCAATCACCCGCTAGCGGGGAAGAACCTGATTTTTAAAGTGGAAATTGTCGCCGTCGAAAACCTTGCCGTAGAGGCGCAGTAATGGAAGTTCGACTGGCTAACCCACGGGGCTTCTGTGCCGGCGTTGATCGCGCTATCGATATCGTCAATCGCGCCCTCGACCTTTTCGGTGCGCCCATCCATGTGCGCCATGAGGTAGTACACAATAAATTTGTGGTGGATCAATTGCGCGAGCGGGGCGCGATTTTTGTCGATGAGCTGAAAGAAATCCCCCGGGGTTCTATTGTGATTTTCAGCGCCCACGGTGTCTCGAAAGAGGTCTGTGCGGAGGCCGAGCAGCGCGGTTTAAAGGTCTTCGATGCCACCTGTCCACTGGTCACCAAGGTGCATCTCGAAGTCGAAAAATTTAGCCGCGAGGGCCGGGAGTGTGTGTTGATTGGCCACTACGGTCACCCGGAAGTGGAAGGCACCATGGGTCAGTACGACGAGGCGAATGGCGGTGACATTTACCTGGTGGAGAATGTCGATGACGTGGCGATACTGCCCATCAAAAGCGCGGAAAATTTGGCCTTTGTAACGCAAACGACCCTGTCGGTCGATGACACCTCGTTGGTGATTGATGCGCTGCGGGCGCGCTTCCCATCTATTGAAGGGCCGCGCAAAGACGATATTTGCTACGCCACGCAAAATCGCCAGGATGCCATTAAACAGCTGGCCCTGGAGTGCGATGTGCTGCTCGTGGTGGGTTCCGCCAATAGCTCCAATTCCAATCGTTTGCGCGAGCTCGCCGAGCGCTGTGGCGCCAAAGCCTACTTGGTCGATAGCAGTGCCGATGTTCAAGCTGCTTGGTTTGGACCGAATACTGTCGTCGGTGTTAGTGCCGGTGCCTCGGCGCCGGAAACCCTGGTGCAGGAGCTGGTCGATGCACTTTCGGGTGGTGATGGGGACGTTGTTACAGAGCTTTCGGGAAAAGTTGAGGCTATTCGTTTCTCCGTGCCAAAAGAGTTGCGTTAAAATAGCCGCTTCAGCAGCTTAATCAATATTTAATTTCTTCAGTTTATAACGCAGTTGGCGAAAGCTGATACCGAGTTTTTCTGCGGCCGCCGTTTTATTCCAGCGACATTCTTCCAGCGCTTTTTCGAGCATGCCCTTTTCAATTTCGGCAAGATAGTCGTCTATCGATTGGCCATGGAGCTGGTGTTCGCCCTGCTTATTATTGCTGATGGCTTGTTGGGCTGGCTGGCTAGCGAGCACACTGGTTTCAGTCTCCACAGTAACGCTGCTTTTTCGGGCCTTTAACTGTAGATCAGTCGCTTCGATAACGTTGCCATCACACAGGGTGAAGGCTCTTTCCAGGGTGTTTTCCAGTTCGCGAACATTGCCGGGGAAGGGATAGTGCAACAGGGTGTCCAGCGCATCCGCCGATAGTTTGGCCACGGCGCAATCAAAGTCGGCGGCAAATTTTGTTAAAAACAGGTCGGCCAATTGTGGGATATCTTCCTGCCTGTCACGCAGTGGCGGCACATCTAATTCGATGACGTTAATTCGGTAATAAAGATCTTCGCGGAAGTGCCCCTTGGCAATTTCAGCATCGAGGTCTTTATGGGAAGCGCTGAGAATTCTGATGTCGACGGGTATCTCGTGATCCGAGCCGAGGGGGCGCACGGCTTTTTCCTGAATACCACGCAGCAGTTTGACCTGCATGGCGAGGGGCAGGTCGGCAACCTCATCGAGAAACAGGGTGCCGCCATCGGCATTTTGAAATAAGCCCTTTTTATCCTGATGGGCACCGGTAAAGCTGCCCTTGGTATGGCCGAAGAATTCGCTTTCCATCAGCTCGGAGGGAATGGCACCGCAATTCACCGGGATAAACGGCCCCTTTGCTTTGGGCCCGCTGTAGTGAATGTTGCGGGCGACGATTTCCTTACCGCTGCCGGATTCGCCGTAGATAAAAATGGGTGCCTGACTCCGTGCTACGCGGGAAATCTGCTGGCGCAGTTTGTTCATGAGGGCGGAGTCGCCGGTTAATTTACCCGCGCTTTTACTCAAGTTGACAGGTGCTTGCGTAGAGAGGGCCAGCGCGGCTTCGACCATTGCGCGCAGGCGCGGTAGTTCGAGGGGTTTGGTGACGAAGTCGAAGGCGCCCAGCTTCAGGGCTTCAACGGCGATCTCCGTATTGCCATAGGCGGTGATCATGGCGACGGGCATCTTGGGGTATTTATGCTGAATCACACTGATCAGGTCCATACCGCTGCCGTCGGGTAATTTCATATCGGTCAGGCAAAAAGCATAGGACTCCTTGTTCAGACACTCAATGGCGGCGCTGAGGGTTTCCGCCTCATCGACCTCGAGATCCATTTGACTCAGGGTCATGGCCAGCAGTTCGCGAATATCCGCTTCATCGTCGACAATCAGGGCTCGTTTTTTAGTCATTGTGTAATCTCTGTTGCGCTTGTTCGGGGTGGGCAAAGCCAATTCTAAAGAAGCCCGGCTGGTCATTTTCTGCCGCCAGATAATCGAGAGTGGCAAAGTTAATTTCGCAGAGCTCGCGCGCCAGGTACAGCCCCAGGCCTGAACCCGTGTGTGAGGTGGTGTAAAAGGGTTCGAAAATTTGGGCGATAAGATCTTCGCCAATGCCTTCGCCGCGATCGTAGAGGTCGAGACAGGGCCGCTGGGTGAGAGGATCTATGTGGCAAATACATTTGGCCCAGGCTTGTGAGCTGTATTCGAGGCCGTGGCGGTGAGCATTTTCCAGCAGATTGGTGAGTACCTGGTGTAGCTGGCTAGGGTCGAAAACGATGATTGTTGCGGGATTGTCGATTTTGATTTCGATAGTGCATTTGTGGGCACAGCTGTTTTTGTAGTCTTCGATAAAGCTGTTTAACCAGCGCCCCAGGTGCAGGTTTTGTGCGTCGGGTGCCTTGCGCCGCGACAGTTGGCTAACATTTTCTATCACCTGATTGAGCCGCTGGGTGTGTTTAATGATAATTTCACTGAGGCGCTTACTTGAACCTTGCTGGTCCTGCTCCTCGGCCAAGAGTTGTGCAGCGTGACTGATGGCGCCGAGGGGATTGCGAATTTCATGGGCAATACTACCGGTCAGCCGCCCCAGAGAGGCCAGTTTTAAGCGCTGGGCATTTTGCGCGGCGATGCGCGTGTCTTCCAGAAAAATAATCGTGCTTTTATTTTCACTGCGCTCCAGGTTGGCGAACTTGGCCTGAATCTCGGTGCTGCTTTCGCTGACCTTAAAGGCGGGCATTTTCTGCCAGGGCTGGCTCAGCCAGGTCTCGTAACCTTTTTGCAACAGCGGACTGGCGCGAAGGCTGGTACCGTTACCCAGAGCCGTATCTGTTTTCTCGGCACCGAGCATTTCTATGGCGGCATTGTTGATCAGTTCGATTTTGCCCTTCGTATCGACCACCACGATGCCGGTCAGCATGCGCTGAATAATTAGCTGGTTGAGGTTTTGCAGGTGTACGGCCTGGTCCGATTCGCGCAGGGCAATTTGTTCGCTGTGGCGCAGGCGCTGGTTGAGTGTTCTGAACAACACGGCGGTGAGAAAGAGTACAAAACCCAGTAGGCCGGCCGGGAAAATGGCTCGCCTGCTATCGTCTAATAAATAGGCGGAGATCAACTCTTCAGCGAGCAGCAAAATACTGGCCAGGGCAGCGGTCAATAATGCCAGTTGATTGGTGAATATCAACGAGCTGGCCGCGACGGTGATCAACATCAACAGGCCGAGGCCGCTGCTGAGACCGCCACTGCTGTGCATTAACAGGGTCAGCGCGATCAGGTCGAGTAAAAAGTGGGTAAACAGCAGTAGATTGTTGTTGGTGTCGCGTTGAGAGAACAGCAGCAGAGTAATTGTGAGGCAGGTGACAAGGGCGTAGCCAATGGCGGTCAGCTGATAGAGCTGGGGATTGTCGGTACCAAAAATATTACTGGCGGCGCCGGAGAAGTACATGCCCAGCAGCACGAGCGATAGCGCGCAACGATAGTAAATATAGACCTTGGCCGTGCCCTGAGCCAGATGGCCCAGGTCGACGGCGGACTTGCTTGCTTGCATTGCGCTACCTGGATTTTGCTATTGGCTGGATTTTAGCTGAAAATAGTCGGCTTAATCATTTATGGACACGTCAGTAGTATGACATCACTGAAAGTTGCTTTGGCGCAAATAAACCCCCTGGTTGGCGATATTCCCGGTAATACACGACTGGTTATCGATACGCTGAGCCATGCTCGGGACACGCTAAAAGCCGATATCGTTATTTTCCCGGAACTGGTGCTTTGCGGTTATCCACCGGAAGATCTGTTGTTGCGGCCCAGTATTCAAGTGCGTATTGAAAAAGCCCTGGCGCAAGTGACGGCGGCCTGCGCTGGCATCGTCGCGGTTATTGGCTACCCCTGGCGCGAAGAGGGGCGGCTCTACAATATGGCGGGGGTCATACAAGAGGGCAAACTCATCGGCCAATACGCCAAAAACTGCCTGCCAAATTATCAGGTATTTGATGAAAAGCGCTACTTTGAGGCGGGGAATACCCCCTGTGTGGTTGATATTTGTGGGGCGAAAGTGGGCCTCAGTGTCTGTGAAGATATCTGGTCGAGTGAGCCATTAAGGCTGGCTCGTGAGGCCGGTGCCGAGGTGATTTTTAATATTAACGCCTCCCCCTTTCACGTTGGCAAGCAGACCGAGCGCGTGGCAACGGTTGCCGAGCGTGCTCGCGAGGGCAATATTCCCATTGTTTACGTCAACCAGATTGGCGGCCAGGATGAGCTGGTGTTCTGCGGCGGCTCCATGGTGGTCGATGCCGCCGGTGAGCTCTGTTATCAGGCACCGATGTTTGAGCAGGGTGTGTTTACGGTCGACCTAAGATTGGACGATGAAAGGGTAATAGTGGCGCCGCAAACAATTGTGCCGACTCCCGACGATCTCGCCACGGTGTATCAGGCTCTGGTACTGGGTGTGCGAGATTACGTCAATAAGAATGGTTTTAAAGGGGTGGTGCTGGGTTTATCCGGTGGTATTGATTCGGCACTGACCCTGGCCATTGCCGTCGATGCCCTGGGTGCCGATCGCGTCGAAGCGGTGATGATGCCCTTTCGCTACACCTCCCAGCTGAGTCTCGATGATGCTCAGGCCGAAGCCGATATTCTCGGCGTGAGCTATAAAGTGATCGGCATCGAGCCTATTTACAATGCCTTTAGTGAAGCCCTCGCCGACGAGTTTGCCGGGCTGGATGCGGATAAGACCGAAGAGAATATGCAGGCCCGCTCTCGGGGTGTGCTGTTGATGTCGATCTCCAATAAAAAGGGCTCGCTGGTATTAACCACGGGTAATAAAAGCGAAATGTCGGTGGGTTACGCGACCCTCTACGGCGATATGGCCGGTGGTCTCGATGTGCTGAAAGACGTGAAAAAGGTACTGGTGTTCGATCTATGCCGCTATCGCAATACCCTTTCAGAAGTAATTCCCGAGTCGGTGATCATTCGTCCGCCCTCGGCGGAGCTGGCGCCGGATCAGATCGATGAAGATACTTTGCCGCCCTACGAAATACTCGATCAAATTTTAGAGCTTTATATTGAAGAAGATATGGCGGCGCTGGATATTATCGCCCGGGGCTTTGACGAAGAGGATGTGCACCGCATCCTGCGTATGGTGGATATCAATGAATACAAACGCCGACAGGCACCGATCGGGCTGCGTATTACCGAGCGAGGTTTTGGCCGCGATCGGCGCTACCCAATTACCAATGGCTGGCGCTCGGGGGAGTAGTTCCGAACTGTAAAGCGCGCCGAAAAGAGAAGGGCCTTAATGCGATTGCGTTAAGGCCCTTTTTTATTGAGTGAAATGTTCCGTAACCCTTAGTTAAACACGCCAAATGTCATCTTGTCGAAGAGAGACCTTTCTGCGTCGGGTGTTTCAGTCTTTGCCTCTGTTTCTGACCTGTTGGGTGTCACTGACAAATCCTCCGCGCCGTGAATGGCCGCCAGAGGGTTGTTGTAGATGTCCCTGCTGTCAAAAACGGGTGGGTCTTCCGGCACGTAGTAGCCGAAAGTCAGGCGACTTAACCAGGCGGTTTTATCCAGGGTGCCCGCAGCCTGGTATTGATATTCGCCCTGCTCATTCAGCGCGGGGTGGCGGGGGTAGTTGAGGGCCAGTATCTGCGCCGATTCTGCAGCGAGATCCTGGAGGTCGAGCAGGTAATAGGCTTCGGCCATGACCGCCAGAGCGTCGGGCACCGCAGGTGTCTGCTGGAAGTTCTCAATCACATAGCGCCCGCGATTAGCCGCTGCCAAATAGGCACCGCGTTTGAAATAGTAATTGGCAGCGTGAATTTCGTGCCGCGCCAGTCGGTTGCGCAGTTCGAGCATGCGCTGTCGGGCATCATCGGCGTAGGGGCTATTGGGGTATTTATTAATAAGCTCGCTAAAGGTGGCGAAGGATGAGCGGGCGCTGCCGGGGTCTCTTTTGGTGTCATCAACGGGGGAGCGATTACTAAATAGGCCCTCGTTTTGCAGGGCTGCCGATAAGCCTTTCATATAGTAGGCGTAGTCGACATTGGGGTGGCGGGGGTGGAGGCGAATAAAGCGATCCGCCGAGGCCATCGCCGCCTCGAAATCGGTGGACTCGTGGTAGACGTAGATTAATTCCAGTTGAGCCTGGTCGGCGTAGTTGCCAAAGGGGAACTGGGCTTCGAAGGCATTGAGATTAATAATGGCATCGGACCAGTTGCGAGCGTCGAGGTTGCCACGTATTTTATTGCGCAGTCGCTGTTCACTGAGGCTTAGCGCCTCCTCTTCCGTTTGTTCGGCATGCTCCTCTTCAGAGTCGACAAAGGGCACCCAGGAACAGGCGGAAAGCAACAGAGAACTGAGGATCAGAAGGGCAGAAAAACGCATGGTGGTGGGGAGTCCGATTGGTTGGTCGCCAAAGCTCAATGCTAATGGGTGTGTACAGTAGTCTTGCGTGTCGAGCATCGCCCTGTAGAATCGACATTTAACCATAGCTCAGCGAGAAGCTAAATACCGAATGCTTTCAGAATCAGGTGAAATCTCTTTACAGGCCGAGGTGCCGAGCCACTTGAGTGGTGCACGCCTCGATCAGGCGGCGGCCGAATTATTCGCTGCTTATTCACGCACCCGTCTACAGCAGTGGATACGCGATGGTGCTTTGCAGATCGATGGTCGCGCCGGTAAGACCCGCGAAAAATTGCTCGGTGGCGAATACCTGACCCTTCAAGCTCAGCTCGAAGCGGAGGGCGAATGGCAGGCCCAGCCCATCCCCTTTGAGATCGTCTTTGAAGATGCCAGTGTGATTGTGGTTAATAAAGCCGCGGGTCTGGTGGTGCACCCGGGGGCTGGCAATCCCGACGGCACCCTGCTCAATGGCTTGCTGCACCACTGCGAGCAGCTGGCGACTGTGCCCCGCGCCGGCATCGTCCACCGCCTCGATAAAGACACCACGGGTTTAATGGTGGTGGCGAAAACCCTGGAGGCCCATCACTCGCTGACCAGCCAACTCAAAGATCGCAGCGTCAAGCGTCACTACCGCGCCATCGTGCAGGGCGTGATGACGGGTGGTGGCACGGTTGATGTGCCCATCGGTCGCCATCCTACCAGCCGCACACGCATGGCGGTACTGCGCCCCGGGCGCGAGGCCGGCAGTCGCTATCGAGAGGCGATTAGTCACTACCGTTTGGTGCAGCGCTTTGCCGGCCATAGCCACGTTGAGGTGGCGCTGGAGACCGGCCGCACTCATCAAATCCGTGTGCATATGGCCCACCTGGCTTATCCGCTGGTGGGTGACGTCGTCTACGGTGGACGCCTGCGTTTGAGTGCCGGCTGCAGTGCCGAATTATCGACCGCCCTACGGGAGTTCCCCCGCCAGGCTTTGCACGCGTTACGCCTGAGTTTTATTCATCCCAGCTCGGGTGAGAGTGTTGAGTGGGAGTCCTCTCTGCCAGAGGATATGCAGCAATTACTGGACGTTTTAGAGCGTGAATCCCTCAGCGTTTGAGGTGCAGGGTTTTGATCCTGCCAATTTTCAGTTTCAGTATTTGCTACCGCAATGGCCTCTGCCACCGGGGGTGAAAAGTATTATCACCACCCGCGAGGGGCAGCCAGCTGGAGCCAGGGGCAAGTTGCTGAATGCTCTTGATGAGAGTGCCGAATGTCAGCAGCAAGTGTTTCGCAATCGTTGCGATTTGGCTGAGCAGTTAGCTCTGGTTCAGCCTTTACCGTGGTTGGTTCAAGAGCACGGGGTTCGTGTGGTCGATGCTGCGGCTATAAAACACCAGTCCCAACGCATTGCCGATGCCTGCGTCAGCCGTACGCCAGGTCAGGCCTGTGTGATTCAGACGGCTGATTGCCTGCCCGTATTGTTATGCAATGATGATGGTTCGGTAGTGGCTGCCGCCCACGCTGGTTGGCGCGGCTTAGTTGCCGGTGTACTCGGTGAAACAGTGGGCGCAATGGCCGTTAAACCAGCGACTCTTTCTGCCTATTTAGGCCCCGCTATCAGTCAACAACACTTTGAAGTGGGTTGTGAAGTGAGAGAAACTTTTTTGGCCGGGGCGCAGAGGGATGAGCTGACTTTGACCGAGGCTTGCTTTGTTCCTGCAAAAGCTCGACCCGGACACTACTATGCCGATCTCTATCAGCTGGCCCGCATTCAGCTACGCCGTCTTGGGGTGACACGTATTTATGGCGGTGACGACTGCACCTATACCGATACCGAGCGCTTTTATTCCTATCGCCGCGAGGGGCAAACGGGGCGTATGGCGAGCTTGATCTGGATAGCGAGCTGAGCGAGCGCTAGTAGCGTCTACTGTCTAACTGCCGTGATTGAGCAGGGTGATTTTTTCCGGCAGTATGAGAATGGAGGCCAGTAGCGAAACGACTTCTCTACGCTGGGGGGAGGCGAGCCAGTCTTGCCAGTTTTCCCGGCTTTGCATTTTGATTAAAATATAACGCACATACTGATCTTCGATGCCGTGTAGAGATTCTCCCGAAATAAAACCGGGTGCCGAGACCGTGGCCTGAAGCATTTTGCGGGCAAAGTTGTTGTAGGTACTGGCCATGCCGGGGGCGATATGGCGCTCAATTAATACGGTGATCATTGCGGGACTCTATATAAATAGCACTTAAAAAGTAACTCAGTGGGTCGGCCTTCCGTATGCTCCCTGCTTGCTCGAGACAACTTTGCAAGGCCGTGCCGACATCATACGCCCTGGCTCTTTTCCTGTCCGCCAGCATCTGAGAAAATATGCCCATGAGCGAAACTATTGATAGTCCTGATTTTGATACCTTACTCGATACCTCGGGCCTGCTTTGCCCCGAGCCGGTAATGATGTTGCACGGCGCGGTGCGCGATGTCGCCCCGGGGCAGGTGATTAAAGTGGTGGCGACAGATCCCTCGACGGAGCGGGATATTCCCAAGTTTTGTCAGTTTCTCGATCATGAATTAATCGCACATTATCAGCAGGGTGAGAGCTACCTTTATTTTATTCGTCGCGGTTAATGGCTTTTGTTGAAGGAAGGCTGTTGGAGGGTTATTAGGTAGCTTATGTGCCTTAGCGCCCACGCCGGGGCGAAGAGAGCTAAGGCACATTAAGATAGCTTATTAATAAAAATTTAAGTGGCGGCCATACCACCATCGACAGGCAGGGAAACCCCAGTCATGTATGAAGCCTGATCAGAACACAGCCATACCGCCGCATTGGCAATTTCCTCGGGCTCACCAAAACGCCGAAGTGGCGCCAGGTTTTCCATATGCGTACGGGCAGCATCATTATCGCCAATCGCAGTCAGTAACAGGGATGTGCCGATGGGGCCGGGACACACCGCATTCACGCGAATGTTTTTTGAGGCTAGCTCGATAGCGCCGGTTTTGGTGAGACCGACGACCCCGTGTTTGGCGGCGACATAGGCCCCACTATTGCGAATACCGACCAGCCCTGCGTAGGAAGCCGTGGTGACAATGGCACCGCCGTCGCCCTGGGCGATCAACTGCCGGGCTACGTGCTTCATCGATAGCCAGGCACCTTTCAGATTCACCGCGTAGTTGAAGTCGAAGTTTTCCACCGTGTCATTGACGATGGAAAAGCCTTCGCCCGGAGCGCCGGCATTATTGTGGGCGCAGTCGATGCGACCAAAGGCGGCAACCCCAGCGGCGACAAGTGCTTCAACATCGGCTTCATTACTAATGTCACAGTGGGAAAAGACGGCTTCTCCTCCCGCCTGCTCGACCAGTTTGACGGTTTCTGCCCCGCCGGCATCATCGATATCACCGAGCACGACTTTTGCCCCTTCACGGACAAAAGCCAGGGCCGATGCTCGACCGATACCCGAACCCGCACCGGTGACGACGGCGACTTTATTGGCGACTAAATCAGTCATTTCTACCTCCTTTAACTTTCGAATTTATAGCCCTTACCGTCGCTGACAATTTTGCCGGCGGTGGGCGTGGCAAAGTGGGTGCCCAGTACCGTGGCTTTAGTATCACCAAAGCGCTGCATAAATTCGATGCGGGTTTTTTCGGCGAGGCTACTCTCGACGTCTGCACCATCAATCCAGCCGGGTTTGGCCATTTGCAGAGGGTGGTGGAACATGTCGCCGGTTATCACCGCCTCTTCACCCTCTGACTGAATATGAATACTGACGTGTCCGGGGGTATGTCCGGGGGTGGGGATAAGGCTGATCTCGTCATTGATTTTATGCGTCGAATCGACCAGGTCGACCAGCTTGGCATCAAATATAGGCTCTAGTGCGTGATCGAGAGCATGGCTTTCGTAGGGGTCTTCCTCATCTTTCCAGAAGTCCCATTCAGCGGCGCCGAATAAATAGCGCGCATTGGGGAAGGTCGGGATCCATTGGCCGTCGACCAGATGGGTGTTCCAGCCGACGTGATCGAAGTGCAGATGGGTGCAGAGCACGCGGTCGATTTTATCGGCGGGAAAGCCCAGCTCGGCCATATTTTCGAGGAAGGGGGTATTCATGTTGTCCCACTCGTCATACAGGGGCAGTTTTTTGCCGTTGCCGGCACAGGTGTCGACAATAATGTTCAGTCCACCCGCGCTGATTAAAAAGGCGTGAATGCTTAAAATCATATCGCCGTCATCATCGAGAAAGTTGGGGCGTAACCAGTCATCGTAGGCGGTCAATTCTGCGGCACTGCGGTCGGGAAAGAGGGAGGGGATAGGGGCTTTTATCACCACCTCGACCAGTCGAGTGATGGATACCTTGCCAATTTTCCAGCTGAGTTGTTCGTAGCGTCGGTCAGTCATAATTTGTCAGGCCTTATGGTGTTGTTATTTGTGGGCCGATCTTAACCCAATTCCCTGTGCTCTTGTTTACTGCGGCTTAATGGGCTTATGGCTGCGGCGTGTACAAATGCTTGCGTGGCAAAGAAGGGCGTTGTTATTATTTATTCCGTTTGGCGGTAAGCGGTTCGGGAAGCGGCAGTCAATTTGCGTTTTCCTAAGCGGTATTTTAATTAAGGTTTATTTAATTCAGGGAGAGAAGTTGATGTTGAAGCCGTTAATAGCCATCGGGCTAGTGGTCGCTCTTTGCAGTGCCGGGGTATTGGCAGCGGGTAAGCCGAATGGCGATTATCCGATTGAAGATCGTTTTGCCGCCACGGTGATTGGTACGCCGAAATTTTATAAAGCAGAGCTGCCGGCTGAAATACCGGTGAAAGAATATACCTTGCCAGGTTTGCACTCGGTGCCAGCGTTGTTTTGGTATAGCGAAAACCTACATTTCTCAGCGGCTCTGCAAGAAGGACGAGCACCTCTTGTCTTTAATATTGCCGGCACGGGTGCAGGTTACAAATCGATGAAAATGCTGGCCCTGCAAAAAGCCCTGTATCAGGCGGGCTTTCATGTGATTAACCTGTCATCACCGACCTACCTTAACTTTCTTATCAACGCTTCGCAGTCAAACCTGCCGGGTTTTTTGCCGGAGGATGCGGAAGATATTTATCGGGTAATGGAGCTGGCCTACCAAAAAGTTGAGGCCGATGCTGAGGTCAGCGAGTTTCATGTCATGGGCTATAGCCTGGGCGCGGCCCATGCCGCTTTTGTTGCACAGCTGGATCAGACGCGAAAGGTCTTTGATTTACAGAAAGTGTATATGATTAACCCGCCCGTTAATCTCTATCATTCGGTCGACATTCTCGACCAGTTGCTCGACGACAATGTTAAAGGTGGGGTTGAGGGGGTGGGTGTTTTTCTGGATAAAACGCTCAATCGTTTGGCGGCGAGCTATGACCCTAAAGAGGGTATGCACTTTGATGGCGACTTTCTATATGACGCCTATTCTTCCTGGGATCCGTCAAAACGTGGTATTGGGCCAGAGGGTCGTAATGGTGCTGCAGCCTTGATCGGCACCTCGTTTCGTATGAGTTCGGCCAATGTCGTTTTTGCGGCAGACCTGATGTCCAACAGCGGTTATATCATTCCCCCCGGCACCGAGTTCGGCCGGCGTGAGCGGCTGGACTACTATGCCAAAGCCAGCCATGTGGTGAAATTTACCGAATATGTTGACCATTTGGTGATTCCCTACCTACAGCAAAAGTATCCGGGGAAAAGCCGAAAACAATTACTGGGCGAGGCAAGCCTCCATCATATTGAAGACTTTCTTGCGGGTAATGCTCAGGTGCGTGTGGTGACCAATCGCGATGAAATTATTTTAGCGCCGGGAGATCTTGAATACATGGAGGGCTTGTTGGGCGAGCGAATAAAAGTATTTGATCACGGCGGGCACTGCGGCAATATTGATAGTAAGGAAAATGTGGCCGATATGCTGGCGTTTTTACAGGGTGGCCAATAATGACTATTAAAGGAAAGTGCACCGTGGCTATTCTGGCCATTGCTTTATTGGGCGCTCAATCCTGGGCCAGTGAAGAACAGGACGCGGCTCAGGTTGACAGAGAAAAGGTCGAAGACCTTATGGAAGCACAGGCGCCCGAGAAAAATGAGGTACAGCGACTGATAAGCCCGGAGGTGCCTGAAAACGCACTCCTGGTTTACGATCCCTGGGAGCCGATGAACCGAGGTATTTACAACTTTAATGCCCGTTTTGACCGGGCAGTTTTTCTACCCACAGTGCGGGGCTATCGGGCTCTTACCCCCGATATCGTCGAAAAGGGGGTGAGTAATTTCTTCTCCAACCTGGGTGAAGTCAATAACCTCGTTAACAACTTATTGCAGCTGCAGATGAAATCCAGTGCTATTACCCTGTGGCGCTTTGTGGTGAATAGCACCGTCGGTGTTGGGGGACTGTGGGATCCGGCGGCAAAGTTTGGCGCCTACGAACAGCAGGAAGACTTTGGGCAGACCCTTGGCTACTGGGGTGTGGGTAGCGGCCCCTATGTCGTTCTGCCTTTCTTTGGCCCCTCCAGCCTGCGCGATGCGACGGGCCTGGGTATTGATTACGCCGTCGATAACAATATTGATCAGCTTGGTATCAATGACGATGCCAACAAAGATGATATTCGTATCGGGCTCGCATTATTGCTAGCGGTGGATACGCGCAAGAACACCGGCTTTCGCTACTATGAAACGGGTTCGCCCTTTGAGTACGAGTTGGTGCGTTTTGCCCATCGCCAGTTGCGCGACATAGCGATTGAGAAATAGCGGTTTTATTCGGCAGCCATTTGTTGTCTGATAAAGCCTGTTTTAAGGCGAGTGGATTGAGATGGAAAGCTACGAGCAGTTAATAACGACCCTTTCCCTGGTGCTCGGTGTCGGCTGGGCTAGCGGTATTAATCTCTATGCGGCGGTTGCCGTGCTCGGTTTTGCCGGCGCGACAGGTAATCTCGAGCTACCCGCAGGTCTGGAAACCTTGCAGGATCCGCTAGTCATCGGCATTGCCTGCTTGATGTATGTAGTCGAGTTTTTTGCCGATAAAACACCGGGTGTCGATAGCGCCTGGGATACTCTGCATACCTTTATACGCATACCCGCCGGTGCCATGCTGGCCGCGGGTGCCGTTGGCGATGTGACACCGGCGCTGGAAATCGGCGCCGGGCTGCTCGGTGGCTCCATGGCCATGGGCAGTCACTTCACCAAGGCCTCGACGCGTTTATTGATTAATACCTCTCCAGAACCCTTCAGTAATTGGGGTGCGTCTATAAGTGAAGACCTGATGGTTTTTGCTGGCCTTTGGGCGATGCTCAATCATCCTCTGGCATTTCTGGCTTTGATGCTGGTGTTTATTGTGTTGGTTATCTGGTTGCTACCGAAGTTATGGCGTGTAGTGCGTGCCGTATTTCGACGCATCGGTGCTTGGCTGGGGCTTGTTAAAAAGCAACCCGACGATAGTGGTAATGAAGAGGATGGATTGAAGGTGGATACACCTCTTGTCGAAAGCGCTGATAAGCCCACAGTTCAGACGGGCATCGGTTCGCCGTTTAAAGGGCGGTCATCCTGATTGTGAGTAAGCAAGCCGACAGTCCTGTGTCAGATGTTTCTGCGTTAGAAAATATTGAGCCGGTAAAAAAATCGTCGGCAAAAGATCTGCGTATTGCCGCGATGAATATATTGGCGCGGCGGGAGCACTCCCGCAAAGAAGTCGCCGATAAGTTATATAAAAAGTTCGAGCCCGATAGTGATCTACTCAATACCGTGCTCGACAAACTGGTGGCCGATGACCTGTTATCGGATCAACGCTTTAGTGAAGCCTTTGTACGTTGGCGAGTGGGCAAGGGGCAGGGGCCGGTGAGAATTCGCATGGAACTGCGCGAACGCGGTGTTGATGGCGACGCGGTACTGCGGGAATGTGAGGTCGACTGGTTTGCCCTCGCTGAAGAGGTGGCGCATAAACGCTTTGGTGCCAGCCCCGCGATTGACCTAAAGCAGCGCGCCAAGCGTATGCGCTTTTTGCAGTATCGGGGTTTTAGTGGCGAACAAATTCGCGCCGCCTTAAATGATTAAACTGACGCTGGCTAAAAGCTCGGCGCTCAATAAAAGGGTTTAAAGAATAGTGAAACTTCACCTGCGTATTTTGCTGTGCCTCTGCGGCACCTTGTTGATGCCCCTGGCATCGGCCCTGGAATTTCAGGGCGTTTGGCAACAGGGCGCTATGTTAGTGGGGCACACAGAGCCGGGCAATAGCGTGGTTTTTCAGGAGCGCAGGGTCAGCCTGACACCCCAGGGCTATTTTGTGATTGGCCTCAGCCGGGATGTTAAAGGCCCGGTAGTGGTGGAGGTGGGCAATGGCAATGGCAAAGGTAGTCAGCAATACAGCTATCCAGTTGCGCAACGTGAGTACAAGGTGCAGCGGGTCGATGGCGTGCCCCAGCGCACGGTCACTCCGCCCTCTGCCGAGGTGCTCGAGCGCATTCGCCGTGAAGGACGATTGGTGCGTCAGGCGCGGGCCGACAATGATCAGCGCGGAGATTTTCTTCAGGGTTTTATCAAGCCCCTCGAAGGCCCCATTACCGGTGTTTACGGTAGCCAGCGGGTGTATAACGGCGTGCCAAAGAACCCCCACTATGGTCTCGATATCGCCCGGCCCACGGGTACGGTGGTGATTGCCCCGGCAGCCGGCATCGTCAAGTTAGTGCACGCCGATATGTATTATTCCGGCGGCACGCTGGTGCTCGATCACGGCTATGGGCTGACCTCTTCCTTCATTCACCTCAGTGGTGCACTGGTTAAAGAAGGACAGCGAGTGGCGGCGGGCGATGCCATTGCCAAGGTGGGCTCTAGCGGTCGTGCCACCGGGCCCCATCTCGATTGGCGGGTTAACTGGTTTGGTGTGCGACTCGACCCGGCCCTGGTGCTGGAGTATTTTCCCGCTGCTCAGGGGCAGTAATCTTCTTTTCACGCGCTTTCATTGATTCAATACCGTATTAACATATCCCTCCAAGCATGGCGTTAGGCTTGGTATTGCCTTAAAATTCACCGCCTGTAAATGGGCCTGTCCCGGGGATGAACTTATATGATCGATAAACAGCTACTGAGTATTCTGGTTTGCCCGGTGACCAAGGCACCGCTCGACTATGACCGTGAGCGAGAGGAGCTGATTTGTTATGCCAGTAATCTGGCCTACCCCATCCGCGATGGCATTCCGGTGATGCTGGAAAGTGAAGCGCGAGAGCTAAGCACTGAAGAAAAAGAGCAGGGCCGCAAGCGTTAACTTTCATTAATGGGGCGGAAGCACCGCACGAACACTTTTTGAGGATGAGGGCATATGGCAGACGAAACGCTGTTCAGTAAAATTATTAAGGGTGAAATTCCGGCCGATATTATTTATGAAGACGAGCATTGCATCGCCATCAAAGATATCGCCCCCAAGGCCCCGGTGCACTTGTTGGTGATTCCACGGAAAGTTATCCCCCGCATTATTGATGCGCAAGCGGATGATCAGGCTTTGCTGGGACACCTGATGCTGGCCGCTGGCAAAATTGCCGAGGAAGCGGGTATCGGCGAGGCCTTTCGTTTGATCGTTAACAATGGTGCCGGTGCCGGGCAAACTGTTTTCCACCTGCACGTGCATATCCTCGGTGGTAAGAATTTTTCTGAATCTTCACTCGGGTTTTAGTATCGCTCTTTAGAACACCGTAAGAGAAAACCCCTCTTTATCGTATTTAATTTATTGGCTCCGAACGGGGCGGGACGCTTATGTTAGATGTTAAATCGAGTGCGGATATCCGCCAGGCCTTTTTGGATTTCTTTGCCGAGCGCGACCACCGCGTCGTCGCCAGTAGTAGTTTGGTGCCGGGCAATGACCCCACCCTGCTGTTCACCAATGCCGGCATGGTGCAGTTTAAGGATGTTTTTCTCGGTGCCGAACAGCGCGACTACCAGCGGGCCACCAGCTCCCAGCGTTGTGTGCGCGCCGGTGGCAAGCACAATGATTTAGAAAACGTCGGCTATACCGCCCGCCACCACACCTTCTTTGAAATGCTCGGCAACTTTAGTTTTGGCGATTATTTTAAACGCGATGCGATAAAGCTGGCCTGGACTTTTCTCACCGAAGTATTGGGCCTGCCCGAAGAACGCCTGTGGATCACCGTACATATTTCTGATGACGAAGCCGAAAAAATCTGGCTGGAAGAAATGGGTGTTAGCCCCGAGCGCTTCTCCCGCCTCGATGAAGACAACTTTTGGCAGATGGGTGACACCGGTCCCTGTGGCCCCAGCTCCGAAATTTTTTACGACCACGGTGCCGATGTGCCGGGTGGCCCACCGGGTAGTGAGAATGACGATCTCGATCGCTATATCGAAATCTGGAATCTGGTCTTTATGCAGTACGAGCGTGACCGCAGTGGCGAGATGACACCGTTACCTAGCCCCTCTATTGATACCGGCATGGGCCTCGAACGCATCGCCGCCATTATGCAGGGCGTGCACAGCAACTATGAGATCGACCTCTTTCAGCACCTGATTAAAGCCGCGGCTGTGGCGACGCAGTGTGCGGACCTCGAACATAAATCGTTGCGGGTGATTGCCGATCACATTCGCTCCGCATCGTTCTTAATTGTCGACGGCGTACTGCCCTCCAACGAGGGGCGTGGTTATGTGCTGCGACGCATTATTCGTCGCGCTTTGCGTCACGGTCACAAGTTGGGCATGAGCGGTATTTTCTTCAATACTCTGGTTACGCCGTTGGTGGAGCAGATGGGCGCAGCCTATCCCGAACTTGCCGCTAAACAGGCGTTGGTTGAAAAAGCCTTGCTGGCCGAAGAAGAGCAATTTAGTAAAACTCTCGATAAGGGCATGGGTGTGCTGACGGCTGCGCTTGTGGACTTGTCCGGCAAAACCATACCCGGCGAAGTGGTGTTTAAACTTTACGATACCTACGGCTTTCCCCTCGACCTGACCAATGATATTGCCCGCGAGCAGGGCTTTGAGCTGGATGAAGCGGGCTATGAGCGCTGCATGGAAGAGCAAAAAAACCGTGCGCGCGCGGCCAGTCGCTTCGGTGTCGATTACACAGCACAGCTCGATATTGAGGGTGAAACTGCCTTTGTCGGCTATCAAAGTTTGAATAACAGTGCGCAAATTACTGGTCTGTTTTGCGAAGGCGTGGCGCTCGAAGCGGTGAAGGCGGGGGACGAGGCCATACTGGTGCTCGATAACACGGCCTTTTATGCCGAGTCCGGTGGGCAGGCGGGCGACACGGGCGAATTGATCACCGCGAGTGGACGCTTTGCCGTTAAGGATTGCCAGAAGCAGGGCGATGCCTATCTTCATATCGGGCATTTGCTCGAGGGTGAAATGCGTGTCGGCGAGGCGGTAAATGCCCAGGTTGATACCGACAAGCGCCAGTCAACAGCGGTCAATCACTCGGCGACCCACCTCTTGCACGCTGCCTTGCGCGAAGTGCTGGGTGAGCATGTGGTGCAAAAGGGTTCCCTGGTGGATGCCGAGCGTTTGCGCTTTGACTTCGCCAACCCGCAAGCGATGACGGCGGATGAAATTAAAGCGGTTGAAGCCATCGTCAATACGCAGATTCGTCAGAATAGCGCGGTGCAAACTGATCTCATGTCGATGGACGAGGCCCAGAGCAGCGGTGCCATGGCGCTGTTTGGCGAAAAGTACGGCGACAGTGTGCGTGTGCTAACCATGGGCGAGGGCTTTTCCGTCGAGCTTTGTGGCGGCACCCACGCCCAGCGTACCGGTGACATTGGCCTCTTCCACATTACCTCTGAGTCCGGTGTGGCGGCGGGTGTACGCCGTGTTGAAGCGGTGGCCGGAGCACAGGCTCTGAGCTGGTTTGCCGATCTTGAGCAAACACTCGATCAAGTGACATCGACGCTGAAAGCGGGACGTGCAACAGTGCTGGATAAGGCCGCGAGCTTAGTTGAAAGCAATCGCGCCTTAAATAAAGAACTAGACGCCTTGAAGGTGAAACTGGCCAGCGCCTCCGGTGGTGACTTACTCGATGAGGCAAAGACCATTAATGGTGTTAGCGTACTGGCTAAAAAGATCGATGGTGCCGATGCCAAAACCCTGCGCGATATGCTCGACCAGCTGCGCTCGCGCATGGATAAAGGCGTAATACTGCTGGCGGCGGAGAGCGAGGGTAAAATAGCTCTCAGCGCCGGCGTCACCAAAAATCTCACGGGTGACATTAAAGCCGGTGCTTTAATGCAGTTCGTCGCCCCGCAAATTGGTGGCAAGGGCGGTGGTCGTCCGGATATGGCTCAGGGTGGCGGCACCGATAGCGCGGCATTGCCCGCTGCTCTCGATTCGGTTTACACCTGGGTTGAAGAGCACTTAAGTGCTTGATACTTGTCTGTATTCCCTTTGTTCATGAGTTCAGGGGCTCAGGTTTCGCTTTTTAGCGGATTAGTGTACATTTGCGCCCCCTCGCGGTGGGCGTCAATGGACTGTGTGCTGAGCGTCAGCAAGCAGCGCTTCTAAAATGTCCCTCCGCACTGTTAGATGTCGAGTTAAGAAATGAGTTTAATTGTTCAAAAATATGGCGGCACCTCGGTCGGTTCTGTCGAGCGCATCGAAGCCGTGGCCGAAAAAGTCGCGGCTTGCCGTGCTCGCGGTGACGATATCGTGGTGGTGGTTTCGGCGATGAGTGGCGAGACCAATCGCCTGCTGGGCCTCGCCGACGATATTACCGAGTCACCGACACCCCGTGAAATTGATGTGCTGGTGTCCACCGGTGAGCAGGTCACCATCGCACTGTTGAGTATGGCGCTGAATAAAATCGGTTGTGAGGCGCGCTCCTACACCGGTGCCCAGGTGAAAATACTCACCGATGACTCCCATACCAAGGCGCGCATTGAAGAAATTGATGTCGAGCGTATGCAGGCCGATTTAAAGCTGGGTCGTGTGCTGGTAGTGGCCGGTTTTCAGGGTGTCGATAGCGCAGGTAATATTACGACCCTGGGACGCGGCGGTTCCGATACCTCCGCTGTTGCTTTAGCCGCTGCCTTAAAGGCCGATGAGTGCCAGATTTATACCGATGTTGACGGTGTTTACACCACCGACCCCCGCGTGGTCGAAGGTGCGCGACGCCTTGAGCAGATTACCTTTGAAGAAATGCTGGAAATGTCCAGCCAGGGTTCGAAGGTGTTACAAATTCGCGCCGTTGAATTTGCCGGCAAATACAAAGTGCCCCTGCGCGTTCTATCGAGCTTTAAAGACGGCCCCGGCACATTAATTACCCTTGAGGATGATGACAGCATGGAAAAACCCATAATTTCCGGCATCGCGTTTAACCGTGACGAAGCCAAGCTGACGATTCAGGGGATCCCCGATACGCCCGGTGTGGCCTCGCGCATACTCGCGCCTATCGGCGAAGCCAATGTCGAAGTTGACGTGATTATTCAGAATGTCTCAGAAGATGGCACCACATCGCTGACCTTTACCGTGCACCGCAATGACCTGGGGCGAGCCCGTGGCTTGCTCGAAGGCATCGCTATGGAGCTCAAGGCGCGCTCGGTGATCACCGATGATCATATTGCCAAGGTGTCGCTGGTGGGTGTCGGTATGCGCTCCCACGCCGGTGTCGCCTCGCGCATGTTTACCGCCCTGGCGGAGCACAATATTAATATTCAAATGATCACTACGTCTGAAATCAAAATTGCGGTGGTGATCGAAGAGAAGTATCTCGAGCTGGCCGTACGTGCCCTGCACTCGGCGTTTGAGCTAGAAAACGACGCAAAATAATGCCCTTGGACTATGTTTGTCCCTGAGGATGAGTATTTGTTGGCCGATAGACGGTATTAGACAATTCTGCAGCAACAGGTAGAATGCCCGGTCGTTACGTAGTACTAGCGAAAGTTGTATCGGAAATAAAAAATACTCGCCGATATTGGAGACGTCGTGGCTGCTTGAGAGGCTGCGGCATTAATTATTATAGCAAGGAGAATGTGTAATGCTTATTTTAACAAGGCGTGTTGGAGAGACCCTTGTAATAGGTGATGACGTGACAGTCACTGTACTGGGGGTCAAAGGTAATCAGGTTCGTCTCGGCGTTAATGCACCAAAAGAAATTTCAGTGCATCGCGAGGAGATTTACCAGCGTATACAAGATGAAAAAGGCCGCGAGTCGGGGAACGTTTAGCCCCTTTGTTTTTACTGGCAGTGTGGTATTATGCCCGCCGCTCAGCAGTGGGCTGCCAGTATCTCGCGTCTTTTTAAGGTGTTCTGGCTCGACTTTCTGAAGAGTTAAAAAATATTGGCTTGTTAGTCATATTCTGGGTTTGCACACTTGGGGCAAGCCAGAATTATCGGGCAAGTATTGATAGTAATAAGCACTGGCGAGCAATTGAGGCCAGTACAGTTTCTGGTGAGGTGGCCGAGTGGCCGAAGGCGCTCCCCTGCTAAGGGAGTATATCTTGATCGGTATCGAGGGTTCGAATCCCTCCCTCACCGCCATAAGCGATAAACCCCGCTCCTTTTATAGGGGGTGGGGTTTTTTGTTATTTGGCTACGGGGAAGTTGGGTTCTGACCTTGTTTGACAAATATGGTCACGAATTTCGCGAAGGGCGTGTGAGACTTGATCAAGTTCTTTAAAAGCTATATTTTATATAATCAGCGGGGGTATGACCAAAGATGAAATTATTGGTGAGCAGTCTATATTTATGAGCTAGTAACTACAGTCTTGGCTGAGTGAGTTTTTTATAAGAGAGATTATCTTGATTAAAATCGTAGCGCTTTTATTGTCGCTGTCTTTTTTGGCGGCTTGCCGTGCTGAAAATGCAACAGATGATGAAGTTACAAAGGCACATGATATGTTTGCTAAGCAAAAAACTGAAAACTATGTCATTTTTTCTCCGCTACAGGGCGTTCTTATGGAAGGTGGTGAGCCGTTGCCAAATGTTAAAATTATTAGGCGGCTTAAATGGAATGGGAATGAAGAGGGGCTTGTCGAAGAATTTACAACTGATGATCGGGGTCGTTTCTCCTTGCCCCTGCACGAAGAGCCATTAGCGCTAGGTGTACTCAGTCAATTTGTGGCCTCGGTGGATCTGGAACTTAAAACCGAGAGAGGGAGCGATTATCTCTGGACGAGCAGTAAGTTTTTTCCAGCAATATACACAGAAACGGACGGTAAGGTTGAAGGCCTTATTTGTGATGTTAATTCGGAAGAGATAGCTGTGCCGATGGGCGCGACATCAATTTTGACAAAATGCCGTTGGAAGAACATGCCTGAGTAGTTAAATTAACTAAGGATGGGAACAAGATGGTCAATGAGATAGGTCCTGTACTTGCCTCTCAGTTGGCGCTTGGTATTTATCAAGTCAATAGCAATAATGAAAGGCAATTAAAAGCTTTTTTGGCCAACAGGGCTTTTTCACAAAGAGAAAAAAGCCAGTCTCTGCTTAAAGCAGAGGTTGGGGGTAGAATACTCCGTGCCACAAAAGATGGGTTTGGGGTTTGCGCCAGGGGTGCGGGGCAATACCAGAATGATTTGTTTCTTGTATTTCGCGGTACAACAACTGCCAATAAAAATGCGGATGTAATTACTGATGCACGTATAGGTATCACACGTTCTCAAACTGGCCTGCCGGTTCATATTGGCTTTAATCATACCTTTGACAGTATGTTACCTGATATACGCAATGTTCTTATGGAGGCGAAAATCACAGGTGTGGTTCACTGTATTGGTCATAGTTTAGGGGGCGCAGTGGCGTCACTGGCGGCTGACTGGATTGCCAGTAATACGCCCTGTCGCACTCGACTATATACTTTCGGAGCGCCTCGTGTGGGCACTGATTGGTTTGTGAAAACCACGACAAAAAATATACGGGCTTGTAATATGTTTCGGGTTTATCACCGCACCGACCCGGTTTCTATGGTGGCGCTGTATCCATTCATGCAGGCACCTTATCAACAAAAAGGCTACTTTATAGGTTCTACCGAACCGCTGGCATCCGGTGCCTCGCATTCAATGGCAAAGTACGTGAAGTCTGTGGAAGGTAAAACCTGGGTGCAACTATCAGATATTCCAGATCAACCCTATAGTGTCGAAGCGGCAATTGAATCGTGGTTAAAATCCACATCACCAGTGACCAGTGCTAGTTCGGGGTTTTGGCGCTGGCTCGATTCAGCTTTAATTTTTGTTCTTAAAAAGATTGCAATGGCAAGCTTGTTGACAATACAGGGCGCATTTATTGGTGCTTTTACCTTGGCAGATAAGATTGCTTACATCCTTGCAAAAGGTATCGATCTTGCTGATAACACCAGTATTTGGATTGAACACTTAATGCGAAAAATGATGCAGGCCTTAGGGGTGAATACTGTAAAGTCTAAAAAACAACTGACACGCTATCTGATTAATGATGTGTTGAGGCGTATAACTAAAGTTGCGAACGAGTACGCTCGCAATGCTTTAAGGAACATATAAACAACCTTTTGTTCTTCGCAAAACGATATGTTTTAGCCGTGGCTAAAACATAGTTCGAGGATGGACAGTTCTGTCGTTATTGTTTTTATGTAACGCTGATATATGTTATCGATAATCGCTGTTTCTTTGCTGGCAGTAAGCTCATTATTGATCCGGTTTTGTGTTTTCACAATAATATATTTTGTTTTTGAGGGCGGAGCTTAAATCAATGCCTTTCGAATTAGGGCTCTTTAGCCGATTTTCAGCGCAAGACCCAACATCTCCTCCGCATGGGACCGCGTCTTCGCAGTAATCTTCTCCCCCCCCAGCATTCGGGCAATTTCCGCGATGCGCTGCTTTGCGTCCAAAGTAACAAGACGACTTTGATTGGCCTTCTCGCCCTTTTGTTTCTGCGCTAATAAATGATGATGAGCACAGCTGGCCACTTGCGGCAGGTGGGAAATACAAATCACCTGACCGCTATCGCCCAGTTCGCGTAGTAGCTTGCCGACGGTCTGCGCCGTTGCGCCGCCAATACCGACATCGACTTCATCAAATACCAGAACGGGAATGGTGGAGTTGTGGGCGGCGACGACCTGAATCGCCAGGCTAACCCGCGACAGTTCGCCACCCGATGCCACCTTGTTGAGGGAGCGGTGTTCCTGTCCGGGGTTGGTGCTGATTAGCAGTTCAACGGTCTCAAGGCCTTTTTGGCTATAAGTGCCGTCCAGAGGCGTGAGCGCAATTTGCAGGCTGGCATCGGCCATCGCCAGTGTTTGTAGCTGTTGGTTGATCTTCTGCTGAAATTGTTTGGCGGCTTTCTTTCTGGCCGCAGAGAGTTTTTTGGCCTTGCTTTGATAGCTGGCGGCCAATGCTTTGACGCGCTCGCTGAGGGCGTCGGCATCGTTGTCATCGGCGGACAGGCTGGTGAGTTCGGTGCTCAATTGCTCGCAGAGTGCAGGTAGCTCGCTGGCATTTACTTTGTGCTTGCGGGCCAGTTGATAGGCGGTGGAGAGCCTGTCTTCGACTAGCTGTAAGCGGGCGGGGTCGGGTTCTACCTGGCTAATATAGGTCTGCAATTCCCCCAGGGCCTCTTCAACCTGAATGTGGGCGCTGTTGAGCATTGAAAGGGCTTCTTTCAGGGCCGGACTGTTTTGCGTCATGGCGCTGAGCAGTTGACTGGCACGACTGAGGGCGGGCAATACGGTCAGCTCCGACGACGCTTCGCCATCACACATGGCGAGAACTTCATGGGTGTCGATAAGAATAGTGTCGGCATTGGCGAGTAAGGATTGCTCCTGCTCCAGCGCTTCCACTTCCCCGGCTTGCAAATCGAGGTCGTTCAGTTCCTGTGACTGAAAGGTCAGCAGGTCTTTGCGGGCCAGGGTTTCATCGGCCCGCTGTTCTATTTCTTCCAGCCGAGCCTGGGCCTGATGCCAGTTTTTGTAGTCTTCGCCGACCTGCTTGAGCAGGTTTTGATGACCACCAAATTCATCGAGCAGGGTGCGCTGATGTTCCCTGGCGAGCAGCGATTGATGTTCGTGCTGGTGGTGGATGTCGATCAGCATCGCGCCCAGGGTTCGCAGCTGGGTCATGGTCGCCGGTTGCCCGTTGATATAGCCACGGGAGCGACCGTCACGGGTGAGTATGCGCCGCAGCAGGCAATCGTCAGTCGTGTCGAGGTCGTTATCCGTCAGCCATTGCAGGGCGGGTGAATCGCTGTCGATGGCAAAACTGGCGCATACCTCGGCGCGTTCGGCACCCAGTCGGATACGGTCGGTATCGCCGCGATCGCCCAGTGCCAGGCCGAGTGCGTCGAGTACCAGAGATTTGCCGGCACCGGTTTCGCCGGTAATGGTGGTGAGGCCGGAGCTGAACTCCACGTCCATGGCGTCAACCAGGGTGAATTGTTTAATGGTCAGGGCTGTTAGCAAGGGCTGGGTCGCCAGTTGTTTTGTGAAAGGGTGTTTTGTTGCAGGGCAGTTATACCGAACAGTGCCAGCCAATTGCAATTGTCTCTGCAATATCCGACTTGAAAGACGTCGTTTCGACCCAATATAGCTGGGGAAGTCATTATTGAGGGTTGGTAAAACGTGGCCACAGAAGATCAAGCAACGCCGGGTTCAGAGCAGGAACAAGAGGAAGTGTTAGAGCAAGAAGGGGCAGCAGGCGAAGAGGCTGTCGCGGAGCTCGATACTGAAGCTTTAAACGAAGCCTTGCAGCAGGCGAAGGATCAAACCTTACGCACGCAGGCTGAAATGCAAAATCTGCGTCGCCGGGTTGACCGCGATGTTGAGAATGCCCACAAGTTTGCCCTTGAAAAGTTTGTCGGCGAGCTATTGCCCGTGGTCGACAATCTTGAAAGAGCATTGTCGACTCTTGACGCTGATGACGAAAGTTTGTCGGGTGCGCGCGAGGGCATTGAGCTGACGCTGAAGAGTTTCCTCGGGGTGCTGG
>ERZ1027208.90-NODE-90-length-45197-cov-14.881264_pt1 | contig 45197 bp, 29 predicted proteins | sample MGYA00520867_ERZ1027208 | MGnify/ENA primary metagenome ERZ1027208 (study PRJEB33311, sample SAMEA4378413) | marine metagenome | biome: Marine biome; feature: Fjord; material: Water | collected 2014-07-20T08:00:00Z/2014-07-... | depth 75 m ... | reverse complement strand
TTTAAATACAGTAGAGTCATTACTCTTAAAATATTTATTGCTATCTTCAGCGTACGAAAAATTTACACAGAAAATAAAATAAATACAGGATAAAATACCTGTACTGAGCGCATGTCGATATTGTTTAGCAACCACAAAAATCTCTCTTAACAACAATAGGTTGGCTAAGCAGACAAAGAGAATAAGACGAGTAGAAAGATAAGCTTCCTGCCTAACGGTGAGTAACTTCACCTACGACTTTACCAGTAATCCTTGCTGTTAGTCGGTCGATTTGTTATCACGTATCATAAATATTAATGATGACGTTTCTAGCAAGTCGAATAATAGTAAGCGGCAGTATATAGAGCGGCAAAATGCTTTTCAAATTATAAATAGGGAAAATTAAATGGTTAACATCGGTATGGATAAAATAGTCGAAAAGCTATCACCGCTGCTGAAATTAAGCTTGGAAGAGTCGGCACAGTCAGCCATCTCAGAGGGCAATTACAATGTAGAATTAGAGCATTGGCTGAGTGCGATTTTAGAGAAGCCGCACACAGATTTGATAAGCTTACTAAGACTAAATGCTGAGTTTGATATTGAGGTGTTTATATCTGAGTTAAAAGCCTGTACTCAAAACTTCCAGTCAGGTAATTCAAGACCGCCCTCTTTTTCTAAAAATTTACTCGATTTAGCCAGTGAAGCTTGGATATTGGCGTCGGTTAAATATTCTCACCGCGAACTAACATCAGGCCATTTATTAATGGCTTTATTAGAAAATGATGACCTTGCTTATACCTTTACGCGTAACTGCAACCAGTTCAACCTAATTAAAAAGCATATAGTAGAAGAGAAGCTGCCTTCAGTTATCGGATCAACGTCTGAGAGTGCGCTCATTAATGAGAAAGACAGCCCATCTTCCAATCAAGTATCACAAGGCACCGCGTTAAAAAAATTCACTGTGGATTTAACCGAGCGTGCTAGAAATAATGAAATTGACCCTGTGCTGGGTCGTGATGCAGAAGTTAGGCAGTTAATCGATATTTTATTAAGAAGACGTCAAAACAACCCTATTTTAACGGGCGAGCCAGGGGTGGGTAAAACAGCGGTAGTAGAAGGCTTTGCTAATCGAATCGTGACTAATGATGTACCAGATGCACTGAAAGACATTAGATTGTTATCCCTAGACATGGGTTTATTACAAGCCGGTGCCAGTGTTAAGGGTGAATTTGAAAAGCGCCTTAAGTCAGTGATCCAAGAAGTAAAAGAATCAGAAGAACCCACCATTGTATTCATCGACGAAGCCCACACATTAATTGGAGCAGGAGGAGCGGAAGGCAAGGGCGATGCGGCCAACTTGCTAAAGCCTGCATTGGCACGTGGTGAGTTTCGTACCATTGCGGCAACCACCTGGTCTGAATACAAAAAATACTTTGAAAAAGACCCTGCTTTAACTCGCCGCTTTCAAGTGGTTAATGTAGCCGAGCCATCTGTACCGGTTGCCATAGATATGATGCGCGGCATCGCACGTTCATTAGAATCACACCATAAAATACGCATACTAGATGAAGCCATAGAAGCCAGTGTAAAGCTGTCTAGCCGCTATATTCCTAGTAGGCAGTTACCAGACAAGTCAGTGAGCTTGTTAGACACAGCATGCGCCCGCGTCGCTTTAAGCCAAGGGGCGACACCCGCACCCATTGAACGTGCCCAGCGTATTATTGAGCAATGTGATACCAATATAAGCTTGTTAAAAGAAGAGCAAATCGTCGTTGGTGGCTGCGAGGATAAAATAGCTGAAAACCTAGACTTACAAGAAACTCAGCAAGCGGTATTGGCTGAGCTAAATGTGCAGTGGGAAGCTGAGAAAACCCTAATAGAATCAATCAAAGAAAAACGCGATCAAGGAAAATCCCTTTCTGAATATCAAGCTGATCTAGATAAGTTAAGCAGCACACAAGGGGATAACCCCATGGTGCATCTAGATGTGACAGCCCAGTCAGTGGCAGAGATCGTAGAAAACTGGACCGGTATTCCTGTGGGCAACATGGTTTCAGATGAGATAGAAGGATTGTTGAATCTAGAGCAGCGTCTTCAAAAGCGTGTAGTCGGCCAAGATCACGCCATGCAAAAAATTGCACAGGCGATTCGGATCTCTCGCTCAGGTTTAACCGACCCAAGAAAGCCAGTGGGCGTATTCATGATGGTGGGCACATCAGGCACAGGTAAAACAGAAACCGCATTGGCATTGGCTGATTATTTATACGGCGGTGAGAAAAATCTAATCACCATCAACATGTCAGAATTCAAAGAAGAACATAAGGTATCCATGCTACTGGGCGCATCGGCTGGCTACGTAGGATATGGCGAAGGGGGTGTATTAACCGAAGCGGTGCGTAAAAACCCATACAGTGTTGTATTGCTAGATGAAATGGAAAAAGCACACCCAGGCATTCAAGACGTATTCTATAACCTGTTTGATAAGGGCACCATAAAAGACGGTGAAGGCCAAGACATCGATTTTAAAAATACATTAATCATCATGACCACCAACGCTGCAACCCATTCAATGTCGCAGTACTTTGGTAAAACTGATGTGGATGAAAACGAGCTACTAGAAGCCATTCGCCCTGAACTACTAGAAGACTTTAGACCTGCTTTCTTGGGTCGATCAACCATCGTTCCGTACTTCCCATTATCACAAGAAGTACTAAGCAAGATAATTGCAATTAACCTTAATAAAATCGAAAAACGGTTAATGGACCATTACAAAGCCAAGATGATATACGGTGATGAAGTGATGTCTTATCTGCTAGAGAAGTGTACCGACCCAGATACGGGTGCACGTAACGCCGAGAATGTAATTAATAAATCACTGTTACCAGTGATCTCGAATGCATGTTTAACTGCGCTTGCTAAGGGTGATGAAATATCAACGGTTAAAGTTATGCTAGAAGACACTGGCTTTAAGGTGGCATTGATTTAATGAGTGAGAATCATGTGGGCATAAATAGGGGGTTTAAGTTTCATTTATTGGAATTTCTGGCATCAGTACTGTTATTAGCATTACTGGGCTTTCCTTTTTGGTTGCCACTAATACTTATGTTGCAGGATTTAAATATGAGTAGTAATCCCTTGATATTATTGATATCAGGGGAGCACCATGATTATCAAGCTGCTTTTTTAAAGGCTATACAATATCTTGTGCAGTTTATACCCGCTATCATTTTATATTATTGGTATAAAACAACAAAAACGGATGAGCCTTTAGAGTTGATAAATGCCAGTGTTTTATCTGCTGAAGAGTATAAAGGGAGTGAAGCATTATCATGGAAAAAAATCGGCATAACCGGGAGTCCTACTAGTAACAAGGTATGGATGGCTATAAAGCCCAATATTATGGCCTTTAAAAATACCTATAAATATCAGATTTTCACTTATCCATCTATGTTGGCTGGAATAATATATAGCTTTGTTAAAATGATTGATGAAGGTAGTTTAATTGCCTTTATTATTAATTATGGTTTCTTGGGCGTGATTTTCGCATTACTTCTTAATATACTTTTTTATCATATGAGTTTCAGTGGGTTAATACTGGATACTAAAAAGAATAAACTTCAAGTAGGAGTTAATTTAATTTCGTTGTCAGAAGTACATTATATTCAAGTTATTAGAAAGCAACATGCACATACAACCGGTGGGGGTGAGTTGTTTAACGTATATGAAGCTAATATTATATATTCAAATAACAAACGCTATAATTTTTTAAATCACGGTGGGTTATCGGATTTGTTTAGACAGATAGAGCAGGTGAATGAATATTTGCAAGTAGATGTTTTGGTTGATGCTGCGACAATTAAGGAAATATCTGCTCACAATAAAGAAGCGAGCTTACAAAAAACATAGAAATTCATCCATACATTCTCAAAGATATCTATATTCTTTTGAGAGTGTATTTATGAAAATACAAACTCAGCCTTATTCAGAGGGTTGTAAAGAATATCAATATTGTCGTCCTGCTTATATTTAAACCTTAGTTCATCGCCTACATTATTAAATGTACGCTCATGTCCTTCAAAATCTATGGTCATGAAGGTAGGGTTAGAATGCCCTGTGTTATGACTTGAAAGCGCTACTATTTTAACCTTTCCTATACTGGGTTTGGTACATACTGAAGTCAAATGCATTTCTCTTTTATATACCGTATAAAAAGCTAAAAATACACCACCGGAAATAAGAGAAAAGAAAAGACCACAAACAAAAATCATTAATACTTCAAAATTTAATCCATGGCTTAAAAGACCTTTTATAAATTGATAAGTAAATATCGATGTAATTGACACGAACGGTATTAGCAGAATAAAGGGGGAGTTTGGTTGACGCATTATTAATCCTTAGTATCTTGAAATTCAGTGTTGTCATAAACAAATTCGGCATGATTTAGTGGGTTGTAGAATATTGGAAATTGCTTCTTCTTATCGTAATGAATTCTAATCTTATCGTTCAAACATGTGAATCGTTGTTTATTGCCTTTGAAATTCAAAATCATAAAAGCAGTATTGCTTGAATGACTAGTTTGACTCATCTCTAACCCAATGAATTCAATGTCCGCGTTGTCATTTTTAGTGCATCTGTCTGCGATTTTTAATTTGTTTTTATAGTTATTTGTCGATATCCGCATTAACCAAATACAAAAAAACATACCTAATGAGCCTAATAATAAACTGAAATAAGGTATGCCGACGGATGAGAAATAACTATTTACAGAAGCCACAACAACTATAATGATAGAAATAAAGCTGATAAATAATATTTCAGTAGGTTCTTTTGGTATTTTCATGTTGGTTTTTAAATTTCTTATATTGTAAATCAATAAATTTTTCATTGAGTACAGAATTTTGTTCTTTACCCTTTCTAAATTTAACTGGAATTTCATCACCAACAGAATACATTTCTTGGTAGTGATTCATCGTGAAATCATAGGTAACCTCTACACCGTTTAATATTACAGTGATGTCTATCGGTGTACTTTTACCAATATTAGATCTAGAAGGTTCTATTTTTAGTATTGCAGCGAAGCCTGACCCGTTGCTTATATAATGGTTGTATATGTCTCTTATACTGATGTATAAAAGTGGACTTATCATGGCAATGCCAAGAATGGCTCCGTAGGGTGCAAAGAATGAACTGTATGTAGCATTTCCGATGTTTGATTGGTCATCCCAGTTTGGAAATCCATTGTTCACAAAAGTCATGAAATAGACTGTGAATTTATAAATAAAATAAGTTGAAACTAATAGTAAAATTTTTGAAATAAACATATCGACTCTGTAATTTAATATGTTGAGAGTTGGGTGTTTTTGGGGGGGGCTGTAAAATCATACGGTAAATAGGTGTTTTACACCTTAATTTTAAATATATTTAATAGCTATATATCGATTAATGCTATTCATTGCTAGGGTGGCTCTTCATTATCTCAATTGCGTCAGCAGGAATAACGGCTACTTCAGGTTTATCTTTTTGGTACTTAACAGGGATGATGTCGCCTTTTTTAAATTCAAAACCAAAGTCTCCGGGCTGATCTTTAAATATAGCCGTTAATTCTAAATATTTTACCTCTAGATTAACTAATGGCTTATTGTTAACACGATTATTTGAATATTGTATGGATGTAACTGTCCCATAAGTGATTTCAGTTGCAATAAATCGATCAATATAATAAGAGCTTGCCAATGAATAGAAGCCCTTGCTAAGTATCAATATAACAAGCATAAGCCCATAAGGGTGCAGGACTTGTGTATGATTAAGATTATCAATGATCCCAAGGCCATCTATTGGTATATAGTCTGGAAATCCAATGTTGAATAAGTGTTTAATATTCATAATAATGAATAACAAGATGAGACCCAGAACTAAAATAATCATAATTTAACCTAGCATATTTATTTTTGATTTGAACATTGCAATTGCACCGTCAACTATTTTTGATTGATGTTTCTCAATTGCAGTTGCAGCTTCATCAATTTTAGAAAAATGCTTTCTTAAATCTGCCGCTTTTCCTATGGTCACTTCACCAGCGGTTGTCATTGTCGTTTTCATTCCAGTAAAAGACTCTAGTTTTCCCCCGATGAAGTTATCATTTACTAAGCCTAAAACTGTTTCAGTCTTCATTGCAAGTTTGAATAAGTCGCTATTGCCAGTATTTGTACTTTTATACGTTGGAGATGTGTTTGTTACTGTATATTCGATAGCATTAATAGTTTGCGTAATATTACCTACAGTAGTAATTGTCTCAGTAATGTCACCAGTAAGCGTCTTATCAATCTTTTCTTCAGATGCACCGACTATAGAAGTAGTTATCGCTCCGCCCGCGATAGAATGCTCTACAGTAGCTGTACCACTAACAATTTTGGTGGTGTGATCCCCTGTAATTTCAGAAGTATGATTACCTGTTTGAATATGTGCCATATCACCTTCATGATGCACATCGATAAGCCCATCATTATATCGGGCTTCATCACCCACAGTTTTGATGGCTAGGGTCGTATCACTAACGGCTCCATTCAGTCCTGATATATCAGGCATCCCAGAATCAGTTTTTAACTGATTCTCAATATAGCGACCACCAAAATTCATTTCTACATGGTGCCCACTGCCATTCATGCCAGCGGCCCAGTTACGCACAACACCTTCATGGTAATTGTACTTATTCCCAAAATCTTTTTGCACAAAGCCAACTTCACGTTCTTTAGCGAGTCCGCTTTGTAGGTCACTTCTTACGATTGATGCCACGCTGTCATCGAATGAATCCAGTTTTCCACTTACATCAAAGTCTTCACCATCAATAGTATCTTGGTAGGCATGATTCTCTACATACTGCTGGCCAAAATTATAAGTAGCATTCAATCCGTAATTAAAATCTACCCCTTCACGCCATTGGTAACGTTCACCATAGGTTCGCGCAATATGCACATCGCCCTTGATAGTATCCACAGGGTTACCTGAATCAACGCCCATTTTATCAAGATGTTTTAAAGGGTGATTATTAATATGATCTTTAACTTCAGTCGGATCTAAATCGGCTGTCATGTGCAATGACTGGCGAGACTTTAATGCACCCGTATAAAACATGCCGTCTGTGATCATGGCCGCATGATGTGGGTTTTCATGGGTCACAGGGTGGATAACCGATTGCGAATTTTCTAACGCATTTAATATGTAAGGGCGGTTTGGATTACCACCAATAAAACCAATTTGAACTTCTGTTCCCGGTATTAAAGGAATGTCGAAGTGGTTGCTGCGTGACGCATGGCTAGCATGGCGAATCCAGCTTGAAATTTTGTCTTCTTCGCCTTTCATAAAGTCGAAGGTCACCTGGTATTTGCCCACTTCGTTTCGCTGAGCCAGTGTTTGGTCATCAGCTGCCGAATACACACGGCCCGTTGTAGAGATAACCGCTGGGGCTTTTATGAGTCTCGCTGGGCGGTATTGTGTCTCTTTAGGAATACCAGAGAACGTGCATTCGTAGTAAGGCTGGCTGTCACCGTCTTGTGCTCTGGCGCGATCATCTAGGTTTTGACCGTTATGACTGACGTCAGTGATTAATATTTCATGGGTATCGCCATCAGGCAGTTCCACAGTTAAAACAAAGCCCGGAGTAATGCATGGCAAGCCAGTCGTACCCGTAAATACAATTTGCTTGGCTTGTAATTCTTGTAAGCGTATTTGAGCCAGTAATTCGGCTTCGTCTTTATTATCCGCGCCTTCATCAGCCATGTTCACGCTGGTTTTACCATCGCTTACTTCACCTGCAATGCCTTGAAATAGCTCCATGGCTTGATCGGGGTTGGTTTCAGCAATGATCACCGCATCGGGTACGGAGTTGTACTGGCGACGTAACGATCGAATAGAATTAAAGCTGTTTGTCGGGTTATTACTCTCATCCAGTTTAACCGTCGGAATGGCAAGAGGTTCGTAGTTAGTATCATCGGCAAATACTAGGCGTCCATCTTGGTCGTGATCAAAATAGTAATAAATGCCCCAGTGCTCAGACATACGGCAAACAAAATCAAAGTTTGATTCGCTGTATTGGCAAATGAATTCTTTAGTGGGGTAGGTCTGTGTCAGGCTAAGGTGGTGATCAAGCATTAGGTCATTACTGAGCTCATCAGTTAATACGTTTTCAACCGTCACATTTGTATATATATCGTACGATTGATTTTTACGCTGGCGCCATAACGCAGGTACCATGGTCGCCACATAAAACTTATGAGTATTGGATTGTTCAAATACTTCTTCAACCTGCTTGAAAATACCTTTTATAGAATAGTCGTCACGGTCTTCTAGCTGCTCAACCTTTAAGTACACATCGTCTTGAGTCAGGGACAAATGATCTAATGATGCAGCAATGTCTTTTTTAACTTTGAATTCAATCTTCAATTCAAAGAACTTAGAAATAGATTCGCTACCAGCAATAGACTTGATTTCTAATTCTGTCGCGTAACTATCCGTGTATAAACTAAATGTAGGTTGAGCCATGTTATATCCCTATTCTAATGTCGATACCAAGTATCGACTATCTGGCTGCCGCACCAGAGGTTGTGCAAATTATATGTAGCCAGCCTAAGCTATGTCTATTAGAAAGTATTGGTAAGTGTTCGAAAACTGAAATTTGTGATGCAGTTTTTCGTTATACCTTTTAAAAGCCCAGTAGACTATTTTAAAATCAATACTTTTGTCTGTGCTGGCGCAATGGTCATACCCGGAACATTCATGCTAGAGCCATTTTGCCCAGTCATAGATGTTAAGCGAGCGGCGGGTTTACCACCAAAAAATGTGGCTGTGCTGCCCATTAAAAACTTGGTTGGGCCCATAATTTTACCTGAGATTAGGCCACCAGCTACACCAGGCTGATCACCATTGCTCATAGGAATTTCCGTTCCCACCGTGTGTCCTGGGCCACCTGATATTAAAACCTTTTTTGCGGTAGACCCTGGTTTAGCTGTCGCCCCCATAGAAATATTAGGGTAGGGGATCGGAACAACTGCTGGACCAATAGGTGTCTTACATACATCGGGCATGCCCATATTGGTGCCGCCCATCTGGCAGTTTGCAAACATATTATTAATTCCTATAAACGTAATGAGGTATTTGAAGTGGCCTTCAATTAGCCCATGTGAATGCGATCGCCATTAATTTTTACATCGCTTTTAGCAGTAATATCTACCTGTTTAGAGCGTTGAATGAATGCGTTTTTAATATTCTGAATAATATCTTGTGCGGTTACTTGCTCAAGTCTTTCTATCATCTTAAAACTGTCTTTAACTCGCTGAATTAATCGTGTCACATTAGACTCCACAGTCTCACTTTGAAACTGAGTATGTTTTGACATAACGTTCAATTTCTCAGATGTTTGATCATAAGACTGAGTATTAATTTTATAATCAATACTTGATAACTCGATTGAATTCGATTGAAGCTTAACCGTTTTCTGACTGTTAATGTGCAGCTCAGAATCGGTTTCCATTAGTGCTGGCTTGTCGCTGGTACGTTCAAGAATATTCGTGATGAAATACCCTTTTTGATTTGAACGCATCACAGCCACATAGTCGCTGTCTTCAGGCATAAAGGCACAAGAAAAAGCTTTAGACGCCAGCAGGGTCGATCCCGACTCAAGTTTAACCAGGTAACCCTGTTTAGATCTAGATATCACGGTGCCAAAGTCTTGAGCACTTTGTGGATTAAGTAGCTCTCTGGCAGAATCAATAGAATGAATGTTCATAAATAGTCCTTTAAGTTTCTGTTATCACTGGGTTTGGCTTCCAGTGTTGAGCTTTTTCTAGTTTGTCATCTGTCCCAAGTGCAAGACTTTTACTGCTGCCTGACCAGATAGACCCCGAATCAACTAATCCGTGTAAGTTTGCTCTGAAAAGTGCGCTATTTGAAAAATCCGTATGCTGACAAATTGCCATGGATAAATCACTATAAGACAACTCGCAGCTGTTAAATTTGGTACCTAGGCATTGAGTGCCACCCATTTGGGCTTGTAATAAGTGGCTAGCCGTAAAATCGCAGCCGTTTAAGTTGCATGCTTGTAAGCTGGCCTGCTCCATAAAACAGTTTTTTAAACTGGATTGGGTCAATGTACTATCACTAAATAGACCCAACCCCATTTGCGCGTGATCAAATGTGCAGTTATTAAGCTCAGCTTCAACAAACGCGGTTTGTGTTAAGTCGCTTTTAGAGAAATTACAGCCATTTAATACAGCACTTCTAAACTGAGTCATGGCTAAGTGCATACCCGAAAAATCATGGTTTTCAATGGTGGGCTTTTCAAATATAGATTGCTGCATGCGACTTTCGCGCAGGTTTATGTCTAATAAATCACATTCGATAAAATTGGTTCTTTCAAGATTACACATTGAAACGTTAGCCGCTGACAAATCACACTGCATAAAACTAGCAAAGGTCAGGTCACAGCCCTGAAAGTTAGACTGAGCACCATCACACTCTACAAAATTAGTCTCTTGTAATTGGCCATTTTGGAAGTTCGATTTTTTAAGCGAGGATTGAATCACATTGATGTCAGTAAAGTGAATTTCACTTAGGTTTGATTCTTCAATGCTGCACTCTATCAGATTGCAATCGATCCATTTTGAAGACGCCAAGTTAGCCTGGCTGATATTACAATTGATGAAATTAACCTGTTCAACCTGGCTGTGGGCTAGGTTACACCCAGTAAGATCACACTCGCTAAAATTAGCCCCGCCTATATTGGTATTGGATAGGTCTAAACGGGTTAAGTCTTCACCTTCAATGGTGATTCCTTGCTGAATCTTATTGATCAGCTCGTGTTTGCTTATTGCCATTTTGACGGCCTCCAGTTTTCTAGCTTGGTGCCGTCTAGATTAGAGCGCGAAAAATCCGTTTTACTCACAATGCTGCCTAAAAATTCACAGCCGTACAAATTAGATTTAGATATATTAGATTTAGATAAATCAGCCTGCATGAAATTACTGAACATGAAATTTACATTACTTAATTGAGAGTGTTGTAAACGTGTACTGACGAATATGGCCTCTTTAACGGTACAGCCATTAAAATCGCTGTGCTCTAGGTTTGATTCGCTAAAGTCTGCATTGTTAAGAGTGCAATTTATAAATTTAGTATGATTTAGGTCGACCTTTCTAGCGGTACTATCCGCAAGAATACAGTGTTCAAATTTAGACCCGGCTAGATTGGTTTTTTCTAAGAAACGCGCATTGGTAAAATCTGATTTTTCAAAGTGAATAGTACTCAAGCTACACGAGATAAAGTTACAGCCTTGAAACTGACTTTGTTTGCCATGTATGTGAGATAAATTACATTCATTAAATGTGGCCTCAATACATTGCGTTTCAGTGAAATCAGCACCGTGAAAATCTGTTTCAAGAAACGTTGCATTGCCAAATTTAACGCCTTTAAGGTTAGCCTGTTTAAAAACAACCTCTAGCGTGTTGATCGTGCCAGACAAGTCCAGCATCTCTAAGTTAGCGTTTGAGAAATCCGCTTTAGCAAATTCACAGCCAAGGCTATTCGCCATCTTTAATGTGGCCTGCTTAAAATTACTTGCGCCTATATTAGCTGACTCAAGATTTGCTTGAGTTAAATTTGCATGTGAAAAATCACAGCGAACAGCAATGGCTTTATGAAAATTAGCCTGCTCTAAGTTACTATAATGAAAGTTACATTGCTCTAGATAACAATTAGAGAAATCAACACCACGAAGATCTAATCCAGAAAAATCGATACCGGATAAATCCATATAAGCCAGTGATTGCCCATCTTCAATCGCTTGCAAGGCTTTAGCACGTATTGATACCAAGTCTTTGGCTTTTGGCGGTGTGCCTATGTCCATCATATGCGCAGATATACGGTAACCTTCAATCTGCATCTCATGAGCCGTTTCAAGTTTTTCTTTGATACCGGCAATATCTGTTTTTTGTTCAGTAGGAAGCTGTGCGTTAGCCTGCTCAAGTTGCTTTAACGTTGCCTTGTAGTCACTGGGTCTAGGCAGTTCTGGTGGTGCTTGAAAGCGATCTAACGCCCCTTGAAGGCTTTCTGCCATATCTGAGTTATTAGATTCAAGCGCATCTGATATTTGCGTCTCTAAGTTTTGCTGTGCTTGCGCCTTTTGAAACTCAGCGTATTCTTCGCTCAACTTAGATAATTCATCAAATGCCCTGAAATCAATCTTGTGTAAATCCAGTGTTTTACCATCTTCCGCCATAGGGGCAAGCTTATTGGTAATGGCTTCAAACTTTAACTGCCATTCATCTTTTACAGGGTTTTTAAGCTTATAAAGCTGTTGCTCTAATGAACCGGTGTCTTGCCCTTTTTCTTTGGCATCTAAAATCAACGCTTTAAGCTGGTCAGCTGTTTCGTCAATTTTTTCAGAAACAGATTCATTCATTCTGCTTTCAATGTGTTCTGCCAGAAGTTGTCTTGGCTCAACCTCTTGTTGAGTTAAGCGCGCCATACCACAAGGAATATCATCAGGTATAAGGTCTTTTGTGGTTAGTGCATATTGCATGTTTAAATCAGGGTGAAGCCTACCAACCAAAGATTGAAAATAATGGTCTTTACTTCGTATCGAAGTACTTTTTGATTCGTAACTTGACATAATATATTGATAATCAGATGCATCATTCTGATCAACTTTAATCGTCCCCCTGTAAATTAGGGTGCCAAACAACTGATTGGGATAAAACACAACGGTATCCACCTCAAGATTTACTTCAGTGAGGTCTTGAGGCGTCAAATTTGAGAGCTCTTCAAACGGCTTAACTAGAAATGTACGGGCTTTGAAATCAGGAATAGTCCCTTTTAATACGGCATGTGCTTCATGCATATTTTCAATTTCAAATGCGTCGCCACCCATTATTTTTTGATTAAGCTGCTGATCTTTAGGGGCTGCATTAAACCCTTTAAAGTTGAAATCTTTTGGGTAGCCTGGAAAATCATGCGCTAACCAGTTTTCATCATACGTGCCCAGGTACTGGCTGCGGCTAGGGTGGTCAATCATAACCGATGAAAACCCTGCAGGAGTAGGCCGTTGATTCAGCCCGGTCAACAACTGACTGCTGAATTCAATATTTGGCATCTCAACTAATTCATCACCAGAATCGGTCTTAATTTTGTCTATGCCTTTTCCACTTGGGTTTTGATCAAAATCTTTTCCGCCAAATGCATTCTTCCAAATAATAGGCATTTCTGTAAACGGCACAGGTTTAGATGTACCGGTTATTCCGCCTAACCAGTAACGGTCGCCAGTGACATGGGCTGACTTAATGGCTTCATTGAGTTTTGTTTTAATATTAAGCGCAGGAACAGGCTGTCCGTTTAAGCTTTTTGCGTTACCAATGGTAAAAAACTCTGGCGATAGCTTTGGTAAACCTTCATCAATAAAAAACTCTTCAAGCTCAGACATGGCTTCATAAGCTTCAGAGAATAATAAAGGGTCGCCACCTAGTAAGGGAAAATGTAACTTAGCTGTGATAACTAAGTGGTGTTCCTTTTTAAAGGTAAAAGTCCTAAAGCCCGACTCAAGATCTAAAGGCTGAATGATTTGCATGTTTTTACTACTCTCATGACCTTAATCTAATAGCCCGATGGTAATGGGGCGTATAGCACTTTTATTATGTGTACCTAGCTTAGAAGGAATGCCTAGATTACTGGTAATACCCAGTTGATTCCAAGATTCACCGATACAAATTTGTGAATCGCTGACTTTCACGTGAAGCTTCAAATCAAGTTGTAATGGTTTTTTAAGGTATTCTGTTAATAACTGCTTAAGCGTCTCTAGCTTGCTTGTATTGCTATTTAACGCTTGATATTGGCTTTCAGATATATCGTTTGCAACAGCGGTTACTCTCAGTGATTGGTCTAAAATCTTAGACCCAAGGTGAGCTTCGCCAATCTGATTGTTTTTATCACCCAGTCGACATCTTAGGTTTTCATTAATGCTCACTTGTTGAGCTTTGAATTCTTGAATTTCGATGTTTTCAATATCTAAGAAATCAGAAATTAAAATCCTAAGGCCTTCTTTCGAACGTTCTTTATTCGCAAAAAGAGAAAAGTATCGAAGTTTAAGATCTTTTAAACCATTATTCTCAATATTAGGGTCGCCCAATAGACTGAATAATAGATTCCAATAGCTCTCATTCGAACGTTCTACCGTGTTTAGGTTTAGCTTATATAGGCGCCAAGCTTGATAAAGTTTAGGAAAAAGCTGTTTATGGATAATATCCAAAAACTCTCTAGGGGCTTCTTGCTCATCCCATTCGTTATCAAGTAGCTCTTCATTGTAGAAATCAGGAAGAGGGGAGGCTACGCCATACAAACCTGGTAGCTGCGAAATTATTTCGTAACCACGGTTTTTATCAAGCGGAACAATTCGACTGATATCTTGTTCAGTATAACCAAGAGATAATTCAGGCCTTACTTCTATTTTACGAGCAGGTCTTCGTGCCGAAACAGGGTGTGTCTGATTAACAGATTCCAGCAAACGATAAGCCTGAAAGAAATTATATTCAGACCCATTATCAAGAATGTCTTGCTCTAACTGTTTTAGTGATTCACTAGGTTTGGCTGCCATGCTAGCTGCTCTCCTGTGTTTTCATTAGTAATCACTAATTCTACGTAGCTGTTGATATCAGAGAATTGCGAAAATACTTTATAAAGCAGTTCGCCAAATAGATAAACATCACCATTACTAGCAAAGCCTGATCCATCAACTTCAATATTGATCTTCTGCCCACGAACAAGGTAGCCCCGTAGCAGCCTTTCGGTCTTATCAACACTCAATTCTTTAATGGATTCAATGCGTTTTTTATTGGCGGCTTGTTCTTTAGCATCAGCTTGGTTAGTCGGGTTATACAAGTTTAATAACACCTTCAAGTTTGCCAAGTTAGTGATGGGTAAGTAGTTCACCGTTAAATGCGCTAAAAGATTCCAAAGAATTCGACCATCTGTTTGTGGGGGAATGTATTCACTCACAGCAGATAAGTTACTAAAGCTAACCAGATCAGGCACATCAGGTGTATTGACGTTAATGTCACCAGGCTTTAAGTGTTGAGTTAGAGGGCCGTTCGAGCATCGAATATTGGCGGTAAGTACCTCTCTCATTGGTAAATCTTTACCTTGAGGGAAGTTAACGCGCAGCACACTTTGAGACTCATTTTGATCGCTAGAGCGCTGTATCAATTCATACACAGGCTGCTGGCTTTGCTGTTTAGCATTAAGCGAGAAATCTAAGTATTTTGTTTTTTCAGATGAACGTCGGTTTTGACCTTGAACATCTAAAATTGAATAAATAGTAAACTGACTATTTACATTACGAATCGGCTTTAATGCTAGATCACTTTGTTTGTGATCCAAGGGTATCGGCTCGGCTGTTGTATCAAAAAGGTTAATAGCAGGGGCACAAAACAATTTAAAACTGTTTATATTTACATTGGTGCCTTCTGTATTTTGATTAAGCTTGAAGCGCAATTTAAATGCTTTTGGAAGCGGCTTTTTAGAATCAAACCCAGAAAGATTAACAAACAAGAATTTATACTTATTAATGAAGTATTCTTGAATACGGCGATAACCGTTTAAGTTAGTTTTAGAGTTTTCTAATAAGTTGAATTCTTCACCCCAACCCATAGGTGTTAATTTAGCATCAATCAAAGGTGTTTCATTGCTACCTTGTACGATTGAGACTGATACTAATTTATTCGTCATCAAATAATACAACTGACTAGCATTAATGTAGTCACCCGCGATATGCAGGGGCAGCTCGGATAAAAATACTTCAGTATTAGAGATGCTTGTATTATTGATAATAATATCTAATTCAGATTGATTACCAACCTGATTAAGTTCAACAGCGTTAATGGTAAGTGGGTGTACCACCACGTCATTACACGTTTGGAAGCGGCAGCTTGTTCCCTGAACTTTTTGTGAGTCAAGTTTCGACGCTTTCGAAATGGTCACAGCATTGTTAAGAATGTTTCTTGGTTTAAATTCAATAACAGTCGTCGCCGGAATTTCTTTTAAATAGTCGGGCGCCACTAAACGCAATATAGATTGTGCAAATTCAGGGAAATCCGTATCAAGACGTTCTTGAATACCTGCACTTAAATATGCAGTGCCCTGTAAAATTCGTTCAACATCTGGGTCGTTACTGCTGCCGGCTAAATGCGGAGCAAGGGCAGGGTATTTTTTAGCAAACTCACGGGCATTTTCTTTTAATGCTTGAAGTTCTGACTGATAGCTTTCTGTTTTCATAGTGATTACATCGCCGATTCTATGGTCACAAGACCATTGGCATTAATTTTTATATAGGCTGCGATAGTTGATGAAGCATTATCATCGGCAGTAGTAGCACTTAAACGCCAAATAAAATGCGTAAAGTCTTGGTTTTCTTCATCTAAAGTAACGGATACATTTTTCAAACGGGTTTCGAATTCACTTATCTGAGCTGAAATTTCAGAGCCTAGCCCCTCTAAATCAGGCGCACTGTGCGAATGAAAATGCCCTTGAAGATTTTTCAATCCCATTACTTCATCTATCAGTACATTGCCTTGTTGGCAATTAAGTACATTTTGTATATCAAGTAAAATAGTGTCAGTTAAGCTAGAAACATGTTGTGTTACTAGCTTACCTTGCTGCCACGTGGCGATACGTTTTAGTAATCGCTGTTGATTCATTACGGCTGTGTTCCAAAGTTGTCTTCGTATTCAATGCCGTCTATCTCATGGCTCCATGTAATGCTGTCATAGATAAATGATACTTTTTCCATGTGACCAATACGCGCATTAGAAACGTCAGCTTGATCTTCAACAATAAAATCAATGGCTGTAATTTGTGCATTATTAAGTATTTGGCGGTAATACAGTTCTTCCATACCAGCGCCGTCCATACGGTACCAATCAATAACCACTTTCGTTAATAATTCGCCGTCACTTAAGGCTTGGTAAAGCATAGGGCTAGTGCGGTCTAGCGACTTTAACACGGTAATCGGTAAGTGGATTCGACGGCCATTTGGCAAGCCCCGGCTATCCGTTGGCAATTTTACGCTGTGAGTAGCCGCTAAAATAACAATCGCACCTTCACGGCCTTCAAGATCGCATTCGCCTTCGATAGTGCCTTGATTCTCAGCACTGATATTCATATAACCTGGTAATGCCATGTGAAACTCCTTTTATTATGCTTTTTCTAAACGGCCACGTTCAGTCAAAGTAAATGACTGGCCCATGTATTTAAAATGAGGCGTGATTGAAATGGTAGATAAAAACCACCCCGATTTGCCATCCATATCTCTAACCGAAATATTTGCATTCCGTAATGGTCTTCTTGCTCTTACAGAAGGGGCAGGATTATCCATATCTGATACAAACTGCTTCAACCATCGGTTTAATGATTGGTCAATTTGAGATCGGGTTAACCATGAACCGATATTCTCACGCTGCATCACTTTAATGTATTGAGAGAAACGGCAACTAATTAGCATGTAAGGTAATTGTGTTTCAATTTGCTGATTAAGCGCGGTTTGTCTGCCTTCAGCGGTGTTCGGTTGCAGTTCAACTGATTTACAAGAAGGAACAGCCATAAATACGGCCTTCTTTGTTGATTTATTAATGGTCAGTGGAGTAAAGCCATTCTTAATGAGTTCATTTGCACTGCGTTCAGAAATCATTACTTCAGTGGGGATTTGTGAACGCATGGTTGCGCTACCAGATTCGATCTGAAGGTCGTCTAGCTGACCGTATTCTTCACCACTCACATTAATGAACCAACGGAAATTGGCATAACTATTTGCAAAGCGAGTAACCAATGCATAAGCAGCATTCCCCCATAAACCTTTCGTATTTATGGTTGTTTTTTCTTCGTAGTTAAAACCCTGGCCAGTGGTATTTGTATGGCTTGGGCGTAACAAAAATTTAGGCATGGTTAGGCAAACGTAACGGCTATCCGAGTGTTCTCTGAAGCTGTTCCATTTAGCATAAAAAGGCTGATCAAAATGCGAGCTTATATCTCGTATTCTTGAAAAGTCAGAGAACTGGTCAACACCAAACATCTTGTCTGATGCAGCAGTAATCAGTGGGCAATGACTAATCGCCGCTACTTTTCCTAAATTTTGCAGCAACGCCATGTCTTTGTTCTGATGCGAGAATTCAAAATCCCCCAGTAACAAACTATATGGTCGGCCACCAAACTGGCCAAATTCAGCACTGTATATAAATTGAAACAAAGACGATTGCAGTACATCAGGTGCATCTTCAAAATCTTCAAGTAAAGCTTGTTTGTTTGTATTTAAAACAACTAACTCAATGTTCTCTTTATAGTTTATATGGCTATCAAGATAACTAAGAGAGCGCCAGCTCGATTCCAGAGACCTAAATCGTTCGTTTTGAATGACCAAATCCAGCTGTTCATTCATTCTTTGGTGCAATTCATGCTGAATCACTAATCGATCATTAAAATCCAGAGTGTCTTCTGTATTAAATCCAAATTCTTCAAGTAAGCTAAATAAACGTGAAAACTTAGTATTATCATCACCCAGCAAGCGATGAAGCTGCAATGCATTACTTAGCTCAGGTATGCCTGATAACACACTCTCAGGTTCAAAATCTTCAAGTGATGTTAAGCCATAACTTACTTGAATAAGGTCAGCATCATTTGGGTTTAATTTATTTTCGAGCGCCAGTTTTAATACAATGTTTTGAGAGGCCAGTAAATGGCCAACCCCATTCTCGACCTTGATTAAATCATTGTCAGTAATATCTTGGCTGCGCTCATCTGACGTTAAGTCAGAGAGAACAAGTATGCGAAAAGGTAACTCCACCTCATTACTTTTATAGTCTTGAAATGTCAGGTTAACTCTTTCTGTAACAGCTTGATGATTCATAATTTCCTACCAGCAGTGAGCAGCCATCTCAGGCAGCTGTAAAGGAACACTATCAAGCATTTGAATCACAGGCTTTTGGCCTCTGATTTCAAAGTTAACATCAATAAAGTTAACATCAGAGTTATCTAATTGAGCCTGTTGATTCGGGAAATCCGATGCAGAGAATATGTGTCTACCATCTTGGAATTCCTTCAAGAACTTACTAAAGCCTTTAACACCAACGTAGTTCTTCATTAATGTTAACTGACCAATTTCGATTCTTAATGTGGTATCACCACATGTTTCCAATGCCCACTTAAAGTTATGCTGAGTAGGGTAGTTGTAGTTAGCCAGTGTTTGGGTGCCATCACTGCAATAAAGGTCAACAAAGGTGGCATATGGCTGTATACGAGCACCAGGGTTTGCACCCGTTGGTAAAGCATTTACTGTCACATCAAAAGAGTTACCAACAATAAACTTACCATTTTCAGCTTGGTTCAATACATCTAACAACTCTTCTGTTAAGCCAATGCTTCGCTTAGACACGTTAGACCTTACAATGCCGCGCTTGTATTTTTTCTCAACAAAAGGCGCTAGATCGTTTTGAAGGTAATTCCATAAAACACCGCCCTCACCAACAACTAGGTTACCAATTTGATTGCCACTAACACCATCTAAGGCTGCTAGTACATCATTTTGCCAGCGGTCTTGAAGCTCACAGCTACTTTCATTTTGCATGTAATCATAAGTAGCATGCATCGGCCCTGTAAATAAATGCCAGAACACTTTAGAGGTTGAAACAGGTTTGCCGATTAGAGCTTGTAATTGCTTGATAGCAACCCAAGCACTGGCAACCGAACCATCTCCACTTTCCGGAGAGTCAGGTGTTTGAAATAAGGTTGTAACAGAACTTAAAGACTGGCTTCTAGAATCCGCTTTGAAAGCAATTTCAGCCAAAGCTTGCTTGTAAGCATCCACTGCAACAACCGCATCTTCTAGAGCAGACTCAATGTCGCCAGCACCTTTTTTGCCTTTTGTTGCTTTCTTGTGAACCTTCATGGCTTTTTTAGCAAGCTTGCCAACTTTACCCAGTTTACCCAGCGCCTTTTTAATCAGCTTGCCGTTACCTTTGCCCTTACGACCATCAGATATCGAGTAAGACTGAACATCTTTAAAGAATGCTAATTGTTGCTTCGAGTTAAAGTTTGCATCTTCAAACGGCGCTAGTTGCTCATTCATATCACCTAATAAGGCAAAATAAGGGTTATCAGCTGTGGCCATACGTTCTAGTAATTGTTGCCATTCTTTACGGTCACGTTGCTGAAGTTTACCTTCATCAAAACGCTGCCCAAATAACATCCATGATTCAATGTACTGGCGTTGATAGAACTTATAAAAATCTTCTTGAATTTCATTAAGTTGCTTATCTTCGCTATTGGCGCGTTTAAACTCGGTTAAAAACTCTTGAATAAATTCATAGCCTTCTAACGTATATGCCGCATCAATAGTTGGTGGGTTAACCACCTTATAGCTACCACCCCAATAATCTTTTAAGTTAATACCATCAAAGTCTTGAGAGTTGGCCCACTGAACAATCCAGTTGTAATCACCGTGGTTTTGCTTAACAAGGTAAAGCAGTGCCGCCTGAAGTGTTTTCTTCTCTTCAGCTAGATCAACAAGTGAATGGCTCCAGTTAACATAGGATAAGTAAATATCATTATATAAATCAGACTGTTCAGCTTCTACTTCAGAATTCTGAACGGTTAAATAATCCATACCGATTGGCATGGCTTCAATGTCAGCTTCAGGTAATAAATGTTGCTGAATAATGTTAATTCGACGAACTAAACCACCGGCTAGGGCGCTGGTTTGGCCAACTTCTAATCCGTCAATGGTGCGTTTAAGAGAATTATCATACTGCTTAACAATATTATGTTTAACGTATTCTAGATATTGAGCTTTAAGTTCTTTAAGTTGATTGCCAGACCCCGTTAACACACCCCAAGGTAAAACCTCTTGGCTTTTATATTCAGCCATAGAATCAATCAAGTTTTTAAGACGGTAGGCGGTATCCAGTGTTTCATTCGCAGACTGCTCTTTATTCACCTCAATAGACGAATCAGCGTAGTTTGTGTAGATATCATTAAGAATGGCTTTGTCGCTTTCATACAAAGCAGATAAACCCACAATGGCACTAAACGTAATTGCACCACTGATGCCTAAGGCATACTTTCGAGCAGCGCTTCGAATACGCAGTGCGCTAGGCAGGCTAACTAACGAGCCTCTGTCCGCAGGTAATATCTTGGTAAAAAAGTCATGTAAAAATAAACCGTTTCTTACATTTTCACCGTTTTTTTCTTGAAGGCTTGAACTAAAATAAAGGCCTCTAAATCTTGGTGCCTCTTGATAAGCATTACCCTTTAAAGCCGTTTTAATAAACGTGTGCAGACCACTACGTACATTTTCCATGGAACGAGGTAATGTTAATAATGATTCATCAGGTGTTTCCGTCTGCTCCATCATAAGCAGTCGAACTTCTTTAAGACGGTCTAGAATATTGTCTAATGCCGTATCAACAACCGAATCTACATCACTGGTTGTTGCTTCATTTAAGTAACCCATTGCTTGGCTTTTAAGCTCTTCAGGCAGGTATTCAGCCCATTTTTTAAAGCCAGGAATTAAATCCGCTTTGGTAATCATTAGATAAACAGGCACTTTAACTTCTAACTTATCCATTAGATGATTAATACTGTTTCTAACTTGGCGGCCTTCTTCAAGAATTTCTTCTTCTGAGCATTCCAATAAACGGTTCGCAGCAACCGCTAAAACCAAACCGTTTAAAGGTTCTTTTTGACGGTGGCGGGCAATCATACCCAGTAGGCTATTCCACTCTTTGCGGTCACGTTCTAAATTGTCAGGTACGGCATAACGGCCAGCGGTATCAATCACAATACCTTCTTCGTATAACCACCATTCAAGATTTAAAGTAGAGCCATCTTCGTGCTTTGAAATATCGATAGAAGGCAACAGCAACTTGGCGTTACGTAAACTAGTACTTTTACCAGATGTCGGACGACCAAAAATCATATACCAAGGCAATGCATAAAGAGCGTCACCCTGATATTTAAGTTGAGAGCGCTTAAGCGCCTTAATAGTTGTATTCCAACGTTGCTTTAACGAACGGTTAAGTTCAGAAGTTGTCATACCTAAGTCATTATCAACTTCGTCAGCATTACCAGATCCCAGCAAGCCTTGAACTTGGGCCTTGGCCCTTATACGCACCATGATTTTACGTAAAACAATAAAGCCAAGCCAGATACCAAAGATCAGCAAAAGAATGAAAAGCCCATTCTCTAAGGGCTGATCAAAAATGTAATTCACGCTAAGCACAACGGCGCTTATTAGTATGATCACAAAAATCCACATAAGTGTTTTCAGAAAGGTTTTCATACTACTTCACCAGATCCATGATGTTGGTTAATCCACTTCCGATTTGGATAGAATAGAATACGAGCGTTGCAGCAACGGCTACAAAAGGTGTCACCGCAAAAACTGGGATCAGATTGATCCTAGATTTACGATTGGTATTGATTTGATCTCGCTCATGATAGGCATCAGAGAACAATGTCGATTTCTCAAAAACATTATTAGCATCATTAGGAAGCAATAAATCTAAGTTAAATACGCGTGTCTCTTCTATTTTTGGTCGATCTTGAGGAGAGAAGTAGCGACCTTTATAGCCAAGACTCAAACACAGTAAATACACTTCACGAACACTGCGATCATCACCCTGACGATTAAGCTTATTTAAGCGTTCGTAAAATTCATAACCTGAGTTTGTTGTATTAAAGAATTGACGTTGCAATGACTCTCTTTGCCATTCAACTTTATCATCCCAAGTAGACGTCAGTATGGCTTCGTCAATAAATGCAACAATCGGAAACAAAGCCTCAGAACACGATACTTGAGGGAAGCCAGCTTTTACAGCTTGAGTTTGCGAGTCAATCAGCATTGCACTCAGTTCATCTTTAAATGGTTTCCATGCACCATCAAGCTGTTCTAAGTTATCTTTAACCGCATTTATTTTTAATATTGGATCGATAAAAAAATCAATTAATCTCATGTTCTACCTATCGCTTCAATATCACTAATTCAATCTGAAGCTCTGTTGGCGCTTCATCCCAATGCAAAACAAGGCTTTGCTGACGCTGAACGGCTTGCCATTCGTCATCATGAACATCAATGCGAATATAATGTGCGTGATCCTTTTTAGGCAACCCGCTTGGTGCAGTAGGGGTATGAATTAAACCTATACCAGGTAGAGAGCGTTCGATAAGAACATCAATTGTATTTTTAGAGGCAAGTTTAGCGGCCGTAAAGAATGACTGACTATAATCATCCCAATCATCTTTACTGTTTATGATTAAGTAAAAATCGGCTTTCTCTTCAAAGAAATCTTTTGGTATATCAGTTGTAAACGACTGTTCTTGGCGAACCATTTCAACCATAAACTGAGGGCCAACCGAAATTTCATTCAACAATTGATTGATCAGCTGTCTTGCACTTGAGAAACATTGTGCGATGTTGTCATGGGTATAATCAGGCAGCAGTTTTTCACCATTTGACGTTTCACCCAAAAGGTTGATGTCATTTGTAAATGTACTGATCTCACCAGCCAATTCACGTAAGCCACCGTAAATATTCCATGGGTGAAGTTGTGACGTATTAACTTCATGGGCTAAGCGAGGCACAAAGCGAGACAAGGCTTGTAAGCTCATTTTGTAGCGAAATGCGTTAGCATCAATTGCATTATTACCCAAAACAGCCTGACCATTTTTTAACTGAATGGCACGGCCTACTAACTCATCTTTCAAATCTTTAAGTTGATTGCTTAGCTGGTCTGACCCTTGAATATTCAAGCAAGGTGGAACATAACTGTTCACAAGCACCAAGTTTTCGCCATCTAACGCAATTTGCGCACATGGAATAAGGGAGTATTCAGTGAAGTTATGCTTCTCTGTCTCTAATACCAGTTCAAGTTTTAGTGTCAGCTCTTGAGTTAAAGCCTGATCGCCGTGAATGTAACTATCATCCACTTTGCTTGGGTCGTTCATAGTGAAAAAACGCGTTTTAACCGTATGAACTTCATTTAAATCAGAAATTTTTGTTACGTTATCGCTAAAAGAAGAATTATTTCGTAGGGCTAGATAAACAGTAAGGGGGGTTTCAGGATCAACTTCAATGCCTTCAATAGAGCGTTGGCTCACATACGCATTGTCATTCAATTTTGCGTAAGTGCCGTCATTGAAAAGTAATTCAGCTTGATGAATTTCAATGCGCTTAGCAGTAACAGCAGGTGCAGATACATCAAGTGATGTAAAACCCCAAAGCCACGGAGAAATGTTTTTCTTAACAAAATCAACTTGCGATGTAACAAAATCTTCACTTTGTTGAAAATGTTGCGGCTGTAAAAACATTCCGTGATGCCAAAATATAGGCTGAGATTTACTCACGATCTTCTTCCTTAAAATCAAAAATTCTTAAAAATTATTTGAGCTCAGTATGTTTAGCTCTTCTTTTTCAAATAGATTAAAGCGTTTGGTACTCTTTCTACCCATCGCTACATCAATATAGATTGCATCGGGTATCGCTTTAGCTTCGTCAGCGATTAAACCCATATTCGACAGTGCTAAGTCGACAAAGCCACGCTTTGCCGCTTTCACGGGGATGTCGAAAACTTTAATGTCTAGTTCAGTGTTTAAACCGTAATAACCGGATATAAGCGCAATATACTTTGCACCTTGGGCTCTTGGCAGGGTGGCGATTTTTTCTTCACCCGGCTGTAAAATAATTCGAGTAAACTGAGCCACAGTGTCATCAATACGGCCAGAGTTTAATAACTGAAGCGCGCCTTCTTTTGTTTCGGCAAGGCCTAAAAAGGTATTTGGGTCGTTTAGTTGAAATACACCCAAGGCTACTGAGTGGGGTCTGCCGCTGATCGCATTTAAATCTGAAGGGCTTTGGGCATGGATATGTATGGCCCGATCTTCAAAAACCCAATCATCAGGGGCAACTTCTAAACTTGTTTTGGTTGCACAGCCACTAACAGCGGCAATACAAAAAGAAATAAGGGGTACAATAATAAACTTCATAATAAATCCATTAAAAGCGATAGCACAAGGCTATCGCTTTTATATTCACAATATCTAGCTTATGCAGCGCTAGAACCGAAACGGTAGGCACCTTCAGTGCCAGCAGCTTCGTGAGTCCAAGTGATAGCACCTGGGTTCACGTGAAGCACTTCCATGTGTGCTAAGTGAGACTGTGAAGGATCACCAACACTTGGTAAAACTGTTTCAATGTCAACTAGTACAGCGTTTTCTAGTTCCATTACGTAGTAAAGTTCTTCTTCACCACTTGCAGAGATACGGTACCAGTTAATTTCTAGTGTAAGTTGCTCACCAGAAGTTAAGGCATTGTGTAAAAGCGGAGATGCTTTATCAATGAACTTAGTAATTTTCATTGGCTTCATAGCAGGCATGCTAGTGATCTGACCGCTTTGCTCATTCGTTGCACGAGGCACGTTATGAGAAAAAGCTTGGATCATTATCTCGTCTTCATGACCTTCTTGAGTCGCAGTACCCACTGAGTCCTCAGATAAAGCCCCTGAGCTAATTTCACCTTGGTTTTGACCTTCGATAGTCATATAGGCTGGAATCGCCATAATAATTTCCTTTTTTTATTTAAGGTTTAATAAATATCAATACTAAAAAGTATTACTATTTATTCTTTATCCAACTTACCAGCAAGTGACAATGTGAAGCTTGAACCCATATATTTAAAATGAGGACGAACATTCATTTCCACTCGATAGAAGCCAGGGTTGCCTTCGTCATCACTCACAATAATGCGAGCTTCACGAAGGGGTTTTCTGCTGCGTACTTCAGGTGGCGGATTATCTTGATCTGCCACGTATTGACGTACCCAGTTGTTCAGTTCGCGATCTAAATCGTTTTTGTTTTTCCAGCTACCGATATGTTCACGCTGCAGCACTTTAATATAGTGAGCCAAACGATCAATCATGAATAAGTATGGTAATTCAGTGCCAAGCTTAAAGTTTGTTTCAGCCGCCTTATCTTCAGGGGTATTTCCAAAGAATTTGGCTTTTTGACATGTGTTTGCAGAGAAGAACGTTGCATTATCGGTTCCCTTACGGGCAATAAGTCCAATAAAACCTTGCTCAGCCAATTCAAACTCTTGTCGATCTGAAAGCATAACTTCAGTCGGGCTATAAATTTTAGTCTCGCCATTCTCTTTATACTTATAAACAGGAAGGTCTAAAACTTCACCGCCGCTTTGTGGGCCAATGATATTTGGGCACCAGCGATATTTTGCGAAGCTACGAGACATGTTGGCAGCAAACGCATACGTTGCATTACCCCAGCAAAGTTTTTCAAAGTCAGTACCAATGCCTTCTTGGTAATCAAATTCTTTAACTGGATTGTCTTCACCGTAAGGAGAGCGCAGCATGAAGCGTGGAACAGTAAGCGCAACGTTTCTAGAGTCATCCGTCTCACGGAAGCCGTTCCATTTAACGTATTGTGGGCCTTCAAAAATTGATTCAAGGTCTTTTAGTGCAGGCATGCCATTAAAGCTATCTAGGCCAAAGAACTTAGGACCAGCAGCCGTAATAAAAGGTGCGTGAGACATGGCGCTAACAGAAGCCATATCTTGAAGCAGCTTCATATCTTGTGCATTAGGATCAACACTATAACCACCAATAATGGCTGCGTATGGTTTACCACCAAACTGGCCGTATTCAGCAGAATATACGTGCTTGTACAAACCAGAGCGCGTTACGTCTGGTGCATCTTCAAAGTCTTCGATCAGCTCAGCTTTTGTTGTGCTAATCAATTCAACCGCGATGTTCTGGCTAAAATCAGTACGGTCAATTAAAAACTTAAGACCGCGCCAGCTAGATTCAAGAGTCTTAAACTCATCAGCTTGCATAACCGCATCTAGTTGAGCACTGATTTTTTCATCAATGGCAGCGATCATGTCGTCTGCTAATTTCTTCTCAACTTTATCAAAAGATTTTGAAGGGCTAAGTAGATCACCTATAAATGCTTCAACACCTTTTCGCGCTGTATCAAAACCGTCATCACCCGGTGATAAACGAGTTTCTGCCATTACTTGATCAAGTAAGCTAATGGTCGCTTCAGGAGCATCTAATACTGCTTCATCTGTTTCTTGAGACATATAATTCTCCTTATTCGGTTAGGCCAAGTTCTTCCATAACTTGCGCACGAGTTTCATCGTTCTCAAGTATGGCTTGTATCGTTTTACGGAAAGCAGGTACGTTACCCAGTGGACCACGTAAAGCTTGCAATGCACGGCGTAATTCTAAAAGGCTATTAAGCTCTGGAATTCTTTCTGCAACAGCAGCTGGATCAAAATCCTTAATGCTGTTGAATTTTAAATCCACATTAATGTCATCTTCTGAATTCGCTTCTAGGCGATTTGGAACAGAAAAAGACATAGAAAGATTCTGGCTTTTAACAACGTCATTAAAGTTTTCTTTATTAACGTTGATAGGATCACGGTCTTCAATGACATCGTCATTTTCTTTACCGGTAAAATCATCTAAAACCAATAATTTTAAAGGCAGCTCAACACTTTCTGTTGCACCACCTGTATCAGATTTATAAGCAATATTAATGCGCTCTTTAGGCGCTACGCTTCCGTCAGCCATAACCGTCTCCTAGTGTTGTTCAGTTAATAGGGCAGGGTTGTACCAGCAAAGCTGATCATAGGCTGCGTCTATTTGTTTTTGTTTTGCTAAAGACTTTTCGTCGTTCAGTTTCTCGTAGGCATTTACTAATAGTGCCAATGCCTTTGCCACAAAGTCACTTTCCCATTCGGCTGCAGTAAGAGTACGAGTCTCTTCTACTAAGCGCTCAAGCATAGGAATGCCCACTTTTTCTTGCCCATTAATACAAGCCAGTTCAGCACACGCCATCTTAATTTTAAAGCGATCACGCTTGGTGTTAGCTGCGCAGGTATTCAATAGAGAGAAACCTTCGGATAACTTGCCTGATAAGGCTAATTTTTTAGCAAGTACAAAAGTCTCTTGAATGTTATCTTGAGGCCCAGAGTTCGCAGCCCCGTCAGTGGATTCGCTGCTTAGGGATGCTAGCCATGCTTTGGTTTGATCGTCGGCAAACGCAGTACCGTTCGCGTATTGAAGGTCTAGAATTTTAGGTAAACGAGATGTGAATTTAGTAATTTCAAACTCTAAAGCAGATTTAGCCTTGCTGTATTCTGCACCCAAGGCATCAAGGCTCATGGCAATGTATCGATTGCCTTCAAACCAGTAAGGCATTTTCTCTGCGCTTTTTTCCCCTAGATTAATAGCCTCAAGAAAGTCACCGGATTCAAATAAATCTTTTACTTTTTTAAGCTTGTCAGCTGGCGGGGCAGGCAGTTGAGATTTGTTGTCGGTCACAGGAGGCAGCTTGTCTAAACCGTCCCATAACGCAGAGCGGCTTAAGCGAAAACGTTTAGGGTCGCTGGATTTTACTTGGCCATAAAAGTTGGCCAGTTTACGTAAGCCATCTTGAATTTGTTTGTACGCTTTTTTAGCTTCAGCATCACTGGCCACATCAACAACCTTGCTATCCGCCATGGCTGTTAACTTAGGTGCCGGAGCCGCTTGAACGGCCGCTTCCACTACAGGAGCGGCTTCTATAACCGGGGCGCTTTCAATGGGGGCAGCAGGTGCGGTTGCTGGTTGTGCGGGTTCTGGTGCCTTAATCGCTTCAGGAGCAGGGCTTACCGGCGCTACCGGAACCGCTTTAACCGGTTCAGGCGCTTTTTTAATTTGTGTGGCGGCTATTTCTTTAAGGCGCTTGATCGGACGGCTGATGTCAGAAAAGTTAGGAGCCTTATCTTCCATTTTGTCAGCTAGAAAATAATCAAGATTCTTTAATGTTTTAGCAGTATCAGGAATCAATGCCATCTCATCAGCAGACGGTTCGTTAGATGCCAAGAATCGAGCGACTCTTTCAACCAACCATTGTGTTGCATTCTGGCGACCACGTAAGCGCTTTTTGGGTGGATACATATCATCCCAAAAGGTTTCGCTTAGTTTTTCAATAAGAGCCAGGCCATTGAATAAGCCCTTAAAACCATCTTCTTCAATGTATGCGTAAGCAAGGTAGCACGCCACTGAATAGTCTTTAGAAATGCTAGACAGTATTTCTTCGCTAAGTTTTAAAACATCGGTCCAATCTGTCGCTTCTGCGTTTAATGACTCAGATTTAGAAATCTCAGCTTCTAAGCGCTCAAACGGCGCTTCATATTTTGCATTAATGCCACATGGCGCTGCATCAGATATCGGAGAGCAGGCTAGGCTAATTATTTTCTGATCAACTTCCATGTTAGAAAATATCCTGAATTTTGTAATTCTTAAATTAATAAAATACTAATAGTGGCGCATTCCAACTCGATATGAAGAAAGTGTCAAGTCAGGGTGAAATTCGGACTTTTGCTTGCTTTTAGTTGGTCAATTTCATTTTGGCAAACAGTATTTTTCATTGGTTTGTGTCATTTGTCACATTTTTTGGGTTATGGCTAATATTAAAGTACCAGAAATGTAGTGGTTGGATGCGTGCAGGCATTAGGTTTTTAACTCTAAACTAAACCGAAGGTATGAGTACTGGTTGATTAGTGGTCAGAAATAGAGCCGTAAAAACACAAAAAAAACACGATTTATTTTTTAAAATATTTTTAAAAAAAATTATACGAATGGTTTATAGAAAATATATAAATAGTGGGTAGAATCCGGCAGATATTTTTAGAGTCATGGATGAGCTAAATGTCAGCAGTCACTCGTATTATCTATACATTCTTTTTGTTACCGATGCTGGTAATCCTATCTGCTTGCTCAGATTCTGGTTCAGAATCCGAGATTTCCATCGATGATCGTCGCCTGAATATAGACACTCCGTTTTCAGTTCTTGAGGGCGGGGACGGTGATGTATCTATTATTGAAGTGAGTTTTGTATCAACTGTAACAGGCACCATTTCGTACTCAACATTCAATGTTACAGCTGCAAGCAGGAGTGATTACATACCTGTAGCAGGCGATATTGAGGTGACTGAAGGCGTTGAGTACACTATTAACATTAGTATTGAGGGAGACGATCAAATAGAAGGGGATGAATTGATCGGTTTATCTCTAACTTTGAATGGAGAAGATCTAGTTACTTATTACGGTCGCATTGAAAATGATGATTTGCCCCCTGTAACCATAAAAACAACAAGTGTATTAGAAGGTGATACGGGCACTTCCTTATTAAGATTTACTATTTCATTAGACGAAGAAGTCGTAGACCCATATACGTTTGCCTTAGTCACGCCGGTAGTTGATGTGTCCTTGAATGATCCTGAAAATGACATTTTTTACGCCATACCCGATATAGATTTCGAAGCAGTTGATCAAAACATTACGTTTACAGAGGGTGTGTCAGAGATATCAATCGACGTAGTTGTATTGGCAGACAATGTAATAGAATTAGACGAGCGTGTGTTTATGCAGCTTAACCCGCTTCAAAATGGATTAAGTGCCGAAGGCCTAATAAGAACAGATGATGCGGTTGATATTAATGGCTTTGACCTATCTTCAGTCTCAAGTGAGATTTTAGAGGGGACATCAGCATCCGTAACCGATATTGAATGGGGCTTGGTTGAATATTTGGTCACCGTAGATCGGCCTGAAAATATAATTGACGAGCAAGTAGTTCAAATTAAATTAATAGGCAAAGACGAGCAATTAAGTGATGGCAGTACTGATTGGGCCTCTTTAGGAGAAGATTATTGCGCCAACCCCGTTTTAATTGACGGAGTATGTGATTCAGTGGGGTCTTATGTGTTAGAGCCAGGAATCGACTCAACTAGTTTAATGGTTAGCTTTTACGTGCGTAAGGATCTTGATGTTGAAGAATCAGAAGAAATTGAAATTCAACTACAAAATGATCAAGGGGTCGTATTTGGTAACTTTCGACATACTATTATACAAGACGACAACCCATCTCTAACCGTTTCTTATTTAGATACATCTGGAATATTGCAAACTGCTAATTTGGCCGATCTGGTTCTTGCCGCAAAAAATGATGGCTTTACAATAGAAATACTTGAGCCGGCCGACAGCGACTCACAATCAGTATCTTCCATTTGGTTTAATCTAGACTTTCCATTAAAAGATGAATTCAAGCCATCGTATGAGTTTTCTGAAGTGCGTGTGTCGCAAATAGGTGTGTCTGATTATTATGTAGAAAATGCAGGCGCAGGCGTAATAACTTTTGCTGAAAACTCAACCGCAACAACAAACATCGATGTAACGGCTTTACATGATGATGATTATGAGGGCAGAGAAGTACTGAATTTAGAAATTGAAGATTTTGGTGTTATACCAATAACCATCATCGATAATGATCTTCCTATTCTAAAAATCACAGAAACCACAGGAGCAGATATTCTTCGAAATGATGCCCACTTCTCCGCGATCACTCTAACTGAATCGTTAAGCGCCAATTCAAGTGATGCCACAACCACTTATAACTTTAATTTTGCACTAGAAGGCGGAATTGAAGCACTGGATGATCTAAATTTTTCTTATGAAATAAACGACGATTTTTTCACGGATAATGAAACAGCCATAAATAACATCGCAGCGTGTACTTACCTTAAAGATGATAATAGAAATAGAAAAGCAATCATCAAAGGAGAAGAGGGGGCAACTGAAGTACCGGATTATCAAATATTAATTGGTGGCAGCGAACTCGCACCAAATACAGATTACGTATTTGAAAAAACCAAACCGAAATTAGAATTTTCGATGATCGTCAATAACGATGTATTTGTAGAGTGTTTAGAATTTATATCCCTTAAATTTACCCTTAGCCCGATAACAAACCAAGCAGATGACGAAACTGTATTATCCAGCACCATCGACGTGAACTTTGAAATAACCAATACAGACAAAGCCACATTAAAAGTAGTCGGTTGGAATACGGATGAAGGCAGTTCAGATCAAGCACCTTTAGCGACCACAACTAAAAACTTCTCACTGGCATTGGACCAGGCAATCGTCACCAGTGATATACAGTACACCTTAACAAGTTCTACGAATGATGCTTTAAGTTGTGGTGATGACCTTCAAGGCATCGCTGTGCCTTATGTTAATACGGTCAGTTTTAATGGGTCGGACACGGATTTAAATAAAACGATAGGGGTTCTAATTCAGCAAGATAACATCGTAGAACCTGAAGAGGCATGTCAATTATCTATTACAAATATGATCTCAGAAGACTCCGCGGTGATTGATGTAGAGTACTTTAATGAAACAGGAAAAAACACAGGACTGTATGCCGTTGATCTTGTTAACACATATGCGTCAGGTGTTATTCAGAATGATGACAATCTAATTGTAACCGTAACCACTCCTGCAGACTCTACAATCGAAGAGCCTGTTACTACTGGCGATACTTTATCTATCGGGACCTATTCATGGAATAAAGTGGTTGCAGCAAACGTCGGTAAAATAGCAGTAACAGCCACTCAACAAGACTGTGCAGCGGATGATGAATGTATTGATGCAGCCGATACCAGTTTTGGTACGCACACTAACGCGACACCAGCCACAAAAGAAATGATCATCCATACTGGCGCTGAAACAGAAGCATTGGCGTTTGAAGAGAGATCATTACCAATCATTGTTAATGGTGATAATGAAGTAGAGAACCCAGAAAACTTAACATTCAACTTAGCCATCTCTTCAGGTAATGAATATATAGATCTAGCAAACAGTAACTTATCTAACCGCAGTATCGACGTTACCAGTTTGGATACTTTGTCAGTTTTCCTAGAAGAAAATAACGCACTAAATACCTGTGGTGATGACGTAATTTCGCCCGTTAATAGTGAACGAGATTGTGAACGTGTATTTAATATTAAATTCAGTGAAGATATATCAGAAGATGTAATGGATTTAAATGTTAATTTAAGTATTGATACAGACGATTCTGACGGTTCTATTAATACCGTCAATATTAAAGGCGCAGGATCAATTGACTATGTTGATGCTATTATTTCTATAAAAGAAAATTCAAGCGCGGCAGGTTACACAGAGGCGACACCAGTAGAAAATAATGTGTCCATTAATATTCTGCAGGGTGGTGTAGTTCAAGAACCTTCTATTAAAATAGCGTTTGTAAATGATGACGTAGTCGAAATAGACGAAACTTTATTGCTGTCATTACAAGCAGTTAGTAGCAATGGATTTTATAGCGTTGATACTTCAAGAGATACAATCAGTCAATTTGTTAACAATGATGACAAATTAACGATCACATACACCCAGTTTGATTCATTTGAACTAAATGAAGCGCCAGATGCACAGGTACAGCCATTTACTTATACGTGGGATAAAGACATCGCACCCAATGTACCAACAATTCAGTTTGCATTTGAAGCCTTTTGCGATGTGGCAGCAGATCATAACTGCGCTGAATCAAATAACGATTTCGATATACCTTCAAATAATGACCTTGTAACCATACATACAGAAACCACAAACAATTATACCGAGGTACCGGCTACCGCTCTAAGTTTAGGTGTTTATTACATGCTTGATACACGTGTAGAAGAAGATGAAGTATTGGAAATTGAAGTCAGCAAACTAGGTAATTCAAGCGTACTAACAAGTACAGAGGGCCAAGCTTTCATCGAATTTCTGAAATTAGGTGCGACCACCGAAAGTAACCAAATTAATCTAAGCTCAATAATCAGAAACGATGACTTCTTAAATTTAACCGTTACAAATACAACCGACACGGACGCTGCATGCTCTGGCTTTAGTGAAGAGTCAGGCTGCAATGTATTTTCAATCAGTTGGGGCACTCAGGTGGTTGATGCTGATACTGGAAACATCATCGTACCGCTAAGCCTTCCGCTTTTGACCTCACATACGCGTTATGCTGCAGACGGATCCACTAATCCTAAAGATTATTCTGTGAAACTTGATGGGTCTGAGATCACATATAGTGATGGTGCAAATAGCTTAAACCTAGGCGCTGGCTTGGCAGCAGACGATTCAATTCCTCTCATTGTTGATATCGCGACTGACAACTTTGTTGAGCCAGAAGAAGCATTAACGGTTTCGCTTAATGCAGCTGGCAGTCCTTATGTGGCTAAGATCAATGATAATGCAGCGGTAGAGCAGATTTTGTCCCATACCATTCCGATAGATGACCTGTTAACGGTTACGGTAACCGGAAGTGGCACTTCGGATGTTGAGGCAGGAGATACGGGTGGTAAATCTGCACCGTTTACTTTCACAACGGATAATGCTGTTGCAGCTAATACGCCAACATTAACCATGACATTAAGTGAAAGTTCATGTACGGGATCATGTGCAACCTTGAATTCTGATTTCACCCTACCTAGCTTGAAAACTTTGCATGTAAATTCCACTTCCAATTCTACATCAGCTGTGACAGCCAGTGCTGATTTAGGTGTGGCTATTCAAACGGATAATGTAGTCGAGAACAATGAGAAACTTAACCTTCAAATGAGTTCAAATAATACTGAACTTGTTAAGTTTTCTGGCGCTAATACACAGGACTTAACCTATACAATAAGCAATACAGATACCTTAGATTTAGTTGTAACAGACATAACAGATAAGGATGCAACATGTAGTGGCATTAGTGGTGAAGACGGTTGTAAATTGTACGATATATCCTGGGTGAATGGGACAGATAGTAATCTAGGTGATGTAATTCTCGCTATGAACACTGAAGGCTCTACTTCAGAGATGTTCTACACTCAGCAAACTAAAGCCGATGATATAAGCATCATAGAAAACCCTAAAGATTACTCTTTAACAATCTCTGATGTGGCATTGACTAGTACGACCCAAATTCCATTAGGTTCGGGTCTGGCGGAGGTTAGCAGTAAGCAATTTAAAGTGACAATTGAAGATGATAACTATGTAGAGCTTGAAGATACGTTAGCATTGAATTTATCAGCATCCGCTGGCAGTGCCATCATTAATTCCTTAAAAATAGGCAGTAATGCAGCCGTACTTAATTCAGCCAATGCAGGCTATGCATCACTATTAACACATACTATTCCAACAACGGCAGATCCATTAAATGTAACTGTTAGTACAGGAACATCCGGCCCAGAAGCTGGAGATACTGACGGAGTGGCTAACCCTTTCACCTATACGACTAGCAATAACATAGTAGCCAGTGTGCCAGATATATTATTAAGCGTCGGTCAGGTAACTTGTGGAGCTACCGAAACGTGCGCCACAATCACAGATGATTTCACCTTGCCAAATGCGATGGCGTTGCATAACACAGGTACTTACACTGCACAGAATCAAAGCAATTCAAGCCTAGGTGTCGTGGTTCAGCCTGATAACATCATTGAATCGGATGAGTTAATCAAATTAAGCTTAACCGCTAAAGATAACCTTGGTGCTGCAAGTCCTTATGTTTCTTATACAACAAATAATCCAACTCATATCATTACAAACACTGATGTTTTGAATTTAACCATTACCGATAATACGGCAGATACAAGCTGTACGGGTTTCAGCGGCGAAACAGCCTCTTGCCGAAGTTACAAAATTGCTTGGCAGAATATCCTGCAAAGTGGCGCGGCAATTTCAATTGCTATGACTGAAGCGGATGATAACGTCGCAGAAAGAGTGGATGCCTTAGAGAATGATGATGATGCTACACTAATAACTGATCCGCAAGATTACAGCATTACAGCGGGCGGGAATGAAGTAGCGAATTTAATTACTTTAGCGAATGAAGACAGCGATGGTGATGCTAATACCAATTCAATGACGGTGACTGTAAATATAACAGAAGATGATTTTGTTGAGCCAAGTGAAAAATTGAATATCTATTTTTCTAAGCCCTCAGGTGTTAATGCAATAAATAGCATAGGGGGTTTTAATGTTGAGGGTACAATTACACATACCACTCCAATAGATGATGTATTAGTTATCTCTTTCAGTGGTAGTGGGACAAGTGGCGGCGAACCAAAATACGAAACTGGAAACTTGGTTTCGGGCACAGTTTCAAATCCATTGAAATATATCACAAATCTTGCAATCGCTGCTAATACTGAGTTAATACAGTTGAATGTGAGTGAGAGAGGCTGTGGGTCCGGGTTAGATTGTGCAACTGTTGCTAATGGCGACTTCACAATTACCAATCCTTTGACTCTTCACTCTAAAGGTTCTTATAAATTAGCTGGAGAAAATGACTTAGGTGTATACATTGAAGACGATGAAATTGTCGAAGTAGATGAATCAATTAAAGTAAGAGTAACTGAAAACTCTAGCTATATTGATTCTATTATAAGTCGTGATAGTACCTATACGATTGATAATAATGATAAAACAGTTTTAAGTTTTGTTGCTAAATCAAATTTCAATGGTGATGAGGGTCACTCAGGAAGCGGTAACGTCGAATACAGTATTCAGTCATCGCTAGCTATATCTTCAGATATTGGAAAGCTATATGTTGATTTGTCGTTAGATGATACTAGTACAGCAGACTCTTCTGATGCTACGGTGCCCTCTACTTTAGAATTTAAAGGCAGTAGTGCAATAAGTGCAGGTGCAAGTAAAAACTTTAATGTAGCAATAATTGGAGAAGAAATAGTTGAGCTGGATGAAACTGTTATTCCTAAAATCACCTTGCATACTGGCTCCTCTGATTATACTGAAATAGATTCGACGAAATTTAAAGGCGCTACTTACACAATTAATAACGATGATTACATTAATCTAGAAGTAATTGGAGGAACATGTACTGAATTAAGTGGAATAACCAACTGTGCAATGACAGAAGGTGATACAGGCAGCTCAGCATTTACTTTCAAGCCTACAGCTGAATATGAGACACAAGGAATCACTGATCCTGCAGTAATATTAAGTGTTATTGACACTTCTACAGCTTCAGGTTCTGATTACACGTTTGTAGCTTCTGTTGCATTAGATAGTAGTGTTTCGGATGTTGGTGTAACTGGGCTAGAAAAAACATTCTTAGCAATATCCGGTGATAAAATCATTGAGCGAAATGAAAGCGTATTATTAGCGGCTACAATCCCATCTTACGTTGCATTAAATTTCCCGACTGAATTCACAATCAGTAATGATGACTACGTGTCAGTCACGAGCAAAAACTACCTAGGTCTCAATCAAGTGGATAGTTTGCAAGAAGGTGGCACACTCAAATTAGAATTTTGTGTGCCTTCAGGTTATACCTATCAAAATCAAAACGGGTTGTCAGATATCACTTTAACGACTACACCGACCGTTAGCGGTACCGACAGTGAATTTTATAAAGAAGCCGTTTGCGATGACTTAAAATTACTTGATGATAATTTAGGAGCTGTTAACTGTGATTTAACTTCGATGTCTGTTGGAAGATCCATAAGTCTGGATGGAAAAAATACAGGTGAATGTACAACGTTAGACTTAATCACGGCTAATACTGATTCATTAGCCGATCAAAATATTTGGTTTGATCTTGGCTATGCATCCAGCGATGAACGCTGTGAGGGTAATTGTTTACCGAATCATTCAGCACTGATATTAAATAATGACTTAATAAACACACTGGATACTGGGCTGGATGAGTGTGTAGAGAGTGGTATTGATAAGCGTTGGGATACACCTTGTATTGACACTGATATATCACCTACCGGTGATTACTTAAAACAAGATGCTGCAGAAACGGATTTTTATCCAGACCTTACATATACATTTATCGAAACAAACTCAGCTGCAGTAATAGAAAGACCGACAAGTGGTGAAGTATGTGTGCAAGATAATTCTACGGGATTAATTTGGTCATCCGCCATTGAATCAAATACAACCACAAATGATTACACCATTAATTATAGTGGTGACGACTCCGCTCAAGCTAATTGGGATTGCGGGATTCAAAATGCAGACTCTAAAACGTGGCAGTTGCCAACAGTACAAGAGTTAATGTCGATTATGGATTTAAATCCAGTGAGTAAAAGCAAGCCATTAAGAGAAAACCGTATTTTTGATTTTAAGAAAACAGGCAGTAATTACTACGACGCTAATGCAAGATATTGGAGTAGTGATTTATGCCGTATATCTGCTGACAACGATGGTGCTTGGACCGTTGACTTTATAACAGGGCACGTTGTTTGTGAAAACACCGGTTCTGAAACCAATGCAAAAATGCATGTATATAAATAATCAATTTATAAAGGGATAGAGCATGACGACTAAAATTAAATTTTGCCTTGTTTTGATTACAACAGCTTTGCTTTTTGGTTGTGGCAGTGATTCAAAGGCACCTGAGCCAGACACAGATGGCGATACCATTCCTGATGCACGAGATAACTGCATTCAAATTGCAAATACCGATCAATTAAATACCGATGGTGATAGCGCAGGCGACGCATGTGATGCATTACCAGAGAACGAAAATGAAACCAAAGATTTTGATGGTGATGGCTTTGGTGATATCCAAGACCCTGATGATGATAACGATGGCTACCCAGACGTAGAAGATGCGCAAGGCAATGTAGATATCTTTCCCTATGATAAAGATGAATGGGCAGATATTGATGGCGATAACATTGGTGATAATAAAGACCTAGATTTAGAAAGCACTGATCCAAATGCCATTAAATTAAGCAGGCTAGTAGAAACCGGTCGAGCATCAAAGTTCATCGGGGAATACAGTAATGACGATGAAAGAGAGGCTGTGCTTGGCGAAAAAGTAAAACAAATTGGTGATGTTAATAAAGATGGCTTTCCAGATGTAATGTTTGGGCACTACCGAGTGATGGCAGGTGATATGTACCCAGGAATCGCCTATCTTATTTTTGGGCGCAGTGAAAAATACCCATCCGAGGTTAATTTTTCTGATTTATCCCAAATACCACACATTAAATTTCAACAAAAAGTTGTGATCGATGATAACGCTGGCATGGGAGCGGGATTTGAGCCCTTGGGGGATGTAAACGGTGATGGCATTGATGATTTTATGCTGAGCGCCATATTTTCCACACCGACTGAAATACTTGGTATTGGAGAAACTTATATTGTTTACGGCCGTGAAGACTGGACTGTTGGCGATGGTCAAGACGGCATCATTACCCAAGCCGAATTGAAAGCCAGTGGCATCACCTATCAAGGACAATATCGAATTGGTCAGTTAGGTAAAAATATTAGCAACCTTGGCGATGTGAACCATGACGGTTATGTGGATATGGGGGTCACAGAAACACCTTCAGGTGATGTTCAGAGATTTGGACGGGTGCATGTATTATTTGGTGGCGATCATTGGCATTCTGACCATGCCGGTACCGTCTATCAGATCAATGATATTAACAATGATAATGGCTTAAAGCGTGTTGAAATAAATGGTGATTATTGGGAAGCCTTAGGTGATAAGATTATGGGGTTAGGTGATTTTAACGATGATGGCATTGATGATTTTGTGATTGGTCAGAATAGAACAATTACAATTGGTGCTGATGCAGAGGTCGTTGTTTTTTTTGGTCGAGCAAACGCCCAATGGCAAGACAGTTACACCCCGGATGACGCCTCAATAGGCAATAACTTTGTAATAGCGCCAATCGAGAATGACAAGGGGTCAAACGTGGGTCATGATCTCGCGGTCGGAGATTTTAATGGAGATGGCATTAAGGATTTAGCCGTGTCCACATACGGTCGTATAAGCTCTGAGAATAACAATGACTATGATGGTGCTATAAGCATTTATTGGGGGGGGCGAGGCAGTTGGCCCCTAACCATGACCCGAGATGATCTAACCGAATTTTACGGGATTAATTTTTTTACTGAGTCATATAACGCATCTTTGGGTGGTAATATAGAAGCCATTCCGGATTTAAACGGCGACGGTTTTGATGAGCTATTAGCCAGCACAAATAAAAATAGGCTTGATAATGTTAGTGATGATCTGGATGAAGAAGAACTTTATACCCTTTACGGACGAGAAAATTGGGTTGATGGCACCATAGATGTGGACTCAACGTCTGCTGACTTAACCCATACACAATTAAACAATATGAATGGCAATGATTTTACATTTATCAATTACATTGGGGATGTGAATGGGGATGGCATTGCAGATTATACCGTATCGGATCAAGAGCAAAGTTCAAACGGTTTAACACACAATGGTGAAGTGTATTTGATATACGGCTATCGATCCATTTACCCTGAAGCCAGTCAGCAAGGCGAGAATCAGTAATGTCCTATAGAAAAGTATTTCTGATTTTGTGTGTTACGTTCTCGGCCACCCATGCATGGGGGTGGTTAGATCCAGTGGATTTTTCAGCTGATAATGGCGACGAACTTTCAACTCCCAGGCATGCAGTAAAGGGCTATGATCGTTGTGATACCGGTTTAGGTGAGTATAGTCTTAGCACTGTACCGTCAGAATGTCATCGCTGGGGCTTGGTTTGGAAAGCTGGCTCTACTACTGTAGAAACAAACTGGAAGCCAGGAGCGGTTCCCTCAGGCTATCGATTGCCCACCATTAAAGAATTGGTAAGGCTGTATGATTATACGGGCGGAACGGGTTTTGGCAGTAACACTGTGATCAGATCTTATATTGACGGTATGAATCCAGCCCTAACCGGTGTCGAGTGGTTAATTTCTTCATCGTATCGGGATATTGATGGGGATTATGATGTCCCCGGTGACCCGACTACCTTTTATGGTCGCTTACAAATATTTGCAATAAACATATCCACTGGTGACGTGAAAACATTTGAGACGGGTTATAGGAAGAGCGGTTCTCAGGGTTTAAGACTGTGCACGGCTTTGGCTGACGGTATGTCAAGTAGTGGTTTGGCCTATTGCAGCACTGATGAAAACCAAGTGGTCTATCAAATTATTGTTAAACAAACTGTGTTGAGTGAGCTTTAAAATCTACAGTCCTAAATAACGGGACAGGAAAAATTATCAGTACAGTCACGCTAACGAAACTGTACCAATTAAAAAAACCAATTCTTATGAATTGGTTTTTTTATGCGAGAAGAAAGCAATCAACGAATAGCCCACTAAACATTTCAAAAAAAAATTCCTACGAGGCCACCCCGTGGCCGATCCCCGTTTAATTAACCCCAACATAAAGCCCCAAAACTCACAAAAATACCCATTCAAATAAAAACCGCATTACCCATAAAACCCCCTCACAAAATGGCCATTAACCCCTAGCTCAATATAGCCAATGCTATATAATATCTGGCATTAAAAGTAACACTTCAAAGGCTTATGTTTCACGCCCAGCACCAACGGATCAGCCACAAAAGCTAACCCGTTAAGCCTACGCCCAGTGCATCGCCAAACGAAATAAACAGGGGCTAAGGTGTGAGTGAAGTGAACATTTTCAAGGACGAATATGCTATCTCTAAAAACAACCCATGAACTAAACTGGGGCGAACTACAGTACATCGAAAACCCAATGGTGGCCAAAACCACCGTTGAGCGAAATAATGGGAACAGCGTTAATGGCGAACCCATTCACAATGCGAATAATTACAATCTACCAGATGCATTTACCCGCAGTTTTGATCCCTATTCAGAAATACATCACAAACTCGAAAACGGTCACGTTTTTTTAGTCAATACCAGCACCACAAACCCCTTATTAAAAAATCTGAAAATAAGCGACAAACAAACCACCCTGTGCACCATCATGCCAGGGCAAACCCTGATGTTTAAAAATGCCGTAAATGCCATGCTGAGTTATGTGCGTGTACCGCAAATATCCGGTGTATTGAGGCAAGAGCCAGCACAAGGCAATGCAGACAAGCAGCCAGTACAAAAAATAGAGCGTGAAAAACACATAATACTAGTCAATCTAAAAGATGAACAAAAAGTGCTAGTAGATCGCTATAGCGTGACCTTGTATATTGAAAATAGCGATACCAAAAAAGGAATTAAGCGCTATATAACTAATCTCATGGATGAAACATCACAGAAATGTGAGTTTTCGATGGAGAAAGGTGAAAATTTTAATGTATATGTTATTCCAGATTTCCAAAAAGATATTAGAGATGACCTTAACGATAATAAATGCCTAGATGCGTCAATTGGAAAAGGGGTAATCGCAGCGGTTAATAAGGTTAACGAAGAGGCAATGGCTAATCGAAATGGGGTTATGCTTCACACTTACGAACACGAGGCTATTGAAGAGCCTAGAGAGGAAATAGAAGATATTATTCATGTTACAGGGTCGGATGAGCTAATACTGATACCGCCAAGTGATATTCAACTAATTTTAGATGAAGAAAAATTTCTACAAGATCAAATGCAATGCCTGAGAGATACGTTGCAGAAAGACCCTGTTGAATCACCTACCAATACCGTTCCTGTATCCGAATTAGAAGGGCACGCCTCTAGTCCATTGCAGCAAGCCAAAGACCAAGCCTTAACAAACCTTAAAGAAGCAGGGGTATTTGATAAAAATGTATCTACCCCAACTAAGCTTACAGAGATTAAGCGTCTTAATGGTCAGCATAGAACTTGGATTCGATCTGATAAAATGAAGAATCACTGGCGCCGTTACAAGATGGATGCCAGAGATGAAGAGCGTAAGAAAGGCTGGTATAACAATGGTGAGCTTGATTCAGAAAAACTGAAAAAGGCCATTCAAAGTAAATTGAAAGTGAACTTTAAAACAGACTTATTCAAATACGAGTCAGGAATAGATAGCCCGCTTAACCAATTGCATGTAGAAGTAAAAGCATCACTGGATGAAAAATACAAAGGCCTCAAGGGTGCTACAGGTTTTGATGCATCGGCTGATGCTCAATTTTTACGGTTTGCTTCTGTTGCAGGTGCTGCGGCTGAATTTAACCCAAGTGAGGGTAAGATATCCATTCAGGCCCAAGCGGCGGCTTCGTTTGACTTGGCAAAGGGTCAAGTAAAGGCCGAGCAAGTTTTTCCAGTAAATTCAGAAAGCCAAATACTTGTGCCGTACTATATAAAAGGTCCAAACGGCACAGAAATAAAAAATGTAAATCTAGGGCACTTACAAGCCAAATTAGAAGCTACGCTGAGTGGCAGCGCAGGAGCGTCAGTAATGCTGGCTGCCAACGTAAGTGTAGATACCTCTGCTGGCCTACCAAAACTTAAAGGCCAGCATACTGGAGCAGGTGGCACGTTTGAAGCTTTTGCCGGTGTACGTGGTGGTTGTGAAGTAAAAGGAGCGCTTAGTTGGGCCGATAAGTTAACAAAAGACTCTGATTGGAAACAGCTGTGTGCTATTGGAAAGAAAGTAGAGGGTGCCGCGGGTATAGGGGCGGAGGCAGATTTTACATTCTCATTTGATAAAAAAACCGGGAAGTTTTTATTAAAGGCGCATGCTGGATTGGTTATAGGGGTGGGTGCTTTAGGTTCATTTATTTTAGAGGTAGACCCGAAATCAACGATCACGATGGTTCATTTTATGTACGATTCATTGAGGTCTGTGGATTACAGGCGGTTAAGTTTATTCGATGAAAAGGGTTTTATTGCTTATCAAAATATTTGTTTATATATGATTGTTAATAGTATCGATACATGGGAAGAGGTATTCGATTATGCAGATGATTTTATTGAGTTTATGACCTCTTCTATATCAGCTCTGATGAAAAATCTAGATAAAGAAGAGCAAGCATATAAAATAGCCAAAAATATAAATGATAAAGGTGGGAGTAAAGAATTAGATGTGTTGTTACACTCTCCACCTGAAACGAAGGCGATCTTGTTGGATATGTTGTTGTTTGATCCATCAGGTATTTGGGAGTGGCATACAGATGATACTGAAAAACGAGAGGCCTGTGTGCGTATACTCAATACGATACAAGGTGAAAGGGAATATTTGGAAATATTGTCACGTATGAATGCAGCTGGACAGAAGAATAACTCTGATAGAAAAATTAAAGGTGATCGACTCTTTTCATTCTTGAAATTAAGCATTGATCAAAGGGAAAGGTTTGAAAAGAGAATATCTGGCCGTGTAGCTCCAACAGGAGCTCCTGTAAATTATGATCCGACGGAGGCATGTAAGGCATGTGGTATAGAAAAATAATTCTATGTTTAACATTGATTGTGGTATCAGGGTGTACGAATTCTAATAACCCCCAGGTAGAGAAGATAATTTCAAGAGTCGTAGATAATAATAATACTAATATGGTCTTTGTAAAAGGCGGAACTTTTATTATTGGTGATTCTGGGGATGGTAAAGATCTTCAATATTTAACGAATATTTCTGAGGTTCAAGAAACTAAAGAAATTAAGTTGGATGACTTTTATATCAATAAATATGAAGTAACCTGGTTTGAATACATTGCATATCTCAAAGGTGAAAAATTGTTTGATTATGATAGTAATCAATCATCACGTTACTTTGGTATAAAATCAGATGGAGACATACTCTCTCCAAATTATCATCTTAGACCCGCTATGGCTGAAAGCTGGGAAAGCGCAAAAGAATATTGCAAATGGTTAGGATTTAAAACGGGTGACAGTTACGCCTTACCCACTGAAGCTCAGTGGGAGTATGCTGCTCGAAGCCGTGGAGAAAAGGTTTTTCATGCTGGCGAATTGAATGCACCCCTAAAGCTAGATAATTATATGCGTGGTGAGTACATCGTTAAAGATCCAAAAACCAAAAACCCGGAGTTAGTCGATGCATCGGATCCTCTGGCTCCTGTTAATGGTAATGCCTTAGGTGAATTCCAATCCAATTACAAAAGAATAGTGGGCTCTTATCCTGCAAACGGATTAGGTTTACATGACATGGTAGGCAATGCTCAGGAATGGGTGTCGGATTGGTATGAAATAGGCTATTACCCAAAAATGAATACCATTAATCCCACTGGACCAGAAAAAGCAGTTGTATGGGCAAAATTTAGAGAGAGAGATTCTGTACCCAAAAAAGTAGTTCGTGATTGGCTATATGGCGGCAGTGTTATCCAGCATGGTGAAGTTTATGCGCGAGGGGGGAAGCCAATTATTAACTCTAATACAGGCTTTCGTTGCGTAAAGAATATTTCGCAAGGAAAACTATCCACACCAAAAGGACAGTCACTGTAAGACCGCCTGAAATTGTAACCTAAAGGGACAGACACTATAAAAACACCTGAAATCGAAAGGCGTTAATTAAGTGGGAAGTGACCATATATCCGGTATTTTTATAGAAGAAATATT
>ERZ1027208.89-NODE-89-length-46161-cov-16.763285_pt1 | contig 46161 bp, 32 predicted proteins | sample MGYA00520867_ERZ1027208 | MGnify/ENA primary metagenome ERZ1027208 (study PRJEB33311, sample SAMEA4378413) | marine metagenome | biome: Marine biome; feature: Fjord; material: Water | collected 2014-07-20T08:00:00Z/2014-07-... | depth 75 m ... | reverse complement strand
TTGTTCTTAGGGTCCGTCGACCGTCGCACTCAACAGTAGTCTCTTCGTCGGCAGCGTAAAATGTGTATAAGGGACAGATTTTAAACTCTGTACATAAAACACCACAACAAGGATGTTGTTATGACCCTATTTGAATTACACACACACCTTAAGCACGCGGGATTTGATCGTTGGGGTGTCTCTCCTGCTCGGCTTTACACGCCAAACAGTAAGAACCAAACAGCATTGGATTATTTGTGTGATGAAATGTCAGTTGATGGCTTACAAGCACTGGCCATCACTAAGTATGACTTTGCTCATGAAGATGCCTTTAACAACCAAGCCCCATCTTTAAAAGTCATTTCCAGTGAAGACCCTAAGGCCTTAAGTGTATTAGAAGTATTGTTTGAAAATAATTTGGATATTAATGCAAAGGACCATCATGGTAACAATGCGCTGCATCTATCAAATGAATTAGCTTTGAAACAAGAAAGCGTTTATTTAATTAACCAGGGCATTGATTACACGGCTAGCAATGATCTAGAGCAAACGCCTTTTGATGTAATCCCTGAAGCCGCAGAAGGGTTTATGCTACCCGCCCTAGACAAAGCCATTAAATCTCAAAAGAAACCAGTTTCATCAAGCATGAATGCCATATCCAGCTTATTTAATGGCAACCCTGTTTTTTGGAAACCCAAAAAAGCCAGCAGATAGCTGGCTAAAGTTTGGTACAAGGTTTGAGACAACACTTGATTTGAATTATTTGTGCCTTATAAAAACAGCGCCCTTGCTTCTTGAGGGCTGGCCACTTCACGACCTGCATCACGAGCGACTTTAGCCATGGCTTCGATTAACTGACCATTGCTTGTAGCGCGTTCGCCATTTGGTAAATAGAAGGTATCTTCTAAACCCGTTCGCAAATTACCGCCCAATTCTGCAACTTTTTTATGCACGGCCCAAACATCTTCACGTCCGATTACAGTGGCTTGCCAATGACTGTTTGGCTTAAGGTATTTAAGAATGATTGGTAATAAATCTGGATCGGCTGGCATACCAGAATTCACACCCATTACTAGGTTGTAATCCAGTCTGTCCCACATGCCTACTTCTTGGAACATACCCACTGAACGCACGATGCCCAGATCAAAACATTCAAATTCAGGACGGCAGTTTTCTTCTTTGCATACTTCTAATAATTCTTGAATTTTATCCACTGTGTTTTGAAACAACATGGGTGGCCAAGCCCAAGTGCCGTTTGAACGGGCTTTTAAGTAGTTTAATGAACCCGCGTTACACGCTGCAATTTCTGGCTTACCACGACGGATACATTCAATAGGGCCTTTTTGATCACGCCCGATAGTACCTGTGGTGTAGTTAATAATGACGTCTGGGCAAGCCGCACGAATCGCTTCACTGATTTCAAATGCAACTTCAGCATCCCAGCAAGGTAAATGGCCTTTGCCATCTTCTTGCTGACGGAAGTGAATGTGCATGCAGCTAGCGCCTGCGTCATAAGCTTCTCTAGCCGATGCAGCCATTTCTTTTGCTGTCACTGGCACTGGATGTGTTTTTGGGTTTGTTAGTACGCCTGTTAACGCACAGGTAATGACCGCTTTTTCGCTCATGGAATATCCCCTTCTACTTATTTATAGGTTGAATATGGTGAAATGCTTTACGCTTTCACCTACCGATACATACATCTGATATCGGTTATTTATTTAGTTATTGGCAGCTTAGGTCAAACCATAACCCATGAAACAAAACCAAGCAAGCGCTTGGTTGTATTATTTCATGAATGATTAACGACATAGTACAAATAAAATCCCACCAAAATAGATAACGGTATAAAGTAATCCCTTAAAGATTAACTGCGCCCTTTATAATTTAGAGGCCCTAAACCAAAAAACGAGGCCAATGGCCTCGTTATAATAATAAAATAAAGTAATCTACTTACCGGACGGTATTAATATCAGTGTCTCCATCTCAGACACCTCTGAATCATTAGCATCAAACATCAATGAACGGCGGTATTCATTGTTGTGGTACAGCGCACTTTGACTTGCATAGTGCTTGTCTAGCCAACGACCCGACTGCCCTACCGGATTAATATTCCAACCATTTTTCATATCACTCAAATCCACCACTCGGCGAGTGGAAGGTCCGTTAGTAATTTGAATTTTTTCATCTGTAAATGTATGAATCATATTATTAAGCGCACGCTTGCTGCCGTTCACAACAAACTCACCTACGTTAAACAAATGATTTAATGGCCACACTTTTCCAAGTGGATGCGGATGCGTCAATCCGGCAGTGGCCTGCCAATTCCATGCATTCACATTGCTTCCAAATTCGGCTTCAAGAGAGGCAACTGAATGTACAAAAGCTTGTTTAATAATCTGATTTTGTGTTTCTTTTTCTTCAGTATTAATATTATCCCACCATACTGATGTTGGTTGCTTCAATAATTGATACAGCGAATTATCTGCTATTCCATTGGTCACAAATCTATCAAATAAAGGCTGACCAATTTCATCAACATACAGTTCAGACATCAGGTGAAAATAAAAACGTTCAAATATACTGGCAGCCAAACTGTCAGCACTGTAATTACCATCCCATTTTTGTAATGCTGTTATGGCTTGTGTTTCTAAGTCCGTCCACTGGCCTTCATTCAGTGCACTGGTCAGTTGCAACTTAGAGTGTCCCCAACGAGCATTGTATGTGGTGGTTTGTAATGCTTTGCTCTTTTCAACGGTCCACTTATCATCATTCAATAATGCTTCATCTGCGATTAGCGCACGATAAATCGGTGAATAATATCCAGTGTGTTTAAACGATGGGTCACTGCCAGGGTAAGGGTTATTGGTTGAGAATATATACCCTTGTTCTGGATTAATAAGCTTAGGGTTTTCTGAAAAGTCGTACACACCTAACGGAATGCTGTTTGCTTCACTGCCATTAACAATGGTTTTACCTGTTTGACCTGGGTGGCGCTTAATGAAACGGCCCGTTGCCCACATGGCGATGTTATCACTGTTATCTGCGTAAATAACATTAAGCCCTGGCGACATGTGAGGCGATAATGCTTTTTCCATTGATGTTAAATCATCTGCTTGCATGGTGTTATGCATCATAGAAACAACGTCATTATTAGGATTTGTGAACAACCAATAAAATGCAAACTGTTCTGACACACGCTTCGCAGCTTCTGTTATTTCTTCTTGCCCTTCTGTCTCTTCACTTTTATTCGATGGCATAACGTCATTTACAATGGCTCCGATTGACGTTGTTCGAACAGTAAATTCAACGGGTTCACCGCCTTTTACATTTATGATCTCTTGACGAGATTCTACAGCTTCCCACTTACCTTCAATCATCACATTATCAAGAGGTTGCTCTGGGGTACCTACATCCGGTGTTAACGCAATAATGTCTGCGTCATCACTTTGCAGCATGGTTAAGCCGTGAATCCTATTCTCTGTTCTCATCAATAATGGAAATGGAACACCCGCAGCAAAATGCCCATAAATATTACGTTTATCTGTTTTTAATTGTGCTTCGTACCAAACCGCAGGAACCGAAAACTGCATATGCGGATCATTGGCAAAAATAGGTAACTGGCCTTCCGTTTTGTCAGAAGATATTGCCCAGCCATTACTGCCGTGCACCGCGCCAAATGGTAGTGCTTCGGCAATGGCCTGCCCTGCATCGGCTAACGCCAACAGAACATCTTGCGGTAATTGATTATTATCTAAAATGGGCTGAGGCGCTAACGCCATAGAATCCAGATTGTTTTCAGATGAATTCGATGGCTGCTGTACTGGTGCCAAAGAATCAACTACCTGTAAGTTAGTGGTGGATGTCGCTGTAATTTTCTCAGGCCAATCTAAAACTAATTCAGAAAAATGCTGTGCCGACACTGACTGCTGTACCGCCGTTAACATAGGATCTGTTTTTAAACCGGTTAAAAAGCTGTGTGCCATGTAGGCAGAAATCGCGTAGGCATCTTCTAGTTTAAAGTGCTCAGGTTTAGCACCTAATAAAGAGTATTCAATGGGTGTTGGTAATTGATCAATGGCCTGATTCACACCATCATAATAAGCTTCTAGCTTGGCAACCGCTTCTGGGTCCGTTTCTCTTAAAATCTTTGAGCGCTTTGCTGTCATTAAGTGCGTTCCAAAGGTTCGAAAGGTCTTGTCTACTTTTAAGGCTTTCTCACCAATCAGTTCTGATAGTTCGCCATGGCCTACACGCCTTAATAGATCCATTTGCAACAAGCGGTCTTGTCCGTGCACAAACCCCAAAGCCCTAAAACCGTCTAAATCTTTTTCTGCATAGATATGAGGAATGCCCCATTCGTCATAATGTACATTGACGCTGGCCGATATATTATTAAGCTCTAATTCACCACTGCGAACCGGAAGCTTATTCCATACCCACAAAGATGAAGCCACACCCACAACGGCAAGACCAACACCCGTGGCTTTAAGGGATTTTGCTAATTTAGACATGTTAATACTCATAGATAAGCCTGCGAGACAAAGACTGATATGTAGAAATTTGACAGTAATTGATACAGGCGTTTTATTATTTTTCTAACCCGATTTAAGCACTACTTAATCTAAAGTACAATGTTCCGAAACCCGTTCAGCGACGCCATATATAGATAAGACTGTTCCAGACTTGCAGGGCGCTTCATTTATATTACTTATTAATCGAGCAGTTTTTTAGATTTGCCAAATATCTAGGTTTAAGCCATTCTTCGCAAATATCGACATAACTGCCATTTATATACAGCCATACAACATCGAGCCATTCATGAATACACCGCTATGGGCGCCATCAGAACAACAGATTGAGCAAACAAACCTTTATAATTTCATGAAGTTTGTTGCCAAAGATGGCCATAAAATTGATCACTACCAAGACCTATACGATTTCTCTGTGCGCTTACCTCAGCTGTTTTGGAAGTATTTATGGGAATACGGTTCATTCATTCAAGCCACAGAACACAGCAGCATACTCAAGAGTAATGGCGACATATTGGGTGCTAAGTGGTTTGAAGGCGCTAACTTTAACTTTGCTCAAAATCTTCTTAAATATCGAGATGATCGCCCAGCCATAACAGCTTACGATGAACGGGGCGAACAACAAGTCGTCACGTATGCACAGCTCTATAAGAAAGTTTTACACCTAAGTAACTGGTTTAAACAGCAAGGCATTGAACCCGGCGATCGCATCGTGGCTTTTATGCCTAACGTTCCGGAAACCATTATTGCCATGTTGGCCGCTGTGAGTATTGGGGCTGTTTGGTCAAGCTGTTCACCAGACTTCGGTTTGCAAGGTGTGGTTGATCGCTTTGGTCAAATAAAACCTAAAATAATCATCACCACTGACGGTTACTTTTATGGTGGCAAGACACTCAATAGCCTAGAGAAGCTAAACCACATTCTAGAAGACCTAGATAGCATCGAACATGTACTCGTTGTGCCTTATGTTAAAACAGAATTAACGCAGTCAAATGCTGAAGACCAACTTAACAATTGCGCAACACATACGCCAAAATTGCAGATTGTTAAATTATGGCAAGACGCCATGAATATAGGCCAAGCACTTGCGGTACAAAAAAGTAAGCTGGATCAACAAGACATTGAAAGCATCGAAATAGAATTCGAAGCACTGCCCTTTGAGCACCCTTTATATATTCTATATAGCTCAGGTACGACCGGTGCACCCAAGTGCATTGTCCACAGCGCTGGAGGCACCTTAATTCAACACTACAAAGAATTAATACTGCATACCGATGTAAAACCTGACGATACACTTTTTTACTACACCACTTGCGGCTGGATGATGTGGAACTGGATGGCGTCTACATTAATGACAGGTGCATCATTGGTGATATTTGATGGCTCCCCTTTTTATCCAGAAACCAATACACTTTGGAATATGATTGAAGAACAAAAGGTCAGTATTTTTGGCACCAGTGCAAAATACATCAGCACATTACAAAAGCTAGAATACAAACCCAATCAGCACCATGATCTAAGTCACATTAAAACATTACTTTCAACTGGCTCACCTTTAAGCAGCGAGAGCTATGACTTTGCCTACAACGCCATCAAACAAGACATGTGCTTAAGCAGTATTGCAGGTGGAACAGACATTATTTCGTGTTTTGTTTTGGGTAACCCAACCCTGCCCGTTTATAAGGGTGAAATACAATGCCTAGGTTTGGGAATGGCCGTGAATGTTTATGATGATAACGGCCAAGCCTTAGGTGATAAGCAACAAGGTGAGCTGGTTTGTGAAAAACCTTTTCCCGCTATGCCCCTAGGGTTTTATAACGATAAAAATAACGAAAAATATCTGGCCAGTTATTTTGAAAAATTCAATAACGTTTGGGCCCATGGCGACATTGTTGAAAAAATCCCCAGAGTCTTTAATCAGCACAAGTATACTAGCCTAGTGATTCATGGTCGCAGCGATGCCGTTTTAAACCCAGGTGGCGTACGCATTGGTACCGCTGAGATTTATCGACAGGTAGAAAAAGTGAGTACAGTGATGGAAAGTATTGCTGTGGGGCAAACCTGGCCCGTTGGCAGTGACGATGTTCGAGTTGTTTTATTTGTGGTATTAAAACCAAAACAAGAATTAAATGATGAACTGATTAAAGAAATAAAAACCACCATACGATCAAATACCACCCCTAGACATGTGCCCAGTGTGATATTACAGGTATCGGATATACCTAAGACCCTATCCGGTAAGATTGTTGAAGTGGCGGTACGAGATACTATTAATGGCAAGCCCGTTAAAAATAAAGACGCTCTTCTAAACCCTGATTCCCTGTCTCTGTATGAGAACCTGACTGAATTAAGCCATTAAAAGTGACTATATTTATAGCTTTGACCTGAATACCTTTTGCTACTTGTAGCGGTCGGGGTATTCATGATTAGCTATCTTAGAACTTACCGTAATACCGTGATCAAGGTGCTTGCGAATCATCAAACTAAGATCGTCATCTTTATCTTTATAGCTCGCCATTGCCGAGTTATAGATTTTCAAAGCTTTCAAAGCATTACGCTTTCTATTTGTTGTTAATAATTGATAAGCACGCTTAAAGCTGGGCTCGACTGATAGTTCATTGACCACCTTGCCTTTTACCGTACCAAAAGTTGTTTGGATATCTGCTAAGTAATGGGTTTTTAATCCACTCCAAATATCTTCGACCAGCTTCTTTCTGGCTTCTGATAATTGTTTGTAAAACTGCTTTTTTAGTGTTGATTTATTAATGGTTAGATCGTTACTTAACTCCGCTTCAATTGCGAAGTTACCAGCGGCATTCACTTGATTAATCAAGCTGTCTTTTAAATTATCCACCACTTCAACCGTATAATGCGTGCGAATGAACGCACGTTGTATACCCGTTCGAATGAATCCCCCTTTGCCTTTATCATCAAACACAACTTGGTTTTTAACCGCATTTTCACGTTCAATTAAAAAGGAATTAGAGAGATGTATATATACGGCTATTTGTGCAGCCTTGCTTGAAGGGGTCCACTTAAATTTAATGCTTTCATCAGCAAACGTTTTTTCAGGAAAACTGATATTTCTTGCATCAAGTGCGACGTTCAACGTTTTATATGACGTTGATAATGCATAAGTTGGCTTAACTTGATAATCGTAAGCCACCTCACCAAATGTTGCTTTAGGCAAGCTTGAACAGCCACATACAAGTAGGATTATCAGAACCATTGATAATTGTAAGGTTAAGCGCCCGTTAACATTCCAACTTAACAAACGAATAATATTTGGCATGGCCTCGCTCATCATGTCAACTAAAACCCATGACTGGTTTGATTGTGCTTACAACGGTGATATTTCATCGGTCCATTTATCAATTTTTTCTTTTAACACACTCTGATCAATTGGTTTAGAGATGTAGTCACTCATGCCTGCAGCAAGGCATTTTTCTTCATCCCCCTTCATCGCATTGGCCGTCATGGCTATAATAGGAATATTACTCAGGCCCATTTTTTCTTCGTGAATACGTATATTTCGAGTCGAATCATAGCCGTCCATCACGGGCATTTGGCAATCCATAAGCACAAGGTGATATTTTATATGGCCATTACCTCCCGTTATTTTATCTAGGGCTTCTTGACCATTAGATACAACATCTGCGGTCAGATTGATTCCCTCTAGCATGCCAAGTGCCACTTCTTGGTTAATTAAGTTGTCTTCTACAAGCAGGATTTTGATATCGCCTGGGGATTTTTTTCTATCTAAGTTTGATAATAGTTCTTCATCAATATCTGTGTTTATTTCTTTACTGTCATTTGAATATAGATTTTTTAAAGCCAAGTCCAATGATGTATCGGTAACTGGCTTAGGTATAATTTGGTCACAGCCCAAACGTTTAAAATCATCTTTTGTTTGCTCACTTATTGCTAGGGTTAAACCAAGCATCCTAGTCCCTGTTTTTTCGGTTTCTATTTTTATCTCGATTAGGTCTGACTTTATACTTGATCTATTTCCTATCTGACGAATATCTACAATGACAATATCAAATTTATTCGAAGCAATGTAATGACATATTTCGTTTACATCCTTAGCCGTTTCAACCTCTGCACCTCTGGCTCGTAATAACTGACATATTACGCGTTGACTAAATTCATTATTATCATTCACCAGTATCACTTTATCGTTAAGCAGCCGTGATACTTTTCGATGGATTTGATTGATACTTTTATTTAGGGTCAGTGTAAATTCAAATCGGCTTCCTTTTCCAATTTTACTTTTAACACTAATAGAGCCCTGCATTAATTCACAAAGTTGTTTACTAATGGATAAGCCTAAGCCAGTACCGCCATATTCTCGGGTGGTGGATGCATCAACCTGAGAAAATGAATCAAATAGACCATCTAATTTTTCTTTCTCAATGCCGATACCCGAATCGGTGACTGACCCATACAATATGAGCCCCATCTCATTAACATCTTTCACCCCAATCTTAACCAGCACATGACCTGAAGCTGTAAACTTAATCGCATTGGATACAAGGTTAGTTAATATTTGTCGAATTCTACCGGGGTCACCTTTTATCCACTCTAGTTCTAACCCACTTAAATCTAAAACCAGTTCAATGTCTTTTTTCTCAGCCAGGTGCACCATACTTGTAAAAAAATCGTTCAAAGATTCACGAATATTAAAATCAATACTTTCAATATCAAGCTTACCCGATTCGATTTTTGAAAAATCTAAGATGTCATTAATCAACACTAATAAGCTATCTGAACTGCTTTTAGCCACCTTTGCATAATGCTGTTGTTGCTCTGTTAACTGACTTTTTTGCAGTAAATCGAGCATGCCATTCACACCGTTCATAGGCGTTCTAATTTCATGACTCATATTCGCCAAAAACTGCGTCTTAGCTACCGTGGCCTGCTCTGCTTTTACCACAGACTGCTCTAGCTCTGTATTGGCTTCGATCAAGGCTCGGTTATTGTCATTAAATTGTTTAGCTAATGCCCCTAGTTCACCCGTTGTCACACCATCTATCACTCCACTACCACCCTTATTCAGTGATACTTGAGCATACATTTTATTAATGGGTCTAATCAGCATGATATGAATGGCTATTAATCCAATTAATAAACCAATCACTATCACATAAATAAAGCCAGTAACCACCGCTTCTGTGATCTTGTCGCTGGTGGCGGTCACACTGTCCATTGGCGTAACTAAAATAACCTTCCAATAGGTTTTAGGCACATGGAATACATTCATGATGACGGGCTTCAATAATATATGATCTTTTTCAATCACAAATTCCTTGATAAACGTATCGCCATAAGTTTTGAATTTTAACGGATCTTCAAGTGTGCTTATTATACGGTGGGCTTCATATATGTTAATTTGATAACTATCACTGGCCAGACTTTGGGCACGTAAATTCATTACTTTATTGAGTCGAGAGACATTCTCTGTTCTTAATAACGTTGCGGTAACATCAGGAATATTAGAATCTTTTTGTGCGGCATCTTGAATATTCGTAAATTGTATCTCAGGCTCACCCGCTTCAGTCATCACAATTTTTTTACTGATGCTATCATCTGGGTAAGAAATAAATGTGCCATTGCGGTCTAGGGCATACGCATACCCGTCAAACTTTTTGGATTCATTGGCTAAAAGATCGCTCATACCGTCAAGGCTTAAATCAATGGTCGTGGCACCATAAAACTTATCGTCCCTATACATAGGTGCCGTCACTGTCACCATCGATTCGTGTGAATAAGGATCCATATACGAACGAGACCAATAAAACTGACCAGGCTTTAATAGGCGACTGGGGGCATACCATTCTTCATTATGATAACCAGTACCATTAGGATCATTGTAATCATCAAAATATTCTAATTGATTGCTTTGATTGCGGCCCCAAAAGAAACTGCGCCTTTTTTTGTTTTTTTGGTAAAGATTGGGCTCTGGCCAAATGCCACCACCGGCAATAAAGTGCTCAGAGTTATCATGATCAATAATAGGTTTGATGATTTTATGATGCTGTTTATTATTTGGTGGTAAAACTTCGGCCACATTGGCCATACTGCTTACAACTGACTCTGCGATCGTCAGTCGCTTACCCAGCACTGAAACCATGGCTTCGCCACTTTGCCTCACCTGCCTTTTAGCCACATCCAATAGAACTTGGTTACCATAATTATCCATGACCCATAGAAAAACCCCCATCATGACCAATAACATCATGACAAATAGAATGGGGATCTTGACCGCTAACAAGCTGAACTTTGAAAATATTGCTGGCACTTACCTTTAGCCCTACTTCTTACAATAAACAGATATACACTTGTTAACTGTAGCCCAATTTTGACTATAAATAGCCGCCATGCAGATAATTACAAAGCACCTATAATTCTACTGTAAGAAATCAAAAATAGGCCCTAAATGCTAAAGCTGCCCTTTGATACAGAATTTTCGGTTCCTGTGCTAAACCCCTCTAAGCCACATGAAACCGTATACCTTATTCAATACAGTACTTGGGGCCATCACAGCCTTGGCTTTTATCGAAATGAGCAGCTTGTGGAGTTTACTTACGGTGACTGGGCCATGTTTGCGCTGGATAAGCGTGACCTATTTACCTCTCTGACCCATATGGCCTTTCCAACCTTAGGGGCTTTAGGCCGTAAGATCATTGATTGGTCACCAGAGCAGCCTGCCATACCCAGGTTTACTGATTGCATTGATATCGTGCCCTTTCCGGCAGAAGCCAGTCTTGTAGAAACACTCTTTACTCGACTGACCACCGAGTTTAATACTGCGATAACTGATCAGGTTTACCATGAGGCTGATGATCTTTACTTTGCCCCTTACCATATCCCCTACTCTCTTTGGAACAACTGTAACCATGAGCTGGCTAAGTGGCTGGTGGAACTAGGTGGCCAGGTTTCAGGCCGAGTATTTTGGAACCCTGATTTCATCGCGGGAATGTCTCCAAAACTGGCCAGTATTCAATAGCCGAACCCTTTCACAAAAGCTTTCAGGTTGGCCAATAACAACCATTATTTGCTTTGAATCAAAGGCTATACTTTGTTTGATAACAATAAAAAAAGGCTCGAGATGGACATTCAAATCAAGCTAGATCAGAACACAGGTCATATTGAGAAAGTATCAGGGGCTGATGAATTAGATATGGAACTAAGTATGGGACTGTCTGTAGAGTGCTTAGAGCTCAATACAGGGCAAATATACTTGGTTGAAATGGTAGACGGTCAAATGATTGCGTGCTCTATCAGCCAGATGGCTTAAACCATCAAGGCCCAACCTGTTTAAAACTTAGATTGAACAATATGCAATCTTACCCAGTAAAGCTATGGTCTTAATTTAGTTACAAAACCCACTCAAATAAAGCGATTAAGGGGCTTGATTTAACCCCTTAATTTTGCACCACTTTCAATATTTTCACCCTATGAATAATCAGATTTTCTGATTTTAAAAAATAGTTAAAAATCAAGCCTACCTTTTTTATTTTTCCCTATTACAATGCGCGACCGTTTTGAATTCTGGCTAATATATCTCTCGCCAGATTGTTGTACAAAGGCTGCTTTATGATCGTATTTACAATTACCAATAACACCACCGAAGATGTCTGGGTGGGCACCTGTAAAGACAGCAGCGACGAACGTTTTCAGCAATACCAAGAAGCCATGGCCCTAGGCGTTAAACACCAGTTTTATAAAGATTTAAGCGACTTTGGTGTACAAAATTTCACCGTTGATGACTTTGCCGTTGCCCATGACCGCGAAGAATTAAAAGATATATTTGATGAAGCCATGGAGTCTTACGAAGGCCGCAGCCTTGTAGGCGTTAAAACAAGCCTAGGTAAAACCAGTATTGCCAAATCAGCGCCATTAAAATCCTCTGTTCCTAAGTCTCGATTAACAGGCGTTGGTTCTGGTATCAAGACAGCCCCATCAGCTCGTGCAGCGGCGACACGAACATCGGCTAAACCTACTAAAGAGAAGTTATCTTCAGGCCGTACAGGCAGTGCCATAAAAGAACGCCTGATTAAAGAACAACTGGCTAACGAAAAAGCCGCACGTGACTCCATCAAAAACAAACAGGTTATGGAACAAGCGGATGAAATGAAGGCAATATTGGCCGGGCTGGATGCTCGCGGATCAACGCTTAAAAAACGCTACTAAACGAATACTAGCTTGGTAAGTGCTTGAGAATTTTTGTAATCAAAACCTGTTCTTCAATGGGTTTTGATATGTGCTCTAACATACCTAAAGACAAACAAGCTTCTATGTCTGAATCCATTGCATTGGCTGTCATGGCCAATATAGGGATATGATCATATTTTGGATTAGAACGGATGGCAGTGGTAGCGTCATAACCATCCATTACAGGCATTTGTAAATCCATTAATATCATGTGAAATGCCTGATCATTCTGTATTATCTCTATGGCTATTTTCCCGTTATCAGCCACCACTATTTCAGCACCAAATCCTTCTAGTATTTCTTGAGCAACCACCTGATTCATAATTACATCTTCAACCAATAATATTCGAACACCTTTTAAGCAATCCTTACAAACATCAGCGCTTTCGTCTTTGTTTGCCGTAAGTAATCGGCTATCAAAATCATGTTGATTGAAATAACCAGTATGACTGAACAGTTGAAGCTTAAGCTGTACCACAAAACGGCAACCGTCTTGGTAACTTGTATCCAACTCGATACCACCGCCCATCAACTCAGCTAATTCACGGCTAATACTTAAACCTAACCCCGTTCCCCCATACTGTCGGCTGGTTGAACTGTCTTCTTGCTTAAAAGCTTCAAAAACAGATTCGCTATTACTGGTGATACCAATACCGGTATCTTCAATCATTATCGTCAGGTTCACTTTATCCACGTCTTGTTTAGCACTAACCGACAGGGAGATTTTCCCGGTATCTGTAAACTTTATGGCGTTGCTAATCAAATTTAAAATTATCTGCTCTATTCTCAATGAATCAGATATCACTTTATCTGGGATATCCCCAATAATTTTCATATTAAACAGTAAACCTTTCTGCCCAATTTGCTGCATAAAAATGGTTTGTACTTTAATCAGTTTTTCATACAAAGAAACGGTTTCTGATTCTATTTCTAGTTTACCTGACTCAATTTTCGCATAATCTAAAGACTGATTAATTAGGCCAAGCAAGGTATTTGAAGCCAATGCTGCGTCGCTCAAAAACCGATCACGCTTCAATTCACCCTGCTCTTTTTTGGCCAAATTAATGAAGCCAATAATGGCGTTTAAAGGGGTTCGTAATTCGTGACTCATGTTTGCAAGAAAGTGTGATTTGGCTCTATTTGCTGATTCCGCTTTTGTTACAGCGTCTCTTAATTCAATGGTTTTAACTTTAACCTGACTATCAATCACCGCGATTGAATTCACGATACTAAACAAAAACACCAATAAAATAGCCGACAAAAAGAAACCACCCGTCAAAATCATCCAACTGGTCCAATCTTTTTTATACGATTCATATTGTGCATTTGCAAATATTTTCAACTGATAAGTACGACCGCCAAAATCCATACTGTACACACTGGGTTCGAAAGCATCCGAGGGCTTACTGGCACTATTAATCAACATACTAGGGGCATTTACATTCGTAATATCATAAATAGAAACACCGACATTTTTTCTATTTGCAACGTCAAGAACCTCACCAAGAATGCCCTTTATTCTCATGACCCCACTCACGTAACCTAAAAATCGTTTTTGTCCATTATCCGATTTAAAAACAGGAAGATATAAAATAGTCGCCTTCATATCCTCTGTTTCTTGCGCCAGTATAATTGGAGCCGTAGCAATTGGCTGCTCAGTTTCTTTGGCTCGAACTAGTGCTTCTTTTCTTGCTTGGTTCGCAGCAAGGTTCAACCCAAAGGCTTTAATATTATTTTTTAATGGGTATATATACAGAACGGGGTAGTACTCAATGTATTCCTTCGACGTTGCCAAAACGCCCTTACTGGTAAACTCAGTAAACTCAAAGCCTTCAAACCCTTCAGCTTGAATCTGTTTTTCTCGCGCACTCCTGTCTTTATGCTCGATTATCTCTGTCCAACCGATCCCATGAAAAACATTATCATTGATTAATATCTCCTGAGAGAATTGATCGAACTCCCATCGACTCACAGATTCGGTTGATTTAAAAAAGGCAGAATAGGAATGTAATTTATTTTCAGATATCTTAATTCGCTTATCAATTGAGCGTGCGATATCTTCACTGGTCTCGTTGAAGTAAGTTAACTGCTCAGATCGGTTATTATCTAAAGATATTAAAAAGAATGTCCAAACACCGATGAATATCGATAATGTAGGCAATACAATTTGTGCCCGACGCTTAGGAGTCAGCATTTGATCACTGACAAACAATGCAAGAATGAGCGGTGTAAACAGTAACACACCAATTGCATCACCCACCCACCATGTCAGCCAAGTGAATAAAACACCTTCTAATCCAATGAACCCTTCTAGGATCAGTGTGGCTGTACCGACAGTAGCCGCAGTGATACAGCCAAGTGTTGCAGTGATAACTGAAAAGCCAAACAGATGCTTAGAAATGGATAACACACTGCATTCACCTACATAATGGGCAAATAAGACCCTGCCGATGAATGCCTGAAAAACAGCCCCGCAAGCGATAGAAAATGCTGGCACCATGGTAGCAACAGAAACATTATCACCACCAGAACTTGAAACCGACAGATTGACCAGAAACGAGCCCAATCCAATACCCAAGTAAACAGCTCTACTTGGAAACAATAAAACACAGGCTAACCCTACACCTGCAGCAGGCCATACAGCAGAAGCAAAGCCCGGCGGAATGGCAAGTGTTAGCCCCCACCAGCCAAAGACTCCGTAACTGATAAAGGCAACCATTAAGGCCGTCATGCGTTCTTTCAAAGATACAGCCTACATTAAAATGTGTGACATCATTTAAGTGTAGCAGCACCCAATTTTATGGCTAATAATCCCCATAAACACTGAACCCTAGTGTTAAAGCCGTTAAATATTGATTAATTTAAGCAACCTGATATGTTGTGAAATATATTGATTGATCCAGTGAATTTACCTTGTCTACCAGCGCTAATAACTACCATCACGGCGATTTAAAAGTCGCATTAATTGAAGCAGCCGAGTTCTTAATTAAAGAAAAAGGCATCGAAGCCCTTTCGCTGCGAACCATAGCTGCCGAAGTCGGCGTAAGCCATATGGCGCCCTATTCTCACTTCAAGAATAAATCTGAATTATTTCAAGCGGTGGCCGCTTCTGGGTTTCTAGAGCTAGGCAACCGAATGGAGCTAATTAAACAAGATTTAGCCGACCCTAAAGAGCTTATTTTATTGTACGGTGTTGAATACATTAAATTTGCCAGCAGCAATCCCCAGCTTTATAAGTTAATGCTGAGCCAAACGCACCCAGGGAAATGGCTAGAAGGTGATGCACCAACGGTCGCACCGGACGAAAGCCAAGCCGCGTTATTAAAAGCCAGTAAAAAACCCTATGTACTGCTACGTGATGGCTTTGCTCGTTTTCAACAAGATGAATACAAGGTTAAAATCCAAGCACAAGGGGCATGGGCTATGGTACACGGTATCGCTTCTCTGGTGATTGAAGGTCATATTACGATTGATGAAAATACCAGCATTAAAGACTTCCTGCACATCGCAACCTTGGGCATGAAAAGCTAGCGCTAACCAGATCAAAGGTCTGCTTAACTTGAACAATGGTTACTCAGTTTTTTACCCATAAAAAAGGCCGAAAGATTTCTCTTTCGGCCAACTTCCAGGTATTAACACTCTATTCAACGTATTACTTAATACAGAATTTCAATATCGGTGGTTGGAAAGGCCACACACGAATGTACCCAGCCAAAGTCTTTGTCCGATTTACGTAACATGGCTTCCGGTGGATTAAACACCTCACCTTCAAGTACTTTCACTCGACACAAGCTGCACTCACCTGAACGGCACGCATTTTCTACCGTATAGCCGTTACGCTCTAAACTGTTTAATAGTGGCTCGCCTGTTTTTGCAACAAACTGACCACGACCTTTAACGGTTACCGTTATCTCATCTTGCTCGTCAACCACTTCAGGCCAACCATCTAAACAACTTGGTTTTTTAGGGGGGCCATTACACTCAATTCGAATGCGTTTATTTTCAACGCCTAATTCTTTCAGTTGCTGCTCACAAAAATCATTAAACGGTGTTGGTCCACACACATAAAACGTTTTAGTGCTCGCATCTCCAATCAACTTAGTGATCAGGTCTTTGTTTAAATGCCCGGTTAAACCGTCATAGCCTTCTGTTGGTCTAGAAACCACTTCTGACAAGGTAAAGTTTTCATGTTTATCAGCTAGCTGACGAAAGCTATCTTGAAAAATTACATCGTTCTCGTAACTATTGCCGTAAATTAAATGAAAGTTGATGTTCAAACCACGATTCAAAACGCTCTCAATCATGCTGCGTGCAGGTGCCCCACCTGACCCACCTGCAAGAAACACTAATTCATCACCGTGAAATAATGGGTTATGATAAAACGTCCCCATTGGGCTAGTGGCCGTAAAGGCTTGCCCGACTTTCACGTCGTCACCCAGTAAATAACCGGTTACAAAACCACTTTCGACTAACTTAACCGTCAGGTCATAATATCCACGATGAGTTGGGCAAGATGAAATAGCATAAGGGCGAGCGGTTTCAACACCATCAATCCTTGTATACAGGTTTATATATTGCCCAGCTTGAAAAGGCGGCAGCACTATAGCGTCATTGATTCCGTCCATAACTAAACGAAATGTCTTTGTTGAAGGCGTATCTTGAAAAATGTCAGAAACCGTTAACTGCAAACGCTTTGGGTGTAACTTAGCAATGTCGTTTTTCGTTTTCCATTTCTCTTTACTGTAATCCGAACCAGACTGCTCACGCTCTTCTTTACGAGCAACCCCTTCAGTAAAACCAACAATGTTGTTTAATAGTTCATTTGAGTTAGACATTAGCCACTCCCGATGTATTCAATGCATCTTTTTCTTGTATAGCTTGTGCAGCTGCACGTTGCTTGTTAATTTTTTTAACAATGGCGTTAGCCGTTGACGTACCCACCATATAAGTCGGTTGGAAGCCCCCCATTCCTTGCCAGCTGCCTGCTATGTGCAAACCGTCTACCTGATCATAACGCTCACGGTGTAATGGCCCATCTTCAGGGTTTTGTTGAAAACCGTAAATGGCGCCACCCGGGGTATTTAAATAACGCATCATGGTCAGTGGGGTTGCCACTTCAACTTCTTCAATACTGGCCCTAAAGCCAGGGAAAAACTCTTCAGCTTGTTTTAATAAATGCTCTGCAAATGCATATTTAGTTTCAGCGTATTGCTCAACAGGTACGTCTTCCCACACACTGCCGTATTGCAAACACAATAGTGAAATTTGGCTTTTACCCGGTGGTGCAAAACTTGGATCATCCACGTTATAACACGTCATCATGGTGGCGACAGGCGGATTCATTGTGCTCATGGTGTCATGCATCAGTTCTTCATTCATGGTTGAAGATAAAAATGTGGATGCGTTTTTAATCCCTAATTGCTCAGGTGTTTTGTCCATGCCTAAGTACAAACAAAAAGCCGATGTACCTAAGTCACGAGACTTAAAATCTTTTGAAATGCCTTCAGGCATTATCGGTGTATCTAATAGATCACCAAAGGTCACCACCGTACTGGCATTAGAGATAATCTGGCCACAGGGAATTTCTTCACCAAACTCGGTAATGATGCCTGTTACTTTTGGCTTGTTACCAGATTGCTCGGTTAGAATTTTATCCACTGAACAATTAAATCTAACTTCTCCACCCGCTTCTAAAAAGCTTTCTAGTAACGCACTGGATAAAGCTTGAGAGCCGCCCTTAATGTGCCAAGGCTTAAATACACCGTAGGCGTATAACATAACCGCCAAATCACAAAAGTTAATGTCTTTTGGTGGCATACCTAGGTAACACCAATAAGCGGCCAATAAGGTTTTTAGCTGTTCGTTTTCAAAGTGTTCATCTAAAACATCTTTGGCACTGCGTAAACCGTGTTCTGCATAGTTTTTGCAGTTGGTCATCAGCATCTTTTCTGAATTCATTTTGCGCGCCATGGGCAAACCCATGAAGCTTTCCATGGTCACTTGCTCACAAAGCTTCATGAACGCTTTAATACCGGCCTCTTCTGCTGGAAAGTTTTCAACCAGCACATCTCGAATGCCCGTCCAGCTGGCTGGCAAAGTAATATCAAATTCGTCTTTTACCACCATGCGATACAATTCGTGCTCTTGCACAAACTCCACCTTATCCATTACACCCAGATCACCAAAAATCTTACGCATGATAAACGGCTTATCTTCGGTGCCTAATCCGCTTAACTGGTGCAATGCCACTTCAAATTCAAATTCGCCCCGTACAAAGGATGTGGCACAGCCGCCAGGGATATTATGGCGTTCTAGTAATAAGGTATTGGCTCCGCCGCGCTGCAGGGCTGTAGCGGCCGTAAGGCCCGCATTACCAGCCCCGATGACAATGGCGTCAAAGTCTGTAGAAGTATTCGTATCGCTCATTTACCACTCCACTATTCATTAAGAACTAATCAAGAATCTATTGAAAATACACCGATGTATTCGTTAACCGCTAACTTTACATCGTAAAGATAGTGTATTTATACACTGTAAAGATTGGAGCTTCAAGTGCCCTCTACACATATTTACAAGCCCTTTGGCCAAAGGGCTGCCTAAAACCAATAGATAACCCTGATGAACCTGCTTATTAAGTCAGTTACATTTTTAAGGCGAACGCCTAGTAAGTGATACCCGTTCACACCGCCAACAATAGAGAGTATCGGTGTAGGTACCTTGAAGTGATAAAGGGTTCTAGTGAGAACCCTGTTTATGATTTTCGAGCAGGCATTTGAATCACGAAGAGAATATAGGATGTTTACCGAATACACCGGCTGGTGTGGTTAATGCGCTAGAACATGAATATGGGGCTAAAAAACCCTAAGCTGTATTCATTGGCGTGCGCTCTATTAACCAATCTGCAATGGTAACAAAGACTTCTGTTTTGGCTGCGCTGCCACGAATCAGTTGGCCATGGCTGTAATCTTTACTAAACCCATTTGAAATTGAACACACTTGCCATGATTTATCGGGGCTAGCCAACATGGTGAACACTTTTTTACAGCCAGACTCTGGGGCAATATTGTCATTCCCCCCTGCCATGATTAACGCGGGTAACGTCAGTGCGCTTAGCCCCTGTAAATAATCAAAGCCATCTGTGCCTAACCATTGCCCTGTAATATTCCATTTAGCCCACTGTGCAAGCAGTTGCGAAGGTTCACCCTCAGTTCCCACTGACGCCAAGCGTTTAGGAAAGTGCCCCAGTGTTTTGGTAATGGCCCACAAGATCATGGCTCTGCTTTTAAACTTCAAGCCCATAGCGCCATCGGTTGCCTGCGCTCCCAGTGTCACAATACTTGCGAACTGATTCTGAAAATTGGGGTTACGGGCCAGATGCATTAACGCTAAATGGCCGCCACCACTGTGAGATAACCAATGAATTTTTTCATGGCCCGATTTTTTTAAAACCGTTTCTATGGCCAAGGGCACATCATGAAATGCAGGGTGTTCAAAGTTTTGTTTACGGTTAAAGGCTTGGCTTTCCCCGTGACCACCCCAATCTAATGACCAGCAATCAAACCCTAATGCACATAAATGCTGAGCCAAATCGCTTAAGGTTTCTGCATTCGACATGGTGCCATGAGCAAGAATAATCGGTAACCCGACTGGCTTTGAAGGCAACAACCGGTGCAGAGCAATGCGCCCACCCATAGGTATATTTAACTTGTAGGTTTGTTGCTGCATATTTATGCCATGCCTTTCATTACTTGTTCGATCACAAATCAATCCAAGGTTTACTTTTGCACAGATTCATTTTCAAATCTATTCATAGCTAGATCCATTTAGTCGCCCTTCATTTAAAAAAACATATGGCGTCAATACGAATGGATTCGAAAGCCTTAAACCCAACACAGCAAATTCATTCATGCTTTTACAAAACATGAATAACGGCGGCCTGAAAGGTGTAAAAAAAGACCCTTGAATAGGGTCTTTAGATGGTCAATGGGACCAATGTTCTAGCAATTTCAACACATCGTCTGCGTATTGATGCAAGGTTGACGGAGCTATGACCGGAGACGGACACGTAAAGCAAAGGGTCAATTCAGTATTCAAGCTGCTTGCCACTACATTTACACCGGCACCTGATGCGTGAAAAGCGGCGTAGGCTTGATAGCCATTGACCTCAAGTGCTTTGCTCGTCTTGCTCGTTCTAAGATCATCACTAGCAGCAAAATGCACGGCACCTAGGTTTGCAAAACTGATGGGGGTTGCAAGGGGCTTTTCGCTGCTATCTATAAACATTTTTTTTAAGCCTTTAAGACCTGCAAGCTGATAAATTCTAAGTACCTTCCAATGCTGGTCTTGCTTCAATGCGGCCTTTACGCCTGTTGAAACTTGATCACCCAGGGCCCAAGGAGAGTCTTGATATTCGGTATCAATCAAACTCTGATCAACCTTCACCATACTGGTTACGCCCGATGAAAAGCAGCCATTTATATGGGGATTAATACCTTGATCACCTTGCTGTTCATCAATTATTTTGTCACGAACATTTACCGTGGTAACAAAAGGAAATAGAAAGTTAGGTTTAATGTTATTGAGTTGGCCATTATTTTTACAATCCGTTAATAATACTTGCATCAAAGCCGCTGATACTAAGCCATGTATGCTTTTGTTATTATTTTTTGATCGTGCTAATAATTTAGAAAATGCACTTGTATTTAAGGTTCGATAAGTAGAACCACACCTGTGCTCCGAAATAGGCACATTGCATTCGGCTTTAAAACTTAAGCCTTGTTCAGCCAGCTTTTGAGCTTTAATAAATGTTGATAAAACCCCGAATGTACGAAAAGCCCCAAATACACTGGCAATTTTTTTTGGCATGTAATGCCAAAGTGGTTGCTTTAATGTGCGCTCTACCCCGTTATTGTTTTTAGGGTGCTCTAACGCGAGCAACCACTGCTTCATTAATTGAGTAACAGATGATCCATCCGATACGCTGTGATTAATACACAGCATAATACAGTGCTGATTAACATCATTGCTTACATGACTGATTAGATGACTGTTTAGATGAGATTCATCGTTTTTTTGACTGATTAAATGCGCTCGCCACAATAGGCCGCCTTCTTGGAAAGGTTGATTTAAAAAAGAGGTGCGCACATGTGTCACTTCCTTTTCAAAATCATCACTCGGTACTTCTGATGAAGTAAAAGGCACCTTGGGGTGTTCTGGTTTAACAAATACATATCCTGGCTTTATGCCTTCACTTTTATTACCAATACTCCATTCGCTTGCCACCTGCAGGCTAGGCTCTGCTTGCATCAAGCGTGTAAAGCCTTGCTGCGCTTGCAATAAAGAAAGTTCTCCCGTTAATTTTAAACATACAACGATATTCCCTGCGCCTGGGCATAATTCTCCATACACAGGAAAGCTGGCTTCGTGAATACTAAGGGGGCGTATAATACGATCCATTATAATGTTTCCGAACAAGGTTGATGTGCGATTTCAGTCATTGAATGGTCAATAGGTTCCACGTTAAAGCGCATAGACTGCTTAGTTGTCCACACCAAGGATAAAACAGGCTTAACTGTTTGCCCTTCGGTCCAACTAAAGCGATAAGCCCTTAATAGTTGCGCCAATATCACGGTGGCTTCAATCATGGTAAAGCGGTGACCCACACACACTCTAGGGCCTAATCCAAAAGGTGCATAAACAAATTTTTCTCGCTGCATTTCGACTTCTTTATCAAAATGTGAAATATCAAAAAAGTCAGCCTTATCTCCCCAATATTTTTTATCCGTTTGCATGGCCCCCAACATAATTAAAATTGGGGTGCCTTTTTTTACCCCGTAGCCTTCAAGCGATACATCCTCAGCGGCCGATCGCAACATAATCGGTATCGGTGGCCTTAGTCGCAGGCTTTCTTTTAATACTTTATCCATAATGGGCATATTTTGATAATGTTCGTAAGAGACGTCGCTAGCATCGCCTAATACACTGCTCACTTCTTCTCTTAACTGTTGTTGTAAATCAGGGTGTGTGGCGAGGTAATATAACGTCCACTGTAAAAATGCTCCTGATGTTTCATGACCTGCTGCAATAAAGCTATGCACAAGTTGAATCAACTCATCTTCGGCAATGTGTTCACCGTTATCATCGAGCGCCGTCATCAATTGATGCATTAACACCTTCGATTCAGCGTTGCCTTCAGCATGTTGTTTGATAATGTCTTTAAAAATTGAATACTGAATATTCATCATTTTATCTAATCGATAATTAGATGGCAGCGGCAACTTTTTCCAATACTTTGTGCGCTGAATTCGCTTCATAAGTTCTTGGCATTGCAGTTCTTGCGCTTCAATTAATGGGTCGGTTTTTCCATCGGCTTTAAACGATTCAATGCGGTAGTCAAAACCCACGTGACAAATAATGGCTAGCGCGATTCTGTTTAAATAATCTTTGCCTTCAATTTCCAGTTGCGAATGACCAGTAGCGGTCATCTCTTCAGCCAGCTGTGCAACCGCACGATGAGAGATACTATTCATATCCACCATCATGCTTTTTAATTGCTCAGGACGAAACGCTGGCATGACCAGTTGTCGCTGCCTTAACCATTGTTTGCCTTCTGTGACTAAAATACCCAGATCACCACCAATGGATTTCATTTCATCCACTGCATCACCCGTTTTAGGAAAGTTATCTCTATCTTTGATTAATATTTGCTGAATCATGTCTTTATCTGAAACCACTACCCAGGGTTGATTCAGAATATCTAACTGAAATATATCCCCGTGATCTTTTCGGACTTTTAACATTGAGTCATATAGACAGCCATGTTCACCATGGGCCATAAGGGGTAAGTGCCCCAATAAACCTTTAACCGGTTTAGGAATCTCTTTACCTAAAAGCTGTTCATTACCTCTGGTTGTTAGTACCTCTTTATTTCCATAAAACTGTATGAGGTAAGCCGGCAATACGATTAAATCCATGATCAAGGCAATAAAGATTGTCACCGCAGTCATAAGACCCAGATCAGCATTAGCACTATAATGAGAAAAGCTTAACGCCCCAAAACCCCCTGCAAACACCAGTGTAATTGTGATCATGGCCATGCCCGTGGTAGACAGTGTTTCTGTCACGGCTTCTTCTACTGATTTACCCGCTAATCTGGATTGATTAAACCGCTGTAAAAAATGAATGGTGTCATCCACCACCAAACCCAAGGTTAGCGTGGCCACAGCAGCAACCCCGATACCTATACGTCCATCAGCAAAACCCCAAAAGCTAAAGGCAAGCAATGCTGGCAATATATTGGTTAACACACTGACAAAGCCAAGGCTCCATGAACGTAAGGCCATGATCAAAATAGCTGAAATTAACAACATGGTAAAAAAGGTACCAAAAACCATGGCAGGGATATTTTGCTGCGCCATTTTAGAAAACATTAAATCTAAGCCAGCTCCCGTACTGTGCATAGCAACAGGGGCATTATTTTTAAGCCACTGCTCTGCTCTTTGATTAAAATGAATCATGCTATTAGAGTCTGTTTCGTACAGTACACTGATCAATAAACTGCTGGATTTATCCAAACTCACAACATTGGTTAAGCCCTGCCCGTAAGGTAAAGACAGCTCGTACAGCAAGCTGTATTGCGACGCTAATAAGGGATCACTGGTGAGGCGATAATACTCATCGTTGTTCGCGTTCATGGCTTTATTGATGCGCTTTTGAATGTCGCTATAACTGGCTACAAATGCTACTTCTGGCTGCTGACGTAACCAATTAGAAAAAGACTCTAGCGTGTTTAAATATTCCACTGAGTGAATGCCATTCTCTTCACCCGATTCAATGGAATACAGTAAGCGGTGCAACCCCCCTATGGTTTCATTTAGGTAGTCATTGGCTTGGCGAAAGCTAAAACTTTCATCCATGTATTCAGTAAACATTTCATTTAGTTCATTCTTAGGCAGGCCTAGTGCCACTAAAAATACAATGCTGGACAAAGCGATCAGGAGTATTTTTTTACTATGCTGAACCACCAGTTCACTCCACGCTCGCATAAAACGAGTAGAAAATTCTGGTGCCTTACCGGGTTTAATGGGCATTAAAGTGACAATGGCAGGCAGCAAGGTAATAGAAAGAACAAACGCAACCATTACCCCTAAAGCAACAATATTACCAAGCTCTCTGTAAAGGGGAGATTCATGAAAATTTAGGCATGCAAAACCAATTGCCGTGGTCACACTGGTTAGAAATATGGCTTTATAATTATGCTGAAGTGAATGTCGCATGGCTGCATGCTTAGATTTACCCGTTCGATACTGCTGAAAAAAACCAACAAATATATGAACACAATCGGCAACGGCAATGGTCATTATCATAGTCGGTGCGAATGAATTAATTGAATTAATATCGGCATTTACCCAGGTTTTTAAACCCATTGTGATCGCGGTGGTAAAGGTTACCAGTGTCAGCGTAATGGCCGTGGCCCAGAAGCTACGCATTAAGACAACCAGCAACATGACCATGATTAAATAAGCAATGGGAATCAAGGTTAAAACATCTTGTACCGTAGCGTCGGTAAAAGCCGCTGCATTTTCTATGGTACCTGTAATATGTAGCTTTAGTTCTGGATGTGTCTGGCGAACACGTTCAACCATCTCATGCACGTACTCAGATATTTCTATGGATTCGTCTAAAGGGTTATCCGATATGGTAAAAGTAATGAATACAGTGGCAGCAGTCGCGTCTTTAGACACATAATTACCCACTAAAGACGGTGTCGACATAATGATATTTTTAGCTGAGGCAATGTCTTTGTTTGAGAAATACCGAGTAAACGATTCTAAATTATCATTCTCAGTTTCAGTTGCATCAAAAAGATGAGAAACAATCAATTCATCCTCTAACCCTTGGGTATGATTGTAATTCATGATTGAATCGACACGAGAAGAATACGGTATTTGCCAACTGGATTCAGTCAACTGCTGCAGAGCATGTAAAGCTGAAGGGGCAAATACATCCCCCTTTTCGACACCCACTACAATTAAGATATTGTCATATTTAGAGTAAGTAGACTCTTGCTGGTTCATGGCCATCAGCAATGAGTCATCAGCATCAAAGAATGCTTTATATGAAGAGTTTAACGCAATATCTTTGTAACCAATGCAGGCCAGAGATGTAATTAATAACAAGTAAAACAATACTTGTTTAGGCTTATTAAGCACCCATTCCATCAGGTATTTAGGCATTATACTTCCTTATACGCTTATTACATTTACCCTATTGATTGGGTAAATGCATTGAACCATGATGTATCAAATAATAATTGTACGTTTTGATTGCGCCAGCCATAGAACGACTAAGCCGCAGACGATTTTAAATTATGATTAAACAGCCATTGCTTCACTAACAAAGCGGTAATAGGAAAACTAATAATATAAACCCAAGCGGTTTCTAGTGAGATACCCAGTACCAACCAATACGCTATGGCCACACCGAATGCAGAATCCAGTTGGTCTAAAGCCATGAACCAATATTTTTTATCTTCTGGCACTTCCCCTGCTTTAACACCAATACGACGCTTAAAAAACGAATTTGGCAACTCGGCTAATACATAGCCAATGCCAGCAATAAAACCAAGAAAGATAAGATTCCACTGAGACAACAGACTGGCCCCCGTCACTAACTCGATCAACCACTCAAGCGGCATCAAACACATTCCACCAAAAGCCGTAAGCAATGGCACTAGAAAAATGCCACGCCATGTTTTATTGCGACCAAAGAGTGCTTTATGGATAGGCAAGGCTAAGCCAGATAAATAGTTACGCTTTACAAATACCATGTGCAGCACACCACCAATTACTACGGGTATTTGTAAATAAAGAGCCAACAAAACCGTATTAATGGGGGATGCCAGTCCAGAACCGGACAAAGAAAACAGGCTGAATATTAAAAACCCTGAAATCGTTAATACCAGAATTTGTTTTAAAGAACTGAATTTAAAGAAAGGCTTATCTATCACCATATAAAAACTGAATACAGTTAAAGAAACCGCTAATACTATATGGGCAAGGCTTAACCCAATAAAAGGCTCTAATATCATTACCCCAGCTAAAATGAACACACTCCAAAAAACAGGCATGCCTTTATAACTCAGTTTTTTACGTGGGCTATCCGATTCATTGTTAACTGTTAGTGCATCTTTATTTTCACTGGCTTCATTCTTTTGTTCAATGTTGCCCACCTGATTAAACACCGATAAACGTATACAGCCACAGGCGATCATTAACAGAATAAATACCGACCAATAACCGTCGAATTGCCACTGGATCATAATAATACTGGGCACAACAAGATAAATCAGCGCATCCATAAAGCCATCAAGGTAACGACCAAATTCTCGCTCTAAGCCCCATTTACGGGCCAACATGCCGTCAAGTGCATCGGCCGTCATGGCAATAAAGAGTAACGCCATCGAAAAATACAAATGCCCTTCTATGGCATTAATGATTGCAATAAACGTAATCAGTACACTGGACAAAGTAATTAAATCAACACGATTCAATTTTACAATAAAATCAACATTCGTATTCATCATGATAATCGCATCCCTGCTTTTTCAAGTGTTAATAGCTCAGCGGTGATGCTTTGCTTATTTAGTAATGTATTACGCAATGCGGGTCGGTCTATTTTGCTGTTGTGTCGACCATCTACCGGCATCTTGTGCAATGTTATGATTTGGACTTCTGTTAAGCCTGTTGAAACAAAATATTCATTCGCGATTAACCTAATGCATTCATTAAGGGCTTCATCGACTTTGTCATTGATGCCATGCTTTTCAATAAACACATACACTTTTTTAGCATCACTGATAACCGCTGCACGATGAACATTCTCAATCGAATCTAATGCCTGCTCTATTGGATAAGGTTGAACCATGTGACCATTAATGTGCATAACATCTTTAGTGCGACCGCTTAGCCATAAACGCCCTTGCGAATCCAAATAGCCACAGTCACCAGTACGATGCCAAACGGATTTTGTTGCATCGACATTTGATCTAGGGATTTTATTTTCAGTATTGGCCTCAGGGTTATCAATGTACTGTTTCAATACATGGTGGCCGCTCACAAGAATTTCACCCACCTCATACGTTTGGCAAGCGTGATTTAAAAGATCGGATTCTGTAATGGGGTTATCTACTTTCTGATTTAAGTCTGAATCATCCACATTGCTGATTAATAAATCGATTTGTGAGGCGATATGTCCAACTAGATAGCCGTCTTGTGTCTCTGCAAGGTACTCATCAATACTCAAATCACTAATGGGCTCTGCTTCTGTAGAACCATAAACAATTTTGGCATTCGCATTAGGAAACGCGTTGCGTATACCTTGCGCTAATGCTTTTGAAACCGTCGCCCCACCCACCACCAAACTTTTAATTTCAGTAACGGTACGATTAACATCTTCTTGTCCATTTAAATATTCTACCAACGCACTGATATACGCAGGGGCACCACTTAAACGTGAAATTTTGTGTGTGCGAATTTGATTAATTACCTTGCCGGCATCCACACCTGCTGGCTGAGCCAAGTCCACTTTAGGCATAATGGTTGTCATGCCACAGCTTAAGTTGTGCAGTACCATGACAGGAAAACAGGGGCAGTCTATGTCACCTTTTTCATCAGGCCAGTGATCACGTATGGCAAGATGTTGCTGGATTAAACTAAAGTGGGTACGGTCAGCGCCCTTTGGTCGACCAGTACTGCCTGATGTAAATGAAATTAATCCATGGTCTGTATCTGAACGAGCAATACAGGTGAATGATTCTGCTGGTTTAATTCCTGAAACCTGATTGAGTATATTTTGATAACCAAGGCCATGCCCATCAATGGCAAAACGTTTCAATGACCAAAGAGCAGGGATAAACCAAAATAGCTTTATCAACGCCGACATACTGATAATGGCTTGCGCGTTAGAATCACGAATGGCCATTTCTATTTTTTTACGCCCCATACCCGTATCAATGAATACTGCCACCATCCCCATGGAGAACAGAGACAGCGCGATTGCGTATAGGTGTTTGCTGGGTTTCAGAATAACAATAATCCGATCACCGGCTTTCCAACCCTTTTTTTGCCATAACAAGGTGTAGGCAGAAACCAATGAATTTAACTCACCATAAGTGATGCTATCTTCTGCGATACACGTCTGGCCATCCATTACGGGTAAACGTAATGCGGTTTTATCCGGTGTTGCCAGTGCGTTTTTAACGAACCGACTGACAAAATTACCGTTTTCTAATTGACTATGCGTCTCTAATTGATCAGCCGTGTCTATTTGATGGGTATTCATCTAAGTTTTCACCGATTCAATAGATTTAGTAAATAAGGTGTATTCGCTTGGTACAAAATCTTTATTACCCGCTTTCACCAAGCTTTTATAAAAGCTCATAGACGGGTTGTCTTCGCGCACCAAAGTGCTTGAAATATGCTCGTATAATCCACCTGCCCAAATGGTTAACTGCATACTCATCAAAGGAAATAATCCAGCAGACCGATACTTGGGTGCAACGCCGCACGTTTTAGCCAACAATAATCTAGGCTGTTCTAGCTTGGGGTAATGTGCAGCATAAGAAAGGTAAGATGCCAGTAAGCCATCCTGTTTTTCATTGGCGCCTTGATTTACTAGGCTGCCATAGTCAGGGTAAGTAATAAAAAAACCTGCGATCTCTCCTTGTTTATCCCAAACTATCACCGAGCTTTTAGGGCAGAGCTTTTTAGCAAAACTCTCTCCGCACATGGATTGAAAGCTCTGCCAGCTAATTTTACTGTACGCAAAGTTTTGGCTAAAAATGGCATCGACCAAAGGATAAAGGGCTTCTAAATTGTCTAACCACACCTGCCCTGTTAACTTTTTGAATTCAAAGTCGCCCATGGTGGCTTCTTTTAATTCAGAGAAAGGTGTATTAATTTGTTGAATCAGCCGATCAACACTGTGATTAATGGCGGTGACATAGCCATATTTTTTGTCATAGCCTAACTGCCGCAATAAGTTAGGGTAGTAATCTGGGTTATAGGGTTCATCGGTAAAAGGGGGCCGATCAAAATGGTCTACCTTTAAGCGGTTAGCCTGATAGGTAGAGAAATTAATGGGGCCATAAATTCGAGTGGCGCCACAAGACCTTGCCCACTGTTCAAATTGATCAAATAACCCTTGGTTAATGGCTAGCGTATTTTTAGTCTCCCAAAAACCAAAATAAGCCACTTTTTCATCTTCTATTAATAATTCAGGGTTAAAAAAACCCACGAGCCTAGCCTGATCTCCATGGCAGAATATCTCAGCTTCACAGTGCTCAAAATACGGGTTGTTAGCTGAAAATTGCTGGCGAATACTGGATTCATTTTCAGGGATCCATTTTGGGTCCCCTTGATAAACGTTCGCGCTTACTTGAAAAAATTCAGCAGGCAGTTCAATTCCATTTGAAGAGTCTTTCATATTAAGCGTCTAACCGTTCAATTTTTCCAGTAACGCCATTCATGCGCACAGTTTCTTGGTCTTTTAGAATTTTGGTTAACTCGGGTACACCCACAATGGCCGGAATGCCCAATTCACGCGCCACCACAGCGGAATGAGATAATGTTGAACCTCGCTCCACAATAATACCTCCAGCAGTGGGAAATAATGGCGCCCAACCCGGGTCGGTACGTACCGTACATAATATTTGACCGTCTAGGTTCAATTCATCATCAGGTGAAAATATAAGTCTAATTTTCTTTTCAACAATACCAGGGTAACATCCTGTCCCCTTTAGTTGCTCTGCATTTAAATCAACATCTTCATTTTGGTGGGGGTATTCAAATTCATTATTGCAATACACGGCTCCCTTGGTCCAAAAATGGTGTGGCAAATCTTCCGCCTCATATGATGCAAATTCGGCCTTGCGTGCATCCACTAACGGCTGCAATTGCGTTTGCACTGCTCGGCCATCTTTATAGGCATAAATGTCTTCAAGGGTTAAATAAAATACGTCACGAGCATCATTTAACTGACCGTAAAAAGCCAGCTGACTGCCTATTTCTACATAAATATCACGGTATAAACCAAACATGCGCGTACGGGCCAAGCGCATGTTTTCACGGTTTCTAATTGCATCCCTAAGAGCGGATAGATCTTTATTAAATTTCTTAAGCGCTCTGCTACCCAGTTTTTTCTTAATTACGGGAATTACTGACTCTTCAGCAGACGCTCGGAATTTAGATTCGTTCTCGGCCAAGGTGGCCAAAGTAAGATCTGGTTTAGCTAGAAAATTCTTCAAGATAGCAAACATAAATGATGAATCTTGGCGCAAGGTAATCGATTCTAATTTCAGCTCGCCCATGGTGCGGTCACCATACAATTCAATGTAGTTATGACATTGATTATAAAAGTCAGAATCTTGCGTTTGAATAAGGCCCAATAGAACATCGTTTTGATTACTTAAAACCAGTTGTTCCGTTTCAGGGGTGTGACGTAGGTAATCACACATACGCAGTAAAAGCTTTGTGGGTTCGGTGCTTTCAATGCCTTCTTCACCAGACAATAAGTTATTCTGAGTCACCTCTGGATTTTCTAAAGATATTTTATCTAACCAACGATGCACCCTGCCGTTCATCATCATGACGTAAAAGTCATTAACAATGGGGGTTGTCCAGTTTTCTAATAGTGACTTATCTAAACGGCGACTTTCATTAACAAGCTGACCAATGGTTAACGTGTGCAGTGTTTGTCGATTAACCGATTGATATTGTTTCTGAAATAAATCACGAAATTCTTGCACCAGATTATCCATATTTCGAAAACGGCTGAACATGGCGTACAAGGCACGAAGTATTTGAGGGACTTTTTTTAACTTATCTTTAAACGCAAGCTCTTGATCTTGAATCATGTCTACTGGGTCGGTTAGACCCATCATGCGTTCCATATCCGATTTATTGGTTTTAAAAGAAGGCAGGAACAATAAACCACGGTACCAATTGTTAATATTGTAATACACACGGCCATGAATCAGGCCCAGCATGTTTTCTAACATGCCTTGATATTCCTGCACCACCTTTTCACTGACACCCAGCAATCTTAGTGTTTGTTCATAAACCGTCTTATACGCTTTATTTGCAAAACTAAACGTAAGTGGGGTAGTGACACCGCAGTATGATTCTTGAATGTTTGAGTTATCCCATATCACCACATCGTCTTCATCTGAATTTAACGGGGGCAAGCTTGTCACGGGTCTAGCTTGTAAGATATAAAACGTGTCGTCTTTCAAACACCATTCAATGTCTTGTGGCACTTGATAGGTCTTGGCAATTTGCAAACCTAGATCTCGTAATTGCAATACTTGCTGATCGGTTAAACAAGCTATGTTTTGCTTGTCTGGCGCCACCTCTACTTCTTTAGCCCCATGACTGGAAGCGCTGTCAAAAATGAATTGACTGTCCTTAGTATTGACCAAGGTATCTATTTTATTTTCAAATAAACCCACTGTTGTTTCATCGGTATTACAAGCACCAGAAACAATGCCTTCACCACAGCCCCAAGTAGAAGAGATCATGGCTTCTTTGCGATTGCCCGTTGCAGGGTTTGCGGTAAACATAACCCCTGCTACGTCTGCATCTACCATTTCTTGAATGATGATGGCGGCTCGTATATCCGATATCTCTAGGCCTTTATGAATTCGATAAGCCAGTGCACGGTGATTAAACGCGCTTTGCATGACCTTAATGATGGATGCAAAAATGGCGTCTTCACCCTGCTGATACAAGTACGAATCCATTTGCCCTGCAAACGATGCCCCTTCCGCGTCTTCACCGACAACGGATGACCGAATGGCCAACGAAGTATTGGTTAAAATCTCAGAGGGTAAACGTTCACGAATCAGCTGTTTAATTTCTGACGTTAACGGCTGCTCAGCAATGGCTGTTTGAATATTATTGGCAACGGCTTCAATCACCTGATTATCAATGGTTTGACCCGTAAGCGTGAGCTTGCTCAGTTCTGTTTGTACCCATTTTGTAATGCCTAACGCATCTAACTGCTCAGTAAAACCAACGGTGGTTAACACCCACCACTTAGGCACAGGTAAGCCCTGCCTAGAAAGCCAAGCCAAATTTTTTGCCTTACCACCTAATAAATCTTCTTGGGCTTTAACCGCTTGCTGTGAAGATAGAAATAAATTGTTCGTCATTTATTTTTCCTCTTCTGCAAGTGCCGTCAAACGTTCAATTTCGTAATCTAGAAGTTTACGGAACGTAGCTTGAACCCTAACCATGAAACGGTAGTGTCTAAAGGTATGGGCCATGACATACATTTGAATTCTGTTAATCACCAAGTCCCATAAGCACAAGGTAAAACCACGTCGCCATTGCTTCGCATCTATCGACTTACCAACCAGTACTTCTAGTTCAATTCTGTGTTGTTCGATGTATCGCTCTACATCGGCTACATCAAAGTCTGGCTGTAATGTAAATACTAATAATTCTGCAAGGTCATGCTGAGGCAAATGAACCGTTGCCAGCTCCCAATCATAAGCACACAAGCTCAGTGCACCTTTAGTCACACCCGTTGCAGAAGTTTGTCGACGGAACGCAATATTTCGAGGATTAAAGTCATTATGAATAAGGGTTTTAGGCATGGCATCTATTTCAAGGTACCAGTCTTTCATGCTGTATAAACGATCGCGGTATCGCTCTAGATCGCTTTCACTGAACCATTCAGGAAATTCTTCTTTGGAGTGAGAAGCCAGCATTTCCCATAAGCGTGTTTTTTCAACCATGTTCGTGGCTGTCGGCGCATCAATGATCCAATCTTTTTCAGCCAACTCGGCTTCTTTTTCATACCAAATTGAATGCACTTCTGCGATGCCTTGTATGGCCACTTGAAGATGCTCATCTGTCCAGCCAGATGTATCATCTGCGCTGTCCATTAACTCCATATCTTCCATTAGCTCTTGCACAAGCACATACGCTTCACGACTGTCGTCTTGCCACGCTAAATACGTAGTGGGTGCATTATTCACAAACCTAGGATCTGTCTGAGACATGACAGCCAGTTCGCGCTTATGACACCCTTTAAATCCAATGCTATTTTTAAATTCATTGTAAGCATGGGCTAAACGCGCATCACACATTGACGCCATACTGTTCAGCATCAAGATAACTTCGTCATCCAATGGCTTGACTTTCACCATGACTTTTTTGGCTTCAGACTGCCCTGCTAACTTAAGCTCAAATGGGTAGTGGCCCACCAACTTATTTATTTTATGCGCAGTAAGCTCGGTAATAATTGAACTGCCTTTGCTTTCTAACTGCATTGGCAGAACCGTTTCTACTTCAATATTGGTGCGTTCATAATAAGACTGCATAGAACGAGTAAAAAATGCTTCATTTAAATCCCCAAGCTTTAACCATTCTACCGGTCGATTTCGACCTAGCTTTTCATGGGCACGAGCAAATTGATCACTGGCAATGGCGGATAAAGTAGACAAGTCTAACGCCAAGCAAAATCCAGCAATGACTTCGGCTAACTTGTGAGAGCAACCGGGTCCCGCACATCCAATTAACTCCAAACATTCTTTTTGTTGAGCAAGACTGGTGCCGCCACCCACGCTGCCCACCACCAAACTTGGTAAACGTAACGTGGCATAAATTTCATTGTCATCCGTGAGCTCTAAATATAACTGCCCAATAGACGATTCATGCACACATGCAATGTCTTGCCCAGTGGCGGTAAAAATGGCCCCGATGACATTGGCAATATTGATGTTCATACCAATCATGCCTGACGCAATACTGCCCCCAATGAATTGGTTGTAAGCGCTAAACAATTGCTTAGGGGTCACTTTTAATACTTTTTGGCACACCTCATCGGTTAACAAACATTCGGCTAAAACACGAACGCCACGACCTTTTAAGAACGAGTTATAGGTGACTTTTTTATCGTTTGATAAATTGGCTTCTACCATGAAGTTTTCAAATTCGATGCCAGGGAACTGCTGCATTTCAGCAATGATCCATTGGCAAGCCTGCCAGGTACATGTAGTGGTCATGTTCTGACCAGCCGCATCCCCTGTTTCGTATGCAAACTGAACATGAACAGTACGGCCCATTAATTCAGTATTAATTTCCACAAGGTTGGCGTAGTTAGAATACTTGCGTGTTTGCTCACAAATTTCTGAATAATGGTCTTTTACCCATTCAGAGAAAAACATCGCTGAATTTAAGTCTGTTAATACAAACACAGGCACCCGCAACATGCGCTGTCCAATCACTCGCACATTCACACCACCAGAGCGTGATAATGCCGTGGCACCTCGGGTTGCTGACGCTAATAACGCCCCTTCTGTAGTCGCCATTGGCGCATAGAATAAACCGTCGGCGTGCCCCCCTTTTATGTGCAAAGGCCCTGCGATTCCCACTGGAATTTCAACCGAACCGATTAACGCTTCAATGTTACTGACCAATGCTTTGGCTTCCAGGGTTGTTTCAGCGACTCGCTCTAGGGTTGCATCGGTGTTATCACGTGCATAGTGAAGACGCTCTAATCGTGCTTCTTCTGTGTACAGTCCACGAGCAGGCACCTTTGGCAAGGTAAATTCATCGTATTTAATTGTTTTATTTGTCTTGCCATTTTGTCGCAATAAATAACTTAACTGCCATAATAATCGGCTGGTTTCTTTATCTCGATTATTGCGCAATACCAACTGACCTTTACGGCCTTTTATATTTTCTTTATTTTTTATTAATGTCAGTTGAGTAAATTCAAATTCTTGACCGTACATACTCACTTTAACTGAATCGATTTTTTCTTTGATCGCTAAAGAACACTGTTCACACGAGATAGACAAATGATCTTTTGATACATCTATGGCTTGCGCTTGCCAAGTATCAAGGCCGTGCTTAACCGTAACAATGGCGTCATGTTCAGGTAAAAATAAATGACGAGCGGGTGTGATAAGTTGCTTTGTAGAGGCGTTCATTACACAAGACTCCAAGCGATACCATTACTCACACATGCCGCCACAATCACCACTAGGTAACCGATCAACATATTAATGGCGATTACCGCTTCATTTTTCTCTCGGGCTTTTAAACTGGGGGCAGATACAAAACTGAATACTTGCTTAATGGCCAGCGCAAATGTAGCAAGCAATACAAGGCTATAAACCCATAGATGGGTTATCTGCATGCTATTTAATAATACAATTTGGCAAACAAGCATGGCAGCAATCAATGCCATCACCACATAAGCGGAGCCCTTAGTACCAAATATTTTTGAATATGAATCTACGGTGTCACGTTCTTCTTCTGGGCCACGGGTTTTTCTTGCAATTTCAAAGCAAAAACCACTCACAAATGCTAATAGCATCATAACAAACAGTGGCACGGTTAAAGCATCCGTTAGGTCAGCACTAGGAACAGCCAAATTGGCCAGCCAAAAAACAATCAAGGGCATGATCATCATATGTGTAAACGCGTATAGGGCTAAGCGTTTCTCTAGCCATTCACCACAAAAGAATTCAACGCCCATCAAGCTTAAATAAACAAAGAGTATCAGCCAAGAAAGCGTCGCGGCGCCAAGCGTAAAACCATCGGTATACACGCTAAAAACAAATTGCACGGCTATGGATATAACGGCTAAGAATTTCAAGTGGTTTAATGTGATCAAACCACTTTGCAACACCCGTTTAGGATGATTAAGGACATCTAACGCGTAGTCTTTATGCTCATCAAAAATTCTAATGACCAGGAAAAAGCTCCACGTAATTAAACAGACTAAAAGATCCATCAATGAAAACTGTATTTCTTGCTCAAGTGCAGAGCGAGCCACCGTTGCACTGGTGAGGTACACCACAAAAAATAGAAGTGCATTGGCAAATGGAAAGCGTTCATTCATCCACGCGACGATACGCCTAGGAAGTGGATCATTTATTACAATAGAGTGAGTCATTAAGTCCGTCCTTTATATTAATGCTGGCGGTGCTAACGACATGGGAGAGCACTCTTTATATTGTTCCGTCGTGAAACTTTTATTACAGTCCTTTAAATCAGCCCATAGCATGGCTAATTCGGTCTACAGAATCAGAAGGATTTTAACGGCTTAAAAAATAAACTCTTGTAGGTTCTGATGGTACTTTAATACCAGAGACAGATTTTTATTAAGTGACCACACACCAAAAGTAACACTTTAGGATTAGAGCAAAACATCTAAACCACGTATACATACGAGATAAGTATGCAAAGCAAGCATGAAGAGTTTTGGGTTTTGATTATCGTGAACACGGACCACCCGTTTTACGCTGATCATGGCTTTTATCGATGCAACGTTTCATCTCATATCACAACAAGACAAGAAAGCTGGTCAAAGTAAGCCACTTAAGTTCAAAATAAATTTCATAATGGCGTGTTTACACGCTGTATATTTCAGCCGATTAATGAATACTGAAAATAGGCTCACTGCATTCAGTGAGCATTAAGTACGTATAAAATAAAAGAGAAATAAAATGTCACTTATTGAAAATGGTATTAAAAATTTAGGGGATTTTGTTGATCAAGTATTTTCTAAGTACTCTGATCAACCAGCCTATCATTGCTTAGGGCAAAGCTTATCGTTTAGCGAGGTCGACCAAAAGTCACACGCCCTCGCCTGCTGGTTTCAGCAAGAAGCAGGACTTAAAAGTGGTGATCGAATTGTGATTCAATTACCCAACATCATTCAATATCCTATTGCCGCGTATGCCGCTGCTCGCGCAGGCTTGGTCATCGTGAATACCAATCCGCTGTACACCGAACGTGAAATGGCGCATCAGTTTACCGATTCAGGCGCTAAAGCCATTGTGATACTGGCCGACCTACTGCCTAAACTGAATGCCATAAAAGGCAATACTGACATTGAAACCGTGCTGGTAACCGGTGCTGCCGATTTACTAACGGGAAAAACAGAAGCGGTTGAAGGTTGTTTTGGCTTTATGCAAGCCATTGCATCTGGCACAGGTAAAACGTTAGCACCTCGCACTCAAACGTTAAGCGATATTTCTGTATTGCAATACACCGGCGGCACCACGGGTGTATCAAAAGGGGCGGCGCTTAGTCATAGCAATGTATTGTGTAATGCCGCACAAACCCTTGATCACCTAGGTGACCATTGTGGCGAAGCTAATGAAATATTTATTAGCCCATTACCGCTTTATCATATCTATGCGTTCAGCGTGAACATGCTGATGTTTTTCAGCAAAGGCAACTTAAATGTTTTGATTCCTAACCCTCGTGATATGGATGCGTTTGTGAGTGCCATGAAACCTTTTGCATTCACGGGTTTTGCCGGGTTGAATACCTTATTTGTTGGCTTATGCCAGCACCCTGATTTTAAGTCGCTAGACTTTTCTAAGTTTCACCTAACGTTATCAGGTGGCACAGCGCTTACCAGCGGTGCAGCTGATGTATGGAAATCCGTAACGGGTTGTTCAATTACAGAAGGTTATGGACTGTCTGAAACGGCGCCTGTATTAGCGTTTAACAAAGCCGGAAAAGAACAAATTGGCACCGTAGGCCATGCCCTAACTGAAACCGAAATTGAAATGCGCGACGAACATGGCAATACTCTGGCCCAAGGTGAAGAAGGGGAATTATGCGCTCGTGGCCCACAAGTCATGACTGGTTATTGGAAGCGCCCAGAAGAAACCGCTAAAGTCATGCACCCTGACGGATTTTTTAGAACCGGCGACGTGGGTAAAATTCTAGAAGACGGCAGCATCAAGATTGTAGATCGTTTAAAAGATATGGTCATTGTATCGGGCTTTAACGTTTACCCTAACGAAATTGAAGACATACTCACCCGCCACAGCCATATTCTAGAAGCCGCAGTGATTGGCGAACCAGACGATAAAACCGGTGAAAAAGTCTGCGCCTACATAGTTGTCAGCCAAGCCATCACCGACGATGACGTCATCGCCCACTGTAAGGCCGACCTTACCCCCTACAAGGTGCCTAAAAAGATTGTGGTATTGGATGAACTGCCTAAGTCGACAGTGGGTAAGATCTTACGTCGTGAACTTAGAAAGTAATGCCTCAATGATCACCCAGCCCTATTATTAGGGCTACTGGCTACCAGACTGCCCATGATCGCTTAACTGCTGTTCATGGGTTAGCTTGGTAGGTTTTCATAAATGGCCTAAACACACCGATACAGGCTTTATATGGCCCTTATCTAAGGCAATTGCATACATAGAACAAGCACACTCACACACCGTACAAGCCACCATAATTGGCCCCTAATTCGCAGAATGAGTACGGCTATATAAGTACAACCTTCGTTTATAAAACAGTCAATTGCGCCGCATATACCCTTTACTTACTCCACAATTAGAATATCCTCTGCCAGATAATACGATATACAGTCATAACCAAGATTCGATACCAATGACAACCGATACATCCAAAGCCCTGATTGTTGAAGGCGGCGCCATGCGGGGTATTTATACCACAGGCCTGCTTGATGAATTTTTAGAGCAAAAATTTAACCCGTTTACTTTTTATTGCGGTGTCAGTGCGGGCGCGTTAAATATATCGGCTTACTTAGCAGGTATGAAAGAACGCAACTTAAGGTTGTACACTGAGTTTGCTACTCGACCAGAATTTATGAGTGCTTCACGTTATTTAAAAGGTGGCCACTTTTTAGATATGGATTGGATGTGGCAAATGATGGAACGTCATTTAAAGCTGGATCATCAAAAAATATCCATGCACAACTTCCATGTGGGCATCACCGATATTAATAATGCTAAAACCTTATTCAAACAGGCTAAAGCCGATACGCTTGATAACATATTAAAAATCTCAAGCACCCTACCGTTTTTTTATCGGGGGTTTCATCGCCTAGGCAATCGACCTATGACCGATGGTGGCATGGCCGATGCCATTCCAGTACGCCATGCAATCGAACAAGGCGCCAAACAAATTATGGTGGTGCGTTCACGCTTACAAGACTATCGACAACAAACTAAATTGGCCGATAATTTTTTAGCCTTTATGTTTCGCAACAAGCCTGAACTCGCCAAAATTTTAAAGCAGCGCTCTGAACGCTACAACGAAACCATTGACCTGATTCGAAACCCTCCGGCGGGTGTCAACATTTTAGAAGTGTGCCCACCACAAGGGTTTAAAACCAGTCGCTTAGACCGCAGCAAAGAAAACCTTTATAAGGGATACGACCTAGGACGTAAGGCCGCTGACTCGGTAATTGATCAATGGCAAAAAATGAAGATGCCAAAGTAGTTTTTATTAAGTGCCTTGTCACAACCTGAATAGACCTAACAGGAACCAATATGTGCGGCTGCATGAATGTCACAGATGACATCAACATCAAAGACTTAATGGAAGAGCTTGGCATGCCCTCCTACCCTGCGAATACCACCGGCGACCTTTTAACCGATACCGTTTCAACACCCTCTTTAGAACTAAAACCTAGCCAATCTACCCTGGCCATTATCAGGCAAAAAAATGCATTAAGCCCTAAGCAAGTACAATGGGGCATTCAACCCAACTGGTCTAAAACCTTATTAATTAATGCAAAGTCTGAAACCATTCACGACAAAATCACCTTTAAACAAGCATTTAAACAACAACGAGCCTTGATTCCCTGCCAGGGTTGGTACGAATGGAAAAGCCCACTTTCTTCAAGTCATGCACTCAAGAATCCAATCAAAAAAGACAAGTACCTAATCAAACATCAAAGCTTAAGCCCCATGTTAATGGCCGCTGTGTATTTTCCTAACGAAAACCAATTTGTCACACTCACCTCTCAACCCAATGATTATTTGGCCAGTGTGCATCACAGCATGCCCGTGATCATCAGCAAAGAACAGGCGCAAGAATGGGTTTTAGGTGATAGCCAAACAGCTGAAGGGCTGTTTCTTTCGCAGCAGCAAGCCCCCTATACTGCAAGCATGATCACACAGGAACAGCCTAATTTACTCTTGTTTTAACGCGTCAAATTTTAATAATACTCAAATCAAAAAGGCCTGTATTTCTACAGGCCTTGTTAACACCTAAAAAAACAGCATCTGTTGACTAAGCAGCTTCAGATGACACCTCTATACTCTCTTTTTTCTGCGGTGTGCGAATCAAATAATCAAACGCCCCCAAACTGGCTTTGGCACCTTCACCCATGGCTATAATGATTTGCTTAAACGGTACCGTTGTTACGTCACCGGCTGCAAACACCCCTTGCATGGATGTATTGCCTCGGGCGCCAATTTCAATTTCGCCACGATCAGACAATTCAACATTTGAATCTTTTAACCACTCTGTGTTGGGTACCAAGCCTATTTGAACAAAGATACCCGCTACATCCACTTGTTTGATCTCATCGGTATGACGGTCTTTATATTTAAAGCCCACAACACGGGTGCCATCACCTATTACCTCTGTGGTTTGTGCCATTTTAATGATTTCAATATTTGGCAAGCTATTGGCTTTGTTAACCAGTACCTGATCCGCGCGCAACGTATCTGAAAACTCTAATACTGTTACGTGCTCAACAATGCCAGCTAAATCAATGGCCGCTTCAATGCCCGAGTTACCACCGCCAATCACCGCTGTGCGCTTACCTTTAAATAAAGGGCCATCACAGTGTGGACAGTACGCTACGCCCTTGTTTCTGTATTCTTGCTCGCCCGGTACGTTCATTTCTCTCCAGCGTGCACCGGTAGAAATAATCACACTTCGGCTGGTTAATTCAGCGCCGTTTTCTAACGTAATGTGCACTAGGCCATCTTCGCTTTCTTCTGCGCCTACAATTTTAGCGGCTCGCTCTTCAACCATAATGTCTACGTCGTATTCTTTTACGTGCTCTTCTAAGCTGGCCGACAATTTAGGGCCTTGTGTGGCTTTTACCGATATAAAGTTTTCTATGGCCATGGTATCCATCACCTGCCCACCAAAACGATCGGCCACAATACCGGTACGAATGCCTTTACGGGCCGCGTAAATTGCGGCTGATGCGCCCGCTGGGCCACCACCAACGACTAATACATCGTAAGTTTCTTTGTTATTTAAGACTTCTGATTTTTCACTCGCCGCTTTTTTAGCCGCCTTTTTAGCCGAGATGGGATCTATCTTTTCTAACAATTTTTCTAATGCATCTGTAATTGAAATTCGGCCCTGCGCAAGCACTTCACCGTTTACATACACACTAGGCACCGCCATGATGTTACGGTCACTGACTTCATCTTGAAAAGCCGCCCCATCAATCATGGTGGTTTTAATTTTAGGGTTAATGGCTGACATCATATTAAATGCCTGAACCACATCAGGGCAGTTTTGGCAGCTAAGAGAAATAAACACCTCGGCATTAACTTCTACATCTATTGCTGCAATTTTCTCGATCACATCGGCTTCAATTTTCATTGGGTGACCGCCAGTGTGCAATAACGCTAACACCAAAGATGTGAACTCATGGCCCATAGGCAAACCTGCAAAACCAATGGCAGTTTGTTTAACCGGATTAACCACCTGCATAATTGGTTTACGTTGGCTGACGGACTGATCTTGAAAGACTTTAACCTTGTCGTTTAACGCGGCAATATCATTGGCCAACGACAATAATTTTTTAGCGGTATCACTTTCATCTAGGCTAAGCACCAAATGCACGTCACTTTTTAAGTTTTCTAAGTAGGCTTTTAACTGGGTTTTCATAGATTGATCTAACATAGTGATACCTTTGAATATGGTGTCTTGAGGGAATACATACCCTATAAATTATGTGTGTCTCTCCTTAATGGAGGCCTAATTTTTTGCTAATACCTAAATGTTAATAGCATCAATTATTAAACTGAAAATCGGTGTATTACGCACTTAGTGCTAATACACCCTACGAATGAATAGTATTTAAAATTTACATATGTAGGATGGGTTAGAAATGAGTTTTACGAATTGCGTAACCCATCACCTTGATGGGTTACGCTTTTCTCGTTCCACGAAAAGCTAACCCACCCTACATATTGATCACATTGCTAAGCATTCTGATCAATAGAGTTAAAACAACTGATTGTATTAACTTAAATCTTACCTACAAGATCCAAAGATGGTGCTAATGTGTCTTCACCTTCTTTCCATTTTGCTGGGCAAACTTCACCTGGATGAGACGCAACATACTGAGCCGCTTTCACTTTACGCATTAGGTCAGACGCATCACGGCCAATGCCTTCGGCTGTAATTTCCATTGCTTGAATAATTCCTTCTGGATCAAGCAAGAATGTGGCACGGTCTGCAAGGCCTTGACCTTCTCGCATCACACCAAAGTTATTTGTAATCTGGCCTGTTTGGTCACCAAGCATATGGTAGTTAATCTTAGCAATGGTCTCTGAACTGTCATGCCATGCTTTGTGAGTGAAGTGTGTATCGGTTGAAACCGAATACACTTCAACGCCCATTGTTTGTAGTTCGGCGTAATGATCCGCTAGATCGCCTAGTTCAGTTGGGCAAACAAAAGTGAAATCCGCTGGGTAGAAAAAGAAAACCGCCCACTTACCTTTTACATCTTTTTCAGAAACGTCTACAAACTGGCCATCTTTAAACGCTGTGGCATTAAACGGTTTGATTTCAGTATTGATCATTTTAATTTCCTGTTGTCATCTTGTTAGTTATTCAATTGAATCCGTGTTCCGAATCCATGAGATGCATTATGAGTAGCAACATGCGATATGTTAAATGAATCGTAACTATACAATCGATAGATTTTAACTATCTAAGAAATACATCGATCAGCCCTCAAATATAAAAACAGACTAACTAGATGCCAACATCCTATCGACAGGGCTTTCGGTTCCAGCGAAATGTTCACCCAGTACGTGAGTGTATATTTGAGTGGTGGATACATCTGAATGACCCAAAAGCTCTTGAACAGTACGAATATCACGGCCTGAGCTTAACAATTGGGTCGCAAACGAGTGGCGAAAGGTATGGCAGTTAACTCGCTTAGTGAGAATATGGGCTCTAGCTACTGCTGCTTTCAGTGCTTTCCTTGATACTGAATCATGCAAATGGTGCCTACACATCTCATCTGTAACAGGATGCCGGCAGAACCCCGTCGACGGAAAAAGGAACATCCATGCGGGCATCCGGAAAGCATTGGGGTATTTTCTACCCAGTGCAAAAGGCATTGAAGGACCTATACCTTTTTCATTATCAGCCGTTTGTAACTCAATTGATGCCTGGATATATTTTTTTAATTCAGAGAACAGAGATTTACTTAAAATGGTTTTACGATCTTTATTACCCTTACTGTCACAAACCGTTAATGCAGCCTTATCAAAATCAATGTCCTTAATGCGTAAGCGTAGACATTCGCTGATGCGTAAACCACTGCCATATAAAAGCGAAAAAATAAGCCGATCTCGATCATTCATAAATGACAGGATACTGGCCACCTCTTGCATGGATAATACATCGGGCAAGCGGCGGCCCTGCTTAGCGTAATGAAAACCCAAATCTCCCATTGGTCGCTTTAAAAACTGATTATATAAAAACGCGATCCCGTTTAGTGCCGTCTTTTGCGTATTAATGGCCACATTGCAGTCATTGGCTAGATGACTTAAAAAGCGCACCACATCTTCATCTGTTAAATCCAGCGGATGGGCGAGCTTATTAAACCGGATATAACGCTTTACCCAGTGTATGTATGTTTTTTCGGTACGCAGGCTCATACCCTGCTGTCGCATAAAGCGGCTCATTTCACTCAAAAATACACTTTTTCCCATATTAACCTCCAAAACCAAAAAATACTGTATGTATATACAGCATATTTATTAAAGGTAGATTGCCTTGCCTGTTATTACAAAATAAATCAGCTTTTAGTGCCCGTTTTAACTGGCTGATTGTAATATAATCATGCAAAATCAAGGACTTATAAAATAATGGAAAAGAGATAACGAGACCTCGTTATTTCACAAACCAAGCGCGCCTGTTTTTCTGGCTCAACTGAAATGGATTTTTGGTGTTTTCTTTAATGCATTCAAATACTTACCATCGAAATAAGCGTTCACACAAAATGTGTAAACGCGCATGCTCACGATTAAAATGTTATGTCTTTTGAGTGAATTGATGATAGTGAAAATTAAAGGTATCGATAGTAGGGTATGTTGGGTGGCGTCAGTTTTGATCGCTAGCTTGGTAACAGCTACTTTATTTATACCTCAGTTATCCGAGGTATTTTACGCTGCATCTAAGCCCGCCTACTACTTAGCTTTATTTGTTGCATTCGTAGGTATGAGCTTTTCTTGGCTAACCGCATTTAAAGGCAAAAACCTAAAACTATATGTATTGGCAGCTATACAGTTACTTTGTTTTGTTGTCTATTTTTCAGTTATCTTTACTTTTTATGCAGGGGCACACGGTGGCGTTTAACTGCAGACATAACAAAGCAAGGCACAACCGCACAGCAAGCTGTGCTGGACTCGCTCATTCTTCGCTCGCCTGTGCTCGCGGGCGTTATAACCGATAAGGGGAATAAAATGAACTTAAGAAAATATATTTTAAGCGCTGCTTTGTTGGGCTTCTCAGTAAACTCATTTGCTGATGCTAACTCTAGCTCTCTACAGGTGGCTTCAATTGAATCTAGAGATAGTGGGTATCATGCATTATTTCTATCAGGGTCAGTACCAGATGAAAACTGTACATTAAAAGATCGCGCTATTATTCTTGAGTCGAGCGACGGTGGAAAAACAATGCTTAGCATATCTCTATCCGCATTAACTGCGAATAAAAGTGTTGTTATTCGGGTTTCTGGATGTACGGTTATTGACCCTAGCCAAACGCAGCATACCGCCCCGCGAGTAACCAAAGTTCAAATATATAATTAATGTAAGTTATAACAAGGCCAAGCACAATCGCCCATGCAAAAAACACATGGGCTGGACCTCGCTTGCGCTCGGCCTGTGTTGGCAGCGTTATATTGCAGGGAAATTTGTGACTATATATTTCTATACAAAACTCGATAAATATGGTGATTTTTCAAATTTCTCTAAACATGGAGTAGAAATGGATGGTGTTTGGTTTATAACTGTTGAGCATTATTTTCAAGCCCAAAAATTCGAAAATAATGACCACCGTGAAGCTATTCGAAATTCTTATAACTCTAAACAAGCTGCTGGAGTTAGGTCGAAGCCGTAAAGTTCCTATTCGCAAAGACTGGGAGTCTGTTAAAGACAGTATCATGTATCAAGCAGTCTTAAAAAAGTTTCAGACTCACGATTCTCTTAAGGAAATACTCCTTTCGACAGGCGATCAAGATATAATAGAAGATTTTATAATTTTTTGTTTCTTCTACACTAATTGGATATTATGCATTTTTTAGAAAGTTTTTTTATATGAGACAAGTAAATGGATAAAGTTGAATCACAAGATACTCCTTCATTAAG
>ERZ1027208.88-NODE-88-length-46245-cov-19.003702_pt1 | contig 46245 bp, 25 predicted proteins | sample MGYA00520867_ERZ1027208 | MGnify/ENA primary metagenome ERZ1027208 (study PRJEB33311, sample SAMEA4378413) | marine metagenome | biome: Marine biome; feature: Fjord; material: Water | collected 2014-07-20T08:00:00Z/2014-07-... | depth 75 m ... | reverse complement strand
TACAACTCTTACCTAGATGTTGAAGAAATCGATGTTGCTGACATGGCTGAAGGCGATGTTGTATTTAACCGTGGCGGCAAGCTTGTTCGTCCTAAGCGTCTTCCTTCTGGTCTTTACGAATTCCGTAAAGGTACTGGCGAAGAGCGTTGCGTGTTTGACTCAGTTGAAGCCCTTAGAGCCGGTGCTGACCTAATCTGGATCGAAACAGCTACTCCAAGTGTTGCAGACATCGCTGAAATGATGAACGAAGTACGTAAAGAAGTTCCAGATGCGAAACTTGTTTACAACAACTCTCCATCTTTCAACTGGACTCTTAACTTCCGTCAGCAGACTTTTGACTCAATGACTGAAGCTGGCGAAGACGTATCTGCATACGATCGCTCTGACCTAATGAACGCTAAGTATGACGATTCTGAATTGTCTGCTAAAGCTGATGCACGCGTTCGTACTTTCCAAGCTGATACAGCTCGTGAAGCGAACATCTTCCATCACTTGATCACTCTTCCAACTTACCACACGACTGCATTGTCTGTTGATAACTTGGCTAAAGAGTACTTCGGTGACGAAGGCATGCTTGGTTATGTTGCTGGCGTACAGCGTAAAGAGATCCGTCAAGGTATCGCATGTGTTAAACACCAAAACATGTCTGGTTCAGACATGGGTGATGACCACAAAGAATACTTTGCTGGTGAAAACGCGCTTAAAGCTGGTGGCGCTAAAAACACTTCTAACCAATTCGGTTAATCCCTGAATAGGTTTACCTTCTATCAATAGAGGGTAAGTGTTAAAAGAAAGGTCTCTTCGGAGGCCTTTTTTGTGCGTCAATATTAACCAAGCACTTATAGCTAGTGGCGCTAAAAACACAAAACCATTCATAGCCGCGAATTCGGTTAATTCCTGAATAGGTTTACCTTCTATCAATAGAGGGTAAGTGTTTTCCTAGTAATCGCTCCTGCATTACTAGGATTCCCGCCATCCATGGCGGTAAAAAGAAAGGTCTCTTCGGAGGCCTTTTTTTGTGCGTCAATACAAACCCAACACTTAAAGCTGCAACACTAAAAACACAAAACCATTCATAGCCGCAAATTCGGTTAATTCCTGAATAGGCTTACTTTCTAGCAATAGAAAGTAAGTGTTTCCCTAGTAATCGCTCCTGCATTACTAGGATACCCGCCGTCCATAGCGGTAAAAAGAAAGGTCTCTTCGCAGGCCTTTTTACGCTTACAATAAATACCCCTCTAACTTAAAAAACCAACCCAAGGCAAGCACACAACGCTGCAACAAAAATCGCACATATCATTAGCGGCCAAAATAATTACCGATCAAACCACTGTCTCCATTTGATAATATAAGTGTCTTCTTTAGACATCTGAATAAATAAATAAAACGGTAAATTACACGTCCAACAAATAAAAACAACGGGCCTTACTACACTATGAAACTACTAAGTTACACCCTCGTGCTATTTAGCCTCTTCAGCTTTAAAAGCTACGCTGATTCCTATATGTACCTTACAAACAATACAATGGAAACGTTAACTGTTAGCACTTCCCAAGCAGGACATAACAACATCACAGAAGGCAACGAATGGAATCAACTAACAACAAAAGTGAAGCCATTAGAAACCATTAAATTTTTGCGATTCAATCGTGATAAAGGAATTAAATGGGGAAAGGAATACACTTTCAACACATCTGTTAAAGGAACCAGCGACACAATTAATTTGCGCCAAAAATTAAAAGGCACAATGACATTTAGCTCCATGTGGCTATCCGCTCAAGATGAGCCGTGGTTCTACGATCGAGATATTCACAAAGTATCACTTTCAGAAAGTAGAGATCTTGCGTTTAAATCTCAAACCGCAAGAGCATCGGGGGATGACATTTACTATGTGATTCACGACCAGTTCAAAACAACAGAAAAGAGTGAATATAGTAATGAGCTTAATATACTCACATATAATGCATGGGCACTGTTACCCGGTATCACTGCGAAAAACACGGGCAACCGCTTAAATACAATTATTGAATACATGAAAAATTACGACGTTATTGTGTTCCAAGAAATTTTCGACCCCATACTGACCGCCAAATTTAGAAGTGGACTGTCTGAAGAATATCCCTATTTGACTGAGATTCCTTGGAAGCTGGGCAAGCTTTTAACTGGCGGTTCATTCATTGCGAGTCGCTGGCCGATAGAAGCTCAAGATGCAATCGTATACGACGCATGCAAGTCTGATGGCTGCCTTGCTGGTAAAGGCATTAACTACGCGAAAATTCGTAAAGGCTCAAATGCCTACCACGTATTTGGAACCCATACACACGCCTACACAACTGACGAAGATGTATCGGTAAGGTTTTCGCAGCTTGCACAGCTAAAATCAGTAATTGACCATAAAAACATTCCTTATAATGAGCCCGTTATAATGGCCGGTGACTTTAACGTCGATAAATTAAACTTCCCGCAAGAGCATGAAGCATTTCTATTCACACTGGATGCGATCGAACCTGAGCAATCAGGTAGTTATGACTATTCTTATGCGGGCACAGCCAATGTATACGCAGAAGACCAGTACAATGAATACCTTGATTACATTCTTTACAGCAACAACCACGTTGCTCCTTACATTTCCGACAACAAGCTATTAACCCCTAGAAGCATCAGCTCGAAACACTGGGGAAGCTGGGATCTTTCTGATCACTTCCCTGTATCAGCCAACATGCACTTTCCCTTAAGAAGTGAGCACATGCCCTTTTAAGTCAAAATCCCCAGTAAAAGCACTGCTATTTGCTGGGGTACCTTCAAATCATGCCTGCCATCAAAACACCTCTAAACCTGGCTAAGTTGCCCATTTTTATCGATCATCAACTAGACTTTATTCAAAGTATTAAGGAATTTAGCCGATGATCACATATCAGAGCGTCTACGAAGATAATCACTGGTCTCCTGAGCTCATACAAAACAGTAATGCACAATTGGTTCTATTATTTGGTAGCCGCACCCTAGCTACCGACCCTGCCACATATAAAAGCATCTCTGATAGATACCCTAATGCTCAGGTCATTGGTTGCACCACATCTGGCGAGATACTAGACACTCAAATCTATGACGAGACACTCTGCCTTACCGCAGTCGAATTTAAGACATCTGAAGTTGATGTATACAGCGTAGATATCAATAGCGACCCCTCAGGGGCATCAAAAAGACTTGCCCAGCACTTCAAGCCAGAAGGCCTTAAATCACTGTTCATCCTTTCTGACGGCCAAATGATCAACGGGACCGATCTTGTAAACACCCTTCAAAACCTGCTTCCTGTAGGCACTGTAATCACAGGTGGCCTTGCAGGCGACGGAGCAAACTTTACGGAAACGATTTTATGGCACAACTCTGAATCAGGGTCAGGCAAAATAATTGGCTGTGGATTTTATGGTGAAAAACTTCGTGTGGCACACGGATCAATGGGAGGGTGGGATCCATTTGGGCCCAAACGCCTAATCACTAAGTCGTATGACAATATACTGTACTCCCTTGATGATAAGCCCGCCCTAGAGCTTTATAAGACATACCTAGGGGAGCACGCGCAGAACCTACCTGCATCAGCACTGCTATTTCCACTGCTCATAACAAACTCAGACAACAACCCTGAAGTCATCCGCACAATCCTAAACATTAATGAGCACGACAATTCAATGATCTTTGCGGGAGACATACCAGAAAACAGCTACGCTCAATTAATGAAAGCCAACTTTGAAAGGTTGATTGACGGAGCTGAAACAGCTGCAAAAAACACCCTTGCTAGCGCCCTATCCGATCACGCACAAAAAGACGGGCTCATAATCATGGTCAGCTGTGTAGGCAGAAGATTAGTCCTAAACCAGCGAACAGAAGAAGAAGTTGAGGCTGTTAAAGAAGCATTTGGTGAAAGCAACCACTACACGGGGTTCTACTCTTACGGTGAGATATCTCCATTGGTAAAAGGCGGCAAATGCGGGCTTCACAATCAAACCATGACAATCACATCATTCTTTGAAGTAGATGAATAAACTTACAAAACGACTATTAAAACGCCACTTACCACCCGACTTTGATCACGAATCAATTTCGGGGCTAAGTAGCGCTTTTTCGTTAGCAATAGAGCAATACGAGCAAGATAGACTGATGCTTGAGCGCTCACTAATGCTTACCTCTGATGAGCTAAACGAAATAAATGACCAGCTAAAACAACAACTCAATGAAATCAAAACAGTTAAAAACAAACTAGAAAAATCGTTTATAAAACAAGAAGCACTGCTAAATGCCAGCCAAGAAGGCGTTATTAATTTTACCCCCACCGGAAATATCGACCAAATAAATAAAGCAGCCCTGGACTTCCTCGGCCAGACACTAGATGAATGCTTGCAACAGCCTCCTAGGCGAATACTAAAGAATTTATTAAGTAAAATAAAAAACAGAGAGAAACTGGTCAAAGTAATACGAGAAACCAAAACATCGAAAAGTAAAATAATGAAAGGTAGCTTTCAAACATGCACAGGAATGCATTACGAATACTCTATTGTTCCTGAATTAATGGATAACACCATTCTTGGCAGTATCTTTAGCTTTCGTGATATTTCGGAGCTTCAGAACAATCAAGATAAACTTAAACATCAAGCTTATCATGATGACCTAACTGGCCTACCGAACAGAAACAACATAATGAACACCATTCACCACGCCCTTACACTGGCAAGAAGGCATGAACAGCAAGCAGCCATACTTTTTATAGACCTTGATGACTTCAAAAAAATTAATGACACTGCAGGGCATGATGAAGGGGATCGTTTTTTAATTGAAGTAAGCCAGCGCCTTCAATCTGTATTAAGGGATAGTGACACACTGGGAAGACTTGGCGGCGATGAGTTCCTAATCCTACTTGAAAACATCCCTTCTAGTAAAAAAATAACGGAAGTACACAACCGTGTACTAAGCGCTTTAACATCTCCTTTTATGGTCGGAAGCAGCCCCTATGTAGTTTCATGTAGCATAGGGATTAGCGCCTTCCCACAAGACGGAGAAACAGAGGAAGAGCTTATAAGAAAGGCTGATATGGCCATGTATCAAGCCAAAAAACTTGGGAAAAATAGATTTCATTATTTTGATGAAAGCCTTGAACGCTTAGCAATACACAGAGTTAAAATTGAAGAAAGCCTTAGAAAGGCTATCACTAACAATGAGTTCGTACTTCACTATCAACCAAAAATAAAACTTTCTAATAACACGGAAGAACTAATGGGGTTTGAAGCCCTAATACGCTGGCAACGAGATGATGGCTCAATCACCTACCCTGATAGTTTTATCACCCTGGCCGAAGAAAACGGACTAATAAGAGATTTAACAAAGTGGGTAATAACTGAAGCCTGCAGACAGCTAAAAGAGTGGCGACACACCAAACTGGGTGACATCCCTATTTCTGTAAACGTTTCAGCTATTGATATTTCAGATGGGGAATTTGTGAGCTCTACATTATCAATATTAGACAAGAGTAAAACGCCAGGCCACCTTCTTGAGTTAGAGTTAACGGAATCGGTATTTTTTGACGACATAAGCAGCGTAAATGAAAAACTAAAAATACTTAAAGACAATAACATCAAACTTTCCCTAGACGACTTCGGGACGGGCTACTCTTCCTTCTCGTACCTCAAAGACCTTAATATTGACTACTTAAAAATTGATAAAAGCTTTATTCAGGCCATGTCTCAAAACCCAAAATCTCTTGCCATTGTGCAAAGCATCATTGATCTCGGAAAAAACTTAAACCTAACCGTAATTGCAGAGGGAATAGAAACAGTAAACGATAGGGATATACTGCTAGAAACAGGCTGCCAAATTGCACAAGGGTATTTATACAGCCGACCAAAACCACCGAAGGAAATCTTTGCGTTTTATTCGTAACCTGCACCGCCCTCATGAACAGATCTATCCATGACCGCCCCTATTATAAAAACCTTCCGACAAGTGAAATATCAATACAGTCTCACTAGCAAGATCCGACACGTGTAAACAAACTACAAACTGCAAACTATAGTTTTCGATCAAAAGACAAAAAAAAGCTCTTACAAAAAAGCCCTTACAGAAAAACCTGTAAGGGCTGAACGTAAAACTTAAATTATGAGTAAAACTAAGGTCGGTACTCAGCACCACTCTCAGAGTAAACAGAATACACCTGCCCATCATCTGAACCAAAATGCACCACACCATTCTTATCCAACCTAGGGGAAGACTTAATGGCATCCGATGTTTCATACGTCCATTTTTCAGAGCCATCTGCATCAATGGCATACAACACACCATCATCCGCACCAAAGAACACCACACCGTTATCACCTACAACAGGCGTGGTCTCAATAGGCACACCAATGGTAAAGGTCCAAAGCTCATCACCGTTTGTTGCAACCGCCGTTAAGTCACCGTTTAGGTCGGTATAGTAAATTTCACCTTCTAGACCGATAGCTGGGCTGGTTGTAACAACAGCTGCCGTATCAAACTGCCAGATCTCTCCGCCATCCGAATCCACCGCAAACAAGATACCCGCATCATTAACAAAATAAGCTTGGCCATCCAAACCAAAGGCCACTGAACTTCTTACCTTATCACCACTATCAAAACCCCATTTACGTAAACCTGGTGCACCAGGATACCAGCGAGGGTCCAGCGGACTGGTATTCACAATATACTCAGCCGCATTAGAGTGCCCATCGCTGTCCCAATCTTCTAAGCCATCGGCGGTCAACAAAGGATCAAGGCCGTAAGTCACTTCCCAGCCATCAGGGATAGAATCACCGTCACTATCATTATTATTGGCAAAGGTACCCAACTCAGATTCTTCAAAGTTGCTCAAACCATCATTATCTAAATCCAAATCACGATCTAACGCATCCAGTGAATTTAATCCGTTATTAGACTCGTACACGTCAGACATGCCGTCACCGTCATCATCTAAATCGGCGTTATTACCAATACCATCCCAATCTGTATCTAATGATTCAGTCGCATCTAACGGGAATGCATCGTCAACATCCAAAGCACCGTCATTATCATCATCAGGATCGGCATTATTACCAATGCCATCACCGTCAAAGTCATATTGCTCAGTTGGGTCATTAGGAAAGGCATCGGCATTATCGCCTAAGCCATCACCATCGGTATCGTATTGCTCACTAGGCTCGTAAGGGAACGCATCATCACGGTCTATTACTCCATCCCCGTCTGTATCAGGATGGCCGATGCCTTGATATCCCGGCTCAATTAACTTGACCTTATTCTCTATCGTCGCATATATATGATGCCGATCTGACGCTAATTTTACTGACAGATGTGAGCCAGATACAGATCCAACAACACTAACTGTCGCTTGATCTTCTGCTAAGTTAACCGCCGAAAGTGCATAAGCATTCTGATAATATAAATACCCATTATCTGAATTCCCAAATACCTGATTATTGGATGAAGTAGTGCCAAGCAACCCTACTGCCTTTGACTTTCCATCTGAACCATAAATACTCGTTGTAACTGGGGACCAAAGACTTCCTGTAACCGTTATAATGTAAGATCCAGAATCTAATGGATTACGCATTATTGCCTGTATTGCTGCTGAAAATCTGAATAAATAGGAGCACGAAAAACCGTAAATTGAAGAGGTGCAAGCGCTAAGTGCTTTGTCGTTAACTGTATAAATTTTACCACCAACAACTTCAAAAGCATTTATATCTGAATCGATATTTGTCTTACCAGACAAAGAGCCGCTAGCAAAACTAATCGTTGAGGACTGCAAGTATCCCCCAGTGGTCAACATCAGAATTTTTGCACCTGCTACCTTCAAATCTTTCAGTGCACCTTGCGCGACCGAACTCACCTCCGCCAGTAAACCAGTTTCAACATTCCGCTGATAGCTACGAAGTGCCCCTGATGCATAAGCAACTAAGTAATTATCACCGTACATAAGAGCATGTGAACCCTCAAATTCTATGCCCGTCACTCTCTCGTTGGTAAGCTCACCTGTCTTATTCTCACGATCAAAAACATACTGACCACCACCTGTGTACACATGCTTGCCATCATTTGAAACGACCACTGCACCGCCTACAGCCAATGTATTGTAAGTTTCGATAACACCAAATTCACGATCATCAAATTCGTTAACAAATGGATCAGTACCCGTCTCTGCTTCACGCTTATTACTGTAACCATCACCATCCGAATCCAGCATGGAATCATCCGCTAATGGATCTAAACCACTGGCTAATTCTTTATCATCACTAATGCCATCTCCATCGGTATCTGCAAGATCTGGATCAGTGCCTGCAATTGATTCTTGCAAATCTGTCAGACCATCCCCATCACCATCCAAACTTGAATCGTTTGCGAGCAATGTGTCATAACCATGCTCTGCCTCCCATAAGTCAGACATTTCATCGTTGTCATCATCCAAATCTAACACTAGGCCAGAGGCATCCTTGCAAGCTGCATCACAACCTTCATGCCAGTTATCAGGCAATCCATCATTGTCCGTATCCACTGATGCTTCTGGGGAGCGCGGGAAGTCATCATCCAAATCTGACACACCATCCCCATCAGTATCTGGCAAACCGGGATCTGTATCTCTATCATATTCTTGCTTGGTGGTTAGGCCGTCACCATCCAAATCAAATTCCGCATCGCCTGCCAATAGAGAATCGTAACCGTTTAATGCCTCCCAGATATCTGACATACCGTCACCGTCATCATCTAAATCCAATACCAACCCAGACACCGTTTGACAATCAATATTACAATCGACATGCCAGTCATTAGGAGACTCATCCATATCCGTGTCAGTTGATGCAGCGAAATTTAGCGGAAAAGCATCATCCCCATCTAAAATGCCATCTTCATCGTCATCTGGGTCTGCCACATTACCAACGCCATCACCGTCGGTATCCATGGATTCATCTTTATCCAAAGGAAATATATCATCCCCATCTAACACACCATCATCATCATCATCTGGGTCAGTATTGTTACCAATTCCATTGCCGTCAGTGTCTAACCATTCATCTCCATCTAATGGAAATGCATCATTGCCATCAAGTACACCATCGCCATCATCATCAGGGTCGGCTGTATTACCAACGTTATCTCCATCTGTATCGATATAATCTGAATCATCTAACGGTAAGTCATCAAGCTCATCTGGCGTGCCGTCGTTATCATCATCAAGGTCTACACCGTTAGGTGTGCCATCACCATCTGTGTCGTATTGTTCATCATGGTTGTTAGGGTATTCATCATCACGATCTATAACACCATCACCATCTGTATCAACATGACCAATACCTTGATATCCCGGCTCAATTAACTTGACCTTATTCTCTATCGTCGCATATATATGATGCCGATCTGACGCTAATTTTACTGACAGATGTGAGCCAGATACAGATCCAACAACACTAACTGTCGCTTGATCTTCTGCTAAGTTAACCGCCGAAAGTGCATAAGCATTCTGATAATATAAATACCCATTATCTGAATTCCCAAATACCTGATTATTGGATGAAGTAGTGCCAAGCAACCCTACTGCCTTTGACTTTCCATCTGAACCATAAATACTCGTTGTAACTGGGGACCAAAGACTTCCTGTAACCGTTATAATGTAAGATCCAGAATCTAATGGATTACGCATTATTGCCTGTATTGCTGCTGAAAATCTGAATAAATAGGAGCACGAAAAACCGTAAATTGAAGAGGTGCAAGCGCTAAGTGCTTTGTCGTTAACTGTATAAATTTTACCACCAACAACTTCAAAAGCATTTATATCTGAATCGATATTTGTCTTACCAGACAAAGAGCCGCTAGCAAAACTAATCGTTGAGGACTGCAAGTATCCCCCAGTGGTCAACATCAGAATTTTTGCACCTGCTACCTTCAAATCTTTCAGTGCACCTTGCGCGACCGAACTCACCTCCGCCAGTAAACCAGTTTCAACATTCCGCTGATAGCTACGAAGTGCCCCTGATGCATAAGCAACTAAGTAATTATCACCGTACATAAGAGCATGTGAACCCTCAAATTCTATGCCCGTCACTCTCTCGTTGGTAAGCTCACCTGTCTTATTCTCACGATCAAAAACATACTGACCACCACCTGTGTACACATGCTTGCCATCATTTGAAACGACCACTGCACCGCCTACAGCCAATGTATTGTAAGTTTCGATAACACCAAATTCACGATCATCAAATTCGTTAACAAATGGATCAGTACCCGTCTCTGCTTCACGCTTATTACTGTAACCATCACCATCCGAATCCAGCATGGAATCATCCGCTAATGGATCTAAACCACTGGCTAATTCTTTATCATCACTAATGCCATCTCCATCGGTATCTGCAAGATCTGGATCAGTGCCTGCAATTGATTCTTGCAAATCTGTCAGACCATCCCCATCACCATCCAAACTTGAATCGTTTGCGAGCAATGTGTCATAACCATGCTCTGCCTCCCATAAGTCAGACATTTCATCGTTGTCATCATCCAAATCTAACACTAGGCCAGAGGCATCCTTGCAAGCTGCATCACAACCTTCATGCCAGTTATCAGGCAATCCATCATTGTCCGTATCCACTGATGCTTCTGGGGAGCGCGGGAAGTCATCATCCAAATCTGACACACCATCCCCATCAGTATCTGGCAAACCGGGATCTGTATCTCTATCATATTCTTGCTTGGTGGTTAGGCCGTCACCATCCAAATCAAATTCCGCATCGCCTGCCAATAGAGAATCGTAACCGTTTAATGCCTCCCAGATATCTGACATACCGTCACCGTCATCATCTAAATCCAATACCAACCCAGACACCGTTTGACAATCAATATTACAATCGACATGCCAGTCATTAGGAGACTCATCCATATCCGTGTCAGTTGATGCAGCGAAATTTAGCGGAAAAGCATCATCCCCATCTAAAATGCCATCTTCATCGTCATCTGGGTCTGCCACATTACCAACGCCATCACCGTCGGTATCCATGGATTCATCTTTATCCAAAGGAAATATATCATCCCCATCTAACACACCATCATCATCATCATCTGGGTCAGTATTGTTACCAATTCCATTGCCGTCAGTGTCTAACCATTCATCTCCATCTAATGGAAATGCATCATTGCCATCAAGTACACCATCGCCATCATCATCAGGGTCGGCTGTATTACCAACGTTATCTCCATCTGTATCGATATAATCTGAATCATCTAACGGTAAGTCATCAAGCTCATCTGGCGTGCCGTCGTTATCATCATCAAGGTCTACACCGTTAGGTGTGCCATCACCATCTGTGTCGTATTGTTCATCATGGTTGTTAGGGTATTCATCATCACGATCTATAACACCATCACCATCTGTATCAACATGACCAATACCATCATATCCACCTTCTAGCTGCACAACCCCAACTTCAGTTTGCACATATAGATACTGCCCCGACATCGCCATACTTGAACCAAGTCCTGGTAAAGTAACCCCCGCATCACGCACAGGAACCCGATCAACGGTTGACGCAATATAAGCCGTTACAGTATGAAGCCCATACATTTTGGACACACCATAAAGGCGTTTCGTATATGCACTAACCTCCCACTCAAATGCATTAACTGACAACCCGAGTGTCGATACTGCCACGTCATTCTTATGGTAGTTATATAAACGATTTGCAGAGATGGCATAAACAAAGTCACTGCTCAATGGATTTGAGACAACCCCTGTAAAACCATCAGCGCTAGTAAGTTTATTTGAGGCACTCAAGCGCAGTGTTTTATCACCCGCCAAATACAGCCCATTTTTATTTGCATAATGATATGTTGCCGTTGAATATCTATAGTCATCTTTATCTATACACGCCGATAAAAAACCAGTACTAACACTTCCATCATCCTTTAATTCCAATATTCCCACATAGTAATAGAGATCCCTATAATCTGACGAAACACAGGCATTAAAAATCGTCGATGTATTCGCTTTGAAGTAACTATACATCAAACTATTACCAGTCAATTTCAAACCCGCTAACACATAGGTATTCTTGAACTCTGAAAGAAAACTTAACCCGCCAGTTTCAGCATCGCGACTATATGTTTCTAATGTTTTTGAATCACCAATCTTTAACACATAAACAAAACGCCCATCCTCAGAAATAACAGCCCGACCGCGAACACCTAACCCCGTTTCACGTTCATTTTCTAAGGCACCGGTTTCAGGATTGATATCAAACACATATTGGCCAGCACCTGCATACAAATGCTTACCATCAGAGCTTGCCAATAGCTTTCCTGCAGTCGCAGTTGAAACAAAAGTTTCTATCAAGGCAAATTCACGATCATCGAATTCATTTTCAAATGGATCACGCCCTAATTTGGACTCTAATAAATTATCATAACCATCACCGTCATAATCAGCCGTTGAATCATCAACCAATGGGTTAAGGCCATTTTCATGTTCAAACTTATCTGAGATGCCATCACCATCGCTATCAGATTCAATTGCCGAACTGTAATCTGTAATACACACACCTGAACCACAGGCAGTGAATGATGTATTTACTTCAAAGTAATCCGTTAGGCCATCACCATCGGTATCAACCATGGTTGGATCTGTTTTTAGCTCGGCTTCAACAAGGTCGCTTAGGCCGTCATTATCATCATCAAGGTCTAATTCTAGGCGCGAATAAAAACGGCAGGTATCGTCACAGTTTGTATTCCAGAAATCTGGCTTGCCGTCTTTATCTGTGTCTTTACTTACAGCAAAAACCACACTGAAATCATCTTCTGAATCGACAACGCCATCACCGTCATCATCGTTATCAGCAAGGTTATTACCCAAGCCATCTAAATCCGTATCTAACCATTCGGCAGGGTCCGCTGGAAAATCATCAAAGGCATCGACGTATAAATCGCCATCGGTATCTGCATGACTGCCATTATTGCTAACGCCTAATTGGTAACCGCCCCATTGCCCTTGTGAAGAAATGGCCGTGGTTTCAAATGCTAATAATTGGGACTGTGCGTTTAATGCCAGCATGTTGCCGCCACCTAGGTTTACGGCAGCGTATAGTGTTGAGGTGGATGTGAAGTCGTCTAGTTCTGCTCCGGTTAGGGCATCTAGAATGACGATTTTAAAATCGTCGCCATTGGATATACCGGGTACCACTAATTTAATCACCCCACCATCATTAATGACCATGGGAGTGCCGTAGATTTGACTGCCCGCCTGCAATACTTCTTGTCCTGCTAAAGGCCAATTACGCTGGCCATTTTCATTTAAGCTGAATACCACACCGTTTAAATAATCCGCCACATAAATATTGCCCTGACGATCAATCACAGGGCTGGCGATGAATTTACTGCCATCAGCCACATCTAAATTGGTAAGCCATTTTTGTGTGCCGTCACGGGCCAAGCGCACCACGTCACCATTAAAGGTGGTAAATACAAGGTCGCCATTTCCGGCAATCACTGGGGTGGTAACAGAAGCACGGTCATGCACCGTGTACGAGGCTTTAATATCCCCATTTGTCTGATCAAGTATAAATACTTCGCCACTGGCATTGGCAATAGAAAGGGACTTATCTAGCGGCCATAAGGTGGCATTGCCACCTATTTCAAAACCGGTTTCTATTTCCCAGTTTTTAGAACCGTCTAGGGTGTTTAATGATATGACTTTACCGTCTTTGGTTCCAAAAAATAACTGGCCTGCATAAGGGTCGGCCGAGCCAACTACAGGGGGCGTAAGCGCAACCGTACTGTACACACTGCTGCCCACATTAAATTCCCATACTTTATTGAACGCCGCATCAAACTTAATAATTTTTGCCGCATCAAGCGCCGTTTCAGGTATGGCAGTATCCAGTGTGGCCAAATATATATAGCCATCCACATCGACCACTGGGCTAGAAAACACATTGGCTGAAATTGGGCGATTGATAAGCACCACAGACGGTTCTGTGGCGTTCACGGCCACAAGCTCACTGCCATTATCTAGGGCATTTTTGCGCACATAAATAACACGGCCAGCAGAATCCACCGCCGGGCTTGAACCAATATTGGCTTGCGCAGACATGCTGCCCAATAATACTTGCGCACAGACCAAGAATGGCAAGAGCGAAAGAAAGATCCTTTTCATTGTATTTCCTAGATGTATCTATTTTATTTTTATTAAACGTCAGCTTTTGGCGATTTTATTTTTTGCTTGTTTCTAAATTACTTTTTTCTAACCAGCATGACACAATGCTGGTGATGTTTTGTGCTTTATATTAGGGCGACTTTAACCCCTTTGATTGGATCTATTGGCCCCTTTGATTTATTTTCACCTATCGATCATTCGCTTCAATTCCAACATCTCCTTCATCTTTACAAACTGCTTATCAAGAGGTGCTGGTAGATGAGCCCTAGATTTCTTTTTCACTGCATAAGTTAGTGCTACACGGGCCTCACGAGGTAAATCTACAAACCCTAGCTCCACTAAAAATATAACTAAATCAAAACGTTCAAATAATACAGCGCTACTAAATACAGTAGTACCATGCATAGAATGTTTAGTATAAGGATCAGCCCCTGCTTTCAGAAGAGTTTGAAAAGCGCTATCCTCTTTACCAAATGCGGCAACTGAATTCATCAAAGGTGTCCTACCAAATCCTGACATCTGTAAATCCACATCAGCTCCATACTTAACTGCTAAACGAATGTAGTTGGACTTATTTTCTAAGGCAAGGACATGTAAAAGACAACTCCCTGAATCCGAACAATGATTAGGGTCTGCAGATAATCTTAATAAAACCTCATACCCCTTTATGTTATCCGTCAACACAAACCAGTAAAGAATACTCACACCTCTAAACCCCCTTTCATTAATATCAGCACCAGCGTTAATGACAGCTGCAAGGCGTTTCAGATCATTGTCTTCAACAGCTTCAATGATATTGAGCGAGTCCCTCGAAGAGTACAATTCACTCTTCGCATGCCCTTCAAATGGTAATCCGGTAGCACATGGAAGAATTAAAAGAGTTAAAAATACAACCCACAGTAACTTGCTACTCATAATCACACCCACCTCCCATAGCTGCACAAACACCTACGATTGAATGAAACCCTGCTATACCTAATGAACTCCTCCTACCAGCAGCAGAAGGCAAACCGAGTGGAAAATCCTGCGCAAGACTTAGTAAATCTGTTGAACTATTATAAGCCCGAATAAGTCTTTGTGAATCCAAATACCTACCAGCAAACCTGCCAGCAGTGAAACTCAAACCTGCCGCGTTAAAAGTTACTGTTTCGACATCATTCATAATGCCCGAACCGGCAGCTAAAGCACCTCCCAATGAATGACCAGTAAAAACTAATGAACTCCGAACATTTGAAGTTGCATAATCTACCTTCCCCCCTAAAACGATCGCAGCAGTCATCTGAGGGGATGAACCAAAAAAAGCATTTAAAACATTATCGTCCCCATCATTAAACCCATCAGTGCCGGCTATTGCAAAAACATAATCGCCATCCCTGTTAAATAACGTTGCTGAAAAACCAAAATCGCTATCAAAACTACTAACATCCAACCCTAAGGGCCTTCCATCTAAAACAGGCTGAAAACCAATAACCCCAACATTCCTGCAAGTTTCTGAGTACGCACAAGCACTTAAAGCTGCATATATATAATCTTTATGCTGTGAACTTGACGCTATATATTCAGCCTCTCTCAAGCTACTTAAGTCATTACCTTGATCTTGATACATAACATCTACATTCGCATCAAAAGTAATCAAACTTTGATTATTTACATTATTAAAGTCAGTTAATGTATTTAACATATCCAAATCATCATCATGCAATTCTGCCATAAATCCTGTCGGATCCTTCATACTCAGCGGATTATTCCAAACATAACTGTAACGGTTATAACTCTGATCAAAATCAGGGGCCTGTATAAACGGGTCCGCTTGCAGCATGCGCCCCACCATGGGGTCATATACTCGGCCACCCATGTGAATCAAATCAAAGTCCGCTAACATTTCATGCCCTGTAAAACCAGCACTGGTATGCTTGAGTGATATAGCGGCCCAGTCAGGGTTTTTGCCGCCTGCATCGGAGGCTGTTGCCGCGTTTTCCCAATTGCCTTGACGGGCTTTTCCAAATGGATCGTAGGCTAGGTGTATCAACCCTTCAGTCGAACCTGTGGCATCACTGATGGCTTGTGTGCTGCCCAAGTGGTCTTGATGCAGGTATTGAATGTCGGATTTTTTCGCAATCACTTCAGGTTTATTACTTTGTGTGTAGGTATGAATCATCACGCCGCCCACATAAGCTTTTTGTTTTTGTATGGTGATGTTTGTTACTGGGTCGTGATCGAATATTTCTTCGTAACCGCCGCCAGCAAAATAATAGGTTTCACGTAGGGTGTCGTTGCCGGCTATTTGCTTTTGGTAGTAACGCTGTTCATCGGTGTCGTATTCAAAGCTGTTTTCAACTGCATTTAATCCATACAAGCCTCTCCATATCCTTGAAGGTTTATTGGCAGCGGTATAGGTAAAGTTAACATCACCTTTTTGCCTAACATTGCCATTTGCATCGTAAGTCAAACTAAATACAAGTTGCTCATTTTTAAATACCTGCTGTAACTGTGAAGGGCGGGCACCGTTTGTTCCGTATATCATTCCTCCAATATCAGACAGGTCTGACTTGCGGGTCATATTGCCAAGCTTGTCATATCCATAGCTCAGTATTCGCTGCCCTGTGGCCAACCCCTCGGTGGTGGCTGTGCCCAGCCTGTCGGCAAGGTCGTACTTAAACGTTTCGGTCACGGCACTTAAGGGTGTTGATTCGTTTAATGTGCGCTGACGCAAATTGCCATTAGTGTTCCATAGGTAACCCAGGTCTTGTACGGTTTGGTTATTACTATCGACTGATTTAATGGATTGCAATAAGCCTGATGCAGGGTCATAGGCGCGAGTTGTTTGTATGTTATTCCCAAAGCGCTCACCCACCCAGTTTCCAAATGCGTCCATTTGTTCGGCCTGCCAATAAATGTCATTGGTACCTGGCTTCTTATAGGCGGTTAAATAGCCAAGCGGATTATAAACGTTTGCCACACTGAAGCCACTTGGGTAGGTAATTTTTGATTGACGCCCTGCTAGGTCATATTCATAAATAAATTGTTTATCCGGTTGGGCTTTGATTTTTGTTTTGGCACTTTTAATACGATGCAGTGCATCGTACTGGTAGCTTTCTGAAAAATTAGTTTTAAAGCGTCTCTTTAACAAACCAGGGACTATATCACTGTAAGCCCAAGTAGATTCAAGCTTACCATTTAGGGTGCTTGTTTCACGCTGGCCCAGTTTATTGTACTGGTATACATATCCATTATTATTGGAATCGCTCTGTGTTCGCAACAAGCCTATTGAGTCGTAGGTGTAATTATACGTACCTGTATCGGGATCAGACATGCGTGTTTTTAACCCAGCAACATTGTAGCCAGCACTGACTGTTTTTAAGTTTGTTGTGATGTATTTATTTTCAGCAAGGGTTAGATTGCCCATGGCGTCGTAGGTAAAATGAATTGTAACCGCCGTAGGGTAATTATGTACCGATGAAACTTGACCTAATGCATTAAAATTTTTGAACGATAGCTGGTGAACTAGTCCACTCTCTGTCTGCAGTTGATTATCAATATTTTCTTTCACCCCCTTGGCATCACCTTGATAACTTTTTATAACTTTACCGCCATTAGGTTGTGTAACCGTTAACGCGCGGCCAAATGCATCATATGCGCTGTATTCGATTTTTTGTATGTTACTGCTATCTGTATATGGCAGTGTAGAATACGTTAGGCGACCATAAAGGTCATAGCTGTAGTCTTGTACTACCACTTGGTTGTTCGCATTTTTTGTTTGCTCTGCTTGCACCCGTAAATATTGATCAAGGTATGTGGTTTGCGGTGGGGCTAACAGGCCTTTTTGACTTTTGTGCATTTGCAATACGGTTGACGTAAACAAAGCACCAACTGGGCATTCATCCTGACATTTTTTTGCTAGGTTTAAGGTGACAACCCCTTCAGGACTAACAGTTCTGAGAGGCTGGCCCAGGCTATTGTAAGCGGTGGTTGTGGTCAAACCTTGTATGGAAGTTTCTGAAACAGGCTTATGCCATAAAGGGTCGTATTCTATGGATACTGTATCATCCGTTACATTTTGCACTTTAGAAGGCAGGTAACCGAATTCATAAGCTTGATTTTCAAACACACGTCTTCTATCAACTGTGTACAAAGCCCCTTCGCCACTGCTGATATATTCACTTTTCAAACGCCCATCATTTTCATGCGCATATTCATGTAATAAAGCCGATTCGGTTCCTGCATAATCTAATTTACTTGCAACCCGGTGCGTGCCTAGCCACGGGGTTAGTTTTGTAACATGCGTACTAATCTGCTCGCGCGTATCACTGACAACTTCTGATTCGGTTAAGAATGAAATTCGCCAATCATCAATTTCATCGGCAACAGGTTCATTGGCTGCATTTAAGTGTTGATATTTATTGGTAGTTTTAGTGGTTTGCTGCAGTGACTTATGGGAACCGCCGTATACGGCATGAGTGGTTTCAATGGCATTGCCATAATCATCATAGTTAGCCGACGTAGTAACCGTTGATATTAAACCAGCATCCAGTTCATATTTTTTAACCTCTTGTGAAGCTGGGTAAACGGTTGTTAAGCGTGATTGCAAACCAAACTTTCTAAAGTCAAACTCACTATTACTGCTACTAATAAGTTGTTCGGCGCCGTCTTTATTTACCCAAAATTGGTTGGTTGATTTGGTGGTTCCGGTTAAAGGGAAGCTTTGATTAAATTCTTCTACTACCTTTAGCTTATCATCATCATTGAGTGCACTTTTAGATATCTTGTGACGATAACCTACAAACCCCCTTCCCTGAAGGTGATACAAGGCACCATCAAATTCATACCAAGTGGTCAAATAGTTACTAAGTGCCTCACCATATCCCCGTTCAATTTTGGCGATTAAACTGCCTGTATTCGCAATGTTCACATAAGGAAACCGTATGCCGTCATAGTCATCGTTGGGCTCTAGCTTTGAGTTCTGGTAAGTAAATCTTGTAATATTGCCCAGAGAATCTGTTAATTTTTTAATACGGCCAATATTTTCAAAACCAGTTTCTCGACTTGTCACCTTAAGCAAACCACTATCAACAAACAAAAGATCGACAGTACCATCACCATTGTAATCCATTGGTGTTGGCATGCCTTTATATTGCAATGTCGCTTTATGCCTTGCCTTTAAGTTGCCAAGCTCACCACTTGGTACACTTGCAAAGCTTTTAATTGCATAATCATAAACTGTTGGTCTATAGGCTTGCTTAGCAACAGCCTCTTCACTAACAATTTGTCGTGCCGTGTATTCGATGTTTCGATCATATCGATTTGGCTCTCCCGCTTCTTGCTTGGAATACACTCTACTGGCTTGATAGAGTGTTAGCTTTTCATTATCCGTTTCACCTAAAATATCCAAAAGACCGTCACCATTAAAATCTAAAAGATTAATTTTATAAGGGTCGCCTGTAATCAATATTTTATTAGCGTTTTCATAACTAGCTGAGCTCTCGCTTTGCTCACCCATACTGTAATTAACCACAGCCAGTTTTTCGCCGCCCCTGCTTGCTATATACATACGATCAACAACACCATCAGCATTGAAATCTGCATAGTAATTAGGAGTATACAACTCTCTTGTTTTACTTTGCCCTGTCGTAGAATCTATATAGGGGAATGTTTTTGTTAATTTATCAGCAGGCTGAGTAGAGTAGTTAATACTGTAGTCAAAAATCCCATCAGCTTGTACATTGTAATAACATAGATACCCACTACACCTTCGCTCATCCAAATACTGCGATAGGTTTTTATGATTTATGTTATTTATTATGTATTGGGCACAAGAGTTATCTCCCACTTTTTCAGAGCATATTTCTATGTCTGGGAAGCCATTATTATCAAGGTCAACGATATTTAAAGACCCATCTCTATAATCACCTGTGTATGAATCTAAAGTGAACACTCTAAATGAAATATTCGATGTATTCCCACCTGTATCTGTCGTATCAGCAATAAAAACACTGAGCATTTCATCTTTATTCGTTGTATATCGGTGTAACCGTTCTGCAATTTCTTTGTCGTACCTTACAGCAAAATCTTGAAGGCCATCTTTATTAAAATCACCTACGTGCACGCGATTCCCTAGTGTTTTAAGTGCGCCATCTTTATTGCTTAATGGACTTAATTTCATTTCAGAAAATTCACCATCTATAAAATCTGCATGCATCACATACCAATTTAAAAGCGCTATATATTGAAGCTTACCACCCGTATATTTTTGACCTATTATCTTCCCACACGTTTGTGCGCTTTTATCCAGTACGTCATCTGAAGCTACGACATCACTGCCATACAAGTAGATCTCTTCGCCCTTTACGCAAGCAAGTGTCAGGTCGTCTGCCCCACTAGCATCAACCGAATCTGCGACTATCAGTGCCTGCGTATGATCTAATCCTGCTTTAATGGGCACTGAAAAATCAGCATAATTGGTGGCACCACGACTGACAAGGGTATCTATCTCTTGCGCCAAAAAACCACTATTCGACCCTAAACGGAACCACCAATTACCGTTACTGCCCGGGTACATTAGGTCTACAAATCCATCACCATTTAAGTCTAAATATTTAACTTTTTGATCTGGGACCTTATTGGCTAGATTTGCAACTACGCTTGGACTTTTAAATAGAGCCTCACCTTCATACCAATCAATACTCAAGTCTGCACAATCGTTTTTGGCCGAGCACAGGGTTACTAATTCTAATTGACTTTGCTTGTTATGGTTCACACCATATTTTAATTCATATTTACTCAATGCAACGCCTGAAGATGAGACATTTCGCTGAACACTCACACTTTTTAATCGATCTCGAAGTAAAGATGTATTACCACTACGATGTAATAATGCCTCATCAACATAACCAGTAACCGCATCATCACCAGCAGCCTGATCTACCTTACCTATGCGGGACTCCCAACTAATATCTACCGTTATACTTCCATACTCTATTTTTTCTAGAAGCGGCAAATATTCATATTGATTTTGATATTTGTAATTGTAGTCATAGCCATTCCCAAACTCATCTTCAACTCTGGTTAAATACCACTCTATGGTTTTTGAATTGTCATTAGTTAATTTACGAGAAAGCCCAAAAACCATCTTTCCACCACCTTTAAGGCTTGCTTCAAAGGCATTATTGTCTTGACTGAATACTAAACGCGAGTGATTAGAGATTTCAGTCATATAAGTTGCACCGTTATCAAACCTTGCACCTACAGAGGTTTGAGATAAATAGCGGCCATCCAAGCAAAGTCGCTCTTCATCTGAGTAAGGTGCCGCACCCATTGTCAGGTCCACATCAACTACTGGCGTGCAATAATGAATCTTTGATACCCCAGTTAAATTAAAACCAACGCCGACAGGTCCATTATTAGCACTACTAGAGTATTGCAAAGATAATCGCGGTGTTGGCCCAAGTTCTTTTGGGATTTGTATTTGTATTGCGGCATGCGCAGCGCCTGACTGACCCGCCCAAGTTTTAGGCGACAGATTTTGAATGATATCGTGCTTTAAAGAATAGCCTGATGCACTTAGTGTATTTATAGTGTCGCCAGAGATCAGGACTTCGTCTTGCCCATCATTATTCAAATCCAGGATACTGGCTAGCGAACCATTTTTTAGTGCAGCACTCTGCAAAGAATTAGCGACAAGTAACACACCTTCATTAGATTGACTTAAAACGATCACCTGAGGGTCTGACCCGTTTGTACGAACTGCAATTTCTAACTCGCCACCTTCAATGTAATTAAATTGGGTGACATTTCCATCAATCAGAACCCAATCTGCATCTTGATCACTTGTTTTTGAAACAGTAAAAGAGCCATCTGGATCTTTAGTTAAAAAATACTGCTGTGCTGAACGCTCTACCTGGAGACTTATGTCGTAAGGGATTTCTACTTCTTCAGGGGAAAGCTTTAAAAGGTAATCATAGTTTCCGTCACCGTTAGTGTCAGATTCGTATATCTGATACTGCTCTAACGGATTGGCCAGTGCGAAGGCTTGCAATGAGAATAGACAGGTGAAAATCGCTATTTTCCATAGACGCGACAAATGCATACATCAATCCCTAATGTTTTTATATTTATAATTGCGCGGGATATTAGATATAAAAGGACAAGAGATCAACCATGTGACTCTCTTAGTGCAAGACATTCGACTTAATAATCACTATGAGACTTATATCCTCAACCCAAAACAAAACAGATGTACTAGCAATGAAACTCAACCTTACTCCTTTTGATTCTTTTTCAGTCAAAAGGAGGACTGGCTTGGAATAGATTTACAGGTCGCGCAGAAACCTCCCTCGTACGAGCTCACTTTGTGAGCGATAGATCTGTAATAAAAAAACAACCAGAATAACGAACGAAAAAAGCCCTTGCAGACAAACCTGCAAGGGCTCAAATAACAACCTGATTTACTTTTAGATTCTTAAACTTCACGTACAGACTAAGAAACTAAACTTAATCACTTATCAATGGAATGACTACACCAGGCCCAACACAGAACAGACATACAGATCGCGCAGCAACTGCGCTCGTACAAAGCTAGAAATGACTGTATCGATAACAGTTAATTTAAATCTCACGTGAGATTAAAAACAACCGACAATCAAATTCTATTTGATGATATTCAGGAAGCATATGGCGACAAAGCTTATAGAATGCCTTGTCGTGCTCTTTCTCTTTAATATGCGCCAATTCATGTACAACTATCATATTCAAGAAGTCCTGCGGCGCACCTTTGAATATCGCACTGACACGAAGCTCATTTTTAGACTTTACTTTGGAACCCTGCACCCTCTTAACATAAGTATGTGTACCCAAGGCATTCTTTAGGGCATGTATTTTATTATCGAAAATAATTTTACTTAAAGGCGCTGATTTCTTTAGGTAGCGATTCTTTATATCCTGCACATAAACCCGTAATTCAGAATCATTTGAGATCAAGCTTTTATCTGGGTAACGACTATCCAGATAAGCACCCAAGGTTTCATTCTGCACCATGTGCAGCACCTTAACGATCACATCTTCTGGATAGCCATTTAAATACCTCTGAACCAATCCCATCTTAGTGACCATCAAGCTCCGTTAGAAGATCGTGAATTTCGGCTTTAAGCTCTTTATCTTCAATTTTATTTGAGCTGATTTTTGCCTTATTTAAATTATCAACTGCAGACTCTGTATCTTCCAGTTCAATCTGCAATGTAGCCAATGAAAATGCGATTGATGAAATATAATCCTTAGAATTAATCTCTTCTGCTTTCAAAAGTGCTTTTTTATACACCTTAATGGCATCGTCCAGCTCTTCAGTGAAATCAGCCAGCGCCTCCCACTGCACAGGGTGATCTTTATCAGAGTCTTCATTAGATGTACAAATCAGCTCTAACTCAGCATACAAAGCCTCGAAAGTTACTCTGTCTTCTTTTTCGGCGGCAGCCATTAGCTTTTCTGCCAAGCCGTGCACTTCTTTATATATTTTTGTATTCATATTCTTAACACCTATAAAATAAAAAACCCAGCCGTAGCTGGGTTCTTAGTTCAACCTATCACCCTAGCTTTTTTTAGCTGAGGTTTTTTTCTTGGCCGATGTTTTTTTCGCACTGGTCTTCTTAGCTGAAGATTTTTTAGCGGCAGTCTTTTTAGCCGATGTTTTTTTCGCACTTGTTTTTTTAGCGCTACTCTTCTTCTCGGTTACAACCCACTTACCATCTTCATGAAAAGCACTCCAGCCTGTGGCCTTGCCCTCTTCATTTTCGGTAGCCACATAAATCTGAACAGTTTTACGTGAATAGCGAACAGTCGTAGGGTTGCCATCAGAGTCCTTTAGAGGTGCCTCTAACAAGTAATGATACTTTTCTGGTAACTCTGCCTTATGTGGCAGCAACTCGAACACTTTTGGCGCACGAGTCTCTCTGTTTTTAGGGAACTGGCTTGCAGCCAAAAATAAACCGGCGGCACCGTCACGTAATATATACGTATCATCCACTTTCACACACTGAAGCTCTGGGCACGGCACAGGGTCCATTTTTGGCGGTGCAGGCTGTCCACTGCGTAATAATTTACGAGTGTTTTTACAGTCTTCGTTCATGCAGCCAAAGTACTTACCAAAACGGCCATTTTTAAGCTGCATTTCACTGCCACATTTATCGCAGTCTAAAACAGGACCTTCATAGCCCTTAATTTTGAATGTGCCATCTTCAACTTCAAAACCTTCACAATCAGGGCTATTGCCACAGATATGAAGCTTTCGAGTCTCATCTAACAGGTAGCTTTCCATGGCCGTATTATCAATTTTACAGCGACGCTTCTCACGAAGACGCAAGCTTTCAGCTTCATCGTCTTCATCAGCCCCAACCGCCTCATCACCAGAGGTCAGATTCATTGTTTTGGTGCATCGCTCTTTTGGTGGCAAGGCATAGCCCTCACAACCTAAGAACACACCTGTCGTACCTGTTCTGATCGTCATATTACGACCACACTCTGGACACTTAATGTCAGTTACCACTGGATCATTAAGTCGCATGCCGTCTTCATTACTGGCTTTATCAAGCTTTATCGAAAAGTCTTTATAAAAACTGTCCAGAACACGCTTCCACTTATCGCGGCCGCCTGCAATATCATCTAGCTGCTCCTCCATATTGGCAGTGAAGCTAAAGTCCATTAAATCTGTAAAGTTCTCTTCAAGGCGACTGGTCACTATCTCGCCCATTTTTTCAGCATAAAAACGTCGCCCATCTAAGCGGACATAACCACGATCCTGAATGGTCGATATTATTGAAGCGTAAGTTGACGGACGACCAATGCCACGCTTCTCAAGCTCACGTACCAAACTGGCTTCATTAAAACGCGCTGTCGGCTTTGTAAAGTGCTGCTTAGGCTCAACTTCTTGAAGGCTTAACACATCACCCTGATTTAAATCAGGCAAGACCTTGTCGTCATCACCCTTAGCCTGAGCGGTTAGAGCTGCTAAATGCCCCTCAAAACGAATGACTCGACCACGCACCTTAAGTTCTAGATCAGCACAGCCAGCGGTTAAAGAGGTACTCGTAAACTGAGCATCAGACATTTGGCAAGCAAGGAAGCGCTGTCGAATAAGATCATAAAGCTTGTGCGCATCTGGCTCCATTGCGTTAAGCAGGTTTGCGGTCATTCGAACATCTGAAGGACGTACCGCTTCGTGAGCCTCTTGTGCACCATCTTTACTGCTGTAAATACGTGGCTCTGGGGGAATAAAGTCTGCCCCAAATTTAGATTCGATATAGTCACGAGCAGAAGAAACCGCTTCTTTACTTAAATTGGTACTATCAGTACGCATATAGGTGATGTAACCACCCTCATACAATCGCTGAGCCATCATCATGGTTTTCTTAACACTAAAACCTAAACGGGTACTTGCAGCCTGCTGTAACGTAGATGTTATGAACGGAGCGCTTGGGCGAGATTTAGTTGGCTTGTCTTCACGCTTAATGATTTCGTAAGGGTTTGACTCTAACTTAGCGACAGCTGCCATAGCCTGCTCTTCGTTAACCGGCTTGTATTCGGCACCATTTTGTTTGGTAACCTGAAAACGAAGCTCATCACCCTTCTTAGACTTAAGATGACTGAAGGTTTCCCAGTATTCTTCTGGTATAAATGCTCGAATCTCGTTTTCACGCTGAACAACCAATCGCACCGCTACTGACTGAACACGTCCGGCAGACAATCCTCGGGCAACCTTAGCCCAAAGTAATGGTGACACCATAAAGCCCACCACGCGGTCCAAGAAGCGCCTAGCCTGCTGGGCGTCAACTTGAGCCTGATCAAGCACTGTAGGCTTCTCAAAAGCCGCCTGAATAGCTGTTTTTGTTATTTCATTGAATACTACACGCTTATATTCAGCGCCCGTATCACCAATAACCTCTTTGAGGTGCCAAGCTATGGCTTCCCCCTCTCTATCCAAATCGGTTGCGAGATAGATAACGTCAGCTTCTTTCGCTAGCTTTTGTAACTCAGCCACTACCTTTTCTTTTCCAGGTAATACCTCGTACTGCGCCTTCCACCCATTCTCTGGATCGATACCCATTTTTTTAATGAGTTTTTCTTTGTCTTTTTTCTTTTTATGAACAATCTTATCTTCAGGCGCTAGCTTACGAGTGATCGCAGCCTGGCGTGCGCGTTCCTTTGCGTCAACGGGAGCCTTGTTGGCACCCGTTGGCAAATCACGAACGTGACCGACAGAAGACTTAACAATAAAGTCTTTGCCTAAGTATTTATTAATTGTTTTGGCTTTTGCCGGTGACTCGACAATTACAAGCGATCTTCCCATATACCTTACGATTCCCTAGGTACGGCTCTAATTTGGCTGGCACATATATAAAGTGACTGAACAAAAGGGTCAAGTAAATTCCCAATAATATGCCAAGCAGAGCTTTAAATGCTTATTTTTTATACACTTTACTATTGAAATACAGTGCTACACTTAAATCAAAGAATTAGCTGTTAGAGAAGATATTTGCAAATTTTATGAGTTATTTAGTCATAGTTATCATCATATTGGCAGTATTAGGTGTATTAATTTTCCTTCAAAGGCTAAGCCTCAAGGAAAAGGAAAAACGCCAGCGCGAATCAAAAGCCAAGAGAATTCTCGCTAGAGCAGAAGAGATTTGGGAGATCATTGATGCCACTTCTGGGTACATCAATTCACCTGATATTTTTGATGCTTTACTGACCTATTATGGGTTTCAAATCAAACAAAGAGACCTCTTAATTAGCTCTGATGACACACAGGATTTTTTAGCTAAGATTGATACATTTAAAGGCAAGCTAAACAGTACAAAAATTAAACATGAACTTGCCAGTGACGCCGAAATAAACCAGGCAAAAAGAGCTTTTTCTCAAGCAAGTAAACTACTAAGAGCAGCCCACAAAAAAAGAATGGTGGACGGTCAAGCATGCAACTCCATGAGGAACGCTTTGCGCAGAAAGATTCTTGATCTCGAGGTAGAGGCACACGAAAAACTGGGCGATAGCGCTGGCGAAAAAAATGACCCAGCAGTTGCAACAAACCATTACAAGTACGCAAAAAAATTATTAATCGAATCCGACTTAAAATTTGAAGGGAAAAATGAGCGAGTAAGAGAAATCACCCAAAAAACTCAGATTCTTTTTGGGAATATTGTGGCGGATCAGCTCACCCAAGGCATTGACGATGAGGGTGACACCCATGATGAATTCGGAATCCCCAAAGACTTAGACGTAATGGCTGGCAACAAAAAGAATTTTTAATTGCCGTTTCGCCAGTCTTAACAAAGACCTGATAGCAATCAGTCAAATAAGACCCAAACAAGGGTCAGTCTTCTTTTATTAGCTCAAAGCGTTTAACAACAACACCGTCAACCTCGACATTTTCACAAAACATATCCAAAGGCCGCACCCAATAGCCATATTCGCCGTATAAGGCCTGGTAATGCACAAGCCACTCTTCTGTCTCACTATGCCGAGCTGCCCCCATCACCTTGTACAGAGCACCCTTATAGTGCTTATAAATCCCACTCTTAACCATACCCTTCCCGCTTACATTATAATTTACATCAGACATAAAAAAACCGGAGTGATCAGCTCCGGTTTTTTTGGTTCTAAAAACTAATTAAAGTTTATAGACGCTCCCAAACAGTAGCGATACCTTGGCCCATACCAATACACATGGTAGAAACACCAAACTTAGCATCTTTCTGCTCTAATACGTTGATTAGAGTAGTAGAGATACGTGCACCAGAACAACCTAATGGGTGACCCAATGCAATCGCGCCGCCGTGGATGTTGATTTTTTCTTCAGCCACATCTTTAAGACCTAAATCTTTAACACATGGTAGAGACTGAGCAGCGAACGCTTCGTTCAATTCCCAGAAATCAATATCTTGAGCTGTTAAGCCAGCACGCTTAAGTGCTTTCTTAGTAGCAGGAACAGGACCGTAACCCATGATCGCAGCATCACAACCGGCAACTGCCATTGCTTTGATACGTGCACGAGGCTTAAGACCAAGTTCTTTAGCTTTCTTACCGCTCATCAACAACATTGCTGCCGCACCATCAGTGATCTGCGAAGAAGTAGCTGCCGTAACAGTACCTGCCGCTGGATCGAATGCTGGACGTAGCTTAGAAAGCGTTTCAAGCGTTGTTTCAGGACGAATAGTCTCATCTTGAGTAATCAAAACTTGCTTACCGTCTTTATCGTGCCCATACATAGGTACGATCTCGTTAGCGAAATCACCTTCGTCTGTCGCTTTTTGCGCTAGACGGTGAGAACGCTCTGCAAATGCGTCTTGCTGTGCACGTGAAATACCGTGCATTTTACCTAACATTTCAGCCGTTAGACCCATCATGTTAGATGCTTTAGCAGAGTGCTTTGAAGATGCAGGGTTATGGTCGAAACCATGTTGCATGTTCACGTGACCCATATGCTCAACACCACCAACAACAAACACATCGCCATTACCAGTTTGAATAGCTTGTGCCGCAGTGTGGATTGCTGACATTGCAGAACCACATAGACGGTTAACTGTTTGCGCACCAGCTTCCTTAGGAATGCTGCTCAATAAAGAGATTTGACGCGCAACGTTAAAACCTTGCTCTAGAGTCTGGTTTACACAACCCCAAATTACGTCTTCAACGTCTTTTGGATTTGCATTTGGGTTACGCTCAAAAAGCGCATTAATTAAGTTTGCTGAAATATCTTCAGCACGAACATTGCGAAAACAACCGTTACGTGAACGGCCCATCGGTGAACGTACTGCATCAATTACAACTACATCGTTATCTTCGTAGCTCATTTGTATTCTCCTAGTATCGTTACCAATTAGCCGAAATAGCTTTCGCCGTTCGCTGCCATTTCACGCATCTTGTCCGTCACGTGATATAGAGGGCTAATGTCTTTAAACTTGTCAGCAAGCTCAACAAAGTTGGCTAGGCCAAGTGTGTCGATGTAACGTAAAGCACCACCGCGGAATGGAGGGAAACCGATACCGAATACCAAAGCCATATCTGCTTCAGCGGCTGTATCTACGATGCCTTCTTCAAGACAACGAACCACTTCGTTACACATTGGAATCATGCAGCGTGCAATGATTTCTTCTGCGTCGAAATCTTTAGCTTCACCAAGTACCGGAGCAAGCAATTCAAGAACAGATTCATCGAAAACTTTCTTCGGCTTGCCCTTCTTGTCTTCTTCGTACTTGTAAAAACCTTTTTTGTTTTTCTGACCGTAGTATTCGTTATCGTACAAAACATCCATAGCAGATGTGAAGTCAGCTTTCATACGCTCAGGGAAACCTTCAGCCATCACTTCGTTAGCGTGCTTACCAGTATCGATACCAACAACATCCATTAAGTATGCAGGACCCATTGGGAAACCGAATTTCTCCATAACTTTATCTACTTTACGGAAATCAGCACCGTCTTTAAGCAGTGAAGCAAAGCCACCAAAGTAAGGGAAAAGTACACGGTTAACTAAAAAGCCTGGGCAATCGTTAACAACTACAGGTGTTTTACCCATTTTCTTAGCGTAAGCAACTGTTGTAGCAACCGCTACTTCAGAAGTTTTCTCGCCACGAATGATTTCTACAAGAGGCATCATGTGTACAGGGTTAAAGAAGTGCATGCCCAAAAAGTTTTCAGGACGCTTAACGCTCTTAGCTAAAAGATCGATAGAGATTGTAGACGTGTTAGAAGCAAGAATTGCAGTATCACTTACGTTACCTTCAACTTCAGCCAATACAATGCCTTTAACTTTAGGGTTTTCAACAACCGCTTCAACAACAACATCAACATCACCAAACTCTGCATAAGAAAGAGTAGGACGGATACGGTTAAGCGTTTCACCCATAGCAAGTGGCTTCATTTTCTTGCGCTCAACACGCTTAGAAAGAAGTTTGTTTGCTTCGTTCAGACCTAATTCGATACCCGCTTCAGCGATGTCTTTCATTAGGATTGGAGTGCCTTTAAGAGCAGAGATATATGCAATACCGCCACCCATGATGCCAGCACCTAGTACCGCAGCCTTGTTAGTAGGCTTAGCAATTGCATCGTATTCTTTTGCTTTTTTCTTAAGCAACTGGTCATTATTGAACAAACCAATTAGCGCAGCAGACTCAGTCGTCTTAGCTAGCTTAGCAAAGCCTTTGGCTTCAGCTTCAAGCGCTTTATCACGACCAAAGTTAGCCGCTTTTTGCATTGTTTTGATTGCAACGATAGGAGCTGGGTAGTGACCTTTAGTTTGGCCAGCAACAAAACCTTTCGCTGTTTCGAAAACCATCATTTGTTCCATGGCTTCTAGTTTAAGCTTAGTCAGCTTCTCTTCACGCTTAGCTTTCCAGTCTAAAGTTCCAGCAATCGCTGCTTTAACCATTTCAATGGCTTGATCTTTAAGGATGTCAGCTTTAACAACTGCGTCTACAGCACCAAATTTAAGTGCTTTATCAGCACGGTTTTCAGCGCCCATGCAGATCCATTCGATTGCGTTATCTGCACCGATTACACGAGGAAGACGAACTGTGCCGCCAAAACCAGGCATCAAGCCTAATTTAACTTCTGGAAGGCCAACTTTCGCTTTCTCAGACATGATACGGAAGTCAGTAGCAAGACACATTTCAAAACCACCGCCTAACGCGATGCCATTGATTGCAGTAACAGTTGGGAAAGGAAGATCTTCAACACTGTTAAATACAGCGTTAGATTCAACGATTCCAGCAGTAATTGCTGCTTCTTCGCCTTTAAACATATCACCGAACTCAGTGATGTCGGCACCAACAATGAAACAGTCTTTAGCAGATGTAACAACTAGACCTTTAACATCAGAATTACCTTGAAGTGACTGAACGGCTGCGTTCAAGTCTTCAATGGTAAGACGATTAAACTTATTTACGGATTCGCCCTGTAGATCGAAGTTTAGTTCGGCGATGCCGTCTTCGAGTAGCTTAACCGTGATGGCTTTACCTTGGTAAATCATCAACAAATCTCCACGCTATTTTTAGCTTAGTTAAAGCAGTATTGTTTAAAACCCACTTAACAAGTCTTCACGTTGCCGTAAAAGTCTTATTAAGTGAGTTTTTAACGCATTCTGCACTGACAGGCATTTGGTTAAAAATACCTATTTAACCAAAATTCATACGCCCGTTTGAATTTGGAACGGGCACCTTCGTAAATATCAGCCTAAAAGTCAACCGTTTATGGGTCATATAATGAAATTCCATATGGTTTTGACTGTATTTTAATCACATGTAAACCACAGGTAATCTATGGCACTGTATGACCATAGTTCAAATCATTGGATTTGCAGATAGAAACCCCTTGATCACTGTAATTTGATGTTCATTTCAACAAGAAAGTACTACAGCACTACCAAATCATTAGATAATTATGCAAAATCGAATGAAAAGCCTTTATATTGTCTGGGAAGTAGTAGACATTAACGGTAATAAAAATTAAAAAATGCCAGGAATAAAAATGATAATATCAAACCTGAAACGAATAGTAGGTGGCCTCACACTCGGTCTATTCATCGCAATGCACCCTGCTAAGGCTAACTCAGATACCTCTGACGCCCTTAGGAGCGTATACCAGATGCAAACCATAGCTTTTAGTGTATTAGGCGACTACTACATGTTTAGTGGTTTAGAAGGAGATTCTCGTTACAGCCGAGAGATGGACGCTGACATTAAGCGTTTTGAGAGCCTTATTGGAGAGCTAACAGCCCCAGGCAACCCTATCGCTAAACTTGAGAGCCTTGGCAAGGCCCTTAATCAATGGCAAGAATACAAAAAACTCATCGAAACCAATAGAATTGACTTTATTACTCAGGGCTATGCAAACGCACGCTTAGTTGGCGAGTTGGGCCCAAAGGTAATGGCACTTAATGAAGGCTTGCAAGAAGTGTATGACGGACTAGTGGAAGAAAACAAATTCAAACTATCAAAGCAGACACAAGATACTCGCAAGATGGGCCTTATCATTCAAACCATAACCGCTGAATATGCAGCTCGAAGCACATCAAGCCTTGGTCAGGTTATGGTAATCAATATAAATGAAGGCGGCATGGACGGCCAAGCTAAAATATTTGATAAGCTTCTAACCAAATTACAGGCCACTGCCAAAACAGATAAGCGCATATTCAAACTGACCGATCAGATTGGCGTAAAGTGGAGTTTCATCAATAAATCGGTAGCCAACTACAATAAAAACGCGGTGCCTTTCATTGTAAACACATACGGTGACCGTATTACTCAGAACTTACAAAGCGTGGGCAACCATTTCTCTGCAAAAGTACAGGCTAAGAAATAGACTGCACTTTTTCAAGGTACTTTTTTAAGGTTTCGGGATCAAAACTGGCAGCTGATTCCTTCCACACAATACGACTTAAATAAGGCGTGCGCTCAATTGCTAGAATCGGCAGGGGCGCATTTTTTATGAGGTCAGATAAAGCACCAGAAATATTTAAGCTTTCTTCTTTATGCCAACTCCAGCCTTTGGGTAGCTCATCCTTAAGCCACCCATCAGTATTGACCACCATCCACTGCTTTTTATCAGATTTATTAGGTTGGACGTTATACAGAATATAGCTAACACCCTCTATATCCTCTCTAATACCACTGTCTTTAGGCTCTGCCGCCACACCTTCTAGCTTTACTTTAAGACCACTTACAATGGCGTTTCTACGCCATTCAGCCAGGCGCTGGTCACGTGGGCTTGGGCGAACCCAAACCACACTACCAACTACCATAAGGATAACAAATATAATAATGACCCAAGCTGGCATGTCAGCCCTCCTCTTTCATGGCTTCAAGCTCTAACCAACGCTCCTCATTGCCCTCAAGAGCAAGCTCTTTCTTCTCAAGTTCAGCTAATTTATCCGCTACGTACTTATTATCTTTTGAATAAAAGTCAGCGCTTCCAATCTCAGCTTTCAAAATGCCGATGGCTGCTTCCATTTCTTCAATTTCAACAGGCAGTGTCTCAAGCTCACGCTGAAGTTTATAACTTAATTTCTTAGCCGCTTTTTTGGCTACTGGAATAGCAGCTGCGTCAATCGAATCAACCCCAGCTGTTTCGGCTATCTCTTCTTTATGAGAAGCAGAAGCCTTTAAGCCAGCTGGGTCCTCTTTTAAACGAAAGCCTCTTGAGTACCAGTCGGAATAACCACCTACATGCTCGGTAATTTCACCCTGCCCCTCAAATACAATCAAAGAAGTAACCACATTATCCAAAAATGCCCTGTCATGACTTACAACTAGCAAGGTGCCCTTAAAGTCCATCAAGCGCTGCTCTAATAACTCCAACGTTTCAACGTCCAGATCATTGGTAGGCTCATCAAGTATTAATAAGTTAGCAGGCTTACTAAACAATTTGGCCAGCATTACTCGACTTACTTCTCCACCAGATAATGCCTTTAGTGGTGTGCGAGATCTTGCGGGTGTGAACAAAAAATCGCTCAAGTAACTTAATACATGCTTTTCTTTTCCATTAATCTCAATGAACTCTCGACCCTCAGCCAAGTTATCAATTATATTTTTTTCCATATCTATCTCAGCTCTTAACTGATCAAAATAGGCAATTTCTAATTTTGTACCCTGCTTAATCGAGCCTGACTGTGGCTCCAGTTGCTTTAAAAGCAAGCGCAATAAGGTACTCTTACCCGTACCATTTACGCCCAATAAACCAATCCGGTCTGCTCTTTGGATATTGGTTGAGAAATCATTAACAATTGGCTTATCTTTAAATGCATAAGCAACGTTCTTAGCCTCAATAACTGATTTACCCGAACGATCAGCCGACTCAACATCAAACTGACTCTTACCTTGCAAGTTAACCCGCGCGCCCCTCTCATTACGCAATGCTTTTAATGCACGAACGCGGCCTTCGTTACGAGTACGACGAGCTTTAATGCCTTGGCGTATCCATTTCTCTTCTTCGGCCAAGCGCTTATCAAATAACGCATTAACACGGTCTTCATCTTCTAGTCGCTTCTCACGCCACGTAACCAATCCTTCGTAATCGCTGCCATCATATTTGTATACACTGCCACGGTCTAAATCGATGACCTGATTAGCAACTTTTTCCATGAACGCCCTATCATGCGTTATAAATAGTACGGCGCCTTTAAAATCAGACAACTGCTCTTCTAACCATTCAATCGCAGGAATATCCAAATGGTTAGTAGGTTCATCTAAAAGCAATAAATCAGGTTCACACAGCAAGGCACGCCCCAGCATCACTCGGCGACGCCAGCCACCTGATAGCTCGGCCATGGTTTTTTCAGCAGGCAGCTTTAGCTTTTCTACAATTGCATCGGCTTTTTGCTGCAGAGACCAGCCATCTTCTGCTTCGATAATGGCTTGTAATCGCTCCAATTTCTTCATTGAGCTATCGTCGTGAGCCGTCATTGCAAGCTCGTTATAATCATGTAGTACTTTTGACAGCTCAGCCTTACCGCTTAAGACTACATCCATGACATTTCGGTCATCTGCAGCAGGTAAAGCCTGAGGAAGTTCGGCTAATGTGCACCCACTTTCAACTCTAACCACACCACTATCAGGAAGATTCTGACCCAAAAGCAATCGAAATAACGATGATTTACCCGCACCATTACGCCCTACAAGACAGATACGATCACGATCATTGATCGTAAGATTCACTTTTTCTAAGATTACTTGCTCACCATAATGCAGTGACAATTCTTCTAAAATAACTACAGCCATGACTGCTCGGCCCATTTGCGTATAAAATTTGCCGCCATTGTACGGGATTTAGCGTGATATTTGGCCATTTACTTAATTCTTCGCATCTTAATTTTCAAAGCGCTTACCTCAAGGCTTTTTTACCTTATAATTCCAGCAAAATAATTTTAAGAATATGGATCCATTTACATGCAACTAACTCGTGGACATTACTTAGCAATCGGCGCCACCGTGATCATCACCATATGGATGCTTACAGGTGTATTATCAGGCTCTGGTCTCGATGACACGCAGGCTCCAGTTGAGAAAGAAACCTCGAGCATATTCAGTGTTCAAGTGGAGCAATTCAACGCAACCACAATCACCCCAGAGCTAACCTTGCACGGGCAAACCGCACCAAATCGCGAAGTTCACCTTAAATCTGAAGTTTCTGGAACCGTATTAAAGCTACACGCCAGAGAAGGCGACTTTGTGAAAAAGGGTCAAGTTCTGATCGAGATAGACGCAAAAGATAAGCATCAGCAATTAAAACAAGCCGAAGCGCTGCTTAAGCAACGCGTAGTTGAGCATCAAGCAAACCAATCATTAATTGGCAAAGGATTACAAAACAAAACCAAGCTAGCCCAAAGCGAATCGCAACTAGCTGCTGCACAAGCTCAGGTAACCGTGACTGGCATAGCGTTAAATGCCACCAAAATTAAAGCGCCTTTTTCAGGGATACTAGAAGACAGGAAAGTAGAAGTAGGCAGCTATCTTAAAGTCGCCGACCCAGTCATTAGCTTATTAGATTACAACCCTTTTATAATCAAAGGGCACACTGCCGAGAAAGACCTGCCACTGATTCAAGCTGGCAACAGAGCAACAGGTAAAACAATAGATGGCCGACTAACACCAGGTACTATTCGTTATGTAGCAAGCAAAGCCAACGCTGCTACTCGTACTTTTACTGTGGAACTTGAGATCAATAACCCCTCAGAAAGACAAGCTGACGGTGTAACGGCAGACATTATTATTCCACTAAAAGAAACAAATGGTATTTTTATAAGCCCTGCCCTTTTAAGTCTTAACGATAAAGGGATTCTAGGTGCAAAATTTGTGGCGAGTGACAACCAGGTGATGTTTGCACCTGTTGAGCTAATAAAAGCTGAGGCCACAGGAATCTGGGTCTCAGGCTTGCCTAATCCTGTCAATCTGATTGTAGTCGGGCAAAGCTTTGTAAGCCCGGGCGAAAAAGTAAACCCTGTCTTTAAAAAAGAAATACTTTCAGAAGAAGAGCTCTCTAACAGCGCCAGCACCATCCAAGATTCAGATACAGTGATTGTGAATCAGCTTAAGACCGAGGCTAACTAATCATGAATGCCTTGATCAACGCAGCGTTAAGCCGAATCCGAACCGTTGTATTATTATTCTCACTTGCCATGGTTGTTGGCATCACATCACTTAATAGCATCCCAAAAGAAAGCGCTCCTGATATCAGCATTCCAATGGCTTATGTTTCAATCCGCCATGAAGGAATCAGCCCTGAAGATGCAGATCGAATTTTATACTCCCCCATGCACAAAGAACTTAAATCACTGGATGGCTTAAAAGAGATTGTATCTACCTCGACCCAGGGACACCTCTCGATTCAATTAGAATTCGAGTCTGATATTGATATAGATGAAGCACTGGTTGATGTACGAGAAGCCGTTGATGCAGCCAAGGGCGAACTGCCCGCCGCAACAGATGAACCAAAAGTTCAAGAAATAAACATATCCCTATTCCCCGTTATGGTTGTTGGATTATCTGGCAACATTGATGAACGTGTTTTATTTGCTGTAGCAAAAGACATAAAAGAAAAAATAGAAGGCATTAACGGTGTTCTTGAAGCAAAAATCCAAGGTGACCGTGAAGAAGTTGCAGAGATCGTAATCGATCCTGCAAAACTAGACAGCTACAACATTGACCACAGCTCTTTATTTAGTTTAATCAACAATAACAACCAACTGGTTGCAGCCGGTGATTTAGATACTGGCGCAGGTCGTTTCTCAGTAAAGCTTCCTGGACTCATTGAAAGCACTGAAGATATTTTAAACATGCCGGTAAAGGTCGACGGTGATCAAGTTGTTCGCTTCTCTGATATCGCTATTGGTCAGCGCACCTATAAAGATGCCTTAAGTCGGGCCCGTATAAATGGCAAACCAGCTTTAGCGATTGAAGTATCTAAGAGATTAGGTGCAAACATTATTCACACCCTTGAAGAAGTTAAAGACCTCGTTAACAAAGAAAAAGTGAAATGGCCCGATGGAATCATCGTAACTTTCAGCCAAGACCAATCAAAAGAAATCAAACGCACCTTAGACGACCTGTTTAATAACGTATTGTTTGCAACGGTGCTGGTTATGATCATCATTGTTGCGTCTCTAGGCCCTCGCTCTTCTATATTGGTTGGCCTTGCCATTCCTGGCTCATTTTTAATGGGCATATTAGTTTTAAATCTTATGGGGTACACCCTTAACATGGTGGTGTTATTTGCACTTATACTAAGTGTAGGAATGTTGGTGGACGGAGCCATAGTGGTGGTTGAATATGCCGACAGGCGCATGGCAGAAGGCACCCCTAAGTTTCACGCGTTTAAAGAAGCATCAAAGCGAATGGCTTGGCCAATCACAGCATCTACTGCCACAACCCTAGCCGTATTTTTACCCCTGCTTTTTTGGCCTGATGTAACAGGCGACTTTATGAAATTCATCCCCATCACTATATTAATCACATTAACTGCGTCACTGTTAATGGCATTAATCGTGATACCAGCCCTTGGAGCCTGGCTAAGCAAACCCGGTGCTATCAGTGATGATGCTCTAGTGGCCATGAAGGCCTCCGAAAGTGGAGACTTTTCTAACTTAAAAGGTTTTACCGGAAAATACGTTTCTGTCCTCAAGCGTTTTTTAGCGGCTCCCATCAAGACTCTTTTTTCTGTTATTGCAGTCATGGTTATGACCATTGTTCTATATGCAAACTTTGGTAATGGCATGGAATTCTTTCCAGAGGTTGATGCTGAAATTGCCTTGGTGGATATTCGTGCTCGCGGCAATCTTTCTCTTGATGAGAGAGATGACATTGTCAAAAATGTCGAAAAAAGACTGTACGATATGAACGAAATTAAAACGCTTTACACAACCAGTTTTATTAAACCACCCAATGGTGGGGCGGTAGACTTAGTGGGTCGCATACAATTAGAACTAGAGGACTGGCAGCAGCGAAGACTTGCACTGGAAATACTTGAAGACATTCGAGAGCGAACCGCAGATATTCCAGGTATCATAATTGAAACAAACGTGAAAGAAGAAGGCCCTTCAGCTGGCTCAGCCATTCAACTTGAAATTTCAGGCGTGTATCGTGAAGTATTGGTTCAAGTTGTTAAGCAAATTCGAATCGAACTCGATAAAGACCCTGAATTAAGAGACATAAAAGACAGTCGCCCCCTAGAAGGAATTGAATGGGAGCTGGATGTAGACCGAGAAGCAGCCAGCCGAATGGGTGCAAGCATTGCTTCTGTGGGCAGTCTTGTGAAAATGGTCACCTCTGGCCTAACGCTGGGCGCTTATCGCCCCAATGATGCTGATGACGAGGTGGATATCCGCCTACGGTTTCCCACCGCCACTCGTAACCTAGGCCAATTAGACGAACTTAGGGTGAGCACTCAAGGGCAACTGGTACCGATCAGTAGCTTCACCCAAAAAACGCCAAAACAACAATCTGGCAATATCGTGAGAACGGGTAGCAACATCCGCTACATGATCGAAGCTAACGTTCAAGAAGGCGTTAACGACGCCTATAAAACGGCCCAAATTAAAGCCGTATTGGATAAAACTCAATTGCCTCCTGGTGTGACCTATAAGTTTAAAGGCGACGCTGAGAAGATGGCTGATACAGGCGCCTTTTTAGGTGGTGCATTTTTATTAGCCATATTCATGATGGCCGTTATTTTAGTCACCCAATTCAATAGTATTTTCAGAGCGGGTCTCGTTCTTAGTGCAATAGTACTTTCCTTTGCGGGGGTATTTATGGGACTGATGATTCGCGGGGAACCGTTTGGATTGGTTATGAGTGGCGTAGGCATGATTGCGCTTGCGGGCATCGTGGTAAACAACAACATCGTTCTAATCGACACTTACGCACGATTACGTCAAGAAGGGCTAGAAGCGATAGATGCCGCACTAAGAACCGGCGCTCAACGCTTACGTCCTGTCCTGCTCACCACGATCACAACGGTATGCGGCTTAATACCCATGGTGTACCAACTTAATATTGATTTGATTGGCCGTGAATTTTTGGTTGGGGCCCCAAGCTCTCAATGGTGGACACAACTATCTACCGCCATTGCTGGTGGCTTAACGTTTGCAACAATCCTAACTTTAATCCTTACACCCTGCCTATTAGTTGCAAATGATTTGCGAAAAGAAAAAAGGGAACTGGCGCGACAAAGCTAATCCATTCTTAGACCAAAACACTCTATGAAAAATCCCTTTATTCGGATTCATCTCTTCAGTTTTTAAGCTATGCTTTTACAAGGAACTGGGGAGATTCCAATGCGATTTCAGCAGTACATTTATACCATTATTGCGTTAATGTGCTTTTCTGCGGCAAGTATTGCCACAAACAGCATGAATCACGACGCATATTTGAAAGCCGAGGCTCATCTAAATAAAAGTCAGTATCCAGATTTCCATAAAACAATGGCGTCTTTAGGTAACCACCCTCTTAAACCTTATCTAGAGGCTCGATGGATACGTCGACAGTTTTATCGTACACCAATTGCCGATATCGATGTATATTTAAAAAAATACAACAATCAGCCCCCTGCTAGAGCTTTGAATCGCCAATGGGTTAAATACCTTGCTAAGAAACAAAAATGGCAATTATTCTTAGATTACTATCGCCCTACTTCAAATCTAACCTTGCAGTGCTATCGCATTACAGCCCTAGAAAGCACGAACCACCAGTTTGAAGCAATCAGTGAAGGACAAGCACTTTGGTTGAAAGGCGTATCTCTTCCTAAGTCGTGTGACAAGGTATTTAAAAACTGGAAAAGAATCGGTTATTTAAGTCAAGATTTAATCTGGCAGCGCTTAATTAATGCGCAAGAAAAAAAGCAATACAAACTGGTCCGCTATTTAAAAAAACAACTTCCGAATGATGCAAAAAAACAATTTAAAATTGTACAAAATGCTTGGAGAAGACCCCTTAAAACATTTACCGATAATCGATTACACGGTTTTAACAGTGGAGTTAAGTTCACACTGTTAAAGCGCGCATTAAAAAAACACCCAGACTATTGGTTTGAACATAAACTTAACCCCATTTTTTTAGATTTAGATTCAGAGCAAAAACACCAACTGAGAGACATTGCAATAGAATCAGGTGCTAGAGGTAAAACTGACAATCAACATAAATGGTACTTACTTGCTCAACAAGAAAATGTATTAACGGATGAATTCCAAGAACGCTTTCTACAAGGCGCAGTGCAAAATCAAAACTGGATTTTATTAAGTCACTTTTACAAACTTAGCTCTGACACAGTAAGAAATAATGGAAAGTGGCAATATTGGAATGCCAGAGCGCTGGAGCTTCTAGGTGCTCCTTACAGCATTACAATGCCTTTCTATGAGCTCGCATCTACCCATCGTGATTATTATGGGTTTCTAGCTAGCCAACAGCTAGGTATTAGCGCCTCAATGAATCACGATCCAACACACGTTGATGCATCCGTTGTTCAACGCACCAGGATTCACCCCAACGTTAAACGGGCATTAGCATTTCTGGATCTAAAACGCATTCCTCAGGCAAGACGAGAATGGCAGCATGCATTTAACAGCCTTGATGAAAACGGACGCCAAGCTTTAGCCTTACTCGCTGGTCGCTTAGAGTGGTCTGACAGAGCCATAATGACGCTTGCCCAGTTAAGAGATTGGCACGACCTGCAACTAAGATTCCCGCTTGCTCATGAACCGCTTTTCGATAAAGCCGCTAAACGCTCAAACATTGAAAAAACGTGGATTTATGGCATTGCCAGACAAGAAAGCGCTTTCATGCATGACGCTAGAAGCCCCGTTGGTGCGACTGGTTTAATGCAGTTAATGCCAAGAACAGCGAAAAGTGTGTCTAAGCGACTTCGATTAAAGTATTCCAGTAAAAAATTAGTCGACCCTAATTACAATGTTCGCCTAGGCAGTCATTATTTAAAGACGCTGTTAAAGCGCTACAAAGGAAACAGAGTTCTGGCGACAGCGGCTTATAACGCTGGACCAACTAACGTTAAGCGCTGGTTAAAGCGCTTTGATGGTCCATTAGATATTTGGATTGAAAACATACCTTTTAATGAAACTAAAGAATATGTACAGCGTGTTTTAGCGTATAGCACAATCTATTCGTACAGATTAGGGGGACTACAGCCAATATTTGACAGAAAAACCCTTTCTTCTTGGCATGACCAGTCAATAGACTTCTTAAATATTTCAAGGGTCGCCAGAGTGCAGAATACACAAGGTTAGCTATGCTGAATATATAGATATTTGGGGTTACTTTAGTGAACATTCCTGACAAACGTTTTGACATTGACCACCAGGGTTCAAGCTCTCACAATCCAGACCTAGACTGGAGCCAAGTCCGAGAGACGATCACCATGCTTGCTTTAGCAGTGGCTCAAGTGGAATCTTCAATGTCTGATGGCGCCCAAAGCGTACACACCCTTACCGAAACCTTTACCCGCATGGCAGGATATGTCAGTGCCATCCAAGACATCACAGGTAAGGTTTCACCAGACAACATAGATAAATTCAAAGAGGCCATTTCTAATACAACTGGAAGTTTAGAGTCTGACGTACACGGTGCTGTGGTAGCATTTCAATTCTATGATCGTATCAGTCAAAGATTGGATCACGTTTGTAAAAGCCTTGATAGACTTGGTGTTCTTATAAGCAGCCCAGACAGCTTATACAATCCCGAGCACTGGAAATCATTTCAAAACGATATTAAAGGCTCATATACAATGGAAGCCGAACGCATTATGTTTGAACACATATTACGTGGCGAAAGTATTGAGCAAGCACTAGAGGTTTACCAGCATCACTTTAATGAGTCAGAAAAAGGAAAAGACGAAGAAAGTGGCGATGAAATAGAGTTTTTTTAATTCTGATTTTTCAATTAGAACAACTCTAAAACTTCAACAGTAAAACCTGTATCTAAAACACCCTCTCCAGTATGTATCAAATTTTGCCCCACAAAAACGCCTTTCTCTTTCCTTCTATATTTCAACATGGCCTGCATCACTTCTTTTTGTTTTTCACCGGTCACGGTATCAATGGTTGGTATCACGCAACGAGAGCAAGGCTTTACCAGATCAAATACAACATCACCTATTTTAATTTTTTTCCATGTATCTTCTTCAAAAGCCTTGCAACCTGTCACAACAATATTTGGTCGAAAACGTTGCATTAACAAATCAAAGCCAACCTTTTCAGACAAAAAATCGATGGAAGCTTGAGATATCAATAAAAACGGAAAACCATCAGAAAAGCTGGTTTGAATACCTGGCCTGGCATAGGTTAAGTCTACCTGCCTAAATTCAGATTGATCCATATAAACCAATCGGACAGGCTGATTAAGTTTTTTACTTAGCCAAGATGAAGCCTCACCCACAATTAATTGACCAGAAACCGTATCATCCCAAACAGTCACTGAAACTGACTCTGTTTTCTGTGAAAAATCAGGAAGCAATAACTCGACAGAATCCTCATTTAAGCTAAGTTGCAAACGCTTATCTATTAAATTTACTTTTATCAGAGACATGATCGGACACTGGCGCTGAGTAATAAATTTACCATTTGTATCGACAAGCATTATACGTCGATCTAAAAAAGGACCAAAGCTATCCACTTCCATGCTATTGATTGGGATGGGACCTAAGGATTTAATTGGATAGAAATACAGGTCGCTGACTGAATATGACATATGTAATAAACTCCTTTGAGCAGAGTTTAATTACATATTGTTGGTATTTAAAGACAAAAATGAAATGGCATTAAATAGTAAGGCTCAACCAAATAACTGCTTAGCACGAACCTCTACTGCGGCCGCCAACCCATCAGGCTGAAACTTAGATAAAAAAGCATTACAACCAACCTTCTCAACCATGGCTTCATTAAAACTGCCACTTAACGAAGTGTGCAATACAACATACATATCTTTAAGGTCGGGATGATTTCGTAACTCTGTGGTTAACATGTAGCCATCCATTGTGGGCATCTCGGCATCTGTAATCAGCATAAGCAGCTGACTATTAATGGGCCCTTCTTTTGCCATTGATAGTAAAATATTTAAACCTTCAAGCCCATCATTAGCCTGTATGACTTCTATTCCCAAACTAACCAAGGTCTCTTTGACTTGAGATCTAGCAATGGCTGAATCATCAACCGCTAAAACTTTAAGCCCAGATTCTGAAACCCTAGCCATAATATCAAGATCAACCATCCCTTCAGATACAGCTGTTTCATAAGGTACGATTTCAGCTAACACTTTTTCAACATCTATAATTTCAACAATTTTTCCATCCACCTTTGTAATGGCGGTTAGATAATGAGATTTCCCCGTGCCTTTTGGAGGCGGCATAATCTCTTCCCAGTTCATGTTTACAATTCTTTCAACACCATCAACCAAGAACGCCTGAATGGTTCGGTTGTATTCAGTGACAATCATGGTCGTATGTTCGTTAATTGTTATAGGCCCCATTCCTATGGCATGACTTAAATCCACAACTGGAAGGGTTTGACCACGTAAATGCGTCACACCTCTAACCACCGGGTGTGCATCCGGAATTTGGGTCAGGCGGGTCATCCTTAAAACTTCTTGGATTTTGAATACATTAATCGCATAAGCTTGACCCTTACCCATATTAAACATGAGTAATTCAAGTCGGTTTTGACCAACTAGTTTTGTCCGAGAATCGACGTTTGATAATACACCAGACATAAATGCCTACACCTTTATTCATTGTCCTTTTAATTAGTGTAGCTGAAGGTACAGGTTTGCCCACTTTAGGCTAAGCTCATAATTATAAACCTATTAATGAACGAACTAAGCATATGGATCAGAGTGGGCACGCCCTACTAGCAAGACAGCCTATCTATAACCGCTCTTTAGAGATTGCGGCGTACGAACTGTTGTTCCGAGGAAACATCCAGTCAAATGAGGCTCAGTTTAACTGTGGCGACAAGGCCACAAGCCAGGTGCTGCTAAATGCTTTTGGTGAGGCTGGATTAGAGTCTATTTGCGGTAAGCACCCTGCATACATTAACTTTACAAAAAACCTTATTTTAGAGCGGCCTTCATTTGACCCTAAACAATATGTAATAGAGATATTAGAAGACATAGAAATAGATGACGACCTGATCAATGCGATACATGAAGCCAAAGCTGAAGGTTCTAAGCTTGCTCTTGATGATTTTATTTTAGACAAAAACAGCGCCCCACTGCTTACTCTGGTCGATATAGTCAAGGTTGATGTTTTAGCGTTAACAAAAGTACAGATTGAGCGTTTTGCGAAGGTATTCCAACCTAGACACCTCACCTTATTAGCTGAAAAAGTTGAAACCCATGAGATGTTTGAATTTTGTAAAGACTTAGGTTTTGAACTCTTTCAGGGGTACTTTTTAAGCAAGCCTCAGATAGTTGAAGGCCGTGCTATGCCTGATAATAAGTTTTTGGTGCTTAAACTGGTTCAGGATCTTCAGAACCCTGATATCAGTGTCATATCCATGACAAAAACCTTATCTCAAGATCCTCAGATGGGATACAAGCTTTTAAGGCTGGTGAATTCAGCGGCGTTTGCACGTATTGAAAAGTGCTCATCACTGCAACAAGCCATCGCCATGCTAGGCCTAACACACATACGTAGCTGGGCGACCTTACTCGCCTTGGGAGATCTAGAAGATAAACCTCTGGCATTAAGACAAACCAGCCTAGAAAGGGCCATCCTTTGTGAAAAGCTGGGTGAGAAGATGGGCCAACACCCTAATCATGAATATTACACGGTGGGTTTGTTTTCTTTATTAGATGCATTTTTAGACCGTCCAATCCTTGAGATCATAAAAAGCCTAAACCTGCCTGATGACATGGAAAGTGCCATTTTATCCAACACCAGTGATCTGGGTCTCACCTTACATACCGCTAAATGCTTCCAAGAAGCCAGACTGGACGATTTAAAGCTAGAAAAGCTCAATAGCTACGGATTGACCCTAGAGGTCATGGATAGCCTATACAAAGAAAGCCTGGCACTGGCTGATAAGCAGACACAAGAACTATCAATCTAAAGCTCGTATCCAAAACCCCCTTCAAAAAAGCCAATATCCCTTATAAATTGACTTAATGTCTATGGCTGTCGCCTTAGGCCATAGAACACCTACCTATTTTGGTTAATATTAAGTTAATCTCATTCATACCTATCTAGAACAATAAAAACAGAGGCCTTTTTATGATACTCGCCGGATTATCCGAGTTTTTGATCATTGCCAGCATTATATATGCGTTAAAAACACTCCCCGCCAATCAGCCCATAATGGCAACGGTATACCGATTAGGTTTACTCGTGACATTATGCGCATCTGCATTGGGAGGGCTCTATTTTTTAGATATTCTGGAGGTTGGCGAATACCATAAAATTTTCACCTTTATTTCTAAACATGTGGCGCTAACAGCCTTTATCATAGGCGCAGGCTGGAGCTTCTATTCAAGTCAGCCAAAGAAAATAATAGCCCTATTAATCCTAGCCAGTGCATTTGTTTCATTGGGCCTTAATACAGTCCAAGAATTATCACTTTTAAGCATGGGCATCATGTTAGCCGCTATCATTTTTACACTTTTTTGCATGAGCACTTCTTTAAGCGCTCTTAAATTACTTGCTATAGGTACGGTGATTTTATTAAGCACCCTTGTATGGGGCGCGGTAATTTCTAATACAGATTTAATGATTGCTGTTTATCACGTATGTGTGGCAGGCTTTTATTTACTGGCCGCTCTAAGCTTTAATCAGAAAAGAGGCGCATAAAATGAACATTATTTTAATGGCTATTCCAGGATTTTTTATTCTTATTGCTTTAGAGATGTTAATCAATCATCTAAGAGGCACAGTTTCTTACGGCCTAATTAATGTTATCACCCCCTTTCTTATGGGATTGTTAAGTCAGTTTCCCGGGGTTTTTATTCACTTATTTCCTTTCTTCCTTTTATCACAGTTTCCGGCCCACCGGACGTTCTATATCTTCGTCGCGCCCTTCTGACTTAAAA
>ERZ1027208.87-NODE-87-length-46562-cov-84.182553_pt1 | contig 46562 bp, 50 predicted proteins | sample MGYA00520867_ERZ1027208 | MGnify/ENA primary metagenome ERZ1027208 (study PRJEB33311, sample SAMEA4378413) | marine metagenome | biome: Marine biome; feature: Fjord; material: Water | collected 2014-07-20T08:00:00Z/2014-07-... | depth 75 m ... | reverse complement strand
CTGCCACAAACAAAGCACGTAAAAGCATTAATGTATTATTCGTATTATTCGTATTATTCATAAAGTTTTTCCAGTCTTATTTATATCTAACGTGTATTTTTAACACTTAATCAATCTATGTATTCAGCCAGAACATCGGCAAACTTCCTTAACATCAGTTCATTTTCTCCAAAATAAATATATTCATTGCCGCCGCTGGTTAAGCCTTTTTGCTGAAGAACAGACATAGAGCTGTCTTCGGTAACTACATCTCTAGCAGATGACTGTATATAGGCGCTGGCAAATTTCTCTCGAAAGGTTTTTGGCTTTGTTGCAGAATAAATTCGTGTTTCCATTATCATTTTATCTGGAGCTACGGGCCAAAATTGGTGGGTCAGATACCCATTCACCATAAATTGAATCTGTAGATTGGGAAATACCGTTGCATTGTCGGCCGAAAAATTTACAACATTTGAAGGGTTAACCCCTGGGTGCTCCATTATGCTCGCAAGCTTATTATTGTTAGATAAGTCTAAGGTGTGCGAGGCTGGCATTGTATTAAGCACGAAAACCTGTACAGGTTCTGTTGGCACCCATTCATAGTTTCTTTCTAATGTTGCTACTTGGTGCAAACCCATGAACCGGGGGTCAAGGTAATGAATAAAAGGGTTTTCAGCAGTTGCCGTCTGATCCTTTAAGGTTTTTTCATGCAAAAAAGATAGATGGTAGCCTTCGCTGAAGGCATCAATCATACTCTTCCAGTTACATTCGATTGGTAGCACAACTCTAAAAGAATAGGGGTACTGATCGAAGGGAACGCCATCATACGTTACGCCAAACTCGCCAAGAAACTCATCCAATGATTGTTTAGGCTTTTCGTCCAGATTAACAAAAATGAACCCATTCCAACTTGCAATAGACAGCGATTTCAGCCCATGCCGCTCCTTATCAATTTGCGGGAAGTCATTTTCACATGGCACATTGATTAGCTGACCATTATTTTTATATACCCATGCGTGATAGGGGCATCGAAAGGTTCTCGCTTTTCCACAACCTGACTCAGCAACGGAGACTCCGCGATGGGAACACGAGTTATGAAATGCACGAATGACCTGATCATCCCCTCGAACAACTATAATAGAAGTTTTTAATGTTGGAAGATCGCGAGTAAAGTAGCTTCCTTTATCTAACACTTCACTTTCTCGCCCCACATAAAGCCAAGAGGGTCTAAATACCTTGTCTCGCTCTTCTTCGAATATTTTTTGAGATGTATAGTTTTCAACCGGAACTCGATCTCTAACTAGATCAAAATCTTTTGCTTTTAAAAACTTCTTAGGGGAGGTTTGATTCGACTTAGCCATCAAGACATTTCCTCCACTGTAAAATTTGTATGAGGATAAGGTGTATGAGGAACTCGCGGGGTTTTAAAAATCTCAACGGCTTGCGCAGCCTCTATAAGCCCCAGCATTAGACGAAATAGCCGACCTTCCTTGTCAGGCAAATTTTCATCGAATGGAAACCTATCTAAATGTGCGAAAACCTTTTCAAGCAAAGGAGCTGAGGCACCATGAAACCGTCGAAGTTCATCCATCGTAGAGGCCTGTCGCTTTAAATATCTATCAGTTTGGCTCTGTAGCCCCCCCCACTGATCCACAAAGGGTAGTAAGCTTTCAAACCCTTGGGGAAGAAGGTTATTTATACTATCACCACCAGTAGGTCTTGACGCTTTCCGGTCTGAAGAACCTTTTTCGCTCATGTAGTTAGCCTCTAAATTGCAAAGTAACCTCATTATATTTTTAATTGAACAACGAACAAGGGCATTAACTTTACGAGGTAAAAACCGCCACCTTAGCAGAGTTAAGATATAGGCCTAAGTCACTCCACACTCAAATAAAAGGTAACCATCAAAAAACGGCTTTATCTTACAGCTCAAGGATCAAAGGCACCTTTCGTGTAACTGCCCCTTAAAACTAATACACTTGGATTCAACCGGTCACTGCAACACCCCATACTACTATTAGTAAAGAGGTGATAAATGCAGGAGTCAGATCGGATGAATGAGGCGAAGAAAACAGCTATCTGGGATCAATGGCAGCAAGGCCAGCCCATGAGCGTGATTGCACGTTCAGTGCGCAAGCCACCCGCGACCGTATTTTCGTATTTACGCTATCACGGCGGGATTCGGCCTCGACCAAGAACGCAGCGCTCTTCGGCGCTCAGGCTAGAGGAACGAGAGGATATATCCAGAGGCGTGGCCGCTGGTCTCAGCTTGAGAGCAATTGCCAAACAACTGTCCCGCAGTCCCTCGACCATCAGTCGCGAGCTGAGTCGCAATGGCGGTATTGATCGATATCGCGCTGCTGAGGCCCAGTCAAATGCTAAGAAACGCGCGAGGCGGCGCAAAGTATGCCTACTCGTTAAACACCAGCGACTATACCAGCTTGTCCAAGGTAAGCTGTTGCTGGATTGGTCCCCTGAGCAGATATCAGGGTGGCTAGAGCGTACTTACCCAGATAATAAGAGTTTGCGTGTGTCGCATGAAACAATCTACAAAAGCCTCTTTATCCAGACGCGGGGCATATTTCGCAAGGAATTACGCAAGCATTTGCGTACCAAGCGAAAGTTCAGGCATGCGAAGCCGCATACGGCAGGGACTCGAGGTCATATCGTTGATGGCGTGTCTATTAGTGAGCGCCCTGCTGGAATTGAAGATCGTGCCGTGCCTGGACATTGGGAAGGTGATCTCATAATCGGTTCGAATAACAGTCAAATCGCGACACTAGTCGAGCGACAAACCCGGTATACAGTCTTGGTTAAAGTAAAGAGCAAGAAAACCGAAGACGTTGTGTCAGCACTTTCCCGACAAATGAACAAGTTGCCGGCTTTGTTACAGCAAAGCCTGACCTGGGATCGAGGCACCGAGATGGCATCGCATGCAAAGTTTTCCGTCGCGACCGACATTGACGTCTATTTCTGTGACCCTCAAAGTCCTTGGCAGCGCGGTACCAACGAAAACACCAATGGTCTACTGCGGCAGTATTTTCCTAAGCGAAGCAGCCTCTCTGGCTTCTCGCAGCAGGACCTAAACAAGGTAGCGCACAGGCTGAACATAAGACCAAGAAAAACTCTCGACTTTCAGACGCCCGCTGATATGCTTAATCAATTGTTGCAGTGACCGGTTGAATCCAAGCAGCTTAAACGTAGAAATTTCTATAACCGCGATTAACGTAAGGGTGTTTTTACAATGAGTAAACGATTAACTGAAAATCAGATTGTAGGTATTTTAAAAAGGCTTTAGGCCTAGATTGATGCTGTGACAAATAGTGATTTTTTACTATATTTTATCTTGGCAACTCCAATTTTTAGCTTCAAGAACCGCACCGGAAATATCAGATTTTGACGTGTCAAATACAGATACTTGAGGGAATGGGCAAACTAAAAAGTCACGCGACACACCTGTTGATAAGGGGATCCTTACCCCAGATACAGTGCTACCTTTTTCAACAAATAGGCGTTCAGCACGGTCACTGCCACGATGCATTACTACCCCGGTAGGTGTTGTGTTGTTTTCCACCCAATCGATAAGTGTTTGCAATAGTTTGTCGGGGGCATCGTCAGGGCCAGTGCCGCCACCGCAATGTGCTGTCCCAGGGATTTGATAAAGTTGAGCAAATTTAGCGACTCGCTCGGCATCGTTATCCATCGTTTTAATAACATCACCAATATAGTTTTCATTGGCGATATTTGAACAGCAAGGGTCACTTACGCCAACCCAAAAAAGTGCCTTGGCTTTCGCGGCTTCAAATTTACTTAGGTCTGTGTTTTCAGGAAAGCGACGAAAACCTATTCTCTCTGCTTCTCTATCCATTTGATCAAGCTCTATCTCGGTTAGTGGATTCTTAACAATATCGCGGTCAGGCTGGTTGAGATAAGTACGTGCCCAAGTAGTTTGAATAACCAAGGCCGCTGATGAAACAGGCATATTCTCCATGGTTGGTTCGGGTGACCACGGAGGGGATGTCCGGCCAAGAAAGCTCCAGCTTGCCATGTTAGAAATTGGTAGGGCGGTATCTCTTAATAAATTATTGATACTGGTAATTTCTGGTTTTGTGAGGCAGTTGGGGGCGTCTCCATCGGAGCATTGGAGGCTGTTAAAATCAAATTTGCATAAACGATGGTCCCATATCATGTCGTCTATTGCCCCATCAGCAGCATCGCATGCAGCTGTTACCTTCTCTTCTGCAAATTGTAATTTTGCAGGAGAAAGCCATGAGCCGGGTTCACGTGTCATCTCGCGCACCATAATGTGAAATCCTGTACCACGGCTGCCAGGAACAGGTGTTGGGCCGCTGGGCCAACCTATTAGTATACCGTCAAAATCCTCTGGATATTTTTGAATAACTTCCATGCCCATACGGCCGCCACCTGAACAGCCAGAATGGTAACGATAGAAGTTATCATCGTTGTAATAAGTTTTGGTGATTTGTTGCGTGGCAACGGCTGTAACATGAGCACCACGGTGAATGTGGTCAACAGATTTAGCTGGATCAGATAAAAACCCCCAATCCAGTGAGTGCGCAGTATGGCCAGTATCAGTACCCGCAACCGCAAAGCCTTTGATGATAGGATTCCCAGCAGGGACTTGCGAATCAGTAGGTACATAACCTGCTGATCCGCCCATGCCAATAAAGTAATAACGTTTATTCCAGTTTTCTTGTGCAGGTAATTGAAGGCGGAAGTTAACCTGATTAGGACCAGGGTTGTTTGTTGTTATATAGCCATCAATTTTACAATGAGGCGCGGGGGACTGTAGTGATTCAGCAGAAACAATGGTTGTTGCTTGGGGGGATGCCGCCTGAATAATCGTGATATCGCAATTGGCTAATCGTGTTATTGGGGCGGGAGTGATTTTATCAGAATTTTCGTTGGCATTAGCTTTATCATCCGTTGAGCACGCATTTAATGTTAATAAGGTGATGCATGCTACGGCGATTAAATTGTTGTTATGAAAGCGGAGCTTCATTTTATATTCCTCTCTAATTTTAACTTTGACAGAATGGAACCTTACCCGCAGATAGTGATTCTTGCTCTATAATTTGAAGCTCGTTGTTTGAATTTTATGTATAACAGTGCACCAAATTTAAAATTAATGCGCCATATACAGGCGCATTTGTTCAATTGTGATACCCAGCTGACGCTGGATGGCTGTCAAATCCCAATACTCTCGCCAATTTATAATTCGTGCTTGCTCATCGAATTCAAAAATGGCTGCTACCTTTGCCTCAACTCGCTTATCATTTTGAGTTTGGTAATCGCGGCGCTCCATCATTATTTGATGGTCATTACTGGTGAGATTGATTATTTGAAAATCACATTCATCATATAGCGTTAACTGCCTTTCTAACTCACTACGAATACCTTTGGCAGTGAAAAAGGCGCCAAATTCCGGATGCGGGCGGTATTCAGCTTCAGGGTTAAGCAGCGTCTCAATACGATCAAAATCAATATTTTTTGCTGAGAATAGTTTTAAAAATTCACGGACATTGGCTTCTATTTTAGATCGCATCAGTACACCTATTTTATTTTCTTTGATAATTGTTGCGCGAAAAATCGCAGGTTTGGTTCGTTTTCTCCGATATATAGCTTTTTAACAACGCCAGTCCGCAAGTTTTTTTGCTGAAGTATACTCATGCTGCTGTCTTCTGTTACTACGTCTCTACCTGAAGCTTGCATGTAAACCGCTGCAAATTCTTCGCGATACGATTCCGGCCTAGTTGCGGAATATATTGTAGTTTCCATTACCATTTTATCTACAGCTACAGGCCAGAATTGATGGATAAGATAGCCATTTATCATGAGCTGTATTTGCGTGTTGGGAAAAATCATAACTTGATCCATCATGAAATTTTCTATTTTTGATGGATTAACCCCTGGGTGGGTGAAAATATCTCGCTCTTCATTTTTTCCAGTAGTGCTATGTGAATGTGCGGGGGAAGCTACGGATAAAGCAAACAATTGAACTGTCGCCGAAGGCACCCACTCATAGTTTCTTTCTAGCGTTGAAACGAAATGCGGCCCCATAAAGCGAGGGTCATGATAGTGAACATGAGGGTTATCTGTTGTTGAAGTTTGTGTTTTTAATGTTTTATTGTGGAGAAAAGGTAAATGATAGCCTTCGGTAAAGGCATTCACCATAAATTTCCAGTTGCAACCCATTATCTGCTTTATCCTAAAACCATGACGATATTTATCAAGAGGAAGGTTTTTATAAGCTACGCCTAGTTCACCCAAAAATTCTATGAGAGTTTCAGAAGGCTCTGCATCTATATGGACAAACATAAACCCATTCCATGTATCTATGCTTAGTGAGGTAAGTCCGTGCTCATGTTTTTTTATATGAGGAAAGTCTTCTTTGCAAGGTAACCCACGTAAATCACCTCGGTTGTTATATACCCATCCGTGGTATGGGCATCGAAACGATGTTGCTTTCCCTCTTTCATCGTCGACAAGTGGAACAGCGCGGTGACCACAAATATTATAGAAGGCTCGGAGCCGGCCATCGTCACTGCGAACTACAATGATCGAAGCTTTGAGAGGCGGAACTTGCTTGTGTATGAAGCTGTTAGTCTCCGGTAAATCCTTAAGCTCGCCCACACAGAGCCATGATTTTCTAAATACTTCTGTGCATTCGGCTTCAAATATGTCCGGAGAAGTGTAATTCTCTGCATCTACATACCCTTGCGTTAGATTAAAGTCGCTTGCTTTTGGAAACCTTTTATTTTTTTCCTGCAATGAAGATTTGCTCATTAAAAAATCTCTATTGTCGGTGCTTTGTGTGGAATAGGTGTATGCGGCACTGTAGGTTGACCAAAAATCTCAATGGCCTGTGATACTTCGGCGAGACTAAACATAAGCCGTAATAAGCGGGCTTGCGAATCAGGTAATATATCCTCCCCAAAGCTGAAGGTATCTAAGTGCTCAAAAGATTGATTCAAAAAAGGCGAGGCTGCTGAATAAAATAGTTGTAATTCTTCCATCGTAGATGTTTGCCGTGCGTAGTAACGCTCATCGGCTGTATAGAGTTCACCCCATTTTTCAATAAACGGCTCAAGTGACTGAAACCCCTCGGGAAGTAATGACCCGCCTGATGATTGTCGCTTCTTGATATCTGTGCTAGATTCATGCTTCATGGTCACGTTCTTTGGGTGATTGATAGCTGAACCACATAATAAATGCGATAGTATTGTAAACAACAAAATCAACTTTACGCGGTAAAGCCAATTAGTTCGTAGACACAGAATCTCAGTCCAAGTATTGCGTTTCAGAATCGATTATCAGATAAACTGCATACTCTGCCCTTATTTAAGCAAAGAGCCACTTTGACTACACATAGCTCTCACGACAACAAAAGCGATATTATCGATCGAATATTAGCTGTGGCAAAGACTGAATTTGCAAATAACGGCTATGCTGCCGCGAGCCTCAGCGCAATCGCCAACAAAGCGGGTGTCAGCAAACAACTAATGCATCACTATTTTCGTGATAGAAACGAGCTTTACAATGCAGTCATAGAAAATGTGACTCGCTCAGTGGTGCACTTATTATATGACTCGGCGGAATATGAGTTGCTCTCTCCAACTGAGGCGATAACAAAGCTTGTTTCGGACATCTTTGATTTACATATTGATATACAGAGCTTGCAACACTGAATCTTGATCAAGGCTTAAAAAAATCTTCTCATATTAACAGTCAATCCAGTATCGTTATACCTGCACGCAAATTTATCCACGATGTGGTAGGTTCCATTTTAAAAAAAGGAGCTGAAACTGGCGAGTTTCGTCCCAATGTAGAGCCTAGACTTTTTTTTGCATCCATCTTTCATTTGACCGCAGCTTACTTTCTTATTGGATCAACAACGACGACGAATATAACTGGCTTTAATCTCAATTCCGCCGAGGGCATTGAAGTTTGGCGAGCGCAGACGTTAGATTTTATCTTATCTAAAATAATAGCTGACGAACCTATCCTGCACTAGATAAGGAGTATATCAATATCATGCATGAGCACCGCACTGCATGTTTAAAAGATGCTTCTACCATTGACCCGTACTTGAGCGCTTTTCCTTGGGTAATCCCCCCTAAAAACCGGTGGAGTTAAAAGTAGAACTTTCTCATAATGATTTGAAGGAGATTTCCATAAAACGATTTCGTTAATATTATGGTTAATTCCTAAAAAACATCTATACTTAGACCATGACTAACTTAAGTAACATGAATAAACACCTCACTGCTGCATTAGATGTACTAGCGGCTTTGTTGAAACTACTGGGAGAAGCAACTTGGCAAATGTTTCAGTTGCTCACTGGCAAAGCTGACAGCACTTCCAACAACAAATCAACCGAAAATACTGCTCAAGGAGGCGTTCTAAACTACCGAACGGGCCAGTTCGACGATGGTACAGACGCAAGTGGATGGTACGAAAAGGATTAGCGCTTTTTACCAGCTCCTTTTGTTAATGCTTGCTTTCCAATATTCCCACCCTGTTTGCCCGAATCAATTGCAGGAGCCCGAACGGGGTTTGTAGCTGACTCAATAGATCGCCCTACTTTCACCCCCACCCAAGCCATCATCCCACTCCACAAAAGCGGCAAGCCCAAATAGAGGCTAGTGACAATCATATTGAGCAACATCCGCTTGGCATCATGCTCGCCGGGATTGGCAAACAGCTGCAAAAAGGTATTTACGTCCGGGTACATGGACAGAATCAAATTCTGATCCACCCATAAAGCTATGTACCAAAGCACTGTCCAGAACTTAATACTGAAGATAGCCATACCGCCTGTGACCATCATGGCTAAGGAATAGCGTGATAAAACAACCACCATCGGCAAGAGCGCATAAACACCTAATAACATGATCGCTTGCGCCATAGGCAAAGATTGCAGGACTGCTGTCATGGTGACAGAGAAAAACGCTGAAGCCGTGACAATACCACCTGCCGCTAAACCTTCTTTGACAAAGGAGCCTGCGGCACTAACGATGCCATTGCCACTGGCATTGTGTGACACCAAATCATTGCTCGACCACGAAGGCGGCGCATTGGTTAAAACCGTTTTTGCCACAGCATCGTTTTGTTGTTCACTGGCTAATGCTGGAGCGATGGCGACCACTAAACTGGAAAAACCGGCTGATGTCGCATTGGCTTCATTAATCAGCTTTTCACGCAAACCAATACTGCCCTCTTCCCACCACTGTTTGCAGTAAGGCTTTCCCCACTGCGGCGGTACGGAAGCACTGTATTCGGTATCACGGGTTGAGTCATAGATCCAACCCGTCACAGGATTAATGGGGCGAAGGTTATCGTAATAACCCGGCTCCTCTCGATAGATATGCGACCCCATCCAGTCGGGATCATCCGCACCGTAAGTAGTGATAAGTGTATTGATTAATGGCGTGTCGGGTTTATCGGCGCGATACTTTGATCGAGCGGGAATATAACATTGACTAAAAAAATCACTGGCCTCTTGTTTTAGCCGTGGATCAGTAATGGTGGCTAAACGGGCTTGCTGTTCAAAGGTCCGCATATCGGCAACAGAGGGTATGCCTTCAACCACCGCATGGCCAAACCCGGAACTCACCGCCATAACCCCATACCACCAGATCGGTATATTGACCGTTGCCGGTGAACCAGTAAAGCCGGTGGAACCATAAGTACTTTGCGGAGAAGCCACTGTTGCTGTGGTCGGGCTTGGATCCAACAAAGTCGGTGGCGGCGTATACGATAAAATGCCTGCATTTAAGGGCGTTAAGGCCGCGGGCTGACCTGCCAACACCACCACCAAAAGCGCCATAAACAATTCGATTTCCATACGGCGAAGCGATAAACCACTGGCATGGCCTACTTCACCGCCCTCTGCCGGTTCTCGCCAGTTATCAATCAATATACCCAGAAAGGGTAAATAGACAATCCCTGTACTCACCAACACATCCCATAGAATGCCATAAAACGTCCAGCCAAAAAGTGTGGTAAACAATTCTAGGTAGCTATCGACACTCATGGGTTATTACCAGCTAAAAGACCGAAGGCTTTGATTAACACTCCCTGCCCCACCACTAATTCCAGCACGACAAGCCAAATTAGAATACGCCTTCGATGATGGATGATCTGTGTGGCCAGGGCTTGGGTTATCAATTGATTTTTTGCTAACCAGAAGCAAAAAGCGGGCAAACTGACCGCCAACAGAGTCATAAAGAACCAACGAACGCCGGTAAGCCAAAGCTGCCATTGTCCAATCTGTTGACGAACTCGCTCGATGGATTGGGTTTGTACGCTATCCCATAAAAAGTAACCCACTATCCATACCATAAAAATAAAAAATAGGCTGAACAAAAGAAACCCTTTACGCTTCAATCGAGGGTTATTGAACACGACCACCTCGCAAGGGCTTGGGATCCAAGGTGGGGACATCGGGAACCGTTAAGGAACTTTGTCGTTTAGCGGCTGAGCGTTGCAAGATAACCGCCACCGTATCGGAGACCACCTCTTTACGCACCCGAGTTTCAAACAGCAGGTTTTCGATTTCCTTATCGAGTTCGGTGATGGAGGTGTCAGCATGCTCTCTGGCCACCTCGGTGGCATAGACTTCCGGCACTTGCCGACCGGTTAACAACAAACGACGTGCAAACAAGGCTTTTTCAACAGTACGGGCTGTACTGATTTCAGAGACGAGACGGCCCATAATCAGGCTTTGTTCAGAGGCGGGCATATCCCGTATAGCTTCAATCACCTGACGGGTAATGGCTACGCCGGGAGCAGTGATTTTTTCCAGATTAGTTAAGGTGGGCGGTGTAGCACCACTGACCAGGTTTTGTATTTCTGAGGTAACAAGGGCTGATTCCTGATAGAGCTTAGGCAGTAATCCGGTACCCGGCACGCTGTCTTTACGGCAGGTATCGCAAGTGGTGACGATATTCTCCCCCGCCACATCCACCGTCCAGTCCCGCGCTTCAGCGGGCGTTAACCAGATTTCTGAGAGGCGGGTGGAGGAAGCGGCAGGTACAGGTGTGGTATCGGTAATGGCTCGATTCATGTTCAGGTTATAACCGGCCTGCACAATATCCCCGGTAAAGGCCAGCACCGGCTGTCCTGAACCTCCGGCCTGTCCTCCGATCCAGGGCACACCGTTATCACCGTTTGAGCTTTCAACGGAGGCTTTGGCGGTGACCGCATCATTACCGCCCACCCCCATTTGTACCTTCCAGTCATTGCCTTTGGACAGGGTAATTAAATCCGCATAGGGGTTTTTACCCTGGGCAATTTCTGCTTCCATTTGCTCGCAGGACTTGGTGGCCAGTTGCATGGTTTCTTCGGCTTTAAGCAAGGCATTTTGAAACAGATCATAAAGACCGGGGTTGGCCCGTTGCAGGATCAGGGCAGGTAACGAAGCAATGGCACTACTAGCCGCTGCGGTCATGGCGTTGACCATATTATCCACCCCGGCACCAATATCATTGAGGGTGTTGGTCACCGCCACCACCGGATCAAACTTGCCGCAGCTATAACCAAGGCCCAGTTGCGCTGAACCGCCCAGAGTCACCGATGTCACCAGAGGGTTTGCCGGTACCGAGACCGGTTCAGCTCCACCGATTTCGTAATACCAGAATCCATCCTCGGTGGGGGCTTGGGCAGCATAATTGTCGGCACTCACAATCAAGGCAAACAGAGGTACAAAGAGGTTTTGTAAAATGCGGTTACTCATGGCGGGTAATTGATCCAGTTGATATCAAACAAAAACAAGCCGCGATCCCGACAGCAAGCATAAGGTCGCCACAGGTTCCAGGCATAATCGCCCGCCGCATCGACACGCCCACCTCCCCAGCCATTCAGACTGGCCAGATCATTGGTTCCAAAAACGGCACACGTAGATTCCGCTTTGGGCAATAACATTTGCCATTCACCGGTACGTGGGTCGTCTTCAACCAATGAGCCGGGTGGCCAGACGCGCTGACTGGAACTGGAACCGCCACGAATCGGCACATAAATATGCGGTTGCCCGATGCGAGTAACAATATCTCCGGCTCGTTGGGCATTAATCGCCGCCGATTTGGGTTCTTCTGCTTGTGTTGTCCAACCGGTGCGCGGATAAACCCCTCCCCAGGTTTGTAGCGGCCAGGTGCCGATTTCACGCAAGCCCGGTATCAGGCTTGCCGGATAAAACATTTCCGGGATTTCCATTCGCCAGGACAATGCATCCAGCCCGGACAAAAAATACGGATAAAATGATCGGGTTTGTGATCGGCATAAATACCCAGTACTGGCAACAATGCTCGACAGTGAACTGACCGGATGACCAATCACATCAGTTTCTCGAAACAGCAAGTTACGGTGATCTTTGCCTTGCCCGCCTTCGGTACGATTACCAGCACTCTCAATCGGTACCGCTATGAGAGAACCCAAAATACCCTTGCCCGCTGTCTTTTGGGCTAAGCCTAAAGTACTTCGTATTTCAAGCCAGGGGTTACCCCCCAGTTCGTTATAACTGCTGACTACTGCATCCGGTTGATAGTGCCCAACCTTCACCGACGTTCTGACACTGCAACCGGTCAAAGTACAGTGTAACCAAAAGCAGATACCCACCGGCATCCAACGCATACAGGTTAAGGCTGCAGAGGTGGTTTGCGCCACAATCTCGGCAGTGGTGATGGTGCCGGAATAACTGCCCACAGGGGTCAAAAGCAATATGACCAAAATGGAGGTGCCGATTCGACAATGCCTCATTGCGGGTTATCCTGTTGCCACTGTGTATATTGCTGTGCGGCATGATTGATATCCATGACGCCATACACAACCGTTCGCCCATCAAAAACAATCGCTGGAACACGATCAATGCTGTACTGCTGCGCTTTGGCTAATCCGGTTGCCGCATTTTCGAGTTGTTTGCTTAATGTCGTATCCATTGACTGGAAGCGTGTCAGCGTCACTTGCTTGGCTTTTTCAGGGTTGCGGGGTAAATCGCGGGAAAGGGTTTTCTGCAAGACATCGATGCGATCAATCACATAAATTGACGTTGCCTCACCCACAACCACGGAAGCAGAATCCACGAAGACCTCAATAGCAGGTTCGCTGGCCGCGTCTGCAAGTACCGCTGAACTCAGCAACAGCATTACAACGAGCAGAATACCATCAGCAATGCCTGCAAAAATGTCGCTGGGTAAAATAAGACGGTGATAGATCATAAACATCGGCTCGAAACAGTTGCCGATATCTTCTGGAATCCGAGGGGAAAAAAGAAGGGTAAATCCAACCCGGCAGGGTCGTGGTTATTTCCTACAACTCAATAACCTAGACTTGATCAATAAACGAGCAATGACACATCGATTCCTCGATAACTCTGTTACGCGTTTATAATAGGTTTTCTTTTGTAGCATCATGAGTAGTCAATGGAATTAATTCTGCAAATATTCGGTACACTTTGGTACTTACTCCCTCTCATCATTCTTGCCGGGCTTTTCAAATCACCTTGGTTCAAAGGATTGCTGGGCGAGTTTCTTATTAATGTGATGAGTCAGTATCGCTTGCCCAAAGAGACCTACCATTTGTTCAAAAATGTTACCCTTCCGTCTGAAGATACTGACAATAATTCAGGCACCACCCAAATTGACCACATCATTGTTTCCCGTTACGGCGTATTTGTTGTTGAAACAAAAAACATGAAGGGCTGGATTTTTGGCCAAGCCAACCAAAAGCAATGGACGCAAACGATCTACAAAAACAAGAGTCGATTTCAGAATCCATTGCATCAAAATTACAAGCACGTTAAAACCCTTGAGAACTGCCTAGAAATCCCTTTAGAGGCAATCCATTCCATTGTGGTTTTTGTAGGAGACGCTAGATTCAAAACACCCATGCCGGACAATGTCCTCTATGGCGGAGGATATATTGGCTATATCAAATCAAAACAAACAGCACTCCTCACCGAAGAGCAAGTTGCCGATATTACTCACACCATTGAAACCGAACGACTACAACCCAATCGTCACACGCATCGCATTCACGTCAAAAACATTAACGAGGCAAAAAAACGTCTCTATGCAGATAACAATTGTCCACAATGCGGTGGTGGCATGATCAAGCGAACAGCTAAAACAGGTGTTAATGCAGGCAATCAATTTTGGGGATGCCCTTCTTACCCTGCGTGTAAAGGAACCAGAAATATCATTTAGTTTTTTATTTTTTGAACTCTTTTCCGATTCACTGTCTGATTTAGTCAAGTTTCCCTCTAAATTTAATCTTTGTCATCAAACGATATTCACCCCCTAAATGATTATCTTATCCTTAACAAAGTCCCCAGCCTTAGCTGGGGTTTTCTTTTTTTTGCCTAACCATTAGTTAGAATCCCTGAACCGTTTTTAGGCCTCACGATGTAGCTCAATTCGTCGAGCAACTTCATAAACCGCCTCTAATTCAGAACAGTGTTTTTCACGCATAATCGCTGCCCGCTCGGCCTTTTCATGTTTTTCGGTCATGGCGAGCGCCAGTGATAAGGGAGGTGGAACGTTTCGGAACAAGGCTTCTACCTTATCGGCCAACACCACGCCCTCCACGTATTTGCCCGGCTCCTTACGGGCAGATAACAGCAGGTTACGCTGTTCATCGCTGAGGTCTTTAAACCGTGCTATCTGTTCAATCTCTTCCTTGGGCATTACTAAGCACAGCCACCACTCCATCATGTTGAGCATCTTACGGCTGGCATCCGGAAAATCTTCCAAATTCTGGGTGGCAATCCAGAACCAGGCACCGAGCTTACGCCACATCTTAGTGATCTTAACCACATAGCGAGCTAACAAGGGGTTGGTGGTAATAATGTGGCCTTCGTCAGTGACCACCAAGGTAGGACGCTCATCGTGCTGATGACGCTCTACCAGATCATTGATATGACTCATCATGGATAAATAGGCCACGGTGAGCTGATCTTCATAGCCTTCTCTGGCCAGAATACCCATCTCCAAAATCGTTACATCGGCTTCCGGCCAAGGTTGACCGGGCCGGTTAAAAAAATGCCCTGCTAGACCTGAACAAAACAAGGCCATCCCGTCGCCCATTTCAATGGCGCGATGACGACGGTGCTCGGGCAATTCCGCATCACGAGCTATGGAATGGAACGCAGCCACCACATCATCTGTCATCACCTGAGGCTGTTCATTCGATTTTTTCTGCTGGTCTTTTTCATGGGTTTCTTGGACGGTTTTTGCGGCTAAAAAAAGCGCGTTGCGAATCAATAATCGATCAGCCCGAGTGAGCCTTGCATCTTCGCGCTCATCACCGCCTGTAATCATAATCCGTGCGGCAATTTCCATTTCACCCAGAATATCCCGCCCCCCGGCCTCATCATCGGGTTCTTCATCATCGATTACTTCACCCAGCAGGTCCTCAGCAGTATCCACAGTCGGCAAGGCGATACGTTTCTCCAACAACCGCAAGGCATCGGCAAACGGTGGCAAGCTAACATCCACATTGGGGTTTAAGGTCACTTGATTGACTGACAAGCCCTGTGATTGAAAATGCTGACCCAACAACGAAAACGAAGCCCCAGCCTCAATGATAAAAATACGTGGACGGTGTTGCGCCATCATTTGTTGCAGCAGGTACACCAGTAAGGCAGATTTACCCGCACCGGTTGGCCCCAGAATTAACATATGGGCGTTTTTCTTTCGATCCTCCCGGTGCAAGGGGTCAAACACCAAGGGTTCGGCGCCTCGGTTATAAAACACCAATCCCGGATGCCCAGTACCCCGTGAGCGACCATAAAAAGGTAATAAGCTTGCTGTGTGACGGGAAAAAACAAGTCGCGATCGACGGCGGGACTTATCCAGCGCGGCATCATAGGCCATGGGTAAATTGCGCAGGTAGCTATCTAATCTAAGTAAGTCCGCTTCCTGTGTAATGGGTTGAAGACCATTGGGCAGCAGCAAGGCATTAAGACGATTGATATTAGCGCGTAAAGCTTTGGGTGTTTCGCCACGTAGATAAAACGCCATGCTTAAAGGGTAGAGCTTATTGCCCTGTGCCATTTCCCGTTCGACTTGCTCGGCATCTTCACGAGTGATGGCCGCTTCGGCGGAATCGCCCACCGAGGCGCGTTTGATCTGCCCGATGTGATTACGGGTACTGTCTTGGGGCTTAACCGTCAGTGTCATGGCCATAATGCTGTGTTCGGGCAAGCGATCAAACAGGGAAAACACCTGATCCCCCGCTTCCCGCTCAGCGGTAAAATGGCCGATTTCCGGTGCCCGACGTAAGCCTTGTACGCTGACCACCGTATGGGGTAGCTCATCAAACCACCAAAACCCATTCTCCTTGTCGGACCGGGGTAAGGACAGGGTTAAGGCGTCGGCAAAATCATGGCCAAAAGGCAATTGCTCATCACCGGGGTATGGGGCAATCTCTAGCAGCTTGTCGGGATCACCGCCGGTTACTGCCGGTTTTGGGTTAAACCATTTCAGCAACCAAGAATAAAACGCTTCACCATCAGCATGTTTTGCTTTAACACCGGCAGAGGCCAGTGAAGCAATCCATTTGATGGCCACATCATTGAGGGCTTCAGTCACTTCCACCGTTGATGGCATCCTATTTTTTGGCTGGATACGACGATAAAGCACGGCTCTAACCCGCCTTACTTGACCCTTCCAGCGAGAGCCGGTAACCGCCGTATCATCAAACAATCCACCCGGACGAGAAATCGCCTGCAAGTGTTCCGCCATCAGCGCATGGTAATGGCGAGTAAAGGTCGATGTTTTTGCTTTTGCATTGGGATAGGTTGTTAAGGATTGCGCAAACTGGTTTAAGCTCGGTTCATCCTGCACATACACTTGAAGAATCCAGGGGGAATCATCCCGCTCCGGGATGGCTTCATTAATAGCTGTTTGCAAAGCATCGCGCAGCCGCGCCATAAAATCCGGGGTGCGTGCCTCGCATCCAACAGGATCAATATCAAATAGTGCACCTAAGCTGATACCGTCTTCCAATAAAAAGGCTTTGCTGTCCGGCAGGTATTCCATCCAGGGCAACAGGTCGGTAAACGACGGCGGACGCTGATAAAGATTCTGGATAACCGACGTTCGTAGCGGTAGCCCGTCAACGTCGGCTTGTTTTAGCCCGTCTTTTTTACTCATTCGGGTATCCAATCCGATGAGAACGGAGTTCGGCAACCTCTCCAGGCAAGGCGTATTCCACCGTGTCGTAAAAGGGAAAGCTGGTGACATAACCTGGTACGGGATGACGTCCGGCCCCTGACAGGTGTGGAAAGATATACATCACCAGCGTGGGGTTCGGTAAGCGAGGAAACAGCGTGCCGATCTCATTGGCCGCCTCCCGAATAAAACCGACGTAATGGTCGATACCGGTTGCAGGCAAAGATGCGGTCGCTTTGTCGGGTACGCCATCCTGATTGATGCTACCCAAATGATGGGTATAGATCTCTTTCATGGTGGGGCCATCTTGCGGCAACACCGTTTCTTTGTTGCTGGCACAACCGGCTAGCAACACACTAATCAAGGCCAGCGTGAACAGAGGTCGATCGGTTAAAAGGAGGGAGTTTGCCATGGTAAAGTTTCCTGCCGTTGGAATGAAAATCAATGGGAAGTTGATGATCTACGTGGATGGCCAGCTCAATGCCCGCAGGCACAAATACCGCATCAAAGCTTTGCGCTTGTCGCTCGCGTAACCATTGGGCCAGTTCGTCACTGCCGCCACTTAGGGTATTGCCTAAAACATAACGACCAGCGTCGCCGGAGACCACACTGGAAATACTGCCCGAATCACTGATCACTTGCGTGCTCTCTGATTGTGCTGCAGCGTTCGCTGCTGCTTGCATGGCTACCACCCCAAGACGTTGGGATAAAAAGGCCGGGGCATTGGTTTTACGCTCACCGCTAATGCACGGAACACCCCGTGCATCGGAAATCCAACCCAACGGTTTTTCGGCATTGCCACTCGCTCCAGAACCCACACCCGCCAGACTATTATCATCACTGGACAGGGTCTGGATGGTGCCGTCATCAAACACAAAGGTCACCGAATCCAATTGGCCCGACACACAGGATAACGTCCAATCACCCATAGCCGTACCACTCCAGATCATACCCTGCACGCCGGGTATGCTGAGCCCATTGGCGGCCAAATTATCTTTACCGGCAATCACCTTAAACGGCATCGGATCACGCACTTGCCCATCCACCGGCACACGGCCTATTAATGCCGTCATAGTGGTGGAACCGATCAGTGTGGCATTACGGGGAATGGTATAAACCGGTACGGTGCTATCCATAAACTCGGCACTACGGCTGGCCACTAACTCCCCCTGGGTTTTACTCGCATTGAATAATCTGTCTGTAGAACGGCTTGCCCGTTGTAACAAGCCATTGCTTGATTCAACCGATGCGAGGCTGCTTTCTAGCGGCGCTATCCAAATTAAGGTTTCATTGACATCAACAGGCTGACCTAAACCATCCAGCCCTAAGCCGATGGGAATGTCAGTGTGTGAACCCTTCGTCGATGGCTGGTGGGGTAAACCTTTGGTGAGGGCATCCATACGCGCATTCAGTTCTGCCATCAGTGTGTTGGCTTGCTGGTCGGCCTCCTTGCGTTGTTGCTCGGTTTCTTTGGTGGCGGATTTAAGTGACTGCTGCAAGCGGGTAAACAGGTTCTTTTCAATCTGCTGGCGATCACCAATAAGCGTCTGGCTTTCCTGCTTTAGATTGGCGTTTTCCTGACGCAAAGATTTAACCTCAGTGGTCATAGCTCTCACGTTGGCGGTTAACGTTTTGATGGTATCCGCAGGCGTATCCGCATCGGGCTTAGGCGCTTGAGGTACAGCGCTTAAGCCGTGATCTTGGAATTCAGTATCCGAACAGGATTTAAGCCCCACAAACAGTGTCAGTAACAATACGACACCAACAAGGATGGGCAATAAACGATTACTGGTTACCATGTGTTACCCTCACCATTTTGTTTGATAAATCCTATTTGAGAATTCATAGCCATCATTCACAAGGCCAGTTCAAACGGACGGTCAGAGACCAAATACAGCGTGGTGCTATCGGCATCCGATCCCGCAGGTAATAACCGATTATGCTGAAAGGTGGCGGCAAGCCAACTCCCACGCAGATGCCTCGGATCCAATACGACAGGCTCTGTGCTTTGATTGACTAGCTGCACCGCTGTTACTGTCTTTGATCCAGCGCGCCAGGCAGCCACGGGTGTGGCTTGAATTTTCCCGCCCCGTAAAAGCTCAACCGGTTGTTGTGATACCGGTACTCTGACAATACCCGATTGAGTGCTGAGCAATCGGGCGGGGGCATAACGCTGCTGGGCGGCAAAACGTGTCAACGCAACATAGCCCCAAGGGGGTTGTTCGTTGCTATGGGTGGTTACTGCCGATTGGGTTTCTTCTCGCAACACCACCTCAACAGCCGGTAAAGGCGTTTCCTCTTCAACCAGTTCACCGGCAGAAACGTCTAATACAAACAACGGGCCTTCCTGCTCAGAACGCACAATTAAGCGTGTCGATGTAAAAGGCTGGTAGGCCATCAAATACAACGTGCCATTAATGCTTTGACTGCGCAGTACCGATTGCAACTGCTGGGGAATACCCACACTCACCGAACCCGGAAACTGGATTAACCGTTCCTCCCCTACTTTGAGGTTTACAGGGATTGGTGTTTTACGCCAAATGACACGTTCAGTCTGTAACTGGGAATCGGCATTTTCTGCAACCACCATCAATGATAAAAATGCGCAAAGCACTAGGCAAACGATCCGCTGCCTAATGGAAATTTGATTGCGTTGGTGTGCGCTACATTGCATCGAATACGTCATCATCTTTGTCATGGTGTAAGTTGCTCCTGAGTAGGAATGCCTTGATCACGTTCATCATTATTTAATCGGCGCGGGCCCTTGCCTGTATAACCATCTAAGGCTAAACCCCAGGGATTGGATTCCGGGTCAACGCTGAGGTGGACAATTCGCAAGGGGTAGCGAATGGTGGTTTGTTTTACGGTCATACCTTTGACCGATTCCAGTAAATCCACATCTAACCAAACCACCCAAATACCGGAAGCCAACACCTCCACCCGGCGTTCTTCATAACCGTGCCCGGGCACTTCGTGTATGCCACGTACCCGATAGGCCAGCTCACCCTGCTTGGCCTTTTGTTCCATATCAGAGATTAGTTCATTGCGATAGCGCGGTGTCAGATAAGGCGACACCCTGAAAATAGCGGTGCCGTAATCCGTGGCACCGTTTTCTGGCCAACGGTTCAGTTGCTGGAAAATATAAAAGGCAAAAGCATAGACATTGGCTGGCGGTACTTCGTTAGTCGACATCGTCACACCGGAACGTAAATCGGGTGGTACATGAATGCGCAGGTTTTTGGGCGACTGACTCCAGCCGAACCAGAGGCCGCCAATTACCAAGACTTGAAGGCCAATCACTATCCAAAGGGATTTAAGGTGCGAGCGGACATTATCGATCTCGTTGCGATACCGGCCCATGGCCTGTCCTCCCAATATCCCATACACCGGCACGGCGAACCCAAGGGGTTTTTATCAAATGCCAGTCTTCTAAAAATATTCGAATGCGCTGTTGGTAGTAGCCATCCGGACGATCCCGTTTCACTCGCTGAAACAAAGTGGCGCTCACAATCACGGTTATCACCACGCCCACACCCGCAAGACCAAAGCCCATAGTGATGGCACCTAACAACCAGGCCAGCAACAAACTCAGCGGCAACCAAAATACAATGGCGATCGCTACAATGATGCCCAATTCTGAGGATGAACAGCCTTTAAAAATAGCAGGCTCTGCATTGAGCCTGTCTGCCAGAATGTCTTTTTGATACGCCATGGGTAACCAATACACCTTGCGTTAAATAACGCCAGAAGCCTCAGTCAGCAAGTAGCTGGCAAAGATCAGTACAATGGCTCCCACAATCCCCAACACGCCCACTTCGGCCCATTCTGCTTTGCCTTGCCGTGCTTCGTTGAACTTGGCAAAAGCCAGATAGGCAATCCACAAAAACCCTAATACGGCAATAGCCAAACCCAAGACTAAGCCGCCGTCTTTGATATACCCGGATATCAAGCCAAGCCAATCACCCGCAGGGGGTGCAGTACTCGGTGGTACCGGTGTGGGCAAGGCCGCCCAAAGTGGCATATTGAACAATAGGCTTATTGCACTAACGACAACTACACCACTGTTTTTAATCGTTGCTGAAACAACTGAATCTCTGTTTAACTTCATCATGTTTACTACTCCGTCTACTGTTTGAAAGATCGTCACCGACCTGTTAAAAATTGCTCTGTGGGAGGGGTTAACTTTCATCGCATATAAAACCCCAGCACCATCAAAACAATGCTCGCGCGAAGAGCACTCCAGGTCAGATCAAATAGCGTGGCCTGCCCTTCTTGCCATGCCCTAAAAACACCCAGCGTTACCCAAATTACCCAGACAAATGCGAGTGTCAAAATGATTCCAGCAATGGCTGTCAGCAAGGTATTGGCAGTAACACCAGACCCCGCCTGAAACATCGCTTCCTGTGCTGCGGTCATAGCTATTCCTAACGACGGTAGTCGCCTCGCAGGGGCGGAAAGGTTCTGGCGGTTGCTCGCGGTGCATCCAGATGCAGTTGAATACCATCTTTTATCTGGTTCAGGTCTTGCCGTAACCAGTCATAACGAAACTGAATGCGCGTGTCGTTTACGGATTGGGATTCCGCTACTTTGATCAGCGGCTCGATAATGGTAAGTTCGTGCAGAATGCGGTCGAGTGCTTCACGTTCAGCATCGCTATCAGCCATAAGTGCTGGAGTAATTAAGAGCCCTAAAACTAGGCTGAGAATTTGTCGATAATGGCGTGACATGTAGGCTATGCTCCCTGTGTTGTTAGGGTGCATAGTGGAGGAATTTAATTTAAGGGACGATGGGAAATCTATTCAGGGCGTGTGGAGGTTTTTAGTGTGTCGTTACCTTCAAGGTCAGAAGCAGTTCCAGCAAACTTAGCCTTCAATCAGCCCGCGCACAGACTTCCAGAATACGCCGTTCACCTGCTTAAGGCCTTGCTTGCGCGCGCGAATAGCCAAACGCCGGATTACCCAAGAATATCGAGAAATAAGCCTCTTTGAGAAAATCAAGATGGGAAATCATTTTTCAGGAAGACGGTCTCAAACCGTCATCATTTTCTGATTCAAAGAGACGGTTTATTATGATCGGCGATACATTAACGTGTTGTTTATCACTGGTTGCTCTGCTTTGACATATTGATATAAATTATACTTTCGTCGTTACCACCAAGGCCGAGCACAGAGAAACCAATCTGGCCATCAGATACTATTATCATTAAAGTAGGCTTGCCTTCTGTAAACATTGTATTACCGATGTAAGCAAGTTGGTAAATATCCGCATGACTTGGCATTGCGCTACAGCCTTGAGGATGAGAGTGCCATTCTCCAATGTAATTTACGATACCACCAGTTCTCTTGTTTGCGTTTTCCCTAACCTCTTCTGCACTAGAGCGAGAAAATGACGAAGCTGAACCTGAACTACCTTCCGGGGCCTCCGACGCAGTAACGACAGTAATTGTCTTATCCTTTTGGTCAACAATACCTAATAGAATGCCCCCAGTTTCATATGGGAGGCATTGCGTTCTGAGGTCATTAAGTTTTTCTTCTATGTCCTCATCCCAAATTACTTGCCAATCACCCATTTGCATCTGGCAGGGCGAGGCCGGCTCAATGAGATCGGCGCTTATCGATCCGGTATCTTCATTAAGAGTCCATACTCCAATAATTGCCTGATCATCGGGAACGGCGTGCCTAACTCTTCTTGCCAGATTTGCGGCGTGAGTCATGACCAACTCATAGGGCAATGCAACCGTGGCTTCACGGCAGCCAGCTCCGACCCACATTGAACCAAGATTTTTTTCTAAATGGTCCAATCCCCAGTCGCTTTCAAGCATGGCGCGGTAATATTGCGCCTCTAGGTGATTTGCCCGTATGGTGCGAGCCTTATCCTCAAGGAGGAGAACGGATGCCAAACCAGAGGGCGTAAAAAAAACGCTTGCTACTCTGGGGCAATCTTTTCTCGCCAGTTCCCTTGGGACATACAGCGTTGTTGTTGCGTCAATAATTAGGTCTTTTCTGGATATCACCTCTTGAAGCGCTTCATCCTCGGATAAGACGCTGCATATGAAATGACGTGAGCTTTGAGGGCTGTCTGGATTTTGGGGAGCATGTATATTTCTATTCATCCAGTCCACGACCAAAGATTTTGGCTGGCCGATCACTTCTTGTGCCCCAATATGTCTTGTCAGGTTGTGAGGCTTGATTACATCCTCGTCAACATAATGCCAATGCCCCCAGCACTCTCTTTCCCAAATCTGGGCGAGAGCGCTTCCCAAGGCTCCTGTACCCGCGAGGATACCTTGTAGATCATTGTTTTTTGCTTGATGCCCGGAATAAGAATGAATCTGACTTCTACTTGGAAATTGACTGACACTCACAGGCGCAACAGAAATTGATCTCCAGGCTGTGCTTTCGGGTTGAGTATCTCCAATCGTCGTTTCTGAATACCAGGTATTGGCTTCAGTGAGTGCTTTGTGAGCTACACCCAGCGCCTCGCCCAACTCGCCAATGTGCGATTCCAACAAGAAGCCATGAAGATCAAATCGTTCTATTTCGTTATTCCTCTCTCTGGGTGTTACCGTGAAGATAAGCACAAGCTGAGAGCTTGAGGGAACGATCTCTTTACCGCTGCCAATATAACTTTTTACCCCTTCTTTTAAGCGGTCTAGCAAATCACTTCCACGCCCCTGTACCCGCTCTTGAAGTTGGGCTAAATTAACCGGGCAATCTTCGATTCTGCCATTGGCAATCGGTTCTAAAGGAACAAAAATTGGCAAACAGGTTGGTCCATGATTTTTCTCATTGTTTGATGCATAACCACCTATAAGGAATTGGGTTTTCCCCTCAGCTTTAGGAACTAATGAAAAGGATATTTCATGCTGAGTTTGGCCATCATCAGAGAAAATATCGTTTGGTAGCACAAAGTGATATGGGCTGATGAAAAACAACTCCTCTAAGGGTTGATCATCTGGATGAATCGTGCCGTCTGCCGTGGCTCGTAACCACCAGAATACGCGAACAAGAAAGCTTTCCGGAGTCCATGACCGTTCGACGGTAGCCCAGGGCTGAGCGTAGATACACAGATCACGAGGTTGACCCGAAACAGTTTGATTTTGGTGGATAGTCACCGGGAAATCTTCTCGCAGCGCGAGCACTGCCCACTGGTAGATTTCCTCAGGCTGAAATCGCAAGGCTAGCCTTTCGTTCCGTTTGATACCTACCTGATTTGGCACCTCAAAAGTACCGTCGTTCACATCAATCACAATCAGAGTGTGATTGTGTTCATCCTTTCGGAGTTCTACAAATTCAATACAAGGATGATTTTCGCAAGCATTTAAAACATTTAGTATCTCAGGGTTGAGGCAGTTTTTCTCTGATTCAGGCAGCAATTTCCCACAGTTAATAAAAGAGGTCTGCGTCATATCACCCCGCGCGCGGTGGTGTGCTGCCTGCCGCCGACGAAGCTGCGGATGCCGCGGCAACCATCGCAAAGCTCGCGCCTCTCCACTCTAAAGAAATTGGCGACGGATTTACTTTTGATGGTGACTCGCCAGTACACTTGAAGGAGCCATCGCGTTCATCAACAATTTTCTTGTATTCCCTTTTTGCCCTGATGCAAGGAGGATCAGAATCATCATCAGAGATTGGCTTACTACTGGATATGATCATCGCTCCATGCTTTGCTTGCCCCAAAGCATCGCGTGCCTTTTGTGACAACTCTGCATCTTCTCCTTTATCAGACCAGCTATCGTAAGACAGTGATCTCCATGAACAATGGTGAGGGGCTTGTAACAGGTTGTATTCGAGGTCTTCTGGCGCATAGGTATCCCACATTTTCTCCCAGATATAAACCCCCGCATCCCCACCGGTCAGGAAATAGCCTTTAAATGAGCTGCTTTCGGAGTTTTTGATCGCAAAGCGTAAAATGACGCTCGAATTGTTCTTTGTAATTTCTTCTTCCGCATCGTCATCTTGTTTTGACATTGGGGCTAGCAGCCTGGCTGAAATATATCCTGGGGCTTCTCCATTCACGCCTTCAAATTCTTCACCCTGTTTAACGAGGATTTGGCTCAAGTCGTCAGTTTTTCCGTTTTCATCCTCGCCAAGGATCAAAATTTTATCGCCATTTTGAATTCCGCTGGAGTTGTCTCTAAACGCTTTAACACGGCGCTTGGCCTCCTTGTTAAACGATTTTGCATCCTTACAGAGTGTATGGTTGTTGCTTGCCCGCCGAAAAACCAGTGGTGAAGACCAAATTTGCCTGATAATGACGCGTTTTTCTTTTTGTGGCTTTTCATCGTCAGGATAATCATCAATAGATCCAAGCCAAAAATGCTTTTCTATACCTCGGCAATGATCTTCGTCCGGGTGAGAAAGCAGCATAGCATCGATATAAGGCCTGTTATTCGAGTCAATACCGATCTTGGCGCGAAGTGCGCTTGCAACATCATGGGTTGTCTCATCGGGGTTATCAGCCGCTTCCCGGATATTGCAATCAATAAGTAATGTCGTCAAATTTGTGTCTGGCAACTTAATCAATGCCATGTCACCATTGTCAACGGGGAAAAAGGTTACTTTTGCATTCACTTTTAAATCCTCAAATTAAAGGGCTTCGGCAACAGCATTTACGACCATTCGAGTGCCTGCATTACGCGCAACAATTAGGGTCAGCACTGTAAAGACAAAAAGAACAACCGGAGTAGCACCATGAAGTGGGGGTATCCAAGAGGTCTGGCCTAGAGCAAACCAGATAGCAGCGGTGAAAAACAAAAATGCCAAACCTGAGGTTACATCTCTAAACAACAAGAAGGTGCGATGTGCTTGCTTGACTGGGCTGGAATCTCTGACAGGTTTATAGATATTGCTATACCAGAGACTGTTCCTCTTGGATTGCCCAATGCTTTCGTCAAAAATATCTGGCCACCTCGTCGAAGCGGCATCGAAATCTATCCTTGGGTCTTTACTGATGAGCCGGTGAATTCGACCAGCCGGCATCTCATCTTTGAGTCTCGTGAATACAAGCTTGTGTTTTAGGCTCTGGGGAAGAAGGTTAGTGAGCACCAATGCGGCACCATATAGCAATGCACCACTGGCACCTTCAATTGCAGCAAGCTTGAGCCATTCATCTGAAATACTCGTAACACCTGCCTGAATTGCAGCGCATAGAATCAGCGGAAACGCCAATATCCAGTAAATTTGCTTCTGATTTTCTGTTTTCAACTCCCCAGTCAACATCTGTTCCTTTACCTGACAGTCAACTGTGTATTTTACGACACAAAACAGCCAAAGCACAACATATTGAGATAAATTATAGTTTTTTACACAACATATAGAGGTGATCAAATACCAAAGACCTTTGCTCTAACAGAGAATTGTCTAAATATGGGAACTTGTATAAATTCAATCGAGTGTCCGCTTTGGGCGGTCGTTAGCGCCAATTACCATAATAAGATTAGGATCAATAAACCATTGCCTCTGAGCAAGTCCTATTATGAGCAACTGTTAAAATACTCTACTTCAAAACACTACAGTTTGTTTTATATCTTAAATATACATTTAAAAAGATTTTATTTAGATACAAAAGATAACTTTTTAACTTGATTAATTATGTTCTATACCTTATATATACTTTTTATATGGTATTCATAGCGTATAAATCATGTCTACACTTGCAAAAACTATCGGGCCTCGTGAAGCTGACTTAATCACCCAACTGCACGAAACGGGCAAGCCCATCTTTATGCTGAAGGATGCTTCAAAGCTCACAGGGCTTTCCGGGCAGAACTTGCAAAACCTGATCCAGCGCATGGCCAAAAAGAGTTTAATCGTCCGTCTAAGGTCGGGACTCTATGCGATAGTACCCTTCGAGATGGGTCACACCAAGGAATATATGCCCAACCCTTATCTCATTGCCCGAGGTATAGCCCAGCAACAGCTTGATGACGAAGGTGGTTATTATATTTCCCATGCCTCAGCAATGGATATTCATCAAATGGTGACCCAGCCCCAGTTTGTCGTGTACGTCACCACCAACCGACAGGTGAAACTTCACCCCACGGTAATGGGCACTGAGTACCGCTTTGTGACAGCTCAGAAAAAGCATTTCTTTGGATTCAAAAAGCTGTGGATCGACAAAAGCCAAATGGTTTATGTCAGTGACCTGGAAAAAACGGTACTGGATGGGTTAAAAATGCCGGAATATTGCGGTGGTATCTCAGAGGTCGCTAAAGGCTTCTGGATGAAACGTGACAAAATCAAGATCACCAAACTGATTGACTATGCTGAGCAAATGGATATTGGGGCTGTGTATCGACGTTTAGGGTTTCTTCTCGAAACCTACGAAGCCGCCACCATCGATGAACTGGACAGATTGCAGCGCAAGCTGACCAAAACCTATGCGCTGCTGGATCCAACCCTGTCAGAAACAGGAAATTACTTATCCCGTTGGCGGCTTAACCTCAATGTGGAATCGGACGAGCTTCTGGCTATTGTACGAACCTAGCACCAAGAAGGACGGATACCTATGATTGAACAACGAGCCATTTCACTGATCTCCAACAATACCCGAATAGACGGAGGGCGAAGAGTCCCAGAATCCGTTATTGAAAGGGATTACTGCTTGTCTTGGTTTTTGTTCGGGTTGGCACACTCGCCCCTTCGCCAATTACTGGTCTTCAAAGGAGGAACCGCACTTCGCCGTTGTCATTTTCAGGACTACCGATTCTCGGAGGATCTTGATTTCACGTTGACTGAAGAAAGGCCGCTATCGGATATTATCGAGCACTTTGATGATTTGTTCGAGTGGATTAATGACGAAAGCGGTATCGAATTTGGTTTGGGCAAACAGGAAGAACCCCACGAAAATAATTATACGTTCTACCTCACCTACATAGGGCCGCTTCCCGGCAAAGCCAGAGAGGTCAAGGTAGATATCTCCTTCCGAGAAATCATTCTGCAACCCATCGAAGAACGCACGATCATCCAAACCTATGACGAATACTCAGACTTTATCGACGACGTAACCATTCAGGTTTATTCCCTTGATGAAGTGATTATCGAAAAAATCTGTGCACTGCATTCACCCGCAAGAAATGAACCCCGTGACTTGTATGACATCCATTACCTCATTGAGGGAGAGGGTGTGGAAATCGACTTTCTCATCGAAGATATCGATAAAAAGCTACGCTTTAAAGGGTACTCGCTTGAAAAACGGCGGGGAGAGTTTGAAAAAAAGGAATCACGTTTAAAAAAGCTCTGGAAAACAAGACTCCAGGCGCAAATGGTGTCGCTGCCTGAATTCGATGAGGTTTTCCGAGCGGTAAAACGAGCCTTTAGACAGGCCGGTCTACTTGACGAGTGAGCTGGTTTATTTCTTTCAAATAAACAGATCAGTATCTACCGGCATGTTGATTGCGCGGCGAAGCTCCACAACAACCGTTTACAAGTATTTTTTAAAGGTACTGGCCGTCACCGTCACAGCAAAACCAAACCCCAGTGCAAAGGGCAATATCACCCAAGAGGGATGCAAACTAAATGGCAGTGACAGATAAATCACCCAGGCCATCATAATTAAAGATATTGCTGCCTTTTTTGTGTAATGGTAAACAAACGAGCTTTCCCTGCCGCCACCCCAACGGCGTAAATCACGTCGTACTAGGCCATCGACCAAGCCTACTAGGGCTACTAAGCCAAATACGGGTGTTGCCAGCATTAATATCGCTAAGCGCACCGAGAACACTTGGGTGATTTGCAGTGCGGCCAGCACAAAGTTAGCAATAGTTTGGTAGCCCTGATGCAACGTTACCCGGACACCCTCACCCGCCACCGGCTGGGCTAGCCAATGCATCAGGTCCTCTAGGTGGGTAAATTCAAATAAGGCATAGTAGATACCATCTACGACGCGTTGGGCAAACTGCAAGGGATTAGAAGTAATAATACTGCGCCCAAAATCTTCCCCTAGGTAATGCAGTTCATTAGTGAACATCTGGCGGCTGTGCTGCAAGCCCTGCTCCTCCCACCAAAACAGCATCCCGATCCATTCAATGACGATGGAAAAAAGCAGCGACAGAACCAGCCATTTTAGGCATTGGGCTATACCGGTCAAAAGCCGTGCAAACGTACTGGGCTGGGTTGCTGGTCGGCGAGGATCTTTGGGTTCAGCCATTGGGTTCAGTTGCAGGGCGTGGGGATACTTCGGTTACATCTGGCTGCTGATTTCCTGCTAACCACCAGGTCTCTTCTGCGCGATACCAGTGATCGTTAGTGATATAGGTACGTTGCATTTCCGAGGTAATATCTTCAAAGGCTGTGGGCATCGCCTCATCGCCACGAGCATCTGGCAGGGGTATGCGGATCTTCCAAAGTTGCCCGCCTTCTAATAAGGCAAAGGCTTGGCCTTTGGGCAGGCTCACCATATCCGCTGGGGTTAGCATGGGCACCTCCGACACGCTGATACGATCTTCATTACGGGATTTAAAATCTACACCCGACCCCGGTTCCGATGAATCATCCACGCCTGAAACGCTCATCAGGGTAAAGACTTCCACTCGCGGCAATTGCTCGGTGAGCATTTCAGCGGTGGCGAGCTCTTTAACCCGCAGCATAATAAGCGTATTGAAGTTACCCGCCACCTGCCCGGCTTTGGCCTTATTGCCAATGCGTGCCTCCACATCTGACCAGGTTTGGGTGTAGGCCGTCACCTGAAACCCTGCACCCCCCGCTTTATTCAACAAGGGAACAAACTCATCACCGATCAGCTCATTAAACTCATCAGCATGTAAGGAGATCGTCGGTAATGGAGGACTGTTGGTTGCTTCGGCATCATTGCCAGAATTTTCTGCAGGCACGCCATGCTTATAGATATGCCCGGCCACCGAGACCAGATCGGCAAACATGGAGTTACCCACGGCACTGGCGACGGTGGTATCGGTCAGTGCATCCAGTCCCACATAGACAATACCTTTTCTTTTAATGACCTCCATCCATTCAAAGATGGGGCGATGATCGCCTTCGTCCTGATAATCCGGTGAGATCAATGCAGCAACATTACCGGTGGTAAGTTTTTCCATCAGTGGGCCGACGGAGCTAACGATCTTATCGAAGTAGGTTTTGTCGTATTTAAAGGCCGACACTAAGCCATCCAGTACCGGATCATAAAACCCCACCTCCTGAATCATCCGCATGGTGGCGATAGCCTCCATGGATCGACCGCGCAAGGCATTGGGCAGATTACGCTCCTTAATCGCGGCGGCGCGTTCTGTCACTTGTTCATTCCAATCCTGAATGCCTTGTTGTAGTGCACAGTAGTGGCCGTACTCAATAAAGAGCGGTTCAATATCATTGATGTACCGACGTATCTGTTGATAGTCCGGACGGCGTTTTAACGCCTCCAGTGCACGGGCAATGATATTGACAAACCGCCAAGCAAATTCTTTAAAGGCAGTGGAGTTGCCTTCGTTGGGTAACTGGTTGGCAATACGAGTGGCCACTTCGGTAATGCGCGAGAAATTACCAATGGCGTTATAGCGTGCAGAGATATGTGGAAAACCCAAATGGAATAAATGAAAGTCATCCAACCGCCCTGCTCGTTTGGCCTCGGCATACACCCGCTGCAAAAGGTCTGCATCGCCTTTCGGGTCAAACACAATCACCACATCCCCACGACGAATATCCTGGGTGATTAACACTTCAGCAAGACGGGTCTTACCCACTCGCGTAGTACCTAGCACCAGGGTATGGCCCACCCGCTCACTGTTATCCATCCATACGGGTTGTTCGACAGGTTCTACCGCATGCAGTGCTGGTTTGCCGCCCACTGCCGGTAAAGGTGCTAACGGATTAAGAAAGGATCGGCTGCGTAAACCCTTGGCCAAAAGGGACAGCACAGGCGTCTCTTCCCACAAGGTTTCTTTTTGTCGCGCCCAACGATACAAGTAGCTGGGTTGTACATAGTGCTGCACTTCGGGTTTTAAGGTATCGCGCAAGCGCTGGGTGTGTTGTTGGCTCCATCGAAAGCCCTTGCCTAAAAACAATTTGTACTGACTTAAGGGCATGCGATCTGCCCGTAAGCGATACAACGGCAATCGACGCATATTGCGTTGGTACCGCAATACCCGCCAGGCTTGTTTTGCCCGCCATGCGGCAAACAACCAAAACAGAACAGCGGCCAAATAAGCAATCCCCGGCGGCATCATCAAAGCCCAGGGAGCCATTAATGCCACCGTGCCTGCGGCCAAGGCCACGCACATGGACCAAAGTTCCACGGGCGGCCTCAGCAACGCCTCAATGGGGTGTTGGCTCACTGTTCCACGCCCTTGGACGTAATCAATACCGGGTAATGGTCAATACCTAAGGCCTTGGCAATATCGGTGGCCGAACCTAGGGTGATTTGCAAGCCTGAAGTCAGTTCAGCGATACGACGCACCTCGGCTTCGGTGTCCGCCTGCACCAACATGCCCACAGCACCCAGCTCTTTCAGCTGGCCGTGGTAGTGCTGCAACCATTGCTGGGATAAGGCATCAGCACCAATAAGGAAAAATGGTCGGGCATTGCCCTGCGCTAAACGGTTTAATTGCTCAGCGTCCGGCGTTGTTGTTAATGTCCCTGATGACAATCCGGGTGAGCGTATCGGCAACAGGTTTTTTATCTCAGCAGGGCCCAACGCAAGATTTTTATTTTTCTGCTGCTTTATCGAAGGCGTAACCGATCTTTTACCTTGGGCAGCATCAGCCTCACCTGAAAACAAGGGTTCCAATAACGGTGCTATGGGGCGGGTTTGACCGCTGTCATAAATGACCGTTAATTCCGCTTGAGCACCTAAGGCTATCAGACAAAAGCTCAAGCCCAACCCATAACACCAACCTATAGTTTTAGTTATATTCATTTTGATACCCAATACTGACTGACCCGTTGTTGATAACGTGCCGCCCGAACCGGATCATTGGGGGCGTGATAACAACCCACTGCCGTTGGCCAATCACCCACAAGGGTAAAACAACGCTGTAAAATCGCTGCACTCACCCGCAAGTTATGCTGAGGATCCAGCGCTAGCCAGCTTGTACCAAGATCTCTTCGATGGTATCGCCAGCTCACCTGCATTAAGCCAACATCGACATTGCGATTTGTCGCAAGGGCTGCTTGTAGAGCTAACCATGCGGCTTTTCGTGAAGGGTAATAATACCCCTGTCCGTTGACATTTAATGTCCAGGGCCAAGGGCGGTGTTGACCGCTCCACTGACGTTGCCCGCTTTCGGTCAACGCGATGGCATAAAATAACGTGGGAGGAATGTTATTGGCTTGTGCAATACGCTGATAAACCGGCGGCACCTTGGCAAAAAGGTCCGTACTCAACAGCATGATGACAACAAACCAAATGAATTGAGATGTGATTGAAAAACCCATCACAACTTAAAACTGATAGACCGACAACGGTGAAAGCACATCACCCCTGCGACGTAAAATCACGGGGGAATGTTGCGCATCATTTTTTTGCTGAGGCAAAGCAATCGAGGCGCTAAGTTTGTCCAGAACACCGGCATCCCGATTGAGGGTTACCCGCTGGGATTGCACCCACTCGGGTTTGATTTTTCTCAATCGCGCCCATTGGCGGATAAGCTCGTCATCGTCCGACGCGACATTGAGCAAATACACATCAAGACCCGCTATCTGGCTCAACTTACTCAGTAATCGCTCCAGCAAGGCATCACATGCTGGGCATTGGGTGGCGGTAAAAAACAGCACCCGATCTTGCCCATCAAGGGGTGCGTTATTGCTTGGTTTTTTTATCCTGCTGATAGAAGCTTTTTTATTGGCTGTGAAACGTGCCAATTTATCAACATCAATTAATGGCGTATCGGCGTACAAACGTTGTTGCGCTTCATCGTAAGCCTGCTGGAAGGCCAGAATCCGTTCAGCGTCATCTCGCATCATCATTGCCCACTGTTCGGCGTACTGGCGACGCTCATTATCATTACGTGCATGGATGCCCAGCACTTCAATGGGCGATAAGGTAGCAGGACTCACCGCACCCCGAATGCCTTGCATCAAGGATCGATAACGCTGCCAATCCGCCGTACTCAAGCCCCAACGTTTAGCAAGTTTTTTTTCGGTAGCGGTATTGCGGGAATCAGTGATTTCGGTAGTTAGCCGATGGGCATTTTGCTCATTGATTGTATTTGCATTGGCAACTAACTGATGACTACCTAGTACAAAAAATAAGGCTGCAATTGTTATGTTTAACCCACCTCTGTTACAGCTCACGAATAGCGCCCTCGTAATCTGAAAGATCACGGGTTATTTTTTCACTCAGCGGGTTTTTACAGATAACGTGTATCGTTTCTACTTGCTCGGACTGGGCAGCTGCACCCTGACTCAATTCAGCGTCTATCGGTGTAGTATCTTTAGAGTTGCCAAAGACCAAAACACCCACCATCAATAACACAAATAAACTTTCCATCGTTACACATCCTCGGCAAGTATTTGTTGCTGTTTTACACCACATCGCTCAATAGTCACCAAGCGATGGATAGGGTCTTCAATCAAGATAAAAGCGGGGCCAACGATCAACCTGATTACCGCTCTCAACGGCAACGCCTCAAACTGTCGGTGCACTTGAGGTAAAGGCAAACCTAGTAATCCGATCAAGCCTTCCGAAAAATATTCTTCTTCAATCAACCGATAACCTGAAGGAACCAACAACCAATTAAGTGCTTCGCCCACCGTGAGAATGTCTTGCGGTATATTCAGCGGTCGGGCCATGGCCAATAAATCCTGCTGCGCTTCACTAGCCTGAGGCGTTATCACCGAATAGCGTGCCACCTGTAGGGTGGAATTCGATTTATCTGAATGGGGTTTTGTATCGGGTGAAACCGCACCAAAACAAAGCATGCTATTGAGAATAAGCGCTGAAGCCATGGCAACGGGTTGCCAGAAAAAAGAACGCAACATAAAAGCATCCTGTGTCATTTCGGGTTTTCTTTGATGTGTTTCATTGACCCGCATCTTTAACCAGATACCCACTGAACAAGAACCGAAAATCGATTCCTCGACTGTTTGGGTTTCTGGTTAATTGCCTAAATAGACCGACGTAATTTGCTCCCGAACATGGCCTAATTCGGCACTGATGGTTAGCCGTGTAGCCCGATCTATTTGCTTTTGTTCAACAGTGAGTTGGTTCGATGTTGGCCCACCCGCAACTGGTGACAACCAGCCGGTTAAATCATGGTATCGCTGCTGGGCATAGGCATGGCGCAGCCCGTGCATACGTGACAGACCTGTCTGTGCCGTTTGACGCTCATAGAGACGTAACTGCTGGATGTAATTCTTCTCTCTGGAAATTAACGCGCCCTTACCCGCAAGCCGATGCGCTTGGTTAAGCACCGCCCGTTGCTGATCGGTTAAAATTGGTATGGCTCGCGCCTTACCTCCTTTTGTCCAAGTATCTTTAAGTAAAAGGTGATCACCTTTGTCGGCGTAATCGGGTATAAATTTGATGGCCTCTTCCCGTCGTAAGCCAAAAGCCTGCTGTAACTGTAAGCTCATGCGAACATAATCATCGTTTACGGACAGCAACTGTTTGGGGTCAACGGCGGTTGCCTTTGACTGATTGCTGACAAACTGTCGATTCGGTATGCCGTAAAACTCATTGGAGCGCGCAATCACATTGCGTCGATCCGTTTTGGCCGCCCACCAACGCAGGCAGTTCATGCGGTTCTTAATGGTGCCCGCACTCATTTTTTCGGCCAGCCAGCGTTTGACTAAGGCCTCCACATGTTTTGGTTTCAGGGAGTGCGGCGTCATCCGCCTATACCCCAGCTCGTGCAGCTGATTGGCCACTTGATTGAGTATTCGCTGGCGATTGGCTTGAGTGCTATAACTCCCGTCTTTATTTCGGTGGCACAGTTGTTTCAATTGGTAGTTCAGGTCTCGCATAAGTGTATTCCTTTTTGGTAAGTGTTTTTGACCAACCACAAGCTCGTAGCTTGAATGGGTCTGCTTGCGCAGAAGGATCTCGGGACACGACTCCCGTTTTGACCTGATAAGCCTGGTCGTAGGCAACACCGTTTTTCTTCTATTGAAGAGGACACGGCGATATCCAATGGGCGTGCAACGCCCTGTACCATGGTGAAAAATCACCTCCTTTTAATGTGCGAACCATGGATCCGCTGAGTTGAAAGAAACCGTTGCGTTAACGGCAGATTGAAAAATGACTGAGTGCTCAGCCGGTTTAAACGTGGCGAATGCCGGAGAGAACGATGGGGAAAACCCCTGGATGGAAGATGAGCGAACAGCCTTGGACTGTTGCATCCTTGACGCTCGGTGGATGCCTTGCCGTTTTCGCTAAAGACATAGCAAGGACAGCCCCTCTGCCACATGACCGCTGTGGCTGCGGATAGATTCATTTTTTTGTGTTTCTCCTGTTTCTCGTAGTTCTCATGCGCTTCGTTCGGTTTAACGAATAAGAGTGCGTTTTGTCGTTCGAGGCGGCCAGTATAATTGCACGGAACTCAGCAGCCATCTGAAAATTCGGACGCAAACCGGCAGGGTTTCTGGCACCGCCGCCCTCGTCACTACACCACTTCGTTTGGCAGTGACGAGGGCTTCGAGCGGATCAGCTTTCTCGCCAGGCGTTGCCTGTCATGAAAACTGAACACCAAAAAAAGAACGACAGCCGGCATTTGGAGGTGGTTACACTGTAACCACCTCCAAATGCTACCAACGGATTGATAAGAAAGTACCTGCGGAGAATTGAACAAAAGACGCGGAAAAGAAAAGTGCCACGTTATCCCAAGTGGCCAGGGCGTGGATAAGGTGAAAACAGCGAGCCTGAGCTCGCCGCTTTCTTGGCTTTAATCTTCATCGGGTAGCAACACAGTGATAACCGCTTCACCCTGATCGCCCGGCCCAATAATGAGTTTTAGCGTAACCTCCTTTGCCTGTTTGGCACAACCATCGCGTGGCACACAGTGCAGCCTAAATAATAACTGGCTACCACTACCACTCGCTTGTTTGATGCCCATATACGCCATAAACAGCACGTCCCATAAACGACCAGATTCATCCTGATAGGTCTGATTCTCATTGTCGTCTTCTGTCCAGGCAACACAGTCCTGCCAAACGCGATGGGTAAGGGCGACCGGTTTGCTAAAACCCGCCTCGCGCGCCATAGTACTGACATCGACTAACACACCATCGGCCAAGGCCTCGGCCCGCGTATAGCAACTAATCACCGGGCCAAAAATGGATTCTGTACCCGTTGTATCATTCACCTGTTTCATACGGTTCTCCTGTATTAAAAAATAAAACAGGGAGCCATCCTCAAGGGAGAGACATGCCTCCCTGAGGGGTTTTAACGAAGCTAAAGCAAGCCACGTTCCGCGAACGAAACGCACTCACCAGCTGTAATCACAAAATGATCCAGCACCCGGATATCCACCAAAGCCAACGCCTCTTTTAAGCGTCGGGTAATGGCTTCGTCCGCATGGCTGGGTTCTGCCACACCGCTAGGGTGGTTGTGAAAAAACATCAACGCAGCTGCATTAGCCTGCAATGCTTGTTGGACCACCACACGCGGATACACTGCAGCACCATCGATAGTGCCTTGGAATAACTCAGCGGTTTCAATCACACAATGCCGGTTATCCAAAAACAAACAACCAAACACCTCAACCTTTCGGTCTGCCAGTAACATGCGTAAATAATCGCGTGTCTGGTTAGGGCTTGGCAGCGGCACACCAGGCTTGTGCTGTTCCTGTAACACGGCAAATGCCAGTGTCAATAAGGACTGTTTTTCAAGATCGTTTAACTGGCAGCACTTCACAGCAGTAAAACGGTTTTTAATCTGCACCCGTTCGGGTGATGATGGGTTTGACATGACTGATCTCCTGAAGATGCGAGGAGACCAGCCCGGCGGGGAGGAAATCCCCGCTGGGTTGGTAAGGTGGTGCAACTGCACCTGTGTTTAAAAAGGTCTAACTCGCTTTGGGGATGTCGTAAGGTTTTCCATCCACCTTGATCCACTGAAAGCGCAGTAATCGAGATTTTAGGTTGATACCCGTGTCCCCTGCCCTTTCACCTTGCTTGAAGGTAAAGGTTTCTGCCTGCAAATCGCTCAGACTAAAACCCACCAAGACCTTGAGGTCACCGTCGACCGCCGCCTTAAGTTGCCGCGACAAACCCTTTGCCGCCTCGCCCACCACCACACAGTCAAAATGGGTGTGCTGGACGTTATCAACTGGGCCACGCAGTGCTGCGATGGTGACACTCAAAAAAGGCGAGCCTTGGTCGGGTGTCACTTCACGAACACGGTTAAGATAACCAATACCGTTAATATCAAGATTGAAAAACTTCGATTTTTCCTGACTTTCAGGTTTCTCAGACTTTTCAGTTTTTTGGCTTTCTGCATACGCTGTATTGCTGGACATAACACATTCTCCTTGAGAGATTTAAGATAAAAACATCAAAAAAACCGGAGAAGCGATGCCCTGACGGGAAGCACTTCCCGGCAGGGTGAGTTACATCAGGGAAATCCCTGATGGTGGATTGACGGAACATTTCCGCGTATCGTTTGCGCAATCCGACGATACTTTTTTGCCACTGAGACCGCAGTGACCACGTATAGAACTGTTAGTCTTGTGTGACGCTGTCATCACACACAAACTGTAAATACTTGAGCATGCCCCGGGCATTGGCGAAGGCGGCATGCTCGGCAATGCGTTGATTCGGAAACCAATCAGCAATATCCGCAGCCAATGCGGCACTGCCACCACCGACAAATAAAATCCGATCAAGCTCTGCACCCTGCCCTAACTTACGGCGAGTTTCCGCATGGAGGTGTTCCACCAGCTCTCGCTTGGCTTCCATCACCAATGTGGCGATATCATGATCCTTACCGTGCAAGCGCAGACTGTGAGTTTCCACTGCCAAGGCAATACGTTGCTCACCCAGATCGTTTAGATCAAACTGTTCCTGTATCCGATTGGCGACGCGTATCTTCACATTCAGCATGCCCCGGTTTAAGGAACCGGAAGAGCCATGCACCACTCCCTGATTTTGCACCACCACATAATCGGTAGTTCGCCCACCAATATCGACAATGGCAATGGGGGCATTGACGCGATCCGCATCGAGGGTTACCCCCTCATCATTGGTAACAATCACATGGTCATACCAAGCAGCCAGGGCTTCAGGAATCACGTCATGAAACGCAACACTGGCGGCCAAGGGGTTTTTCTGTGCACCGCTTCTGGTCGATAAAGGCTCCACCGATTGCTTGAGACTTTCGCGTTTTTGCTGGATGGCCTGTTGGCGTTTTTCCCCATCAGAGCGATAAAACGCCGAGACCGGCAAGCCAGAAACCATATGCACCGAATGCCCGGATAAACCCGCTTGCTGTAAGGCATGCTGCACCAACACCCGATTTAATCCCGAGCAGGAAAAGCCATCAAAGTGGGTAGCATCACCATCAACAGCACCCACGGAATACACTAAATCGTCGGTTTTATATTCGAAGATTTTCTGTTGATCAGGCTGCATCCAGGTGACACCGGATACGCCCATGCGTGCCCGCGAAGGAATGGCCAATAATCGCCCATCGGGTAAGGCAATCTTAGTAAAGGCATAGCCGTCATCAAGCCCTATTTGGGCAACGCGCAATACATCGATAGTTTTTATCGCCGTGTTTTTTGCTTGCTGGGTGCTGTACGGTTTATCGCTCAATTCAGTCATCCAATGTGATTCCTTGTCAGTGTGGTAGTCAGGTTTACCCCATTACCTTGTGTAAGCAGGCAAAGGGTTTATTAGCCGTTTCGGCTTTGGGCTGTTTTTTTGCTGCGCTATGTTTGCTTGTTTTTTTGGTTTTTCTGGTTTTGCTTTGCGTCAGCCAGTGTGAAAATGCTGTCGGTAGTTGGTCTGGCGTTGGCGACCTTTCAAGCGAGGCGTTGTTTTGTGTTTGATCTTTCTGGTTTTTCTGGTTTTTCTGATTTTCCAGACCCTCTCGCCGAAACCCCAGAAGTAACAAACCGCGCAACCATTCCTGATGACGTGTCGCAGGCAATCGCAACAATCGATTCAATAGCAAGGCTTCCAGTGACACTCGTCGATCAAGAACCAAAGTGATTCGATATTCCGTTGCTGTCAGTTGCGAAGTTACCATTCAATGCCAACCTGTCCGCTGTTTGAGAGTGATGTGAAGCTTAGGGAGGCAGCCCTTAATGCAACAGATTTAATCCTGTTGGGCTGTGTCGGGGTTTTTCGACAAATTAGGCCGCAGCAACGGCTTTGACTCGCCGAGAAAAATAGCTTCGGGTACCTCACCCATGACCTCTCTCGCTTTCTGTGCCTGTGAGCTGTTTTGTCGAATAGCTTCACGGTTGACCTCATAACAGTGGTAACCCTGAGGAATCGAAAACACTTGGCGAATCCAACGGCCACTACCCTCGGCTTGCTCACTCAGTGGTGTTGGAATGCTCAGCCCCACATGACGCAGGGTGATAAAAACGCACATCAACCGATCATATTCAGCCAGCATTTGGGCTGCCCGAAACGCATAGGGGTTAGTAAAGTGCAAAGCAATGCGCTGTGGCTTATTAGACTGCGCCAAACTAATTTGAAGGCCTGGCTGTGTTTGTAACAGCGGTGTTAAGGATTCAAACACGCTATCCAGTCGTGCGCGGCAATCGACAATGCCCTGCTCGATCTTCACCAGCCACCAATCCGCATAGGGGTCATCCTGTTTTGCGGCTAACCAAATTGTCTTTAATCGATCAGCAAAACCCACCAATCCCATGATTGCCGGTTTATCGTTGCTGCGTCGACGGCCACGCACCAAGCTCTGCGCCTGATAGGTTTGCAGGTTTAACCACACCTCCCCTTGCAGATTACCAACGGCATGGGTTGATTCAGGAGGATTCGATAAAGTCGTTGAAGGGGAAAGCATGGCAATATCTCTGGCTGTTTTGATAAAGGCTGTTATCAATCCATAGCCACAGAACCCGTACAATGGGATATTGCTACCGATACTGTCGTGATTTTTATAGGGTGTTTAAATCTTGCTTACAGTGTAAGCAAGATTTAAAACAAAATTACTCATCAAAAAAAGAGGTCTATTTATTGGGATTGGATAGTCCCATCGATTTTTTTAGCTCAGCCAGCTGCTTAATTCCGATCGCACGAGCGTGCTGTTTTTCTTCGGGAGTTTGTTCAACGAGATGCGTTGTTTCTGCTTCCCTGTGTGCATCATCACGCTGCTTTCTGGCCTCAACGACCTTAAGGCCGAGGTTGGGTACAAACTCCCCTTGTTGCACGGCTTTACACAGTGAATGCAGAAACCGTAGTTCATCGTAGACCGGCTGCATTCCCTTGTTTTCAGACTCTAATCGACCTTGTAATTCATCCAACACAAACTGACGTTCACTGGGTTCAATCATCGCAAGATAACGATCCGCTAACGCGCGCTGGTTATCAGACAGTTTTTTAGGGTAAATCAATAATTCGACACTTTGCTGTAAATCCTGCACCTTATTGATGTTGTTTTGTGTTGTTGTCGTTGTAGTAGTATTTTTAAAATAACTACTACAACTACTACTGTTTTTATTAGAATTCACCGCCTTCGAATTTTGGTACTGGTTCGATTTTGAATGCTTCTCTGCGGGTTTGTTGCTTAGTTGATTAACCACCTCTGCACTGAAAGCAAAATAGGGCTCTGTTTTTGTTCTGGCTTTTTTATCTGTTGAAAAGCTTGCAAGTCTGGCGCGTTGCTCCAACACCGATGTACTTTCAAGCATTGCCTCATTCACCAGTAAGCTTTCATCCAGACTGGCTAGCACGCCTTTAGCAACCGCGTTCACCCGGGCATGCTTATGTACCGTGGATTGATGGATAAACTGCATATAATCTGCATCCAGATGCAGGGCATCCACAAAGGGTAAAGGCTCGTCATGGAGCACATACACGTTGCCTTTGAACTGGCCGCTTTTACCCCGCACGCGGGCGCAAAGGGTCAACCAACGGGTTAGACGTAAAATAGCAATGGCACGAGCAATCGTAGAGGTAGAAGCCACATTGGCCTTAGCAGAAATACTGTCATAGCTAGGAAAAGCCGTACGACCGCCGGTTTCTCGGGCATGGAGCATAATCACCATCCATACCAGTTTATCTACCGGTTCCAGAATAGGATCTTCGATCACAAGCGAAGGAATCGCCTGATGCCAATTACCCATAAACAGCATCGTATCGATGCCACCTGTTTTTTGACTGGCATGATGGACTGTGGCCTGAATCAGGGCATCAAGGGCACAGGTCTCTGGGCGAAGTTGAGGGACATTGTCATCCGACATGCTCGGTTGCTCGATCAAGGAGTTTTGACTGATCCAAATCACCGAACTCATACCAGCGTTGGGACATCACCCAGATCGCTCGCAAGCCAATATGGGTTTCCTGATGCAAAGCCAAATAATCTTCACCCGTTAAAACCGCATCCTCCTCGCAGGCTTCAACCCGTTCTCGCCAAACATACCAAAGTCGATGGGTATCGGGCTCGGCTAGTTCTGGTGGTCGTCCCACCGCAGGGGCAACGGTCAACAATCTGCGCCAACGGCTGTACTCCCTTGAGCCAAGACCAAATAAGCTGTGCATCATTTCTTGTGGCGCATCCGCTGCAATTAACGTTTGCTGCAATTCTTCCGATTCACGCTGGTGACGCAAATGATCCATCATCGGCCAAAATACGTCGCGGTTTAGGTTGATCAATAGGCAGTGGGCACGCAGTGCATCGGCACGGTGCAAGTCGGAAAGGTTCATGGCCTTCAGTGCATCCATTTCCTTCGGACCAAAGTTCATAGCACGTAAGGCTAGTTGGTCCCCTTCGGCTAAACAACGCATGGCATACATCAATACCGCCATGATCAAATCAGATTCTTTACTGGTCGACATGATCATCGCCCCACTTCATCGCCATAAGAGTTCACCCGTTCTCAACGCTAGCTGTTTGATCTGCCGATAGGTTGTTATGAGCTGCAACAAGTCCTGCCAGTCCTCATCACTGAGTTGTTGCCAAAGTTGGTGACCAAGATGGCCTGGATCCAAAGTCAGGACACTGCTAAATAGCAAACCTGCATCTTGGTTCTCCAGAGCCTGACGAAGAATGGTACCTTCAGCCAAATGTCCGACTAGGTACTCAACGGGAGCAACGGTTACTTCAGAACAAGCCGCTAACTGCCACCAGAGTGTCGACACCTGCCCCAGCATGTCTTGATCCAACGCATCAACGACCTCCAATGGTGGGACATCTCTCAGCAAAAAACCTAAACCTTCACCCGGCAGAGGCTCAATAAGCCCACCAAGGCCATTGCGTTGGGCTAAGCCTAATGCCAAGCGATAAGCACGACCGCGCAATGATTGAAGATCATTGGTCTTTCTATCGAATGGAGGCGGCAACATCCCTTCAACCGAATCAGCGGCTTCCTCAACTATTACTTCTTCAAAACCCTGCGAAGTGAATATAGGCGTTTCTTGATCGACATTTGATGATGAAAGTAATCCATCGTCCCCCTCTGAGGGTTCAGCGACCGCTTCACTTTCTTTTGCTTTTTCCTTCACGCTATCTGATACACCTTGAAATTCATTGCTTGATTCTTTTTCGTTGTAGTCAATGACCGCAGGAATGAATTCACGGCCTGAAAGCCCGGCTTCAAACTCCAGTCGTATGCCTTGTAGGTCGCATTCGGCTTCCGAGGCCAATTCATTTTCTAATGCACCGCGCAGTAACTGACAATCCCATTCTGGGCCATCATAGCGAGCACACAGCGCTTTAAAGACATCCACAAACATATCTTCATTGCCCAAGTCTCGCTTGAGCCAGATTTGTCGTGCCGTGCGTTCTACACCTCGAATTTTTTCAATCTGCGGTCGACCCAATCCCGCGCTAAGTGCTTCTGGAATCAAAGGCAGTAGTATTTGCACCGTATACCCCATATGCGAGATCATGCTTCGACTTAGGCTAAAACCGCGCTCTTTAAAAAGTGTCTCCAACTGCCGGTGAGTGAGCTTTTCAATATTAAGTTCACTTTCCAGTAAATGTTTTGCATCAAACACCGCTTGTGCTTTATCAATAAAGTGCAAATTGCCACGTAAATCATTTTCACGTAGATGCGCTAACAACACATTTGACTCATGCACCCAGGGCTTGAAAAGACAGCTCACCCAATAGAACCGTTTATCCCCAGTTTCTTCATGCAATTCTTTTAGGATGCGCAGCCGGGTGTTACCACCAGCTTGCAAAACATAGTCCGTAGCATCCGGTTGACGGGTAACCACTAAGGGTTGATCTAAACCCTCTGCGCGGATAGAGGCTTTAATACGATCATATTCGGGGTTGATTTGCTGTCGCGGATTACGGGCATAAAAATTAATCTTTGATATTTCGATGCGGATCATTGTTTCAGAAGCGATATCGTCTAATTCAGGTTTATCGGCTAAGACTGCTTGAGAGTTTTCTACCTTAACGTTCATGGCTTTGCTCATTATCTGTGTCTTTTGGCTTCAGCTCTTCAACGGGCTTTGGTTCAAGGCCGTAAAATATTTCCGGGTGGCGTACCATCGTGGCGCGAGGTACAGGATCCAGACGGCCTTTTGACATAGCCGCCACCGTTCGCGTACTTTGTTCAATCTGCATTGCCAACCAAGGGCTGGCATAACGATGCTTGCCCGCTATCTGATACAAATAAGAAACTGAATCATTGCAGGCCGTAGCGACATCTGCTCGTTCCCTCTTTGTGGCTACTTTTAAAAATATGCTTAGCTCCATGCGCAGAAACATTAGCACCGTGCAAACCATCATTCAATCAAACAACCGATTATTTGTTTATCTTTGTGCTAAACAAATGCTAAACTGTTTCGCATGAAGCGAAAAAGAAGCCCTATACGCCTTAAAAACCTTGAAAAACTGATCAGTGAAGCAGGCTCAGCTGCCAAACTGGCGCGTGTGGCAGGCACTAATAGCTCCTACCTCAGCCAAGTTCGCAATCAAATAGCGACACCCAAGGGAACCCCCCGCTCGGTAGGCGATGGTTTAGCCATTAAGCTTGAAAAAGCCATGAACAAACCACAGGGATGGATGGATGAACCCCATGATGAAGCCCCCTCTGACAATCAAGAACCCAATGCCTATCTAGGACCAGACCTTCGTAGCCTTCACCCTATGCTGTCTTGGGTACAAGCGGGCAAATGGTATGAGATTGCCGAAGGCTATGTGCCTGAATACGGTGCTGAACAGATGTCCTGCCCTGTATCCTGTAGCCCTGAGTCCTTTGTGCTCCGAGTTCGCGGTACCAGCATGGAGCCAAAGTTTCATGAAGGGGATTTGCTGTTTGTCGATCCTCATGCGCAAGCAGAAAATGGCAAGTACGTGGTTGTGCGACTGGACGCATCTAATGAAGCGACCTTCAAACAGCTCATTGTTGAAGAGGGAAAACAATACCTAAAGGCATTAAATCCTGATTGGCCAAATAGAATCATCGAGATTGATGAAGAGGCCAGTATTTGTGGGGTTATTGTCTTTAAGGGTGAGGCTGTTTAAATCCAATTAAACTTTTAGCACGGAGGTAAATATATTCTGAATCTATGAACTTGCTTAAACAATTAGCTCAGTGCTAATGTTTAGTGACTATGATATGCACCAAAATGAACAAGTACAGACATCGACCTCAACTTACGAGGGGGCAAGTGCCTACTCGCAAAATCGAGCACAAGGATTAATCGATGTCCTTACAAAAGTGGTCGCAATTTACATTAGAGTTCTTTGAACCAAAATCTAGGCCTTCAAAGAAAGAAATCTACGAATGGGTTGAATCCGGGATTGTAGACGGAAAAATTATTAATGGCGTTCCATATGTTGATGCAAACAAATTTGCTGTTAACAACGTATTTAAGTCATTAACACTGGAACCTACCACTGGTGCGGAACTTTTATCCTAAATCCCTAGCGAGTTTATACAATACAGGAAATTCTCATCATGCCACGTCCAAAAAAAAGACGAGTGCTGAAAGGTGTTGTATTGGCTGATAATTTATACTCTGGTAACCGAGATAATTATTATCGTTATTTAAGACCTAATGGCACTGCAAAATACTTCACTGCGAGCTCAGTCACCGAAGCAAATGAACTTGCCAATGAAGCCAACGAGCTAAGGGGCGAAATTGCCACTGTAACAGGTCGTAATGCTTTGTCTTCGCATATTCCTGCCTATATTAAATACCGTGAAAATCTTAACCCTCGATTAAAGCTAAAAACTAGCTGGAAAAATAGAGGATATGCTCTTACAAGCTTAGGAAAAGATTTCAAATCAACTCCCCTCGCAAAAATAAGCCACGCACAGATAAACAATTGGTGGGAAACTTTGAGTTACCATCAACAAAAAATTAGGCACGCCGAATTCAGACGGTTCTTTAATTGGTTAATGGGCCAAAGTTTATGCCCCTCTCTTGACTATAATCCGTTTACAACAGCTGATGACCGACCTAGGCTTTATTTGTCAGGTGAACCTGAAAGGAAGAAAAAACGCTTAACCCTTGAAGCCTTTTGGGAAGTTTATAAAAAAGCAGGCGATTTAGACTATGAGTGCCTTCAGATTGCAATGGGAATAAGTTTAACCACGGCTATGCGCGAAGGTGATATCTGTTCACTAAGGATAGACAATGACATTCAAGGTCACTTTTTAAAGAAAGCTATTGGTAAATCAATCGCTCAAAAAGGTGCTGCAAAAGCAGCTCGATTAAGCTGGCGAACCGATAACTATGTACTTTTGAGACAACTCATCACCCGAGGCCGCAAGCTTTCCATGAAAAATGGTCGGTGCCCATTTCTAATTTCCCATAAACCAAAACAAAGACGCATCGGAAAAACTAAAATACATGGCTGTCAAGTTACACCTCGCAGGCTGCAAGAAATGTTTACCCAGGCAAGAGATGCTACAGAGCTATACGAAGACCTTCCTAATGGATACAAGCCACCTACATTCCATGAGGTGCGCTCTCTTTTTTCAAAGCTAGCAGAAGATTCTAAATACGATATAAAAGATATCCAAAAATCAATGGCTCATTCTAACGAGAGCACTACACGGCTTTACCAAGAAGAACACATACTGCCATACGAAGATGCGCCGATAGTCTTTACTAAAAAGCTTATAGGCGGCGATTTCAAATAACCCCTCAAAAAAAACCATATTTCTGGAGGCTTTTTTTTTACATATTCGTACTGTGAAATACAAACTATCTATCTAAATGAGGCCTTAGAGTTTTTGTGCAAAGTTTTTGTGCAGTTTTTGTGCAAAAAAGAAGGGCTCCTCTGGAGCCCTTGTATTTGGTGGAGCCTAGCGGGATCGAACCGCTGACCTCAACACTGCCAGTGTTGCGC
>ERZ1027208.86-NODE-86-length-46682-cov-16.244708_pt1 | contig 46682 bp, 37 predicted proteins | sample MGYA00520867_ERZ1027208 | MGnify/ENA primary metagenome ERZ1027208 (study PRJEB33311, sample SAMEA4378413) | marine metagenome | biome: Marine biome; feature: Fjord; material: Water | collected 2014-07-20T08:00:00Z/2014-07-... | depth 75 m ... | reverse complement strand
TATTAATAGCGTCTATTTCACTTGTGATTATTACGATTGGAATTTCTTTCTTACTACCAATTGAATATGGGAATACTTTTTCAAAAGTAGTTTTATTTCCAGGTTACTTTCTATGGGAAGTAAGTAATGTAATATGTCCGCCTTCAGGATCAAGATGTTTTCTTGGTTCTGAAAGAGCATTTGCTCATCACGGGTGGGCATTGATTTGCTATGTATTTGGATGGTTTGGTTTAATAATGGCCGCCTTCAAAATTAAAAAAGCCTTAACAAGGCATTCGTGATCGTGCCTACGACACTGGGACGCTTTCGCGCCCCACAATATTGGCGTTATGTGTAAAATTATGATAAACCGAAAATACATTTTTCTTACTTCGATTCTTTGTGTTAGCAGTTTTATTGTTGGCGCTCGTTTTGGTGCTGAAGCTTTCGTATATTCTGATGCAAAATTCAAAGCAGCAATGGCTGTAGCAAAATTAAAGAGATTAGATAGTGGTGATCTTGACGCATTAAAGAGCGATATAGAGTTTGATTTAGACAGAAACATTTACTGGCATAGCAAGGGTCAAAATAACTTTTTAAGGTTTTTTTGGCCTGATCTTATAGATAAAGAAAACAAAGTAATAAGTATCTCTGCTAGATATCGAACCAAAAATCCTGATTCATATTTCAAAACTGAAACAGGTGAGTTTGATGATATGGTTGAAGTCGTTAAAGAGATGGCTGATCAATATGGACAATAAACACATAACAAGGCGCTCAAGCTATGGACGCAATAAATTGCGCCGCTTAGCATGAGCGTTATGAATTTATTAATACTTTCTATACCGGGTATTGTACTAATTAGTCTGCAACTGATTTCTATTTTATCTTCAACTATAGAGTTACCATTCGACCCCATTATACTTTGGGTTGCAGTAACAACTGTTGGTCTACCATGCTTATTATTAGCTTTATTTAGGTTTTTATTTAAAAATTTTGGTTGGGCTAATAGTGTTGAAAAAGAGTGGGTGCATACAGCATCCATGTTAGTTGTTTTAACATTTCCATCTACGATGGCATTTATAGCGCTATGGGTGTCATATAAACCAAGTGATGCTGAACTATTAGTTGTATTAGGATTATTGAATGTAGGTTCAATAATATATTGGGGGCCAGCTTTATTGATGTGGAGCTGGTTAGTTTCAAAAACTTCGAAAAGAGTCTAACAAGAAAAGACAGCAGAATTCCGGTTGCTTTGGGCGCTACAATTTGTCAACAGGATCCGATCTCACCTAATACTAGGTCATAAAATGATACTGCTTATTTCAATCTCCCCCCCCCGCCCATAATTGAACGCTTTCTTAGTATTCCTATTGCCTTTTAGTTTGTGAGGTTCCCACTCGAGCTATGACGCTATAAAACAGTTAGGCTCAATTTACCCAGTTTATGGCCTGTTAAGCCAAGCTTTAGGATTAAAAAATTGCTAACGTACATCACTAATAATTATAAGAATAACGAGTGAATTATGAATGATAGCGTGCTGTTAACCGTATTCGTTCCCTTGGCGATGTTCATATTGATGCTTGGCTTGGGCAGCAACCTTAGCACTCAAGCTTTAACCGAAGCATTAAAAAATAAATCCGTTATATGGATGGGACTGATTGCCCAAGTGGTTATTGTTCCTGCATGCGCTGCTATCGTGGTGATGTTTATGGATATGCCCAATGAATTTAAGCTGGGCATTATGTTGTTGGCCTGCTGCCCGGGTGGGACCACATCAAATTTATTCACGCATTTAGGTAAAGGAAATTTAGCGCTCTCGGTAGCGTTAACCACTTTTTCCAGTCTATTGGTCATTATTTCGATGCCCATCATTCTAAGTGCCAGTTCAGAACTGATTTTTAATGAAGCCCGTGAATTTGATATTCCTGAAATTGAAATCCTTAAGCGCTTATTTTTTATGACGATACTGCCAATTATGCTGGGCATTTTTATTCGTCATCAATATCCTAGAGTCGGAAAGTTCATAAGCTCTAAGACAGGTGTGTTTGGTTTGGCTTTTTTGGTTTTTTTAACCAGCGTAGTGGTGGTTAACGAATGGGATAATTTACTTAAATACTTAAGTGTTATTGGAATGACCATTTTATTATTGAATGTCTCCATCGTATCGGTCGTGATGTTGATGCTAAAAATATCGCCACCCAATTTACAAGATCGATTTACCATTTATATTGAAGCGAATATTCAAAGCTCTGCACTTGCTATGTTTATAGCGTTAACCGTATTAGAAAATGGCAGTATGGTGGCGATACCTGCGGGTGGTTATTCGCTGACTATGTATTTTGTAGGGGCAATTCTGACAGTGGTTCATCGCCATCAAAAAAAGAAAGGATTGCAGGGTAATCACGCCGTATCGGTTTAGCCCGAATCAACCTGTTTCCCTTTAATTCTTATGGCTAGGCCAGCTAACTAAGAGGCATAATTTTTAATTAGTACTATTTGTTCAGCTGGCGGAGGATTTTATTCACTGTCAGTTTAAATGTGAATAAACTGAATAATATTATCAAGTTCACCATCGCCATCTGAATCGTACTCTGTACGAACGATTCTACTTTTTGAATCGTAAGTGTGAGAGGTGCTGCTTATGTCGTAATAAACACCGTCTCTAATAGAACTGATTTTTTCGCTTGTCAGGTTTTTACGCGAATCATATGTGTAGATCCAAGTATCGTCTGCTATTCCATCTGCATCTACATCGTATTCGTATTTAACTCTGTTGCCTGAAGAGTCGTATGTTGTCGTTTCGATACTATTGATATAACCATCCGCATTGCTATCGTAGTCTCCGCGAGTAATTTGCCCTGATTCGTTATAGGAATACACATAGCGAGTATCAACCGTACCATCGTTATTGCTATCGGTATCAACCCCAGTACGGTTATGATTTTCATCATAAATATAAGTGACCAGTTTGCTTATGCCTGAGTCACCGGCACCATCGTAATCATAGGAAATGGTCTCTAATAGATTGTTATCATCGTAGGTATAATACGTAATAGAATCTATTGACCCGTTAGCATTGCTGTCACTCTCTTTCATGGTTTGGTTGTTGTTGCCATCATAAGTATAGGTGACCTTACTATAGGCTATACCATCGAACTCTCCGTCCCCCGTGTAGTCTATTCGGCTAGTTAAATTATTGTTGGCGTCATAGGTATTAATCGTGCTGTAGTCGATACTTTCATCTGCGTTATCGTTTGACTTACTTATTAGCCAGTTATTATTGTCATCATATGAATCGGTGGCGATGCTATTTACCGAACCATCAGCTCCAAAATCCGTTTCAAAGCGAGTAATATTTCCGTTAGCATCGCGGGTAAGAGTTTCAATGGTTTTTAAGTTACCCTCTGCGTCAGCATATTCAGAGCGAGTGATAAAACCACCTGCATTATAAGTATGAGTGATGATTTGATCGGGTGGTGTAAGTTCGATAGGGTCACTTCCACTTCCACTTCCACAGGCGGCCAGAATGGCTAGGCTGGCAATGAGCGGGACTTTAATAAAGCTTGTCATAAAACGTCCAGTGTTATTCTTGATGATAAAATGGACTTTATAACGTTTTAGCAAGGATCACAAATTATCCGTAGGGTCCATATCCAAACTCCACCTAACCTTATGAAACCCCTTCACCTCATAAATTCCACCCAACACCTGCGTCATAAAATGATGCAGCATTTTTCGGTTCACACAGCTCACCCATAATTGACTTCTAAATCGGCCAGCGCGTAATTCCATGGGCGCGGGCAGTGGCCCTAACGGACTCACGTGGGGTAGATTTAAACCTTGTATGTGCCAATTTAATAATTCACGCACGCGATGCAAAAATTGTTCGGCTTCTCGCGGTTGATGACTGTCGGCACGAATCAAAGCTTGGAATCCGTAGGGCGGTAAATTTTGTTCTTGGCGTTCTTGCAATATGGCTAAGCCCAGTGCGTGGTAATTTTCTTCGCTTAATAAATGCAGTAGCGGGTGATCAGATAATTCAGTTTGGATAACGGCTTTGCCTTTTATGCTTTCTCGGCCTGCGCGTCCGGCTACTTGTAATATCAGCTGTGCTGTTTTTTCCATGGCGCGAAAATCCGCACTGAAAAATCCGCTGTCGACATTCACCATGATCACTAATGCCACTTTTGGAAAGTGATGGCCCTTTAGATCATATTATTGCTATTAATTTCTGGCTTGCCCCAGAAATTTAGAAATAAAGTTAAGGGGCTTTTGGGTCTGCTTAGGGTCGATGGGTAGCTGAAATTTTTCACCCATCCCAGAATCAATATGTTCACCATGCTGAAGATCGTCGATCCCACCAAGGGATTCGAATAACGCCAGCACTCTGTTTTGATCCGATTCTGTTAAAAGAGAAAACTCTTTTTGTAATGTCTGCCTGCACCAAACACGATAATGGGTTGTAACCGTTTGTTTAAACGTGAAACTTTCACCCTGATGATCGAATCGTTTTTTACCTTGTTTGAACGCCATGGCGTTTTGTTTTAAGTAGGGTAAATAGTCTTTAGCAATGCGTTTTAACAATGGCTGCCAATAGGGTTCGGTTGGCCATGTCCATTCTATCTCTTTTGCGAGTTTGCTGTGTTTTGCATTCCACAGCCTAGCGAGCCACTCATAAGTATTGGGGCCATGACGACGTATGACTTCTGCTGAAATAATGTCATTACCAAAGTGGCGGAAAAAGGAAGCAAAATAACCAAAGTCGGCAATGCTTGGGTGGCTTCCTAAAAGGTAAGGGTTTTTTTCAAATAGGGGTTCTAAGAACTCAAGTTCCCGAAACAGCATGTCTCGCACATCGTCACTGTTATGTTTGTCGACGCCGTCCTTCCAGAGCCATTCGCCCAGTTGTCGTTTTGCAAAGTAAAAGCCCACTGGGGTTGCAAGGTGTTTACTGAAAATTTTAGCAATGCGTCTACCCATGGCCACGCGAGATACTTTGGGTACCCAGCGCCACCACATGGCGGGTCTCCATAACCATTCGTCACCATAGTCTTCAATTAATAGAGCAATAAACCGTAACGCAGGGTCGTCAGGAATCACTGGCGCACCCAGGTGTTTATGCTCTAGCCACTGAATCATAGGGGTGGTATCGCACAGCCATTTACCATCGTTCATTTCAATGGCGGGTACTTTTTGAAACCCTGTTTTATCTCCAACCCTATGAAAGGCCTTCATATCATCACAACATTCAATGGCCCGATAAGGGATCTCTTTATACCTTAAATATGCCTCAATTTTTCCAGAGAAATAAGATATATCCATTTTATACAGCGTATAAAATTCTTTACTGTTCATGTGACACCTTTAGACCCATACCCATTACAAAAAAAACCAAGCATAATGATTGGAGTTGTATAATTTAAGCTGCAGAGCTCTTCATCTTAAACAAATATTTCTTTTTCGTTATTATGAATAATACACCACAGAACATCACCCAAAGATACTCTTGAGTTCCATCTAGCATCTTACGATATACGACACATTCAATGGCATGGGCCATTATTAAAAAGATTAACACCCCTTGAAAAGTAGAGGCATATGGAATGCTTTCTGGTTGTACTACAGCGGCGATACTGTAAAGCCATATGCCTAATAATATAAACAGGGCAGGTGTGTTTAATTTTATGTTTTTGTTACCCATTATTTCTCACATTCCTATTTTTAAGATAATGCAGCGGATAGACCGTCGCGTTTTAACTTGGGCCCGAAGTCTAAGTTTAAGAACGATTCTTGATCTTGTTCTTTAAGCCAGTTATTTAAATGCTGTTGTTCATCCTTAGAGAATGTTGATACGATTTTTTGCAATCGTTGCATGCGCCATACTGAGTAGGTAAATGAAGCGCGTTTAAATTGACTGTCTGCCATTTTAAATTTTAATCGCTCCGTTGTTCTTGGTAATTCATCCCCTGATTTTAAGCTTGAATTTTTTATCTCTAATTTTATCTCATCGATTGTTTGATACATTAGTGGTAAGTATTCATCAAATATGATTTTAACAATGGGAATAAGGGTGTCAGGAATCTTATCGTCGGCCAGTAGCTCGCCATTGGCAGCATCGCCTCGGTGGGTTTTTTCTACCCATTTTTGTAAGTTGGGCCGAGGATCAATCCACTCACGCTTTGGCCAAGGATCACGATTTAAATGACCTTGCATTAGGCCTAATAAGGCATAGTCAGCAACGGTAGGGCGGTCACCTAATACATAATCGTATTGTGAAAAATGATTCTCTAATATGTTCAATATATTAGATGTCCACTCTTCAAGTAGTGGCGTTTGCTCTGGCATCGCGCCCATATTAGGGAGTTTTTCTGTCATGGCATCAGAAAATGCTTTATCAGATACTTTGTTGCGAATTAATCTCGGCATAAAAGGGAGTAAATTTTTACCACCCTCTTCACGATTTACCTTTTCATAATTCTCAGGATAAGACCAGCGAGTATGTAATGCGATTGGAATACCTACATCGTCCATCCAGTTCTGGAATAGTTCGGCCACAAATCTTTGAACGGGTGTGTGAATCTCAATGCTTGGCTGTGGATGGCGCTTTTCCATTTCTTCCATGATTAATGGTGTATCACATAACCATTTACCGTCTTTGCACTTAATCGCGGGCATGGCTTTTCGACCAGTGTTTTTGGGTATGGTTAATAAAAAATCAAAAATATTTATTTCTTTATTAATATAATCCACTCCCTTGTAGTTTAAATAACCACGGGTTTTACCTGCAAAATATGAGGCTTGCCAGCCATAAAGTGTGTAATCTTGTTTCATGTTTTATTTAACCTTTTATAATTATTTTTAAAATATCTTTTGTATGGTGACGGGTACGCCATTTAATGCAGCGTTCCCCGATAGCTCATCAATAAAATTATGGTCTGTAATATCATTCACGCTGACACCTGGGCTAGATTGTGCCACTGACATTTTCATGCCTTTTCTATGGTGCCCCCAGCCATGGGGCAGACTCACAACATTGGGCATAATTTCATCGGTAATAGCCACTGTGACTTTTAACGCACCCACCGCACTGGTGATATGTACCTGTTCGCCATTGTTAATGCCGTATTCATTGGCTGTTTCGGGATGAACAAACAAATCACAGCGATTTTGGCCTTTGACCAAGCGCTGACTGTTATGCATCCATGAGTTATTGGTTCTTAAATCACGTCGGCCAATCAGGGTTATGGATTCCGTCTGAGCGGAGGTTCGGTCCACATATTGATTAAGGCGTTTTAAATCGTTAACCATAGGCTCAGGCAATAGATTTATTTTTTTGTCTTTAGTGAAAATCTTACCGGGTAGCCTTGGTTCGAGCGGGCCCAGGTCTAATCCGTGCTGGTGTTTTTTAAGCTTTTTAAGGGTTAGGCCACTACCGGTAATGAAGCTTTTCATACCATGTCCATAGCGACCGTTTCTAAGTAATAAATCCAGTGAACGTTCAACAGTAAAGAACTGATTCATTTTCTGTTTAGTCAATAGTTTGAAATTTTCAACAGGCCCTTTCTTTCTCGATTTTAGCTGCTCAACACGATTAGCCAATGTGTTGAAAATTGAAAACTCAGAACGCATATAGCTTTTCTTTTTGAATAGCGCATCAGAGAAACGCGTGACATTACGCACAGCAAAATTGGTAAAAATTAAATCGTATAGCGCGTGCTCAAATGGGCCGCTTGGGGGCAGTAGAATATCCGCGTGTTTAGTGGTTTCATTAATATAAAAATCAATGGCCACCATAAAGTCTAATTCTTCTAATGCTTTTTCAAGTCTGGAACCGTTGGGGCTCGAAATAACTGGGTTACCTGCGGTAACCATAAACGCTTTAATTTGACCTTCGCCCGGGGTTAACATCTCATCGGCTAAGGTGGTCGTTGGAAACTCTTTATTTACTTCAGGTAAGTTACGTACTCGGCTGCGATATTTATTAAAGCTACCACGGCCACTCAAATCGGTAAGATCAATGGCAGGGCTGGTAAACATCATTCCGCCTTCTGTATCTAAGCTGCCGGTAATGATGTTTAAAATTTGAATTAACCAGTGATTTAACGCACCAAATTCTTGAACTGAAATTCCCATTCGTCCATAACAAACGGCTTTTTCAGCGCTGGCAAATTCTGTGGCAATTCGTTCAATTGTTTCAACAGGAATGTGGGTGAGTTTGGCGATGGTCTCTAGCGAGAACCCATCCACAAGAGATTTCACAGTTTCAAAATCGCCGTTAAACGGTAATCTTGAATCGATGTTGGTTAAACCTTTATCAAATACAACTTTTATTAAACCTATTAAAAATAATGCATCACTTCCCGGTTTAATAAATTGATGTTCGTGGGCGTATAAAGCGGTTTCGGTTCTGCGAGGATCAATTAAAACCAGCTTACCACCTCGTTCTTTGATTTTTTCTAAACGGGCCAGTATATCGCCTGCTGTCATTAAACTGCCGTTTGAAGCGACCGGATTAGCCCCTAACATCAACATATAATCAGTACGGTCAATATCTGGAATGGTAAAGCTTGAGCCATGGCCATACATCAAATGAGACGTTAACTGGTGGGGCATTTGATCCAAGCTAGAAGCCGAGTAGTAATTTTTAGATCTAAGCGCCCGTCGAATCGGACCTATGGTGAGGTTGCACTCAATATTATGCGAAGACGGGTTGCCCCAATAACCGGCTACCGAATCATTGCCATATTTTTCTTGAGTGGCCGCTAAACGCTGAGCCACTTCTTCTAAGGCTTCATCCCAGTCCATGTCTATCCATTGATCGCCAATGCGTTTTTTCGGAGTTTTAATGCGATCAGGGTCGTTATGTAAATCTTGTAGGGCGTAACCTTTAGGGCAAATATGCCCAAAGCTGTGTTGATCTTTTTCATCGCCCGCAATGGAGATGATTTTATCCCCTTGATATTCAACCACAATGCCGCACATGGCTTCACATAAGGTGCAGGTACGGTGATGTTTTTTAACGGGTTTTGACGCATCAAACTCTTTTACATCGGGTACGTCATATTCAGGCGCCGCTTTAGCAATCAAATTGGCGTTGTCTGTTTTAACTTGCGACATCTCTGTTAATTCAACCAGTTTCTCTCTGGCTCGGCCTAGTTCTTTGCCTTGCTTGATTTCATGGGCATCAAGACCTGTCCAATCACTAAAACTAAAATAGTTCACGCCTTTTTCGCTTAAATATTTCTTTATGGATAGCAATGACGTTTGCTCAACTGTGCTATCAGTTTTATCTAAATGAGAAACCAGTTGATTCACCGTGCTAACCGCACAGGATTTGTTGGTGCCAATTACACCGCTGGCGCCGCGTTTAATCCAACCTGCGACAAATTCTTTATTAGATAGCGCGCCGTTGCTTAATTTGGCTTGCCCATTTTTATTAGCAATCACACCATTTACATCATTAAAATCCAGGCCAGTAATAGCCGTGCCCTTATATCCCGTAGCCGTCACCACAGCGCCTGTTTTAATAGATTCATATTCACCGGTGGCTTGAACCAGTAATGTTTGATCGCTGTCTAATGACACCTTGTTGATGCCCAGATTTAATTGGGTCGCCTGACCAAACTCGCCTATGATTGCTTCTGGGTTGCGGTTAAACATGAATCGAATGACTTTATTGCCATTTTTTTTTGGCTTAGCTATGGATCGTAATAATTGAATGTTTTCTTTTGCCTCAGAATTTTCTGGTAACGCAAGAGACGCTTCCATGGCGTCATCAAATACCAAATCATTGGCATTAACTTCTACATTGATAAAAGGATGTTCAATGAGCTGCTGCAATTCTTTAGGGGTGAATGCCGCTTGAATTGGGCTTTTACGTGCAATGATATTCACTTGATGGATATCACTTAATAAAAAAGCATCTAGTGCGTGGCTTGCCACATCTGTGCTGTGCAGTTCACCCTGGGGCAGGCAAACGATACGGGCAATATCTAGGGCAACGTTCCCCATTCCAATTATTGACATAACTGGGGTTGTTAGATTGGGCGCCAACTTCTTTTGATCTGGATGACCGTTATACCAGCCTACAAATTCTGCCGAGCCGTATACGCCCATTAGATCATTACCAGGAATGTTTATCGTTTTACTAGTGGAACCCCCTGTCGTATACACCACCGCATCATAGTGGTTAATTAAATAATCACGATCGAGATCTTTACCTACCTCAACATTTCCAAAAAAATTAATGGACGGATTATCTTTCATTAACTGTGTAAAGCTTTGAGAAACAGATTTTATTTTAGGATGGTCTGGTGCCACGCCAAAACGCACTAAGCCAAACGGTACGGGTAATTTTTCGATGAGGTCAATGCTGGCTCCTGGGTATTGTCTTAGCAATGCTTCACTTGTAAAAAATCCAGATGGTCCTGAACCTACTACTGCAAATCGTTGATCTGATTGGGCAATATTGCTCGGGCTGGCTGATTGCTTAGAAATACGCTCGGTAATTTTTGGGTGCTTTTTAGATTCGATTGCATTGATTTCAATGTACTGAACCTGATCTTCAGGCACAGATGTTTGTGGAAAAATAGCTAAAGAGGGGCACTCGGTTAAACACGCGTTACAACTGATGCATTCGTCAGGATCAATAAAGAGCATTTCATCGCCTTCGCGAAATGCATTTACCGGGCACACGTCAACACAGTTTGTATGTTTATCACCAATACATGCCCCAGTTACTACATAAGCCATTTTTTTACTCCACTCATACTGAGATATTATTAAGGGCTGTCATTTCACCTTAATTTTTAGTGTCGTTAGATTCCAAGGATAGATTGCAATCAATATTCATTAACAATAAGTTAGCATAATCTATGTCAATTTATTGCCGAGAAACTTTTGATCTGTCTGAAATCATTAGGGTATTATTTACCGGCTACGGAATTCGTGTAGCCAGTACATCACAGCCGATCCGTTTTTTAATACCGAACTAAACGTTCAATCTTAAGCCACATTTGTTGGCTGAGTCTCAACCAAACGGGAGTCATCCAATGCGGCATCTCTATGATGAATAACTTTTTGATAAAGGCCGGACGTGACCATTTGCAAAAATGCGGCACGGGATGGGTATTGCACTAACACCACTTCATCCCATGATTCATCATCGGGGGCGATGAAAGTAAATCGAGCGGTGGCTTGCAATAATACTTTGCCGCCCACGTCTTCAACCATTTTAACAACATGTTCACCGTAAAGTTCATAGGCTTTTTTACCGCTTAACTTGAGTGCTGAGTCTTTATGGCTACTGCCTAAACTTGCGTAGTCTGCTTCTTCTTTAAATTTCAGTAAGTTAACCATAACGATTGGTTCGTCATTTACCTGGCCTGAAATTAATTCTGCGAATGCTTTTGGATTTGGCTGAACGGTTTTCATTTTTACCTACCTATTAAAATTTCATTGTATTATGGATCATGTTAAAGAAACGCACAGGCATAAAGCGTTTAAATCGATAAGCCAAAGTGGCTTGTTTACCTGCGGGTGCAAGCAGTGTGTTTGATTCTATTGCGCTTATTACTTTTTCAGCCAATTGCTCGGTTGTGATGGTGCTGCGTTCAAACATTTTTTCGATTCTTCGTCTTGAACGCGGGTTTTCCATGCGGCCAAATAATGTGACTTTATTACCGATGGGGGTATTCACAAATTCTGGGCAAACCGTTGTCACACCGATTTTGCTTGAAGCTACTTCGTGAGCCAAGCTTTCCCCTAATGCCACCACGCCAGCTTTTGTAAAGCCATATGCGGACATGCCTCCAGTACAGGTATAGGCCGCGGCCGATGCGATGTTGACAATATGGCGTTGTTTTCCGTCTTCTGAAGATTGCTTGATCATGTCCGGCAGCAAGGTTTGCAAAACGGATACTAGGCCGCGGACATTGATGTTGTATAACCTATCCCATTCCGTAAGAGGGGTATCTTCTAAAAAGCCGGCACTGACAATACCGGCACTGTTAATAATGAGGTCGGCACTGTGAGCGAGATTACGCACGGTTTCATACAGTGAAATCACCTGCTCTTCTTTACTGACATCCACACTGGTTGTTTGTACTTTCACACCTGTATCAGCCGCCAATTGCTCTGCTGCTTCGTTCAGTTGTTGCTCATTTCTTGCCACAAGCAACAGGTCAAAGCCCTGCAGGGCCAGCTTATGGGCGATGGCATAACCTAAGCCGCTAGAACCACCGGTTATAACGGCCAGCTTACCTTTAGAATTTGATAGTTTCATACTCACCTCGTTGACCCTTCAACCCCTAACCCGTAGTGATAAACGGCCAAGTTACATGGGAATCTTGTTTCATAATGAATGTAATGACATAATTTATGACAATAATATAGCAACAACTATCCACCCAATACAAGGCCAATTTTGTCGCCCTTAATCAGAATTGACTGTTTCAATAATAAATAGAATGAAACAAATGAGAGGAAATTATGGAGAATCAGCTAGTAGAGCAGCTTTTGCAGTGGGTGGTGCCAATCACCATGTTTACACTCATGTTTGCCATGGGGTTGACGTTAAGCAAGGCCGACTTTAGGCGCATATTTAAATCACCAAAACCCGTGTTAATAGGGCTTGGGTTAAATCTTTTGATATTACCTGTTATTGGCTACCTGCTTGCTATTGGGTTTGATTTATCATTAATGCTGGCAGTGGGTTTGGTAGCGGTTGCGGCGACACCGGGAGGCACCACATCCAATATGATTGTTCATATGGGAAAAGGAGATACCGCTTTATCCATTACACTGACAGCCCTTGCCACCATTACCACGCTTATTACCCTGCCTTTATGGGTAAACTTTGTGATTCAAGATTTAGGCGGGGGGGTGACAGAAATTGAAATGCCCATTATGAAAACAGCCGTTCAGTTAGGCCTATTTACCGTTTTGCCCTTGGTACTTGGTATGATTGCCAGAGAGAAACTTTCTAGGCTTATTAAGCACGAACCTTTGCTTTCAAAACTGAGCACATTCGCCATGATTGTGGCTTTTGTGGCAGCAGGGTTGGCCGACTCTAATAATGTCATAGAGCAGGCCAGTGTTATTATTGTCCCTTGTATTTTATTGCTTTTACTTGCCATTATTCTTGGTTTCTTTACACCAAAACTTCTAGGGGTTAACACTAAGGATTGTGCCACTATTGCAGTCGAGACGTGTTTGAAAAATATATTGCTCTCGTTGTTTATCGCAACCAATACATTGCAAATTGTAGAGGTGGCCTACGCCAGTGCGATTGTGGGAATGATCATGATGCCAATGGCCGTTTTGATTATGGTGGCTTATCGCATGAGCCTACGCATGCAATTAAACAATCAAGGAGCCGTTTAATATGAGATTGTCATCTTGGTTCAAACTTCCAATTGTCATGGTAGCAGGTATGGCTGCGGGATTGATGTGTTCGATATTCCTCTTTCATTCAATCAAGGATGTCACTTCTATAGACATAGATGGCTGGCAACATAATGCAAATGTTGGTAGCGAAAATGCCAGTGCTTTATCTCGAACGGTGATTTCTATCATGGGCTTTTTAGGGTTATCCCGTGAGGAAACCGTTTATTTTTTAGCGGATCGTGATACAGAGGGTGAACCTTTAGAGAGTGCTTGTGAATACACCGTAAATGGCCGCATTACTTCTGAGCATGCTAGGTGGTGGAGTATCACCGCTTACAATACTAAAACGCAAAAGCTGATAGAAAATTCTGAAGATAAATATTCCTACACGGGAGATACAATTGTATTTAATGACGATGGCAGCTTTAGTATCAATATTGCTGCTTCTAAGCAACAAGGAAACTGGATTCCGGTCAGCGAGAAAACGTCGTTCGATTTATTATTGCGTTTATATAATCCCACTGCATTCGTGACCAAACAAACACAAACGCTTATGTTGCCAAAAATCATTAAGGGGCACTGCCATGAAAAATAAACCAATGGTTTTAGTATTTGTCATTTCTATGGTGTTAACCCTATCCGTATTTTTTATCTATACGCCAAATATATTAATGGCTAAATTGGAGTTTGAGGCTCAAGAAAGTGGTACTCACGGGCAGCTGGTGCTTCATCCACAGGCAAAAGCAGGGGAAGACAAAATTGTGAGAATGAGCCCAGATTTATTGTATTCCTCTTGCCAGTTTAACTTGGATAAAGGGGCGTATCAGATCACGTCTCCTGTTTATGGTGATTACTTATCCCTTTCCATATTCGCTAGCAATAGCGATAACATTTTTGCAGTAAATGATTTGCAATCCCCTAATGGGTTTAATGTGATTTTGGCTAAACAAGGTTCAGCTGTTAACGTACCTGAAGGGGCGAAGTTAGTGGAAACCAATAGTACATTCGGTTTGATTTTGTTGCGATATTATCTGGGAAAAAAGAATGTTGACGAGCTTGATAAAAAAAGAGATCAGGCAAAATGCACACTGCTTTCTAGTTAAAAAACGTACTCGGATAAAAGCCTAGCGCCCACCCTGTGACTGTTACTGGTGAGTGGTATCAGTCTCTCTAGTTTAAGGTAGCGCTATAACGGTAAAGCAGATAGCTGCATTGTTTGAACGCTTACCGATTGATAAGCCCGCAATGAAAAGCAGATACGAAAAAAAGCCTGACACCCATCCGGTGAGGGGTGTCAGGCAAGGAAAGGCCTCTAGTTGAAGGTAGTGCACTAGGGGCTAAAGCGAATCGCAGCTTTTATTTGAATACTGATACTTAAATAAATACTCAAATAGAAACGTCAATAAACATATATTCAGAATAGAAAATGAGAGGTGTCACCACCTCTCATATTTTTTATGTATAAGATTTAAAAGGAATAACCAATTCGCATGGTGTAAGCCAATGCATCATTGCCTTCAAATTCCATTTCGATATCGCCAGCAGCACCACCTGGAATCGTCGTTACAGCATCTTGCAATTGATAATAAATTACACCGGCATCAACACGAAAATCATTTAGGTGGTAGCGACCTAAGAATGCAAGACCATCACGGTCATTGGTTGGGCTGTACAAACTTGCACTGCCTGTCTGGCGGGTATATGAGCCTAATAGAGAAAGCTCATTATTCACCTTATGACCATACCCCAACACATAGGCTTCAACATCTTTATAATTACTTAGCTGTTCAAGACCGGTTACAGAGGTTTCAATGTTGGCATCCGACCAATTTGCCATTCGGTAAGTGGCCATTAGCATAGAGTTTTGACTTAGCGGCTGTTTAACGGCCAATTGAATTTGTGCTGGGGTGTTCACATAAAATTCTTGCTCACCTGGTATTGTCAGCAGAGGCCCTACCTCCACTTGTTTCGCTGTTTGTGCGATCTCAATTGCGGATGTATAACTCACCAAAAATTGAGTGTGGTAATCAGCATTTTTATAACCCATGCCAAGCGTGTAGCCCACTTCTTCAGCGCTATCCGCTTCAAAGGAACCATTACTATTATTACCAAACGTGGATTCGCCTACATATTGTAAACGTGGGCCAGCAAACACACTGATACTCTCATCAATTTGATATTTTACCAGAGCATCGATCGCGGATACTTCCATATCAATATTGGCGCCCAATACATCTTGTGCGTACTGCACGTTTAATCCAGCAGGCTGAGTTAATTGCATACCAAACGTTATTTTATCGCTGTAATCCTGTTTAAACGATAGACCGGTACGGGTGTAATCTTGTGCAATCTTGCCCGTATCCGCCCCTACACTCGGCATTAACGCTGCTGCACCACTTGCTTGAGCTGCCAAGGCTTGGTACTGAGGCCTTGTTAAGCCATTCAATAGTGTTGTGTCATCTGGAAGCATATTTGCTGCACCTTGCGCTTGCGCCGCTTGTGCTTGCAAAGTTGCCTTAGGAGAGGCCGTTACTTTGCCCGATACACTGGGCATAGCCGATGCAAAAGAGAACTGGGCAAAGTCCCCTTTTTCAAATAGAAAATCAGGTGGTACCACCCCGCGATCAAAACCGCTGGCGGCAGAAATGCTTGATACGGAGGCCGCAAGCAATCCTGTGATGATATTTTTTTTAGATTGAATCAGCATTCTGACTCTCCCGTTGTTTTTATATTTCTGGGTTATGAACATGCTTATGTTATTTTTATGGCATAGCTTATGTCAAATCATATCGAGCGTTTATATTCCCATATTATTTATGGTTTTAAAGGCTGGCTCGTTTATTGATTTCGGTTATGCATATCTATTGGCATAGATAGTGCCACTAGATTAGTTCATAAAATAAAAAAGAAAGCAACTGGCTGGCGCTGTTAAGAGCTCAACTTTTACTATTTGGCTATCCATGACCTATTCAAACATTTATCAGGCAATATAGATTTGACTCGAGCAATCAATTGTCATAACTTATGACATATTAGTTTGATTTTAAGTGGTAGGGTTCATAATATGAAAGCACTGATCTTTATAATTGCAGTGATGGTAGCCAGCCATTCATATGCAAAGGCATTGAGTGGTCAAGATCGTCCCAATATTTTATTGGTGCTGTTTGATGATGTGGGTTTTATGGGCTTGGGTGCCTATGGCAGCGATGCGAAAACCCCAAGCATTGATACCATTGCAGAAAAAGGCGCGCAGTTTTCCAGTTTTCACACAGCGTCTATGTGTGGACCAAGTCGCGCTATGTTAATGACAGGGCAAGACAGCCATGAAGTGGGCATGTCCACCCTTGTTGAGATGCTGTCTCCAGAAATGGAATCTCATCCAAGCTACAGCATGGAATGGCCCGATGATCAAAAAACCCTTGCTACTCGATTAAAAGATGTGGGGTATCAGACCTTTGTTTCAGGTAAGTGGGGCATTGGCCGTAGCGGAAAAAATTTACCGCAAAAATTTGGATTTGATCGTTCATTTGTTTTGGATGCCACGGGTGCAAGTAATTATCGTGAAGCCCCTTACATGCCTCTTTACAAGTCTGTGTCTTGGTTTGAAGATGGCCTACCCACATCGCTACCGGATGACTTCTATTCCTCTCGCGACCTGGTCAATAAAATGATTAATTATGTGGATGAGGCCAATGCCAATAAACCTTTTTTTGGTTTCTTGTCATTACAGGCGATCCATATTCCCGTTCAAGTTCCTCAGAAATATATCGACAAATACAACGGTGTGTTTGACCGCGGCTGGGATAAAATGCGTGAAGAGCGACTTCCTAAAGCCATTGAGTTAGGCCTGGTCCCCGACACAACCAAACTGGCAGACGTTCATGAATCTCATCGTAAATGGGATGAGCTAAGCGAACAGGATAAAGCCTATTGGGCTCGTATGATGCAAGTTAATGCCGGCATGACAGAAGCCGCTGATGACCATATTGGACGTTTATTCAAACACCTTGAAAGCAAAGGTTTGATGGAAAATACCATTGTGATCGTGATGTCTGATAATGGCGCTGAATCGAATACAGTTGGTCAGTTAATTGGAAACGCAAAACCCATTCAAGTGGCTGGCGCAAAATTTTGGATGAAAACTGAAAGCTGGGATATAGTCTACGAAAATTTAGGTCAACCTGGCAGCCTTGGGGCCATTGGACCAGAATGGGCTTCAGTAGCATCTGCGCCATTAAATCGATACAAATTTAACAGCTCAGAAGGCGGACAACGAGTACCACTTATGATTGCAGGTCCTGGTGTCGCCGTAACCGGCATCCTATCTGGCCGTGCCCATGTTACCGATCTTGTACCTACTTTACTGCAGTACGCAAACGCGCAGTACAGCCCCGACGAATTTTATGGTCGCAGTCTATTGCCCATGTTAACCGGCGAGCGTCAGGATGTTTGGGGAGAAGACAGTTATGGATTTGAAACAAGTGGAAACTCATCCCTGTACAAAGGCAAATGGAAAATCACTCGTGTTAAAAAACCCTATGGGGATGAACAATGGCACTTATATGACCTATCCGTTGATCCAGGTGAAACCACCAATCTTGTTGCGCAGAACACGGTTGTTTTTCAAGAATTACTAAATGAATACCAATCCTATTCGAAACGAGTTGGCATCATTGAATTGAAAGATGGTGAGAACCTCATGCGTCAACTCATTATTAATACCCTGAAAAAATGGCCAGTTGATAACTGGCCTAAGTTACTCTTTCTTATTTTGATAATCGTGGCTGTGGTTTATGGAATCAAACGCCTAAAACGACAAGCCTAATAATTAATAAAATTTCATTTAACCACCACAAGAGAGTTTTGAATATGAAAATGCACTGGCTTAAATACGTACTGATCGCCTTGCCGGTTTTTATATTGGTGATCTATTTAGGTTTACCAAAATTGTTAACTTCGTTGGGGCTGCACCCTCACTATGACATTCCCGGATACAACCTACCGAGTAAACGCGCCCTGATTATCACCACCAGCCATGACACACTGGGTGAAACTGGTAAAGCAACAGGCGTATTTGGCTCTGAAATGAGCGTGCCTTATTACGCATTTGAGGATTCTGGCATGGCAGTGGATATCGCATCCATTAAAGGCGGTGAAATTCCGGTGGAACCAAACTCAATGGGTTGGCCGCTAGCCACAGAAGATGATCTTCGTTTTAAAGAAGACAGTTTTGCCATGGCAAAACTCAAAAATTCTATTGCTATTAAAGACATTGACCCAACTAAATACGATGTAATCTTTTTGTCCGGTGGATGGGGCGCGGCATATGATTTTGTTCAATCTGAAGAGCTGGCAAAACTTGTTACGGCAGCCAATCAAAAAGACGCGTTAATCGGTGCTATTTGTCACGGTGTATTGGGTTTAATCAATGCTAAAGATAAAGATGGCTCTTCACTAATCAAAGGTCGAAAAGTTACCGGTGTAACCGATCTTCAAATTAAACAACTGGGTATTGAAGACATTACGCCTAAACACCCTGAAACCGAACTACGTAAAGCCGGAGGCATCTATGAAGCGAGCACCGCATTCAGAGATATGATGGCCACTCATGTGGTTGTCGATGGCAACATAATCACTGGACAAAACCAAAACAGTGGCTATGAAACTGCCCACCGCATTCTAGAAAAGTTAGCACAATATAAATAATAATTAATGTTCGGATATAGAGGTCTTCATGGCAGCACAAAACAATACAATTCTTATAGAAAAAGACTTACACGAAAAAAGTAGAGTATTGCTTTCTGGGCAAGAAGACCACTATCGAATTTTGCAAACACAATCTTCTCCTTATAGTCATAAAGTCATGACCTATATGAACTACAAGGGTATCCCTTACAAACGCATTCATGCTAATCAAATGGATATATCGTGGGGCATTAAAACAGTGGGCCAATCTATTGTGCCCATTGTGGTCACACCCGATGAGCAGATCATGCAAGACTCAACGCCCATACTTGAACATTTTGAAAAGCAATATCCCCAGCCGGCTACTATTCCTGATAGCCCGATGCTTTCATTCTTTATGTGGCTGTTAGAAGATTTTGCAGACGAATATCTGCAACGCTTGCAGATGCACACCCGCTGGGGGAATGATCTCAACATAGAAACCGCCTCTCATAAAATTGCCAGAAATTTCGCCTATGGTGTGCCTAAATTGGATATTAAAAGTCTTGCTCCTGTCATTCATGCTAGACAAAAAAAGAACGACATCTTATTAGGTTTGGAGGGCGATGCGGAAAGGCAAAAGCTAGATCAACAGATTTTAGATCTCTTGTGCATTTTAGATGCACACTTAGAGCAGTCTCAGTTTTTACTGGGCAATCGCCCATCCATGGCCGACTTTGCTTTTTATGGGCCATTAATGATTCACCTATACAGTGACCCACAATCAAACCACATTTTAGAAACGAACGCGCCTCGTGTTTGTAATTGGCTGTTAACCATTCAAGATTTAGGTGATGCCAGAGGCTGCGCAGGGCAGACTGAGTTTGGGGATTGGAAAGGTACTGAAACAGACTTACCGGCCACGTTAATTGAATTACTTAAATTTATTTCACAGACCTATATTCCAGTAGGAAGAGCAACTGCAAAAGCATCAGTGGCACGAGAAAAGCGCTTTGAGGCAACCGTTTATGGTGTTAAGACTACCTTTGGCACCATTCATTATAAAGCCTGGGCATTTGAGCAAACCCAATTGAGATATCAAGCGTTAACGAATGAGACTAAAGCTAAGATCGATGGGGTTTTGCTAGAAACTGGCATTCTACCTGGTCTATTGGAAGACGGTGTTTTGCACAATGGTTTATATGATGGCTTTACTCCACCTTTCATAAAAGACGGCATTCCCGACGCACGAATTAAGTATTTAAAAGAAAAACAAAAAAGTACAGCGTAGGCTTTATATTGAGCTTAGAAAGAAGAATCGTTTTTCTTTCTAAGCAAATAAAAGGAATCTAATAGATAGGTGTTAGGATTCAGTTTCAAGCGCTGACGATATATGTGTAATTAACAGTTTTTTACATGCAGCTATAGATAAACCTTGATCCACATGTAAGCGTTCAAAAAAGTAAAAGGATGTGATGCCTACTAAAAGCTCAGTGGTTGCGCTATCGCACTTTTTAAGCTCTGGCAGCATAGAAAGCACGTATAAGCGCAACATCTTCTGATTATAGTCATAGGTACTTTGAAGAAAGGGTGATCGCCACTTTAAGACGGTGTTAACCTTTGACAAATGATAGCCATCAGAAAAACCATTCACAACAGCATTGGCTAATCGCTTGATTCGCGTCTTTAAGTCACCAGTAAAGTTTTGTTTGAAGTGGGCCAGATAAACAGGTTTAACCACTTCATCAATTTCCCGATACAGCAAATCCATTTCAGTGAAATGACGAAAAACCGTACGAATAGACACTCCCGAAGTATCGGCAACCTGCTGAGCCGTAGGCATGTAGTTACCGCGATTCACCAGGTTGATCATGGCATTTATAATTAACTGGCGATTGGCTTCGCTGCGCTTATTTCGGCCGTCTTCTTTTACTTGAACCGTTGAGTTACTCATTATCTCGATGCAATAGGGGTTAATTGAAGTGCTATTCTAACCGGATTTAGGTATTAATGACAGGCTCACTGCCAATAGGTATTTAAACCCTAGTTATGGGGGCCGCTTTTGAGATCGAGAAAATATTGATAGGACGTTCTATCCATTAGCTTCTTAGAAAAGCTCATGCCTAAATCGATCAGCTGGTTGTGATGAGTGTACTTTCTGAGTGATGTTTTAAGGGCCTGTAAGGCCTGTTTGGTTTTTCCAATATTGTCTAAAGATAAAAAATATAAATAAGCATATTGCACATTGTCTTCTTCTAACTGTTTTGCTTTTTCAAATGAGCGTACAGCATCAGTGGCGTTTTTGGTGCGTATTAATTGCATGCCTATGGCATAGTGCAAAGCGGCAGAGTTCGGGTTTTTTTCAATGCCTTTTGCCAGTATGCGCTGCTCTTTTTCAGGTTGATTATGGGTTCTATAGCGTTCAGCTAGGTTGAGATAAGAAGGAAAAAAATAGGGGTCGATTATGATGGCTTGCTGCAACGATTGAACGGCAGACTTTGTTTTTCCAAGTTTTCCGTAAAGAATACTTTGGTTAACATGGCCCTCACCGCGCCAGCTGTTCACATCATTGACGTCCACTAGCTCTTGAATGGCGAGTTTCAGGATGGATAAATCCTTTACTTTTGCACCCGCTAAATTTGAAGCTGCTGCAACTCTGATCGCTTTTACAGGGTCTTTAAGTAGCTTGCTATAACTCTTTAATCGATCTGGTTCTGGAAGCAAGTATCCAATATTTGCAACGGCTAAACGCATTAAAGGCTCTTGTGAGTTTATCCAGGTTTTAGCGATTTGATCATTTATAGCCTTACTGCTATTGGGCAATAATGCAATCACACTGGCCCGTTTAATCACACTTAAATCATTTGAGTTGGCCAGCTTTAAATGATCAGCTAGGGGTAAAAAACCATTATGTTGTAATTCTATATATTGTAATTGGTTTTTGCTCAGTGGGTTTTTAGATGCTCCCCATTGTTTGATTGAGGTTGCAGCCCATTGATTATTTTTATCTTCATGACAGCTTGTGCAAGCGTTTGGCACACCAAAATTAATGGATAATTCTGGACGAGGGATAATAAAACTATGGTCTCTTCTAGGGTCTACTCCCATATAGGTTCTTTCAGGCATATGGCAATTCACACACTGCCCGCCATCGCTATTAAGATCGTGACGAGTATGGGCGACTTGTTGATAGGTTTCTGGGTTATGGCATTGCAAGCATAGACTATTTCCTTTTGCTTTTGTCTTCATGGTGTGTTTGTCATGACAGTCTAAGCAGTTAACACCTGCAGCATGCATTTTGCTTTGCATAAAGGACCCATAAACATACACTTCTTCTTTTATTTGTCCGTCAGGGAAGTACATATTTCGGGATAATAAATCAGGATTGAATTGATCTAGAAAGCCTTTGTTTGTATCAATGCCATCGTTTAATGGGGATCGTAAAGAGTGGCAGGCAAAGCAAGTATCCATGAATTGGTTATCCCGCTTTTCACCCACCCATTTAGCTACAATATCTCCATGGTTTCGCTGCCAAGCACCCGTTGTCGAGGATTGTTTTTTTACTGCCTTGGCTGTTTTTTCGTGATCCGCATTCATTTTTCCATGGCAGCTTTGGCAACCCACATTGATGTGGTCGTATTCTGTAGAAAACTGATTGGACGCCAAATCATAATTGCGTTTTAAACCATCAGAGTGACAATCGGCGCACATGCCATTCCAGTTAAGCAATGGTTGCTGCCAGTGTAATCGGTCTTGTTTTTTTACGTCTTCATCTGCATAGATAGGAAACCATTTCTGACCGCCTTTATCTTTGCTTCTTGAATCCCATGAAAAGGGTAAAACTTGAAGGGCTCCGCTATCTGTCGGCACTAAGTATTGCTGAAGGGGGTAATGACCAAATGTATGTTGTATGGGGTAGGTTTGAGTTTGCCCTTGTTCCGTTAGGTCAACTAAATAATTGCTACCACTTTGATAAAAGCGTGCGGTTTGAAAGTGATGTTTAATGGTGACATTGGTAAAGTCGCCCATTATAAAATCGCTGTCCATATTCCCCATGGACTTATAATGGTCGGAAGTGTGCCACTTTGATACTTCATCGGCATGGCAGCTGGCGCAGTCATTGTATTCGTTAGCTTTAGTTGTATTAACTTGGAAAGCTAATATAAAAGCAAAAACAAGGAAGGTCTTCACAATATGTGTCATGTCGCTATGATTTAAGTAGTGAAACACTATATTAATGCAAGCAAATTTGCCAGCCAATGCATTTAGCTGGCGTGTATCATATAGGCGAATTATCGATGATTAATTGCTTTGGGCTGTCCATATAATATGGTGCGTAAAAAAGCCAGCATCCACTTCTAAATTTAACTCTTGGTCCTTACGGTGTATCACCGCATCAAAATTTTTATCGCGTCTTGGTGAGTAAAGAGTGACATTCCAGCCATCTTTGTGCTCAGTGAAATTGGTCATAAGTGTCATGCCAACTTTGTCGGGTCGAGAGGCCGAGCGTTCAAGTTTTCCAGCTATAGGAAAACCATTTTCATTCTTATCAATTAAAACGATCTCCCCCTTTTCCTCTGTCTCCCAAAGACCAATTACATCTCGTTTCTTATCAGCGTTTGCTAACAGCGGCGCCATTAATATGATAAGTAAGCTTAGTTTTTTAAGCATATGCATCACCCGTTTTATTTGTAAAAAAATCATGGTTACCGAAGCAGAAATCGCCTGACGTACACTTGCTGCTTGATAACCATGATTATTTATTTGTGGATACTTGTTTGTTCCAATTTTTTCACCTTACATAGTGTCATAAAGTATGTCAATATATTGATTGGGCATCCTGTCTAATTAAATTTCAAGTGCTGTAGTTATGTTAAGTTATATAAAACCCTATCTTTTAGAATATTTCTTAAGCGATAAGATGCTTAATAAGCGCCGGATCAAGGCCGAAAAGATTCGAATACGTATGAATGAACCTCATAATATGATTGTTTATTTATCGATTAGTGACCCAAATAGTTATCTATTGATTCAGGTTCTGCCTGAATTTTTAGCGCGATTTAAAGTACAAGTAACTTATAAAACCATTTTGCATAAGCAGAATGCTATGTTCCCTGAACCTGATCGATGGGATGCAAATATATTTAATGACAGTAAAAGAATGGCGGAATTATATGATCTTAGGGGGCCTGTAAAGGCGCCAAGCAAAGAATATTTATGTGAATACATCAGTCTTTTATTAGCCTCAAATGAACAAGATTCAGATTTCCTTGAAAAGGCTAAATCACTTTTTGATATTTATTGGACTGGCAGCGATAGTCTTGTCAATGCTTATATTAAGGGCCTCTCAATTAAGGACCCTAGCGCTCAGCTGGCACGCCTGACACAAAACGAACGTGATTTATCAGATAATAAACATTACCTTTCGGGGAATATCTATTACGAAGGTGAGTGGTATTGGGGATTAGAGCGCTTGCAATATTTAGAGCGCCGCCTAAATACACAGGGTTTATCTGATAAAAACAGAATTATTTATGACAAACTGCATCAGCACCTAATTCCTTATGACTCAAAACAGGTAAAAAAGAATCCACAGAATAAAACACTCACTATCTATTTCTCCCTGAGAAGTCCGTATTCGTATCTAGGTATTCAGCGGGCTTCTCAACTGGCTAAGCACTATGGTATTCAGTTTGAAATAAAACCGGTTTTGCCCATGATGATGCGCAACCTTAAGGTGCCAAAAACCAAAGGCACTTACATTGCCCTTGATACCAAGCGTGAGTCAAAGCGATACGGCATACCATTTGGAAAACTAGCCGATCCTCTAGGAAAAGGCGTGGAGCGTTGTTATGCCCTGTTTGAGTATGCAAAATCTCAAGGTAAGCAAGAGCTGTTTTTACTGAATTATGCTCGATGTGTTTGGTCGGAGGGTGTATTGAGTGAAACAGATAGAGGTCTAAAACATATTGTTGAAATATCAGGCTTAGATTGGGACCAAGCCAAACCACTGCTAAAAAAAGATGACTGGAGAGAATGGGCAGATAATAATTTAAACGAGCTTTATAGCTTAGGGCTTTGGGGGGTGCCTAGCTTTAGCTATGAAGGCTCATCTGTATTTGGGCAAGATAAGCTTTATTTTATTGAGCGGACTATTCGCAAGGATCTCTTTCAATCCTAATGCTCAAAGAAAGTCTAGGTTGTTTATTTCAGGGGTTGTAGAAATACCGATTCTATTAATGGCTGTGATATGTCCGATTAAGTATTTGTATTGTCATATCTTATGTCATATTATCCGGTAACGATCTCCTATACTTGGCTATGGGAACAAATATAAGAAAAGCTTATAACCATATTGAGGCTTATACCATGTGGAATAAAATAACCCTGACCGCCATTGCATTTGTCTCAATAAGTGCCGTACTGCTTTGGACTTTTCGCTTTGATGCATTGGTTGTCATCGCATCGCTTAAAAGTAAAAAGCCAGTGGCAGAGAATCAAGACGTTCTTTGGCAGCAAGGACCAAGCGAAAAACAAGGTAGGACTGATCAGCCTAACATTGTATTAATTCTTGCTGACGACATGGGCATTAATGATGTATCCACTTTTGGTGGCGGTATGATTGAAACACCAAATATTGATAAGCTAGCAGCCAAAGGCGCCTTGTTTACTAACGGTTACGCTGGACACGCTAATTGCGCACCTTCCCGAGCGGCGCTGTTAACTGGTCGAGATGCCACTCGTACAGGCTATGATTTGACGCCGATTCCAGATGGTATGAGCCGCATTATAGCAGCCGTGGAAAACAATCAAGACAACGGCCGACCTAAGATGAGTTACTCTGCAGAAGCGGATGCCAATAACTCTACTTACGATCTCCGTGGATTACCCTCTGCCGAAATCTTAATTCCTGAAATTATTAAAGAGTCTGGTTATCACACTATGCACATTGGTAAATGGCACTTGGGTCGTGGTCCAGACATGATGCCAAATGCACAAGGGTTTGATGAAAGTTTGATGATGGATTCTGGTTTGTACTTACCGATTGATCATCCTGATGCAGTCAATGCACCCACTGAATACTCTGGTTTAGACCGATTCATTTGGGCCACTATGCGCTATTCCGTTAATTGGAATGGTGGTGAAATATTCGAGCCTAAAGGTTATCTAACCGATTACTTCACGGCCGAAGCTGAAAAAGCCATCGAAGCCAACGCTAACCGTCCATTCTTTTTATATTTAGCCCATTGGGGGCCACATAATCCCGTGCAAGCTCAGCGCTCTGATTACGAAGCCGTGGGTGACATTCAACCTCATAACAAACGGGTTTACGCGGCAATGTTACGTTCTATTGATCGATCCATTGAACGGGTTATGGCAAAACTTGAAGAACAAGGCATTGCAGACAATACCATTGTTATTTTAAGTAGCGACAATGGTGGTGCCGATTACGTGGCCATCGACGATTTAAATAAACCTTACCGCGGTTGGAAAAACACCTTCTTTGAAGGGGGCATTCGCGTTCCGTTTTCAGTGACGTGGCCAAACGGCATCAAAGAGAATACGGTCATTGATGAACCGGTTAATCACCTTGACCTTATGCCTACTATTATCAATATGGCAAACGCACCTTTACCACAAGACCGGGAGATCGACGGCGTGGATCTTGCGCCTTTATGGCAAGATAAAGCTGAATTTGTTCGCCCTAAAAACGCCTTGTTTTGGTTTACAGGGGATTACCGAGTGGTGCAAAGCAAAGGCTGGAAGCTTCAGCAAAATCCCAAATCGGGTCAAACCTTTTTGCATAACTTAAATGTGGATCCCACTGAAAAAAATAATGTGTTTGAAACTGAGCCGCAAAAGCTTGCGGAATTGACACAGTTAATTGATGATCACTTTGCCGATGCGGTGGACAGTTTAGGGGAGTCAACCATTGCAGCTCCGGTTACGGTTGATAAACATTTAGGTGAACATATGAATGACGGTGACAGCTACATCATCTGGAACAACTAACTGGATTTAGATGAGCGATTAACTTAAAAGGCTAGGTAGTGTTACTGGTCTTTTTTAGTGGGGTAATTAAAATACTGAATTGTTGAGGGACTTACAAATTATCAGTAGGGTCCATATCCAAACTCCACCGCACCTTATGAAACCCCTTTACCTCATAAATTCCACCCAATACCTGCGTCATAAAGTGATGCAGCATTTTTCGATTCACACAGCTCACCCATAATTGGCTTCTGAATCGGCCTGCGCGTAATTCCATGGGCGCGGGCAGTGGGCCTAACGGGCTCACGTGGGGTAGGTTCAAACTTTGTATGTGCCAGTTCAATAATTCACGCACGCGATGCAAAAATTGTTCAGCTTCTCGCGGTTGATGGCTGTCGGCACGAATCAAAGCTTGGAATCCGTAGGGCGGTAAATTTTGTTCTTGGCGTTCTTGTAATAAAGCCAAGCCAAGAGCGTGGTAATTTTCTTCGCTTAATAAATGCAGTAACGGGTGATCAGAAAATTCGGTTTGGATAACGGCTTTGCCTTTTATGCTTTCTCGGCCTGCGCGTCCAGCCACTTGTAAAATAAGCTGCGCTGTTTTTTCCATGGCACGAAAATCCGCACTGAAAAATCCGCTGTCGACATTTACCATGATCACTAATGCCACTTTTGGAAAGTGATGGCCCTTGGCCAACATTTGTGTGCCCACTAGTATGCAAGGCTCACCCGCGTGAACGGGTTGCAGCAGAGTTTCCATGGCGTTTTTATTTTGCGTGCTGTCGCGGTCTATTCGAATCACTTGTGTGTTTTGGAATTGATATTGCAAATGTGATTCTAAGCGTTCGGTGCCTGCGCCTAACGGTTGTATTTGATTGCTTAAACACGTGGGGCAGTTTTTAGGCAAGGCTTGTTTGTTATCGCAATGGTGGCAATGCAGGTGCGCGGGTTTTTGATGCAGGGTCATTTTTGCATCGCAGCGTTTGCATTCACTTATCCAGCCGCAGTCGGGGCAATACAGTGTGGGTGCAAACCCTCGGCGGTTCACAAACACCAATACCTGATGGCCGTTATCTAAGGTGTTTTTTATTTCAGGCAATAGCTCATCGGCTAAGCCATGATGCACGGGTTGTTTTTTAATATCTAAAATGTGCAGCTTAGGGGGCTGAGCATCACCGGCACGCTCGGTTAAACGAAGGTGTGCGTATTTTTTTGTAATGGCGTTATGCAGGGTATCTAAGCTGGGCGTGGCACTGCCTAAAATAATGGGAATGTTTAATGTCATGGCGCGCATAACGGATACGTCGCGGCCATGATAGCGAATGCCGTCTTGTTGTTTAAAACTGTGGTCGTGTTCTTCATCAATAATAATGGCGGCTAAATTTGGCGCGGGTGTGAAAATGGCGCTGCGTGTGCCGATGATGATTTGTGCGCGGGGTTTTTCTTGGTTTTCTGGTGTAAGACTATGGCTTGATGCTAATAGCCAGGCGTCTAATCGTTCGCGATCATTCAGCTGGCTGTGTAGCAATAGAATGTCGGCATCAAAGCGTTTAGCAAAGCGCTGAACGGTTTGTGGGGTTAGGCCAATTTCCGGCACCAGTATCAAAACTTGTTTGCCGGCTTTTATATAGGGCTGTATGGCTTGCAGGTAAACTTCGGTTTTGCCAGACCCTGTTACGCCTTCTAATAAGAAGGGTTTGAACCCTTGGCTATTATGTATTTCGTTTACGGCCAGTGCTTGTTCGTCATTTAAATGCAGCGGGGCTTGTTGAGCGGATCCCGCTAATGCTTGAAAGCTGGGTTTGTCGTGATGGTCTAGAAAGCCTTTTTCAGTTAGGCCTTTGATAATGGCGGGTGTGTAGCCTGCTTCTACAATGTCTTTTTGCCACAAGCCAGATTCAGCGTGTTCGGGCGCCAGCATGTATTCCAGTAATTCCACTTGTCTGCGGGCGCGGCCAATCTCGCTGCTGTCGGCTGGTCTATCAGGGTTTAAGCGATAAAAGGATTGAGTGGTCACATTGGCTTCACCGCCTTTGCGCAACAGTACGGGCAGTAATAGTGTTAAGCATTCACCAAGGGGTTGGTGGTAATACGTGTGTAGCCAGTGCCCAATCTTGTAAAGCTCGTTGGATAGTAAGGGTTTACTATCAATTAAACCCAGTATTGGCTTAAGCTTGGCTGGGTCGTAAGTGGGCGACTGGTGAATGTCCACTATCACACCGGTTAGCTCGCGATTGGCAAATGAGACTTTTACGCGCAAGCCTGCTTGATAGCGGCTCATGTCTTGATCGGGCTCGGGCAGGTAGTCGAAGGTTTTATTCAACGGGATAGGCAGCGCAACATTTAGATAGAAGGGCGTGGCATTCATAATGTGCTAATCATTGTGCTAATCAATGTGCTTATAAAGGTAGCTATCAATGTCACTATTGTTGTCACTATCGATGTGACTAAGATGACTCGGCTGCCGACTGCTGTTCTTGTCATGAGTTGCTCAGTTTTTATGCGAAATGGTTGTTTGCTGTCATCCGCGATTCTGTTATTATGCGCGACCCTTGGATATGTGTACATATCCATTCCAGCGGTGCTTATGAGGCTCACTTGGTTTTACTGGTTTACTTCGGTGAATTTGGCAGGATCGAAAGAGAATAAGTGGCGGCAACTTTGGAAAGAGAGAAATATTATGCAAGCTGAAATCCATCCTACTTATGACGTGCTAACAGCATCTTGTTCTTGTGGTAACGTTGTTAACACTAAGTCTACTAAGACTGGCGCAATGCACTTGGACGTATGTTCTCAGTGTCACCCGTTCTATACTGGTAAGCAGAAAACTATGGATCAAGGTGGTCGTATTGATCGCTTCAAGAAACGTTTCGGTGGTCGTGCTAAGTAATTATTACTTAACAAGATCGGAAACGATTCAAAAAAAGGCGCTTTTAGCGCCTTTTTTTATGCCTGCTATTTACTGTCGGGCTCAGGTGCAAAGCGGTTTTAAATGCGGTGGTTGCTAATTTAAGCGTGGCGCACTTGGTGATATTGCTGGCTTTGCATCATCTGGGTGCGTTCATGAGCCGTTATTGCACATTAAATGCCGATTTTATTGATTCACGGGGTATGATGCTTCGGAATTTTGCGTAATAATACGCGACCATCGCCTGACAGCGAACCAGCTTGGCTTGTCCAAGTTTGTGATAACTAAATACTATGGAATTGTCAGAATGTCAGATTTCAAACAAGATGCACTAGATTACCATGAGTTTCCTAAGCCAGGAAAAATCAGCGTAGAACTTACTACACCAGCTGATTCTGCTCGCGACCTTTCTTTAGCTTATAGCCCAGGTGTTGCTGAGCCAGTTAAAGAGATTGCTGCTGATCCTGAAAACGCTTACAAATATACAGCTAAAGGTAACCTTGTAGCGGTTATTACTGACGGTACTGCGATTCTTGGTCTTGGTAACCTAGGCCCATTGGCTTCTAAGCCAGTAATGGAAGGTAAGTCTCTTCTTTTCAAACGTTTTGCTGGCGTTGATTCAATTGATATCGAAGTAGAATCAGAAAGCCCACAAGCGTTCATCGACACAGTGCGTCGTATTGCTATCACGTTTGGTGGTATCAACCTTGAAGACATCAAAGCACCAGAATGTTTTGAGATTGAACGTGTTCTTAAAGAACAGTGTGACATCCCAGTTTTCCACGATGACCAACACGGTACAGCGATTGTAACGGTTGCTGGTGCATTGAACGCACTTGAAATTCAAGGCAAAAAAATCGAAGACGTTAAAATGGCTGTTTTAGGCGCCGGCGCTGCAGCGATTTCTTGTTCTAAGCTTCTTATCCTTGCGGGTATGAATCCAGCGAACATCTTCATGTGTGACCGTAAAGGTGTTATCCACAACGGCCGTGACGATCTAAACCAATACAAAGCTATGTTTGCAGTAGACACTGACAAGCGTACTTTTGATGATGCACTTGAAGGTGCTGACATCTTCTTGGGTCTATCTGGTCCTGATATGGTAACTGGCGATCAAATCAAAACTATGGCTGCTAACCCAATCATCTTTGCATGTGCTAACCCAGTTCCAGAAATCATGCCTGAAGTTGTATCAGCTGCACGTGATGACGCAATCATGGCAACTGGCCGTTCTGATTTCCCTAACCAGGTAAACAACGTTCTTGGCTTCCCATTCATCTTCCGTGGTGCATTAGACGTTCGCGCAACTGCCATCAACGAAGAAATGAAACTGGCTGCTGCTAAAGCACTTGCTGGTTTGGCTAAAGAGCCTGTAACTCAAGAAGTTCTTGATGCTTACGACCTTAAAGAACTGTCTTTCGGTAAAGACTACATCATCCCTAAAGCGGTTGATTCACGTCTACTAGGTGTTGTTTCAACAGCTGTAGCACAAGCGGCTATCGATACTGGTGCTGCTGAAGGTCCATTGCCTGCTAACTACCCACTTAAGTCTATCTCAGACATCTAAGACGTTGGAAAGCTAGCTGCATTATAAATGCAGCGACAAAAAACCCAGATCATGAAAATGATCTGGGTTTTTTTATGTAAGTACTTTTTATTGCCAAAACTAGTCTGAGGTATTAGGATTGCCTGCCAATAAAATGGCGCTAGAATGCCGTCGAGTTTAATGGTCTAGGAGGACCTGTTATGAAGTTTTTATCTTTACTAAGTATTATCTTTCTATTGTCAGCATGTGGCAGTGGGAGTGGAACCCCTTCCCGTTCACAGGCAACACTAACTGAGCGAGGTGGTGATAATGATCAAAATTCAACAGCGCAAGCGGTTGAAATTAATAACATCATTTCAGGCTCGTTGAATATCGACTCCGATGATAAAGATATCTACTCTTTTGAAATTACAGAGCAAAAGATGTTTGATATTACTTTATCAGGGCCAATGGGAACGGATTATGATCTATTGTTGGCTGATAGTAGTGGTGGCTACATTGCTGCTTCTAAATCGTATGAAAGCGAGGAGGAAATATCGATTACTCTAGCCCCTGGTAAGTATTATATCGAAGTGGAAACATACGATGGAAGTGGTGCCTATATATTGTCAATATTTACAGGTAGTGCCTCGGTGAATTTGGACCAGGGTCCAGTCTGCCTTGAGTTTAATAACTTATCACAAGGTCTTGCAACAGAGTTATCCAACGATATGTATGATCGTGGGCAGTGCAGTGCGGTTTATAAGTATAGGTGTGAATTTGAAGCCGAGGGTTTGGAAGGATTGATCTTTTACACTTCAGTGGTAAGTTATTCTGATGCGGCGGAGTTATGTGATAATTATTCAGGTCGCTTAATTATAATGTAAGGTCTCGCTTAGGCAGTCAGCATTACTTTTCACTAGTAGAATAAAAAACTCAGATCATTGAAATGATTTGAGTTTTTTTATGCTTTTAATAAGTAAGTCCAAAATCGTGGGGGGGCGTACCCAATGCATCCTCTATGAGAACGGGGCATACCCTTATCACTCCGTGACGGGGCACGCTGAGCGCCCTCCCACAAATGTCCTGATCAAGCTCTCATCTCTCTTGTGAATGGGTTATACTCTAGCTCTATTGTTTGATGCTTAGTTATTGAAGTATCGTCAGGGAATTACGGTGCATTTGTTAATTTAACGATTATCAAATAACTCCGAAGCTGTACCCGCAACTGTAAGTGTGAATGCTTGATTTATCATATGAGCTGCACAAGCCAGATACCTGATCATTAAACTCTTTTTAGAGTCAGTGAATAGTAGAACAGTTTCAGGCGGGACTACCTGATGTATGAAAATGACTTCTGCATTTTCATTCTTTAAGTATTCCGTATTTTTTTGTAGCGTGTTATTTCGCTGAATAGATCGGGAACCTATATGAACAATATTCTTCAAGTTCATAACCTGCATTGGTCTGCGGGCGATACCCCTATATTACGCGATATACATTTTGATATTCCCGAAGGGGCATTTGTCGGTTTGATCGGTCCTAATGGCGCTGGTAAATCATCGTTAATGCGTTGCCTGTATGGGGTTAATAAACCTCAGCTTGGCAGCATGGTATTGCAGGGCCAAAACCTGACTGAATTAAGCGCCCGTGAACAAGCGAAAAAAGTGGCTGTGATATTACAAGAGCACAGCAATCAAATGGGGCTGACCGCTTGGGATGTGGTGGCACAAGGTTTAACCCCCCATAAAGGTTTGTTTGAGTGGACCACTAAAAAAGATTTAGATCGAGTATCAAGTGCCATTGTTAAAATGGATTTATCGGCGTTATCAAAACAGCCGTTCGAGCAATTATCGGGTGGAGAGAAACAAAGGGTCATGCTGGCTCGTGCTCACGTACAAGATCCTCATTTGCTTATTATGGATGAGCCCACTAATCACTTAGATGTGCATTACCAAATTGAAATGCTGAATATGGTAAAAAATATGGGCATCAGTGTTCTGGCTTCGATCCATGATTTAAATTTGGCCGCTGCATTTTGTGATTATATTTTAGTGATTGATCACGGAAAAATAATCAAACAGGGTTTAACCGAAGACGTGTTAAGCGAAGAGCTTATCTCAAATGTATTTAATACGTGTGTTGAAATCGATGACCATCCTTTTGCCAAAGACGATTCTAAGAAAATTCGCATCACATACTCCTACGACATAGCAACGGCTTCGCATACAGGCGAACAAAAATGAATAAATTACCCATTATTATTTTAGTGTTTTTGGCTGTGATGAGTCCTGTCATGGCACTCGTGCTCGGTGTCGCGAATATCTCTGTGATGGATGTATTTAATATCTTTTGTTCTCAGGTCAGCGACTCTTGTACCAGTGATCCGTTAAAAGAAAGAATCGTTTTAGAGTTAAGGCTACCTAGAATTCTATTGGCTTTTTTAACCGGTGCAGGTTTGTCTTTGGCTGGTAGTGTTTTACAAACAGTGACGCGTAATCCGCTAGCTGACCCATATTTATTTGGCATCAGTTCGGGGGCTACTTTTGGTGCCGTATTGGTGATTGCGTTTGCAGGGGCGGGTTTGGCTGCGCAGGGTATGTTTTCTGACTGGATTAGAATGGGCATAACCGGTGGTGCGTTTATTGGTAGTGCCATTTCGGTGTTACTTGTGATTAGTTTGGCGGGTCGCAGTGTGCAAATTGAACGCATGGTATTAGCAGGGGTGGCTACGTCTTTCATGTTCAGTGCGGCCACCAGTTTGGTGCTGTATGCATCAGACCCTCAAGCGGCATCTTCATTATTATTCTGGAGTCTTGGCAGTTTTTCGCGAGCGAACTGGGATAACTTAACCCTGCCCTTTATTATTTTAATCATTTGCTTTGTTTTATTCTCAGGGTTCACAAGGCAGTTAACTGCGTTATTAGCCGGTGATGAAAATGCGCGTTCATTAGGTGTCGAGGTTCAAAAAGTACGAATTTCGATGTTGTTATTAACATCCTTAATGACGGCTATTTTAGTGGCAAACACTGGTGGCATTGGTTTTGTTGGATTGATGATCCCACATATTGTACGCAGGCTATATGCCAACCACAGCCGGCACCTTATGTGGATAATAGTATTGTTTGGTGGTGTGTTTATGATTTGGGTTGATGTGGTGGCTCGTAGCTTGATTCATGGTCACGAACTTCCAGTGGGCATTATTACAGCGGCCATGGGCAGTGTGTTTTTCTTATTGGTTATGCGCCGTAAAAGCTGGTCTTAAAAATCAGTCTTTAAAAATTAGTATTAGGAATGTGTATGTTACGTGTATTCGTTATCTTGTTATCCCTTAGTGTCTGTTCGGGGGCTTATGGTTATGAGCTTCCAAAGGTTGAAAACGCAAAGCGCATTATTGCGCTTAGCCCTCATAGTGTAGAGCTACTATTTGCACTGGGGGTGGGGGATAGAATCATTGGAACCACAGAGTTTGCTGATTTTCCAGAAGTGGCCAATGATATTGAGCGCATTGGTGGATATCACGGTATTCAAATGGAACGCATTATGGAGTTAAAGCCAGATTTGATTGTCGCCTGGCAGGGCGGTAACAGTGATGAAGATTTAAACCAATTAGAATCCTTAGGCTTACCCGTATACCGAAGTGCAACAAAGCGCTTAAAACACATTACCACCGAAATTCGAGTATTAGGTGAATTGACAGGCACCACAGAAAAAGCCAAAGCGTTAATTGATCAATTTAATTCAGACTTAGCAGTGTTAAGAATTAACAATCAAGATAAAACGAAAATCACTTTCTTTTACCAGCTATGGTCATCGCCCATTAGAACAATTTCAACAGGAAGCTGGATTAACGAAATGATGGAAATTTGCGGCGGGCAAAACATCATGCAGGACCCTGCGGTTGAATACCCACAAATAAGCTTAGAAAATGTTTTATTGAATGCTCCGCAAACAATTATTATTCCTAGCTCTCACGGGCACGATAACGGAAAATTATCAGGGCTAAAATGGGAAGATTGGCCCGAGATTCCCGCCGTAAAAAATAATCATATTTATCGTATTAATGGCGATATATTGCATCGATTCTCTTTGCGTGTAGTAGAAGCCACAGAGAAAGTATGTGAGACGTTTGACCGTGTACGTTTAGCGAAGCATTAAGTGTCATGACGTTATTGCTATTGGTTGCATTAATACTGGATGAAGCATTTGGCGAGCTAAAGCGTTTTCATCCCTTGTCTGCATTTGGTCGATACGTCAATTATCTCGAAACCACATTCTACCCATCTAACAATCGTTATAAATTTTTAGCTGGCATAATGTGCTGGTGTTTAGCCGTGATCCCCTTGGTTTTATTGGCATCAGTATTCATCTGGATTTGTGCAAGTTACCTTCCGGTTTACCTTTATTGGCTGATCAATAGCATCATTTTGTATTTTACGATTGGGCAAAAAAGTTTACGTGAGCATGCCAGTGCGGTGTATGAACCATTATTAAGCGCCTCTAACGATATGCAAGAATTGAAGCAAGCCCGTATTGCATTGTCGATGATCGTCAGTCGAGACACCCAGGATGCAACGCCTAATCAAATGGCCACAGCCACCATCGAAACCGTTACAGAAAATACTCATGATGCGATCATTGCTCCCATTGTATTTTTTATATTGTTTGGAGCGCCCGGTGCAATTCTGTTTCGACTCAGTAATACATTAGATGCCATGTGGGGTTACCGCACTGAACGCTATGAGCAGTTTGGTAAGTGGTCTGCCCGAACAGATGATGTACTGGGTTATATACCGGCACGCATCACGGCTTTCTTAATGGCCCTGTGTTCGCCGTTAAATTTCATCAATACTATAAAAAGTATCTGGATAACTGGGCGGCCATGGTACAGCCCGAATGCAGGTATTGTGATGGCAGCTGGCGCAGGTGCGCTGGGTATAAAATTAGGGGGTGCTGCTGTGTATCAGGGGGTATCGAAACCTCGGCTAGATTTAGGCTTTGGTAAAGCGGCCGAACTATTAGATATAAAACGCAGCATTAATCTAATGTATCGAACCAGTGTGTTATTGATTGTGTGTATTGGGCTGCTTGAATTTTTGTGGGTTGGTTTAGAAGCTTTAACTTCAGGTTTGTCTAATATCGCCTTCGATTATTTTTGGATGCACAAGTTATGATAGAAGATGTGCATTTCCATCATGGGGGCCAGCTTGATCGTATCAAACATGGTTATCCTGATCAGCAATTGCCGTGGGTCGATCTATCCACAGGCATCAGTCCCTTTTCATATCCGATTGATGTGGACGTTCAAAGCAGTTATCAGTGCTTGCCTCAAGGCCATAAAAAATTAATAGCGGCCGCTTCAAGTTTTTATGGTGTGGATAATGGCTTGCCCATACCGGGTTCAATGTGGGCCATTCAGCACTTACCTTTAATGCGAAAAGTTAATCCTAATCCTAATCCTAAACCTAATACTAATACTGTTAATGATATTCGACCTGTGTTGTTGCCTAGGGTAGGGTTTAACGAGCATGCAAAAGCTTGGTCGGCATGGGGTTTTAATATTGAGTATTATGAAAACATGCCCAGTACGGATCAGTTGGAACGTGTGCAAGCTTGTATTGTGATTAACCCAAATAACCCAACGGGTGTGCATTATCAAAAACAAGATCTGTTAAAGGTACATAAGAAACTTTCAGATAATAATGCTTGGTTGATTGTTGATGAAGCCTTTATGGACTTAACACCAGAATACAGCTGTATTAAGGAAAGTTGGCAACAAGACTTAATTGTTTTAAGGTCGTTCGGTAAGTATTTTGGTTTGCCAGGTATTCGACTGGGTTCGTTAATGGCCAGTGAAGCGGTGATTGCTGATGCACAAAATCTATTAAATGAATGGTCAATTAATAGTGTCGCACAGCAGGTGGCCACAACGGCATATTTAGATGAAGATTGGCAATACGAGACAAATAAAAGAATTATAGTGAATTCGGCTAGATTAAAGAAACTGCTGGAGTCGCTAAATATGATTTCACAAGGCTCTGACTTTTTTCAAACCCATGTATCCAGTGACGCAGAATCTATGTATCAGCACCTTTTGAGATTAGGCGTGTATGTTCGGCTTTTAGATGATCAATCAGGAATCCGAATTGGCTTGCCTCGCGAAGAAGATCATTGGTCTCGACTAGAAGCAGCATTAAAAAGTTATATTAAATTGAATATTAAACCCTTGAATACAGTTATTTAAAAAAACATATTAGGCAATGACATTATGAGTGAGTCAAACATGAGCGAAGATAATTCTTCTGAAGAAAAGAAAAATCAAAAACATAAAAAGGCCATGAAAAGCCAAAAAGAAAAAGTCGATGCCAATATAAAAGCCGCAGATGAAGAGCGTGGTGTCATGATTGTTTTAACCGGCAACGGTAAAGGCAAAAGCAGTTCGGCTTTTGGTATGGTGCTACGTGCTTTGGGTTATGACCATAAAGTGGGTGTGGTTCAGTTTATTAAAGGGGTTCAGCTTTCAGGGGAAGAGATTTTCTTAAAAGAGAAAGCCAGTCTATTGCCTTCATTCGAAGACGAGGACTTTTACCAGATGGGAACAGGATTTACCTGGAACACACAAGATCGTACTTCGGATATTGAAGCCGCAGAACGCACCTGGGCCGTGGCAGAAAAAATGCTAAAAGATGATCGCTACGACCTTGTTCTACTGGATGAGTTGACCTACATGATAGGTTACAAGTATCTAGACGAAGAGCGCATTATCAATGCACTTAAGAATCGCCCTAGAGAACAAAGTGTGATTGTAACAGGTCGCGGAGGCGGTTCAGCGTTGCAAGCCATTGCAGATACGGTTTCTGAAGTGAAAGAAATCAAACATTGTTATAAGGCGGGTGTAAAAGCCAGAAAGGGTGTAGATTTTTAATGATTTAAACCTTGTGGGAGGGCGCTTGCGCGCGATAATTTTTTATAGTCCAAACAGAATCGCGCGCAAGCGCCCTCCCACAAAACCAATTCAGTCGATTTAAAATTTCTGTCCCAATTCCCCTCTGTTATTTTTCTATGGATATGCTCAAATAAGAACATATCCACAATAAAAATAAATGATCATGAAATATTTATCCCTTAAATGGATTACCTTTTCAATAGGCTACCTGTTGGTCGTGGGCACATTAGGCGCCTATTTAACCCTACCTAAAATCCCTGATGGTCGAGAGTTAATGGCTAAAGCCAAACAATATGATGTTGAAGTCATACGAGACACCTTAGGCATTCCACATGTGTATGGCAAAAAAGACGTGGATACCGCTTTTGGTTTGGGTTACGCACAAAGCGAAGATGACTTTAAAACCTTACAGTCTGTGTTGTTGGCCACCCGAGGCACGCTGGCTGCTGAGGTCGGGTACAAGGCCGCCAAAACCGATTTTGTGGTTCAATTTATGGGCGTGTGGGACACGGTTAATGCACACTATGATGGACAAGTGCCTGAAAAAATAAAGCGTATCGCACAAGCTTATGCAGATGGTGTGAATGTATACGCTGCAGAAAACCCCGATCAAGTCAGTCGTTATTTTTTACCAGTATCCGCTAAAGACATTATTGCTGGCTTCACATTTAAAACCCCCATGTTTTACGGTTTTGATCAAATACTGGGTGATTTAGTGAATCCTGAAATGCCTCATGAGCTTGCTAAGACCGAAGCAGAGATGACATGGCAGCCAGCGCAAAATTTACCCATTGGCAGTCAGGGTATTGCAATTGCACCCAAGCGTTCAGAAGATGGAAATACCCACTTATTAGTCAATAGTCATCAGCCGCTAACGGGGCCAGTGGCTTGGTACGAAGCCCGTTTACACAGTGAAGAAGGCTGGAACATGGTGGGCTCTACTTTTCCTGGTGCGCCGTTAATTATTCATGGTCACAATGACCATCTAGGTTGGGCGAACACCGTGAATAAACCGGATCTAGTGGATATCTATAAGCTGAGCATTAACCCCGAAGATGAGAACCAGTATTTATTAGATGGGCAGTGGAAAACATTTAAAACAAAAACAGCCAAGATGTTAATCAAATTTATTGGCCCTCTTCGCTGGACGTTTGAAAAAGAAATTAAAATTTCTGATCACGGACCTGTAATGGAAACCGACCATGGCATGTACGCCTTACGCTGGGCGGGAATGAATAATGTTAAAACGCTGGAATCCATGTTCACAATGAACAAGGCCACAAATAAACAAGAGTTTGAAGCAGCCTTAAAACTCAATGCCATGCCCAGTATCAATTTTGTATACGCAGATAAAGACGGTAACGTAGCTCATTATTACAATGCTATGTTTCCAGATAGGGTTGAAGGTTGGCAGTGGGATAAAATTTTACCCGGTGATCGTTCTGAATTGATTTGGAAAGAGTACCGAGATTTTTCGTTTATGCCAAAAACCGTCAACCCAAAATCTGGCTTGGTATACAACGCTAATAACCCACCGTGGATGGCCACTGATGGAGGTGGTGATGCACAAGCAAGTGATTATCCACCTTCTATGGGTATAGAGACCTTTGTGACAAATAGAGCACTGCAAATTGAACAGAAGCTTAAGCCAGCGAATAAAATTTCTGCACAACTATTAAAAGATGTTAAGTACGATCTAGCTTATCACCCAGAATCCAATCAAATAAAAATGCTAAGTGATTGGTTGAATCAGCAAGCTGGAAATGATTTTAGCGATCTAGAAATAGAGGCGCTTTACGCATTACGCCGCTGGAATTTATCCACCCATAAAACCAATACACGAGCCGCGTTGGCTGTTCTTACCTTAGCACCCATACAAAAAGCACGGGGTGATAAAGTCGAAATGAATGCGATTACAGAGGCCTTTAAAAATTCGGTGGCATCCTTAGTTAAGCATCACGGTAGTTACAATGTGCCGTATGGAAACGTATATCGGTTACGGCATGCAGATAAAAACCTAGCCATCAGTGGCGGCCCTGATATTTTAAGAGCCGTTTACGGCAAAGAAATGGATGAGAAAGGACAAATTGAAAACATTGCAGGGGATGGTTTTATGATGTTTGTTTCTTGGAATAAAAATGGACTGGTCAGCAGTGAAGCCAGCCATCAATATGGCTCTGCAACGTTAGACGAATCTTCACCTCATTATAATGACCAAATGGAAATGTTCGTTGAGCAGAAAGAACGAGCCGTTTTATTTAACCGAATGGAACTGGAAAAAAACATTGGCCGTCAATACCGCCCGGGGCGAGAACCTGTAGCAGACTAAAAGTGACAGGCAGATAGTCTGTATAGGCCATATTTGAATAACTCATGTGATTTCCCGCCTCATTTCATAATTGCCTTGACGAGAGATGTGTAGTTTTTTATGTTGGATCTATGGTTTCTATTTGTACGCTTTATTTGATGGCGTGAACGGTAGAAATTAAACAATAAAAATTATGCTTCTCAGTCTCGGTTATTCACTAGATTGATCCTGTCTAGTTAATGCAGTCCGCTAAACTCTGAACATTTTATGTGAGAGGAAATACGATGTCTGTCTCCCCCCAGTATGACTGCATAATTAAAAATGCAAAAATATTCCACCGTGGTTTAGCGCCTGTCACCGAAGATATCGCCATTAAAAATGGAAGCATTGTCGCCCGTGGCACTTCGTTAGACGAAGGCGCGGCTAAAAATGTGATAGACGGTACGGGTAAATGGTTAATGCCAGGGCTATTTGATATTCACACCCATTATGATCTTGAGTTAGAAGTGGCCGCAGGACTGCCTGAATCAACCCGACACGGAACAACCTCGGTCGTGATCGCCAACTGCAGTCTAGGCTTAGCGTTTGGATCACAACGTAAAGATAATGCAGATCCTATCGTGGACTGTTATGCACGGGTAGAGAACATCCCTAAAAGTGTATTAAAAAATTGCGCAGACAAGGTGAGTTGGAAAACCCCCAGTGAATACCTGAATCACCTAGAAACATTAAACCTAGGGCCAAATGTGATTACACTGCTGCCCCATTCAATGTTACGAATTGAGGTAATGGGCTTTCAAGACAGCATTGGGCGTGACCCAACAGATGACGAAATTGTAAGTATGCAGAAGATTATTTCTGATGCACTTGATGATGGTTATGTGGGTTTATCAACCGATGCATTACCGTTTCATTATTTAGCTAATTACTCTAATACCGATAAAACAATCCCTACACAGTTTGCTAAATACGACGAAATTAAATCACTGCTAAGTATCGTGCGAGAAAAAGAAGGCATCTGGCAAGCAACCCCACCAAAAGACAGCGTAAGTGAAACATTAAAAACGTTCTTTTTAACCAGTGGGCGGTTTCATGGTAAACCTCTTAAAACCACCGTTGTTGCAGCGTTAGATGTAGAAAATAATTTTAAGATTTTACGACTCGCAAAACTGCTTTCAAAAATATTAAACAGTAAGTGGGTTGATGGTAAATTTTATATGCAAGCTTTGGCTGCACCCTTTAAAACTTGGGCGGATGGCGTGATCACCCCTTTATCTGAAGAAATACCAGAACTGCGTTTACTAAACGAAATGGATTTAGAAGATCGAGAAGGTCGACTGGCATTGATGACAGACCCTAAATTCAAAGCGGCGTTTATTGATATGTGGATGAAGGGCAAAGAAGGTTTTTCAATGGATACGATTAAGCGGGTGATCAATCTAGAAGACTACGCATTCAATCGAGAAATGGCAGATATGCACATCGAACATTGTCCGCAAAAAGTATGGCAAGGTTTGAGCTTTGAGGGTGTATACATGCGCATGATGGCATGTCGTGCTGATGATCGACCAGAGGATATGAGAGAGCAAGAATATGCATTCTTCAATGAACACTTTCATGAGATCAGAACCGAAGGGGAGTTTGTATTAAAACTATTGTGTTTGTTCGATACGGATTTGAAATGGTCAACCGTCAGTGCAAACCGCTCGTTAGAAACGGTTCGTGAAACATTAATGGATCCGTTGTTATTGCCAGGCTTTAATGACAGCGGTGCGCATTTAAGTAATATGGCTTTTTATGACGGTAATTTACGAGCGCTAAAACTGGCATCATTAGGCGGCGAATCAGATGTAAGCTTTATGGTTAAGCGATTGACTCAAGACCCTGCTGAAATATTCGGTGTGAGTGGTGGCACCTTAGATGTGGGTGATAAGGCCGACTTGATACTCGTGAACCCTGAGAACTTAAAAGCGTATGTAGGCGAAGACAGCGCCCGTCGAGTGTACCGCGAAGAATATCAGCACGAGCAATTAGTGAATCGCAGTGACGGCGTTGTGCCGTTGGTGATGATCTCGGGAGAAATCGCTTGGCAGGATGATGCTTTCTCAGAGTCTCTGGGTAAGATAAAAATGGGGCAAGTGTTACGATCTAAGAACAGCCAAAAATTAAAATCAGAAAAAGAGCCGGTTACTCCAGATTTAGCGTTGAAAGCTTCGTAACGTCATAAAGGACAGGGAGTCTTTTCTTTGTGCGTTTGATTCAAAAAAGCCGCGGTCATTGCTGACTGCGGCTTTTTTATTTTCGCTCACAGAGTGAGTGAATACAGTATTCAAATATTGCTTAGAAAAGAATACGTGCACGTAGAGTGCCTTCAACTTCTAGTACTTTTTCAAGGGCCAGAGGACCAGCAGACGCTTCAACATCAATAACAACATAACCAATGTCAGCCGTTGTTTGTAAGAACTGACCTAGGATGTTGATGTTGTTTTCAGCGAAGATCGCATTAATAGAATTCAACACACCCGGTACATTTGAGTGGATGTGTAAAATACGGTGGAAGTTACCATGCTGCGGCAAAGAAACTTGAGGGAAGTTAACAGCCGATAATGTCGCACCTGTATCAGAATACGTACCTAGCTTCTCGCCCACTTCTTTACCGATGTTTGCTTGTGCTTCTTGAGTCGAGCCACCAATGTGCGGTGTAAGAATTACGTTGTCTAGACCGCGCAGTTCAGAAATAAACTCATCATCATTGCCTTTAGGTTCAGCAGGGAATACGTCGATTGCCGCACCGCCAATGTGACCAGACTTAAGCGCTTCAGCCAGAGCAGGGATATCTACAACTGTGCCGCGAGCAGCGTTAATGAATAAACCACCTTTTTTCATTTTTGCGAATTCAGCAGCGGCCATCATGTCTTTAGTATCAGTGGTTTCAGGAACGTGTAAAGAAACGATGTCAGACATAGCCAGTAGCTCGTCCATTGTGTCTACTTGAGACGCGTTACCTAGAGGCAGTTTAGTGATGGTGTCGTAGAAGAAAACCTTCATACCTAAACCTTCAGCTAAAACAGATAGCTGAGAACCAATGCTACCGTAACCAACAATACCTAGGTTTTTACCACGGATCTCGTAGCTGCCTACAGCCGACTTGATCCAACCGCCACGGTGACAAACCGTGCTTTTTTCTGGAATGCCACGAAGCATTAGAATGGCTTCACCTAATACAAGTTCAGCAACAGAACGAGTATTTGAATAAGGGGCGTTAAATACTGGAATACCACGTTTAGCGGCAGCTGTTAAATCTACTTGGTTAGTACCGATGCAGAAACAACCTACAGCCATTAATTTTTCAGCGGCTTCAAACACTTCTTCAGTTAACTGAGTGCGTGAGCGAATACCAACAAAGTGAGCATCTTTGATTTTTTCTTTAAGTTCGTCACCAGTTAGTGCCGTTTTAACGTAATCAATGTTGCTATAACCAGCAGCTTGAAGCGTATCTAGAGCCGTTTGGTGAACGCCTTCTAACAAAAGAATGCGGATTTTGCTTTTATCCAAAGAATTATCAGTCATCTTCGAGCCTTTAGTCAGTATTTTAAATTCGTTTACTAGAGCTGTATTACAGTCTCTTATTTGTACTTATGAGGTTAAAATCCGTGTTGCAGCCAGCATTTATAGGGCATTGCTTGGGCTTTTGGCTTTAACCTTAGGTCGCTTACCAGTCTGTTAATGAGTGGCTGAAGTACCGTACCTAAATCTTAGTCATCAAATTAAGGCGCGTATGGTATCATATTCGCCCTTTATTGAAGCCCCTGCGGTATCGAAATGTATGCATGTCAGCATGCAATCGCCTCATATACGGCCCATTTATGGCCAGAAGAGGACAAAACCGCGAACGACCAAGGTAAGTTCATGAGCACGAATGCCGATCAAAGCCAGATTCTAAGCCGCCTACAATCCATTGTAGGTGATGACAAAGTTAAAACCGACGCAGACAGTTTAGAGACGTTCGGTAAAGACTGGACCAAAATTTATGCACCCAAGCCCCTAGCCATCACATTTCCAAGTTCCACTGAAGAAGTGGCCGACATCATTAAAGCCGCTAACGAGCTGAACTTTGCCATTGTGCCAAGCGGCGGTAGAACAGGATTAAGCGCAGGTGCTGTGGCCGCTAATGGTGAAGTGGTTGTGGCCATGGATCGCATGAACAAGCTGACAGACTTTAATTTGACGGATCGCACCGTACACTGTGGTGCAGGTGTGATCACCGAACAGCTTCAAAACTACGCTGAAAAACAGGGTCTTTATTATCCCGTGGACTTTGCATCTGCTGGATCAAGCCAAATTGGCGGCAACATCGGCACAAACGCTGGTGGTATTAAAGTAATTAAATACGGCATGACCCGTGATTGGGTAGCCGGCTTAACTGTAGTAACCGGTAAAGGCGACATCCTAGAGCTAAACAAAGACCTTGTTAAAAACAACACAGGTTATGACATGCGCCAAATGTTCATTGGTGCTGAAGGCACTTTGGGTATCGTAACGGAAGCCACTATGCGCTTAACCCGTACGCCAAAAAATCTGAATGTATTGGTATTAGGCATGCCTGAATTAGATGCCATTATGAATGTGCTACATGCTTACCAAGGCAAGATGGATTTAACTGCGTTTGAGTTTTTCTCACATAAAGCCATGACGAAAGTGATCGCACGTGGGGACGTACCCGCGCCGTTTGAGACCGAAGCAGAATACTACGCGTTAATCGAATTTGAAGCCCTTAGCGATGCCGACATGGATATTGCCATGGAGTTGTTTGAGCATTGCATGGAAGAAGGCTGGGTGATCGACGGTGTTATTTCACAAAGCGAAACACAGGCGAAAAACCTATGGCGCTTACGTGAAGACATTTCAGAAACCATTGCAGAATGGACACCATACAAAAACGACATCTCGGTTGTCGTATCTAAAGTACCGCCATTCTTAAAAGAAATAGATGAAGTGGTGACTAAAGAATATCCGGACTTTGAAATTATTTGGTTTGGTCACATCGGTGACGGTAACCTGCATTTGAATATTCTTAAACCAGATGGCTTGGCCAAAGAAGAGTTCTTTGAAAAATGTGCGAAAGTTAGCACCTGGGTATTTGAGATTGTTGAAAAATACCAGGGTTCTGTTTCAGCGGAACACGGTGTGGGTATGACTAAAAAGCCTTACCTAGAATACACTCGCTCTGCGGTTGAAATTGATTACATGCGCGCCATGAAAGCGGTATTTGATCCGAAGAATTTGATGAACCCAGGTAAAGTAATCGATCTGTAACGGCCTAACTTGCTCTAACTGCGTGAAGCGAATATGTATCGATCTGTAAAAACCATTTGTGGGAGGGCGCTTGCGCGCGATCAGTTGATGTTCCCTGGCGATAATTGATCGCGCGCAAGCGCCCTCCCACAAGTGAATAGAGACTGCTTTAGAGTGTTCTATTAATATAAAGAATCAAGGATGATTCATGAAAAAGCCCAAAGGTTCAGCTGAAATTCGAAAAGGCAGGGTATCTCTAAGTGATTTTTCATATCATATAACGTTTACGACAAAGCAGCGGGGATGTTTTTTTAGCAAGTTCGAAGCAGCACATTTACTGAGAAAGTGTTTAAGAGAAAGCGATGATTTAGGTAATACAAATACACTCTGTTTCTGCATAATGCCTGACCATGTTCACTGGTTGTTTGAATTAAAAACCGGGAGCTTATCTCAGGCTGTTTCAAGAGTGAAATCTTATTACTCAAGGACGTCGAAAACTAAGCCTTGGCAAGATGGCTTTCACGACCATGCTATAAGGTCAGAAGAATCTTTAATAAATGTGGCTCGCTATATAGTAGCTAATCCATTACGTGCAGGCTTAGTTAAAAGTATTAATGAGTATTCATATTGGGACTCTATTTGGTTAGAGTGAATCTATTATTTATATTTGTGGGAG
>ERZ1027208.85-NODE-85-length-46943-cov-34.081321_pt1 | contig 46943 bp, 57 predicted proteins | sample MGYA00520867_ERZ1027208 | MGnify/ENA primary metagenome ERZ1027208 (study PRJEB33311, sample SAMEA4378413) | marine metagenome | biome: Marine biome; feature: Fjord; material: Water | collected 2014-07-20T08:00:00Z/2014-07-... | depth 75 m ... | reverse complement strand
AGTGCATGAGAGTGCATGAGAGTGCATGAGAGTGCATGAGAGTGCATGAGAGTGCCCTTGACAACGTGGGAGGCAATAAAACCCCATGGTATCATGAGGTCTATTGATAGTGGACGCGTACCCACGCATACCCACGCATACGCGTACCCACGCATAGTATAAGCAAGCTTTAGCCAAGCTTAAGCAGTCAAACGAGTCGAGGGAAGCATCGGAAGAGGGGCATGGGGGACGTGGGAGCGTGGGAAGCTAGTGATACCCCCACGCGTTTTTATGATATTTTTTAGTAACTTGAGACAAACCCACGCTATCCTAGGCTATTCAATAGAATCCCTTCTTATGCGTGCTCTTGCTAAGCTCTTGCGAGCTATTAATACCAAGTTCTTAGGAGGTCTTGGGTAGTCTTACTTATATATTTATTATATATTATTATATTAATGTCCTAGGCGTCTAACAAGTCTTAGGTATCTATGACGTCTAACACTACTTAAGAGTCCTACTACTACCTACTACTATATATTATATATTATTATAAGTATCTATCTATAGGTATGTATAGGTATGACCCCCGGCTCCCCCTTAGTGGTGCTGTTAACTATGAGCAACACCCGTCACAGCCGACGATTCAGTAGAGTTTTTATACGTTATTTAAAGCCTCTATATCTAGCTGTTGCTACCCTACCTTTCTTAGGCATCTTTTGCTTCTTAACAACAGACATAAAGTGTTCAATGTTAGCATCTGCAAGCTTCTGTTTATAATTCATTAATACATCCATAGGATTCTGTATTAACATTCTCATATAGGCACTTACAACCATAGCTACAGTATCCAAGACATCATCATGAACCAAGGCTCCTCTGTCTCTTGTAATATGAGTTAATTGAAACATAAGACTATACTTAAGATTCTCAGGTGCTTCTAAAGCTTTACCTAGGTCTCTTTGAACTAGTCCTTTATCAATAACTAATCTATGACTATTAAGTACAGGCTCAAGCGTATCAATGATTCTCATCTCTTTTTGTATTGAGTGTTTAACTTCTTCGATACCACAAGGGTGTACAGTCATTAGTATTGGTTTAAGTAATGTAGTAAACATACCATCTCCAAAGTTATCTTCTATAAATATTTTATTAACATTATATTCAGCCGCCATTACACTTAACTTAACTAGGTTCTCTTCACCATAGCCTCCAAAGAGTCCTCCTGCTTCTAGGATATATAGCTTCCCCTGAGCCTGAGCAATAATGGTATAACCTAATGCATCCTTACCTCTACCTGCGGGGTCAATACCCATATAGATAGTTTCATAAGGTATAGACTCAGGCGACTTAAAGCTAGGCTTATATAAACCATCACCCATAAAACCTACATTAGGTAACTCTTGATACCTCTCATACTTATCAGAGCTGTAACTAACACTTAAAGGAGCCTCTTGTCTATCTAAATCCATACAGATGAAGTCAGCAGTCTTAAGAGGGTATCTCTCAGCATCAGATAGTGTTGTATCTAACATAAATTGTAATTTAAATCCACTACGTCCATAACGTAACTCTCTACGTGTTAAGTCTTCTTCAGTAAACCTAGAATCTATAGGGCTATTAGCTCCATAGGAGCCCTCTGAGAGCCTTTTAACAATATAAGGTGCTAAGCATCCATGATAAGCCGCGAGGTCTTCTGGGTACCTTGCAGGGAAGATACGGGTTATATATCCATCTTCTCTAAAACCATTATAAATAGACTCTGCTGATTGAGGTGTACCAAGTACAATAATCTGTGAAGCATCATCTGTCTGTAAGATAGCCTCATACTCTGCCGTAGCATTCCTTAACTTAGCTCTTAGTTCCTCTGTAGCTGAGTTTTGTTGTCCCTCGACATCATCAGAGATAAGTAGAGTAGCCCTGTTACCTTGAAGCTGTCCTGTGATACCTAAGGCTTTAACACTAGGCTGTACAGTTACATTACACCCATCGACATCAAATGCCATAGTAGCGTTCTTTTGGTCATTACGAGCCTTAAGATGCTCAAGTACCTCTAGTGTATTAATAAGCTTCTTAACAAAGACTGCGATAGCCTCTGCATGGGTACCTGATTGTGATACAATTAGTATCTTTTCATTAGGGTTACGTAATAATCTCCAAGCCGCGAAGGCTCCCGTAATCCAAGTCTTACCAATACCCCTAAGAGCCTGTAGTACCATACGACTATGTCCTTCTTGAAGGTAGTCAGCAATGTGTAACTGCATCTCAGTAGGGGGTGGTAAGTTAATATCCTCCCACACATAGCACAAGAAGAACTTAAAGTCCGTCAGTATGCGTGGGTCATGTTCTCCTTTACTCATAACCTATCCTTTTAATGTTTGTTTAAACATATCTTCTACAGTAGTTATATTAGAGCCTGCATCAACATGCTCTTGTACTGTCATAAAGAGGCTCTTAGTCTCTCCTGACTCTACTATATCTGCTGTAACATTGTTATTCTTTAGAAAAGAGATAGCGGCTTGAACCGCTTTAATATCTCCATCAGCCACAGCCTTAGTTAAGGTCTTAGCTATTTCATTATGTAGCTCATCAAGAGCACTCATTTTTGCTTTCATATTAATCCTTTGTTATCATTCCATATGCATTCTTAACTAGAAACATACTATTAACTAGTGGTACCAACTTAGAGAAGTTCTCTACATCTTTAGAACCCACACCATCTGCAACACCTTGAGTAGCCTTTAATACTTTATTAGCTACACCCATTGAAGCACCTAAGAAGCTTCCTGCCTCTCTTGATGTATAACCTCCTGAAGTAGGGTTACCAGTTATTGATGCCACTACATCGTATATATTAGGTAAGATACCAACAAAAGGTATTCTACTTATTGCTAGAGCTAACATCTCTTCTTCTGTCTTCACTTTACCACCAGTAGCCTTAGCTATATCATTCTCTAAATCTATAATAGCATACATAGATACTGTAGCACCTATGATTCCTACTGCTGTTCTAGAGGACGCTTCATCCATACCATTATATATCAAACGCTCATAAAGAGCCGTAGGCATCTGTGTATATTGTAATCCCATATTTAAGAATGGATTATTAACATCTGACTGCCATCGGTGTACTCTAGTACCATCACTTCTTAGGATAGTATCTGTTACTGCTCTCTGTAGGTATCTTTTAGTCTTCTTAGCTAAGTCTTGGTTAGTCCATTCAGCGAAGTTATAATCAGTTATCTTACCTGAACTATCTCTTCTAATAGCTCTATTACTTACTATCTTCTTAGCTTCTTCACCGCTTAAGCCATATCTAGCTAATCTAGATGCCTCAGACTTAGTTAAGGTAGCCTTAGCACCTATAGCAAACAAGTCATTCATAGCGGCTCCACCTGAAATCATATCACTAATATCATTAACATAGTTGAATCCACTATACTTACGAGAGTAGTGTGATGCCTTATCAAGGAACATCTCAGTTCTACCACTTGTAGGTGCAATCTCATTGTTATCATATCTATCATATCTAATACCTCTCATGGTTTGAGCACTAAGCCCTGCATGTGTAATCATGTTTACTAAAGGGTCTTTAGAGTCTACAGTTTTAATACGTTCCTTCATCTGTCTGATAGCAGGTACCATAGCTTTAATAGTATTACCTACTCCAAATCTACTCACTGCTACCCAAGGCTCTACAAGACCATACTTAACGAATCCCGCAGAGTATAAAGCATTCGCGGCTTTCTTACCAAGTCTACCTACTGTTTGTGCTCCACCTTCCTTAGCGAACTTACGAGTCCCAAGTACAGTCTCAAAGACCGCCTTAGTATTATCCACATCTTTCTTAATAGCTCTATCAGTAGCTCCATTCTTCTTACCTTCTACAGCTATTTGTTTATAAACTTTATCCATAGCTCCTAGGATACTTCCTGACTTATCAGCTTGTAATCCATAGACTTCCTTCATAGCTATCTTACCACCTATGTTATCTGCATACTCATTAGCTATAATACTAATATCATTAACAAACATATCAGGATGTAGCCCTCTATTAAGTCTAAGCTTACGTCTCTTAGTTGCTGAGGTAGCCCCTTCGTTACCTTTACTTAGGTATTTATTAGTCATATCTCTATCTAGAGCTTTCTCTACTAGTCTTTGACTCATCTCTACTATATCTGCTTCTGTAATCTCACCTGACGCTATTAAACGCTTATTAAGGTTATCAGTACGTAACATATCAGCAAACTTAGCCTCAGCTCCCGCTACATCTCCAAGGATGAATTGTTGATTATATTTAATATGCCCATATCCACGACTATCCTTACCTGCTATACCACCTAATTCAATCTTAGACGCCCTAGCTCCAAAGTCTCCATAGAATTTACCTATGTAGTCTAAGTCTTTAGGTGCTCTATATCTACCACTATCAAAACCTTCCTTAGATAGTGAGCTTCCTACGATGTCATAAAGGTCTTCAGTAGAATCATCTACCTTCTTACCTGTTTGTGTCTCATATATAGAGTATATCTCTTCATCAGACATCTTATTCATCTTCATTCTTACATCTTGTTCTATTTGATTAGTAAACTTAGCCCATTCTTGACCATCTACTTGAGCTTGGTCAGCATTAGACAAGCCATTAGCCTTAGCTCTCTGATGTATATTCTTTTCAATATTTAATACTGAACCTTCCACAACATCTTGACGGACATCCATAGCTGTATCGTTAGATGCTACAATATAATTACCATCTGCATCTGTATGTGCTCTAGCGGGAGTAACTGCTTTATCTCCCAAGTCTTTAACGAAGTCTGAGGTAGAGTTAGAACGCATCTGCTCTGCTGTAGACACACTAAACTTACCAATGAAGCTATTATCTTGTGTACCTCTAGAGGCGGCGTTAGCTACAGCCTTATAAGCTGAAGCTGACCCTTGAAGACCTTTAACTACTAGAGGTAGCCCTAGACCTAGAGCCGCTGAGTAAGCAATAACATTCTCAAGACGCTTAGGGTCATTAACACCCGCTAGGGATTGAATAGAAGCCTCTGAGATGCCTCCGGCAACTGCACCTGTAGTAGCACCTGCTGTAAGGTTTAAAGCCGTCAGGGCTTTCCCTTGCACCTTAGTAGCCATCTCTAGAGTCTTGAAACCTTTAAGTACCATTCCACCTGCTAACCATGATACTGGGTCAAATAAAGATGCACCTAATTCTAATGCTATCCCACCTGCTCCTGATTCATCTAGAATATTGATATCTCTATTATATCTCTTCTGATTAGCTATTCTTTGGTCAAGATACTGAGGATTCTTAGCATCCATTAGTTCTAATACATCTTCCACTGGTAAGCCTTGAGTCTTAGCTTTAAACTCTTCAGACTTGTGGTATTCAGCATCACCTGTATTATCATACATCATATGTTTATTAGCTACCATATTAGAGAACTTATTAAAACCAACTATATTAGTATTAGCGGCGGCTAAAGCCTGCTCACTGAAGCTTGGGGCTAACGCCTCAGCTTCCTGTGTCTCTATGTTATCAGCTCTTACTTTATCTTCACTGATTCTATTTACTTCATCTAGATAACTCATAAATCTCCCTTATCTCCCTAGGCTTTGGCTAAGGGTTCTTATTTCTGCTTGAGTAGGCTTGTGGAATATCTTACTCCATATGTTACTACTTTCAGCACTAGTTGTTGGTTCTACAAATTCAATAAATCCACCCTTCTCAGGTACAGCTTCAAATGTCTCTAATACAAAGGAGTCGTGTGTCTTATGACCTGTAGGAAAGTTATACTTGTCTGTTGGAGTTGACCAATAGAACTGTTTATCTTCCTTATTATATGCATAGCCTGAGTAGTTCTGTCCATCAACTGATTTACGTCTTTGGATATACTCAACTATCTTTTCCATCTTATCTTCTATCTTCTCTGTGTTGATTTCAAGACCGCTTAGGTCTACTCCCTCAATAGGTCTATACTTCTCTTCTGTAGCTTCTAACTCTTCTGCTACATCTTCAGCATCCTCACCTAGGGCTACTCTAATCTTATACTCTTGTCTTCTATCTGCGAAGTTACCACTACCATAACCTGCTGTAAATACATCATTAAACTCTTCCATATCTACTGTAACTAACTCAGGGTCATTTAGGTATTCATCAGCCTTAGCCTTTAGGTTAGGGTCTAATTTAAAATTACCTTCTTCATCCACAGAGCCTATAGTATTATATACTGTAGCTTTAAGATAAGTCTTAGCATTCATCATACCTCTAGCGATTCCTTTACTCTTAAGAGCTGAGAATCTCTGGATAGCACCTGCTACTTGAGTAGGGTCTTGAAGCGATAGAGCTAACTCTTTACCTGCGATACCTTTGATACCATGGTTCTTAAACATTGTGGCTACTAAATCATAGTTACCTTGTTCATAAGCTCCTTGAGCTACAGTCTTAAGTTCACTCTTAATTAACGCTTGGTTCGCGTTAGCTACATAACTTAAGCTATTAGATTCAATTAACTTCTCTCTAAAGTCTCCATCATTTCTGATATTATATTTAATATTGTATTGTTCAGCAAACTTAAGGTCTTCAACACCTACAGCCTTGTCTCCGGCTTTAAAGGTAATCATACGAGTTACATCAGCAGGCGTAAGCTCTACTGGAGCTGTATTACCAACCTTAAGAGAGTTTAATACTTCTGTAAACTGTTTAGTTACTAGTGCTCGTTGTTCCTTAGCTACCTTAGTAGCCTTACGTCCTTTAGCAACATCTAACGCTGTAGCTCTAGCCTCTTCTCTTAATAACTTGTCAGAGTATTTAAACTTCTTAAACTCTGCTTCTTCCTTATTATAGATTCCACGGTCTCTCTGAGCATCTATTTCAGCATTCATAGCACCTTTAGAAATCTGTGAGTAGCCTAGGTACGCGTCGAACTCTGCTTTCTCTTTCTTCTGTACTTGGTCAACCATAGAGTCAAACTGACCCTTAGCTTGTTTATAACTAATATCAGTAGATAATCTATCATCAAAACTAGTTAAATTAGATAACATCTCATCCCGTGTTAACTTAGCTTGTTCAAGTGTCATCTCTTGAGGATTAAGACCTGCTAACTGTGAGTTAACGTAGGCTTTAGTAATCATTTGACTAGCTTGTTGAGGCGTATGTCCTTCTTGGATAGCGTAGGTCTTTAAACCATTAGCTTGTGTAACCCAATCACTTTGTTCTAGAGATAAGCTATTAGCTACTACATCTGTGATGTTACTCTCTACTACATTCTTATCTCTTCTGTTTACAGCTCCTCTATATCTAGACTCAAGCTTACTTGATTTATTCTCAATACTAGAAGTGAATGTACTTGTATACTTTTCATTTAAACCATATGATTCAGCCATAGAGCCTACATCAGAGTTATAAGTATCTAGTACGCCTCTCTGAGCGTTTAAGTCATTACCTGCGTTAGCTAAGTCTTGGTCTAGTTTCATAGACCTATTTCTATAATCTATATTAGCTTGGAAGTATTGATTCTGGTCAAATTCATCTTGTTCTTTATTCTTAGCGGTTACTACACCTTTAGCTAAGTTTGCCGCTACTTGTAGACCTTGTCCTAGGTCAAAGGGAGCAGGAGATATTGAATTACTACCTGTTCTGAGTGGTGCTAAACTAAATTTAACCGCCATTATACGCCTCCTCTAAATGCTAATAAAGCAGGATTAGAACCTGTATTAGCTACTGTTGTTGCACCTGCTGATGCTGTTCCTAATGCACTAAATGAACTAGCTAAGGATGCCCCTGCTAACGCTCCATTTAACATTCCCATAACTGGGTCTTGATATTGTGACGCGGCTTTATTACCTGCATCTACAATAGTTTGATTAGCTCTATCTCTAGCATTCTCCATCTCTACTCCAAAGCTTATAGCGTTGTCATTAGCCTCTTTAGCTAGAGCGTTGTGTGCCATAGTTTGAACTACTGATGTTTGATTATATAATCTCTCTGCTGTGTTTCCTGAGATACCACTTTCAGCTATCTTATTAGTTGTAGTAGCATCTAGTTTAAGTCCTTGGTATCTTAAGCCTGATAGCTTGACGCCATAGTCTTCTTGTTGAGACGCGGCTTGTTCATTTAATTGCCCTATCTGTTTAGAGAAAGACGCCTTGATATTGTCTACAGTTGCTAAGAACTGTTTACTATTTGCTTCATTGGCATCACCAATAGACAGTGCTGATAAGCCTGCTCCTGCGACCGCTCCTGCTAACATTAACATTTAAATCCTTTTAATTTATATAATTGTTTACCATCTATAGTGGCTACTACTTCGCTATGGTTTCCAAATGTCTTCACATCCTTTAACATATAATATTTATTAGAGTGTAGTTTATCACTATTCTCTTTGACTAATCTATAGATTACTCTGGGATTTCCCTCTGCATGTAGGACAAAGCTCGCAAGCTCATCTCCTATAACTGCATCTATAAATACTATGTATGTATCACCCTCAAGTAATACAGTGCTATTTACTTCCATTATAACTCCTTAGGTAGCCTCAGCTACCCTTGAAAGTGTGGTGTGTCCCGGAACTTCCAAAACATCCCCGCTTTATTTGTTGCTCTTAAGGACTCCCAGTATTTACCAAGTTCCTTAACATCCTCTAGTTCATATGTTAACCTTCCATCAACAAAGAAGTTAAAGTCCATAGCTAATCGAGACAAATGCTTAGACTTAAGAGTCTTGGACTTGCCTGTAGCTACGTAACGTTCTTGTTGATATTGAGTTCTATATAATTCACCACCTGTTAGTTTTATATTAAGCCTAACAGCTTCTTGTATCAGTAGTGAGATGTCCTGTAAGAACACCCACTGTTTATTACTTAAGCTCATGTGAGCCTCCTTTGTTTATATTACAGAAGTAGAAAAGTTAGGGATTACTGGAGAATTCATACTAACTTGAGACAGTGCCCCCGTCGCCCATTTATAGTTCCAAAGCACACCACTATTATATAGATAACGCAAGTTAGAACACATAAGAGTATCCCAAGTAGCTGTTGAATCACTATATATTAAATCAGCCTGCCTCGTATTTAGAAAGGTTACGTTAGATATAGTACAGATGCCAAAAGAATCTATATTTCCTGCGTAATCTGTAAACCTAATAGGAGTAGAGGTACCTTCCGTACCTAACTTCTGAATACTACAATTCGTAATAGAGATAGATTGATGTAAACCTGAAAAATAAAGGTTTGAATATGTACCATTAGTCATAAATAGACATCCAGTAGCACTTACATTACTAGCCTTTCCTGATACTCCTGCACCAAACACGAGTGCGGCAGAAGCTCCAGTCCCTATTTTCTCAAATACTACATTAACCATAGTGAAGCTAACGCTACCCTCTGATTCTATACACCGTTTATTTCCTTTATATGTACCACCCTCAATATATACACTACCATGAGTAGCTGTTTTTGAGTCTATAGCACTTTGAGTAGAGTGGCTACTTGTTATTGATAAATCTATAAGGTTTAATCTACTACCTCTCATATCATCTAAGTATAAAGTTGATACGTCAGACGAACTAATCATATGCCCTTGCCCTAGTATGGTAACTTCGCCTTGTGCAGGCATCCTGTAATATCCCGTTCCTATAGAAACATTAGCTGATAGGTAATATGTAACACCTTCTTTTAATGTATGAATTGTATTACTAGTAGTTGGTAATGGTTTTAAAGTACTATCAATACCATTGATTAAATCGGACGCAACGCCATGAGATATAGTGTGTATATTATCAGGAGTAAATATCTTCTCTTCCGTTTTACCTTCAGGAGAGGTCATATCACTACCAGTAGCAAGTAAAGGTAGATTAACTTCTGAGGCTACAATGGCAATATCATATACATCTTTTGGTGCGAACCTGCGAACGTAAGTCTTGTTAAGGGGGGTAGTTATATCAGTACCACTAGCTTGAAAAACCTCGTCTCTAACATATCTAGCAATACTATCTATCCCTGAGGGTGCAAACGAACTTAAGTCATCAGTCAGGATTGCTCCTGAAGCTAAGTCATCTCCTGAAGCTATTGGATAATTAGTAAAGCTTGTAATATCATTAGGAGTATACTGCTGATATTTATCTAAGCTATTGGTTGATTTATAAATAGGTAAACTAGCAGATGATACTTTCTTCCAACCTAGAGTACTTAAGTCTCTAACAGGATTATCTACTAATGCTTGGTAATACCCAGCAGGTCTCCCGAAGAATGTACTATTTTTAGTTAAACAGTGATAAATATCATCTTGCACAGCATCCGTAGGTAATAGTCCAAATCTCTCAACCTCACCCTTTAATAGAGGGGTTAAATCCTGACCTATTAAAGCTATATCTATATCTTCTTTCAAGGCTATAGGTTTATCTAGATATGTAGTTAAAGATAAATTTAAATAAGGTCTAGTAGCATTAGTTGTAGTAGGTCTAAGTAATAAAGGTTGTCCATCTTCTTTTATCATATGTACCCATATAGTAGAACCACTAGCAGACTCTTCAGGATGCTTAAAAGTAAGTTCTAACTCTGTATCTGCTAACATATCTATTCTAGTCCTATGTTTATACTTTATTATACCTAAGTTATTAGTATCTCTCATTATATAATAAACAACACCTTTGTAGTCCTCTGCTAATACTACACTTAAACCAAGTATAGTTTCATTATCTGAAAGCGTTACTGTCTGTTCATAGCTAACGCCTCCTACAGAATCAACTACACTACCATTAGGTTGTACAGTTACTACATCATGATTGGGTACTCTAGCAGTGGGTGGTATATAAATATCTACACCATCAGACAAACTTTTATACCCTGCCCATAAAGGGAACCAACTAATGTCACTGACTTCATTATGGAAGAATATGTTTTCGCCGCCACTTGACATGGTATGCATCTCTCCAAGCTTAAAGGAGTTTACACCTGACTGAGTTGTTAGACTAGTCTGTGCTACCTCAAAACCATCTTCATCCATACCTATGCTCCATATAGGGTTACCTGCGGAGTCTAATGCTCCTCCGCCTCCTGAGTTCACACCTCTTTGACTTATATCCGATATATCATTACTATTTGGGGGCTCATGCATCGTAGGCATATATAGTCCCTCCTTTATTGTTGTTTAGTTGTCTCCTTAACTAACTTACTTCTTAATTATTCTACAATACCATCCATTGACTACTACCGTAGCATTACCATCTGAAGATACTTTGAACCTACCTCCGTTGTCTAAGGTATTCGTATCTCCTATATAGATACCATTAAATCTATTTACTTGGTATGTACCTGCTGTTTTAAATACTAAGTGAGCATAGGGTATATCATAAGCAAACCCTCCTGAGCCTAGCTCTAAAGCTACTAAAACTTCTTGATTATTATTAGCTGTTTCTACAACTATATCTAATCTGATATCTACCATGTCTCCTAAAGCTAACTCACTCCAATCAAAAGTATTTAAAGATGCATCCCATATATCCGTGATGCCTGAGGGAACATAGGCTTTATTTGTAAAGTCCCCTAAGCCATCATTAGTTAGTGGTATATATGTACTAGTATTAGGGATTATAATAGGTGTAGTAGCAGTAGCTAAATCATTATAATCAACAAAACCTACTTCATGATTATCTATACCATCTAAAGAGTTCTGTGTTACGTCAGTACTATTAGGTGGTGAACTCATATGATTACTCATTATTGACCTTTACTTGCATTCACAGCATTTACTCCAAACGCCGCCATTACAATAGCTGTCCAAGCACCTACAATAGGTACAAACAGTTCCTTGAGACTAGCTATAGCCTCAGCCGTTCCATCAGCGTTCCCTAGCCCATAGGCTTGCGTGAGTAACAACACTGACATCACTCCCATATAACTCATAAACATTATATTAGTTGATTTAGATATACCTCTCCTAAGCTTTCCATTGGGGTCAAGCACCTTAAGTTTTAACACTTGTGCCTGAGCCTTCTCAAGAGGAGTATCTATAAGTTCCTCAGCTATCTTAGTTAAGGGGTCTACAAATATACTCCAAAATGCCATCTTACACTCCTTTAAACCATGCTAGAGCACCTAAGGCTCCTGCGGTACATAAGCTAACTACGACTCTGAATAGAATCTTATTAGGGACATCTTTAATCTCAGCCTGTGTCTCCTCTAGTTTAGCAACACGTTTCTCTAGGGATTCAATAGATGCCATGGTAATTCGTATCTCTACGATTTCCTTATTCATCTCACGCATTGAGCCCGCTATTGAATTTAAATTATCATCTACTTTACCAATAGCCATAGTGACTAGGTTAATATCTGATTTAAGTTTTACTTGTTCAAGTTCTACAGCATTAGCCATTACTTAATCTCCTTAAAGAAGGACTCAAGCTGTCTAAAGTCATCTGTACCAAACATCCCTAGCTTATCTAGGATAGCTCTTAGTTGAACTCTATAAATATTTATCTGTTTAGTTTCAGGGTAACTATTTGTTATAGTCTCCTTAACTACAGACGCCCCCTCTGAAAGGGGCTTAGTATACTCGAAAGTATCCTTGGTAACTAACATAGAGTCAGGGTCACCTTTAGTTTCTAGTTGTTTAATCATTATTATGGTTCCTTCCATAAGTTAGTTGTTAGAGGTGTATTAACCACCCCACCGGTTCCTGTGAATACAAAGCTATCTCTAATCATTCTAGAGTTAGTAATAGTTGTTGTAGATGTCCATGTGAACTTAGTACCGTCAAAAGACTCTGAGGACTTCGTAAGTACCTTAGTGTCAACATCAGGCAAGCCTATAGCTGAGGCTACAGAAGCTACAGGAGTAGCGTAGGTTGCTTCGTACTCAGGAATATCTGATGCTGTATCTTTAGCTATTGCTAGGTAGATGTAATTGTTAGTACCAGAAGCATTTGAACCTGTTGAAGCTGTAGTAAGAGTAAACCCATCACTAGTAAACTGAACACCATAATCAGACTCAGCATCGGAAACATTAGCTAGTAACGCCATAGACCCTCTTTGATTATCTGTTATAGTCCAAGTACCAGAACCATCTGTACGCTTAACCATTACCCATCCCGGTTCAAAGCCTAATCCTGTAATAGGGTTATTGCCAGCATTACCACTATAACTCCCTACTTTACAAACTCCTGGAATAGATGTGAAAGCGTAGGCAATGTGGTTATCTGTCCCATTGTTCCAAGCAGAAGCACCCGTTAAATTAAGGGTAGTTGATGTCATATTGTACATACTTCCGTTAGTAGCATCATTCAACGCTGCAGTACTGTTTAATTGGAGTATAGAAGGACTAGCAGAACCTTCAATGATTTTAGGTATAACCACCCAATCACTGACACTATCTCTATTTTTATATATAACCAAATCAGGTACGCTAGATAAGCCATGTCCAAGTGTACCAGCACCGCCAGTACCATTATAACTAATAATACTCATAAACCCACTTGTAGCAGTTCTAGTAACACTAGGTATAGAACCAGCTGTGTTGTTAGAGTCCAAGATTGGCAGTTCAACCCCATAAGCAACTATGTCTGACGTAGAAAAATCTTTGTACTCTACAGAGTTACCAGAAAAGTTAATTCTATCCACCAAGGTAGTTTCTGCATTTGTGTTATTTGAAACAAGTAGTTCATTACTGCCTCTTACTGAGTCAGACCAATTCCATGAAAACGCTTGATTTCTAGCCTTAGATATACAAAAATCTACAGCTGTTAAGTTCTCAAATGTAACAACCGTAGGAGTCCCTGTAGTTATAGAGTCTAATTTAACCTCAAACTCACTATTAGCACCAAGCTTACTCCCAACGCTCTCTACAATAGAACTAGGCGTTAACTCAGTCTTTGTACCACTTACAGTAGCAACAATCTTATCACCTGTTGAAACTAAACCACTTCTTTCGTGTTGAAATGTAGTCTTGTTTAACGTGTTAGTAACTGCATTTTTACCTATTGCTAAGTAGATGTAAGTACCAACAGCATTGTTAACTCTGTCGTTATTATGCTTAATAGTAAAACCGTCTGAGTTAAAAGACATAGCTATTGGTCCATCTTCCACACCACTTGTATCTGGATACAAGGTCATTCCGCTATCTCTCTTGTTATCATATATAGTCCAGTTTGCCGCAACATCAGTTCTCTTGATTAAAATCCACTGTGGTTCAAATCCAGTAACTGTGCTATTACTAGTGCTTCCATCACCTTCGTAACTTCCAACTTTACACACACCTTCAACACTTGTAAATGCGTAGGCAACATACTCTCCACCAGAAGTATTAAATCCTCCACCATCACTTAAAGTCACAACAGATGAGTCAGGATGGGTATTGCCCCAATATCCTACAGTAGTAGTTGCACCTGTAGTATTTAGCTCTAGAAGGCCAGAAGCACCTATAGTTCTGTTGTATACTTTCCAACCATCTACACCATTTGTTCTTTTATATATAACCATATCAGGAGCTAGTTCTAACCCATGACCAACTGTTTCATCTACCCCTGTTCCTGCATAAGTAAACGCACTCATAAATGAGTTAGCTTTAGTACTAGACTGAATACTTCCATTGGTGTTCGTTGCATTAACGTTTGGTAATGAAGCTGCGAAGGCTACCCATGTAGAATTAGCTTGGTTCATGGCGTCGTTATTAACAGTGTAACTATTATTGCCATTTAGTGTAAAATTAGCGGAGTAGTCATTTTGTGCACCTGTATCATTAGTTCTTACTCTCCAACCGTTAGTTCTGATACTGTCGAATATACTATGGTCATGAGTAGTTGAACCTGTATTGTTAGTGTTCTTAGCCCACAAGAAGTCAATCTTCGGTATATTACTCATAGTTACAGACTCACTACCACCTGAAGCTGTTCTGTTATTAACCTCAAACTCATCACTAGCCTTATTAGTTAACGTTGTACCTTCTAACTCTTTCTTAAGAGCCAGTTTAGGAGCACTTGTAAACGAAGGACTAGGGTTAATAGTAGACGTATACGTTAATGGGTCAGCTTTAGCTATCGCCATGTATATGTAAGTGTTGCCATCTCTATTATTTGCCCAGTTATTTGCATCCATGCTAAATCCATCAGCTAAGGCTCTGTACTTTAAAGCATCTGATGTACTTTCTGCGTTACTTAAATCTGCATACAGTACTGAAGCGTCTCCTCTAGAGGCATCAAAAATAGCCCACTCTGCTACATTATCTACATTCTTAACAATAATCCAACCAGGCTCAAAACCTAGCCCACTTACAGTATTAAGAACGCCATTCCCCTCATACGTGTCTATCTTACATACTCCAGCAATAGATGTGAAAGCGTAGGCAATAAAATCAGCACTAACTCTGTTTGTGTTTGTGTTTGTACCTATACTCATAACAGAGCTAGTTGGGTTAGTATTGTTAAAAGATGTAGCACTTGCATTAGATGCATTGGTAGCCTCAAGTTGTAGTCTATTTCCGGCACCAATAGTAGTGTTAAAAACATCCCAATTTGATATATTATCTCTATCTTTATATAGAACTAACTCAGGAGCTACTCCTAATCCGTGCCCAACAGTAGCATTTGCTCCAGTACCTGTATACGTTATAGCACTCATAAACCCACTAGCTGCAGTTTTAGTTACTGATGGGATACTACCATTAGTGTTATTAGCGTTGTCTACTGATAGACTGGCTGTCCATGCTACGTAAGTATCTCCACTTTTATTAACTAAGTTTACTGAGTCAGCACCTAAAGAGAATTGTCCTTCACCGAATGCAGTTAGTCCATCAGCTTCAGTTAACTCGGCTCCTGTTGAGTTAGAGGAAAGCCTCTTTCCTGTACCTCTATTACTATCAAATAAGGCATGCCATCCAGTACCACTTCTAGACTTAATCCAAGCAAAGTCCACGTTACCACTTAAGTTAGGCACTTCTATAACTCTACTAGCACTATTACCCGTCCAAAGTACAGTATCAAAATCTCCACCGCCTCCTTGGGTAACTCCACCTGCTGTAACATCTCTATATCCATCGATTCCATTACCTACAATAAGCTTATCTCCTGCTTCATAAACACCTGTAGTAACTAAAGAAGTAGTTGTAGTTGAAGAATCAACAGCCAACGCTGTCCTAGGAGTCGTAAGCACCGAAGAATCTGTAGTTGCATTTGAAGCCTGTTCAAACACTGGCGTCTCTAGTTTATAAGCCGCTATAGGCGTATAGGACTGATTATGAGCTACAGTGTTTCCACCTGTAACTGTTCCTAATATTACATCATTAAATGTATTACCTGTTTCAATAAATCTAACTAAGTCACCTTCTGTAACAGTTTCACTAAATACAAAGTCCGTAGCATCTGCACTAGTCATCCCTAGAGCTGTAAGAGTGTAATTAGCTACGGTTTGTCTTTGTAGCCAATCATTCTCAGCATTACCTTGTTTAGTTTTATTTTCAATATATTGAGCATTAGCTGTCGTAGGCGTCACTGTAGCTGTAGCTACTGTAGCACCAACTGAAGCTTCCTCATTAGTTGAGAAGTTATTATTAACCTTAGCATCGTCAGCTTCTATAGCTACAAATACATAGTTAATAGTCTTAGTTGCTACATCAGACTCTATCTGACCTAGTTGAGTCGCCCTAGCTGTTATAATAGCTGAGTAAGGGTCACTAACTCCATCATCTGTTACATCAGGAGCGGTAAATTGAAAGCTCCACGTTGTAGGATTAGTCTTAGTTAAGTTAGTTACTAAACCTGTCATTGTTGGTACTGTATCAGCTTCAACTGTTAGTGTACCTGTAGTTACAGAGTTTTCATTAACTGGGCTAGTTATAGTTATAATAGGAGTATCTACCTGAGGCATCTCACGCGGTATCCATTTATCACTAGCTGAGTCATATTGTAAGAAACTATTATCTGTTTTACCACTTACCTCTACATCTGTTAAACCTTCTAATTGTAGATTAACTGTTGCTTTAGCTGTAGAAGCATAATGCAATGCTGAGAACTCACTAGAATCTACACTTGTATATCCACCTATACCATTACTAGTATAAATCTTAACAGGTACATCCTTAGCTTCTGTAGCATAACTATCAGCAGTCATATGAGCCGCTGTAGCCTCCCAAGACTTTAATTGAGCATTAGTAGCATTAACTGATGCCGCTTGAATACTATCCAAATCTGCATGTAGGGCATCAAGTACGCTCTTGCTCGCGTATAGAGAATCTAAAATAGTCTTATCATTGTATAGAGAATCTAAAGTAGCTTTATCAGCAAATATAGAATCTAAAGTAGGTTTATCTGTAGCTATTGAGTTTAAGTTATTTATATCATTAGCAACAATATCTATATTACTTTGAACTTCACTAAGTTCCCCTAGTTCTGCCTCACTTGTAGCTACGTGTAGGATAACATTCTTAACACCTATTGGTGGTACGTTATCATCGTTGAATACAATAGAGTTATTAATAATATCATATGTTTGTTTATCATTAACTAATATACCATCAAGTGATACTCGTATAAAGTTCTCCCCAAGAATCTTAAATTCTACAGGGAATATCTTACGCGTGCCATCACCATCATATCGTTTTTCACTTATCATTTATTGCACCTCTCTGCTTGATTGTCTAAAGAATCCTTCGAGTGTTAAGGAATCAATATTGAAATCTTTATTTAGATTACTTTTAATTGTAATCACAACATCATCACTTCTACCAATTATAGAAGCACTCATATTCTTAAGGCTACCACTAGCATATGTTCTGCTGATTGTAGTATTATAACCTTTTCTAAATATATCTACATTAAACTCTCCAGTTCCATAGATGTTAGCTCTCTTGATTTGTACGTTATCTAAGGGAGACCTCATGTTTCCTAGCTTAGGCATCCATTGACTCAATGTAATGCTACTAGTAAAATCGACTGCTAAGGCACCTAGGGAGCCAATGTCGCCTTTATCTCCTTCAACAGGTATAATGCCTAGGTTAAGGAACTCTGTGGCTCCTGAGGCTTCTGTGAGCATGTATAGGTCTGTACCAAAGATATATATATTCTCTATATTGAAGCCAAAGCTCCATTTAAAGATAGCTGATTGTACTCGCTCTTGACCAGTATGTTCTGTTTTTACTATATATAGGGTATCTTTAGTTGATTCACTATAACAAGCTATAAAGCCTAGTGTTGAGTTAATTACTAATTTATCTATTGAAGGTAATAATGTAGGCGTTGATAGCGTTACATTGACTCCCTTAGATACTAGTGAATCCTCATCCTTCTGATACTCTCTTAATTGAGATTTATTACCTGCTGTATTAGATATGAAATATAGACTAGTTCCTGCAACTACAGGTTCTACATCTACTGACATAGTATAGTTACTCACGGATACTATAGCTACTGTAGCGGGTGATAAGGTACCTTCACTAATTAACTCAAACTGAGTATCTTTAGTAAATATATATAAACCTCGTTGAAAAGGTTTAACATAGTAGACCTTAGCCGCCTGAGTACTAGCAATAGCTACATCAATAGGGTCATCGTCTAATACATCTAGAACTGTTTTTATATAGAAGTTCTCATAACCTCCTGTTTCGCTTAGGATAATATTGTCCCCACTAGCGAATCCTAATCTATTCTTATAAAAGAAGATGTCCTCTAAGGTAGAACCTACGAAGCTTGGATTAGGGTTGTTATCAGCGTTACCGACTGTGGGCTGTTCCCACGATAAAGTAGAAACATGGAAGGAACCATTAGCCTGTCTCGTACATGTATAAGGCATGTTAATGAAGCTCCCACGCGTATCAGTAGGGTCTTTCCACTCTGACCAGTTATCCCCCACCCATTTAACGTAGTAATCATTAAATTCATTCTTATCATCTCCTGTGATATGTACATAAACATTATCAAATGGCATATCTTTAGGAAGGTCTGTCATCTTACCTACAGCTCCTTTGAAACCTATAGAGGCTTGGTCACCCCATGAATCCCATGAGCTAAATGTAAAGTCAGCACCATTAGTTCGTTGAATCTCAATGATTGAACCAATAGCTGTAGCTGTGTAGTTAGCGTTACTATTAATGGTAGATGCTAAAGCTGTTGCGGCTTCATCAGAGTTATCCCCTGTTTGGTCGAATGTTACACCATCTAAATATACTGCGTATCTATAGTGGTTATTAAGGTCATTAGAGCTACGTTTAAGCCAATAGTAAGCCTTACGCTTATATAGACTGTCCTCGGCTCCTACAGAGCCTTGTGTGATTATTGCATCTGTTCTTAATAAATATGTTCTATCTTGTAGAGTTAAACCTTTGAGGTTATCTACAGAGCCTAAGTATGCATGGGTATTACTAGCACTATCATAGGTTACTGTTCTCTCTACACCGTCTTTAGTAAATACTCTTAAAGGGTTAGTACTTGTAGTACCTCTAAAGAATAAATACTCCTCGGAACCTTCACCTCTATCATAACTATGAAAGGAATTACCACTGATAGCTTCAGCTATAGAGCCTTGAGCTACCGTACCATTACGTCTTGTGGTTCCTGTTATAATTGAAGGCATACAGTTATCCATATCAACACATTGAGTGTCTAATATAAGTTCTGCTGATTGCTCCGACATCCCGTTATAGAAGCCCGGGAAAACCTTGTTGATTAGTGGCAATTTGTATCCTTTATAATCATTAGATTAATGCCGTAGGGTTAGACCCTCTATCTATTAGTCTTGAACCTTGAATTAAGTTATATGATTTATTATCAAATTGTTCTTTCTCTAGGTCAACCTTAGCTTCCTCTACTAGTTCTTCAAGCTTCTTATCTTGAGCACTATCACCTTTATAAAGCCACTGAGCCTTACGTGCTGTCTTAAGTATAACTAACTCTGCAAATACTTCAGGAGTTTCCTCAAAGTCTAATTCAAATGTAGTCATAGCTGTTACATCTGTATCAAATAGTAATGTTTTATTAGCTATATCATACATTGTGTTCCCTCTCATAGCTATTGTAGCTGAGGTACCTACTAAGGCTATTACTGTAACTGGTACAACTATTCTACCTGTGGTAGCATCAGGAAGGAATACCCACGACTCCTTATTAAACCACCATCCTTTCTTTTGAGTAGCCTTACTCTCTTTTTGTATCATTGTTCTTATCTGTTTAGCTTCGTGAAACTCATCCAGACTATCAATGTCTACACCATTAGGTACTGAGGATTCCCCAATAGCCTGTAGTACTTCATTAACACCGTCAATTAGTAACATCTCTTTCCTTTGTTTTAATTTGTTAAAGACTCTCAGAACCCTTAAAAAAGTAAAATAGGGAGCCGAAGCCCCCTTGTTTTTACGAGCCTATTAAGCCACTTGGTTTCCACCTGTGATAACACAAGCCGCACCCGGATTAAGTACACCCATACCGTACGAGTAGTATGATGTAAGTAATGTATTCAATTCTTTAGGCAAGTAGTTAGCCTCAGAAGTAATATCCATTAACTTAACAACACCTACACACGCAGGAGTATATAGTAACCCTTGGAACTGTTTATCAGTACCGGCAACATCAACACCTGTCTCAGTATTTGAGTCAGCCGTATCTTGAGTAGCTGTTCTAGTTATAGGTAAGTTGTTAGACCATTTAATCTTAACACCCGCAATCTCAATAATTGTACCCTTAGCAATGTCACCATTACCTGAAGTATAATCTCTATGAATTGCTTTACCTGATTGAACTAAGAAGTTATAGTTCGCAGGAGTAGTAATAAAAATCTTTTCACCTGTAATATCTTTACCGTCCATAACAGCCTGAGCTGAGTATAGAGTCTCAAGTAAAGCATCACCCTTAGCCTCTGATGTAGCTCCTGAGAAGATTACATCATTATTTACTTCAGTACCATCAGGTTGCATAACGCTTCCATCGATAGTTCCTGACGTTTGAGTAGCTGTTAATACTGTAGAGAATACTCTAGTATCAATTTGATTCGATAGAGCTTCACCTGCTTGCTTAGCCAACTCTGAACGAGTTTCGAAGTGCATAATTTTCTCTTCAAATTTATTCAACGCTAACGAGTAGTATTGAAGTGTATCAACATTAATGATTCTCTCTTTCACTGGGATTTGGTTAACTGTTAAGTCAGTCCCCGGAGTGTGAGTATCTATTGTGTCGCCATTATCCAGACTTCTTGCGATTACTGGGAACTGGAATGATTTACCATTCTCGATTGTTTTAGTTGTCACTGTTTCCAGTGCAATGTTCTTTCTGTCGAAAGACGTTAATACTGTACCTGAGAATAGCTTTAAAGCTAATGCCATTGCTGATGGGTCACCTCTTGTACCTGCATTGTTCGATATATTTATAGGACTATAAGCCATATTGTTTTCCTTGTTTGTTTAATTTATTTTGTTTGTCTTCGTTTCCTTTAGTGTTCCTAATGTTATCTCATATCCCTACGCCCGCGAGCATAAAAAATTGAGGCAAAAATAATTACTAAACAAATCTAAGGTTCTTAAGTAGTTTAATCGTCATTAAACCATCTTAGCTAAAATCTCCTATTTAGAGGCATATACTACATAAAGCAAGGAGTAACCTTATGCGTTTCATGTATATGCCCTAGTGTTTAACTATCTAATAGTACCTTTTTCTAATGATTTTAAGTATCTAGCATCAATAGCTTCTGTATAGACTCTATCACTACCATAGAGAGGATTAGCATGAGCCACTCTAAGTTCACCTACATCATTAAAAATCTTAACACCTGATGAGTTATCAATAGCTTGTCCATTGACTCTTCGGGCTTCCTGAGGCTGTGCACCACCTCTTTTGTATTGTAAATATTCAATAGCTTCTTTAGCTTCGTCAGCATTACCTGACATTACTTTACTATTGAAATCTGCTTTCTGTGTATCAGATAGGTTGTCGACTGCCCATCCAATTAGTTCATTATATTGTTCTTCTCCACCAACAACACTTTGAGCATTACTAACTGCTTGAGCTGTAATTGCTACTTGTCCTGCGATGTAGTTATCTACTACTGATTTAGATAGTCCTTGCTTAGCTAAGGCTGTGTAAGAGTCTTCACTAATAGAACCATCTTTATTATATTCATTTACATAATCAGTAAAGCTTTCTGTAGATAGCTCTGAGGGTGTATCACCTTCTTTAGGCTTCTCTACAGGGTCTTCAGTCTTAGTAGGAACCTCAGGCGTTGTAGGTGTTCCACTCTGTTTCTTCTCAAGTTCTTGATAAGCTTTAAGTAGGTCTTCCTGTGTATCAAATTTACCACCAATCTTCTCAGTGGGTGTAGATGCTTGACCACCTCCTTCAGCTACAATAGGGTCTCCATTAGCGTCATAACCTTCAGGCATAGTGCCTTGGGTTGCATCGGCTTGGTCTTGGCGAGCTATGGCTTGTTCATTAGCCTGAGCCTCCGCTTGATTAGACTGAAAGGCTTCCATAGAAATGGTACCGCCTCCTCCTTGCTCAGCCATTATACAGCCTTCTCAGAAGTAGCCTTAGCTACTCTAGTAGGTTTTACTACCTTAGGTGTGAAGTCGTGTGAATTAGGATAGCCTAACTTCTTTTCTTCTTCTTTATCTCGAAGGAAATAATCACCATCACCAATAGTATTATTCTCTGTTGATTTCTTTTGACCTTTCTTTAGGTCGTGTAGACTTACTCTTTCTGACATCTATGCTCCTTACTGCTTAGCCGCTTGTTGTGCTATGGCTTGTGTACCTGCACTAACTGCTTCGTCTTCTTGTGCCTGAGCCTTCTCTTGCCCCTGCTGTTCACCGGATTTAATAAATCTAGCACCATCTAATCCTACGGCATCTGCCATAGCTTTAACATATTCTTGTACATTCATTACTTGGAATACAAGCTCGGGATTACCAAGTTCTTGTAACAGTCCTGTGAACTGCCGTAGCTTCTCTAAATCGTTGTTACGACCTAGTGCCTCCACTCCTGTAATGATTATAACATCTAAACCATCAGTATCTACTTCTAATTGTTTTAGTAGTACACGTGCTAATGGTAATTGATATTCTAGTGATAATATACTATATACACCACCTAATGACTCTTCTAAGTCTGCCGCCATATAGCGAATCTCTGTAGCTGTAGTTCTCTCTGAATCTCTAGCGACGCTTGAGCTACTTAGGAACGCTTGTTCTAGTCTTCTAGTTAATGTATCAACTAATTGGCTAGGTGTTGATAAGTCTGAACCTTTCTCCACGCGAAGGACTGTTAGGTCTTCCTCAAGGTCTCCTAGGATAGTCTCACCGTTCTGAGCATCATTTAATGCATCCATATCTGTAACAGAGCCCGGTTTGATTCCAAAGATAGTTCTAGCACTTACTGCCGCTGTTTCAACTAATAGCTGATATAGAGCCTCAAGACTTCTAAAGTCGCCTAGGTATTGTTCAACTAAACCACGTCCATAATTCTCTCCATTGATACTAGTCCAACGTAAGGGAATATAAGGTAGGTCTTCTTTTGAATAGTTCTTCTCAGAACCTTGTACCACGACATCTTCAACTTCTTGATATTCAATCCATGTACCTTCGCTTAGGATAGCTCGGGTATATACAACTACTTTCTTAGTTTCTTCATCTACTTCTAGTTGATTTTTAATCTCATCATCTAGAGCTTCTATATTAATATTTTCTTTTGTAATGAACTCTAAAGGATTACCTTCAAAGTCTCTTCTGATTACCCACTGGTCTAGTCTGTAGGATTTCATACCTGTCTCTAGCTTATAGCCTAGAGCATTACCTGTTATAATTACTGATTTAAACATTTCAAAACTAGGGACTCTAAGAGCTTCTCTTTCGATTTGCTTGAGACCTTCTTGTTCAATAGCTACCAGTTTACTCTCGGACTCTGATAATTCATCAGTACGTCCTGAGGCTTCTGCGGCTTCTTTGATTTCTTCTGAAACCATTAACCTATAGAAACTTGTATTTGGTGGTAGTAATGTTAATAATAATTTACTTGATAGGTTATTAACAAGCTTAGCCCCCAGTCCTTGATAAGGAGTATCTAGGGTAGCTTCTTCGTCATGACCATCATCAGGTAATACACTAGGTATAGTTAATAGTGCGGCGTCTCTGGCTCTTGTTAGAACCTGACCCCTTGAATCATCTAAGGTTTGAAACTTAGACTTAGCTGAACCATTAAGTTCAATTAGCTCATCTAGTGTTACTGCCATCTAGTTAAACTACACCAATGGTTTTACTACCACCGCCTGTGTCTCCTAGAGGTATCTGTAGAGCCTTAGTACCTTTAGCCTTAGTATCTTTCTTCTTTGCTTCCACTTCCTCATCTGTAAATTCCTCTACTGATGCCGCCGCTGTAGCTGTTGGTGGTGGTGGAGCCGCCTCAGGCGGTGCTGATACTGTTTGTACTGTTGGTGCCGAGGGTGATGAAAATAATCCTCCCATTAATGTCCTTTCTTTTTAAGGGCTTCTACATACTGTATAATATGTTTTACCACTATTTGTTGTCCTTGGAGGACTCCTAACTTCTCTATTGATGTACCTAACTTAGGAACCTTATCAGGATACCTATCTTCTAACATTCTTATTAGTTCTTCCATAGTCCTCCTTATTATTGTTTCTTTTATTATATTTATTATTGTTTATCTTTAGGCTTCTTAAGAGTCTCTAAACCCCTTACCCCTTAGTGGTGCTGTTAAACCTACTCAACACCCGACTCCCACGGGGCTGTAGACAAGTTTTTAACTATTTTTATATAACTCAATATAGAACCCTTTAGAGTCACTCGACTGTAACTGTTTCATAGAAGCCATCTGTTCTTGAACCAGTGCATCAGCCTCACTAAATCCTTTGGACTCGAATACATCAACTACTGCCTTATATCTAGAGTCTATTTCAATAGCTTCAATTTCAGGTAATAAATCTAGAGTCTTCTTAGCTACTTTAAGCTTCTTAAGAATGTCTTTAAATAACACTTGACAAGTACTAGGGAAGCCTAAGGCTTTAACAGCTCCTACAGCTCCTACGCCCTTACAACCTATATAACCATCTGTAACATCACCTGCTATAGCTTGGAAGTGTTGGAAGTAATCAGCGAAGTCTTCATCTACCTCTACGAATAAATCTTTACCATAGTTATAATGAGAACCTACACTTTGGTATAGTACATCTTTATCAATAGCACATAGTATATATTTATCAGGGTAGTTGTTCTTTAAATGTACTACCATATCGTCCGCCTCGTAGCCCTCAGCGACTTGTGCATCATATTCTGATATAAGGTACTCCCAGAGAGCTGAGAACTCCTGAGGCTTCCTAGAGTCTACCCTATTACCTTTATAAGTAGATAATACATCATATCTAAAATTACCTTTTCCAGTAAGCCATAGCTCTAACTTATCTGCACCTGTGTTCCAAGCTATACTCTCTAGCTTAGCATCTATAGCGTTCTTGGATAACTGTAGGTCGCTAGAGAACGTGACCTCAGGGTCAGTCTCTAAGCCGCATTCTATCTCTAGTTGATTCCAAGTATCTTTTGATTCAAACGTGAAGCCTGTGCTATATATAAGGCTGTCAGCGTCTATTAATGCTACCATATTTTCCACTTTCCAAAGATGTCTTGCATCTGTTGAGCCCTTAGTTGTTCTAAGAAGCTATAGTTATCTCTTATCATTTTTTACCTTTCTAAACTCATAATAAGCCATGCTAAAATTAAACAGAGCTAATATACCAAAACCCCACATCATTTCATTGGACATGCTCCCCCCTCACATTCAGTACCCTCAAGTTCTAATGAACTTCCTGAGTTACTAAAATCAACATCAGATAACTTAGCTACATATGCCTCATACTTCTCTTTAGTTACAACTTCTTGAGGTAGGTATAAATAACCTAAATCCTCAGCAGTCTTACTAGGGTCTGCTCTATATAAGAAACTAACTCCTACGTATATATCCCAGTTTTCAAGCAGCCAAGAGATTATCTCAGGTACCTCTTCAGGAGCATAGGAGATAGTGTTAGAGACGTTTTGTTGACAATAGGCTACTTGGAGCTTCTTGTAACGCTCAAGCTGTTCTATGGCTGTCTCTAGGTTAACCTCAACTACTCTTCCTGAGTCTGTAGTTACCTTAGTAAACTCTACATCATCCCAAGCTACTGGGAATGTCACAAGGACTCCTTCAGCATCAGCAGGGTTAGGGAATGTAGTATAACCTGCTTCTTTAAGCTTGGGCAGTAATGGGTCATGTTTACCAAAATTAATATTATTAAATATATATCTACCAAGAGGCTTATGCACGCCTTCAGTCGTATCCATGATTTTACTTAAGGTTCCACTAGGTTTAACTGTAGTAGTATTCTTAGGTCTTTGTGTGCCTAATTCATCAGCCATTGCATAAGCCGCTGACGTCACCACACGCTTCATTTGGTCATAGTCATAATAACCTAAATCATCACGTCTAGCGATTCCTGTGAGCCCTACGCCACAGAGTCTTAAGAACTCATTGTTTAAGTGCCAAGCTTCTTGAAGTATACCATCTCTTAAGTCTACACAAGTCTGTCTATAGTTCGCTCTAGCCGCTAACTCTAAGGCTCTTAATAAGCCTGCTGAGTCGCCTTGGAACTTAGCTATATCTACTTCCATTAAGTTACAAAATGATTTATTACCTAGTAGTATCTCACAACAAGGGTTAGACCCATAGAACCACGGTGCTCTCTTTAAAGCCGTCTGTGCATTCACGAATCCGGGTTCTGAGCCTCCCGCTTCTTCCATCAAACCAAAGATGTGCTCTAGTTCTTGACGCTCGGGTTTCTTGTGGAACATCAATGAGTTGTTGGATTGTGTACGTTGTTCGTTTCCATGTAACCACCAATCCTTCTTTGCTACTGCGAAATCTTTCCATTCAGGTTCTCCATATTCAAATAATGCTATCTGAGCACTTCTACGAGAGCTTAGGACTGTCCCAAGCCAGTTAACTAGGTCTAGGATGTCCATTCTATTTAATAGCTGTCCTGCCTTCTTATTAAAGATACCCGCTATTGCTTCGTAGGCTTTTGCAATCGACGCATCTCCGCTACTAATCCAACCGTATCCTTTAAGTCTGATTCCAGACGGTCTAATTTCTCGGAAGTCCAAGACAAGCTTTGTAGCATTATATTTACCTGATACAAGTTTCCCGATAGACTTTGCCCAAGCCTCCGCACTATCTCCAACTCTAATCGTCCAAGTTCCGTCTTTAAAACTTTCGACGTTTCCTTCTTTACCTTTTTCATAACTTCCATCCTCTGCTAGTACTTTAGTACTTCTAATTATTTCTATTTCAGGTATTCTAGTTTGGAAACCATTTAATGTTCCAATAGTAGGACTAAACCCTACACCACAACCTTGCAATAGAAGCCATAGAACATCTACTACATCATAGACAGTCTCTACCTTTGTGAAGCTACAGTTGAACTGTGAACTCTCACGCTTCTTACTTAACTCTGTACCACCTAACCATAAGGTACGTCCACTAGTTGTTACTTTCTTAGAGAGCATGAGTTCTTTAAACTCTGCTAACTCTTCTGTAATATGTCTAGGTATCTTAGCTAATGATATTGGTTTAAGTTTCTTAGCTGAACGAACCCATAGCCACTCTTGGTGCTTAATAACTCTATCTGTAATCTCTTCCCAAGACTCAAAGGAACCATCTTCCTTTGGTCGTGAGTAACTTCTTCTCCATACTACTTCGCCTCTAATTGGTCTATAGCTCATTGTAATCCTCTAATATCATTTCTAGATAGTGTATTGCCTTTTGAATATCTTGGGCACCATTCTTATTCTTATGTCGTGTGATGTACTTGATAGCGTTAGCTTCTCTGTATGGGATATTATTTTTAGTAATATAATCAACAGGTTGGATAACCATAGAATTATAATGATTACCTCCTACTTGCTTCTCACGTGCTCCATTGAGCTTCTCACGCTTCTCAGCTACTTCTGCATAGGTTAGTTCTGTGGTTCGCTTCATTAAATCTTTATTATTATAACTAGGCATTTTGTTGCTCCTCTGTTAACTCATTAAACGCTTCTAGCGTACCATTACTTGCTACTGTAGAGGCTAAAGATTCCTTAGCTTCATCAGCTCTCCGGTCAGCAGTCTTACACTCATCGTCCCATCCTCTAGCTACTAATAAGTCTAGGATTAACTCCTTAGGGTCTCTCCACTTAGCACCTTTAGTTACCTTACCTTTAGTCTTCTTAACTGGTTTAGCTTCATTAGCATCTATAACGAATCCCATAGCTTCATCAATCACTGATTTACCAGTTTTTACATCCATAATAGTTACATTATGTTCTAATAAAGCTTCAATGATATATGTATTCATCATAGTCATCTTAGACTCAACATCAAAGACGCTTAGGTTAACTTCAGTACCTATAGCTTTACCAATGGTTCCTGAATATACAAAGTTATAATCACAGTAAGCATCAATCATCTCAACGACTGCATCTAACTGGAATAAACCACCCTCTAAATAAGGTAGTAAACCCTGTTCTTTAAACTCTGTTTCTTCTTCAAGAAGCATTGAATGCTCTAGATGCTGATGCATCTCACACTTATTTCTTTTGTAATTCCATCTTGTTACTTGTAATAAACTCATTTGATTCCTTAATGTGTATCTGCCCAAGAGTCTCCAATATCTGCGGAACCTCTAATAGGTATTCTAAATTCTAACGTATCCGTTACACCATCGAAAGAGTTCTTACATATCTCAGCTACTCTTTCAGCTATCCCCTCATCTACTTCTATTTGAACCTCATCGTGGATATTTCCTACGAATTCATAATCTACCCCACACTTAAACTCTAGTTGTAAATTCTTATCTAATTCAACTAGGTAATATTTCATCACTAAAGCTCCACAGCCTTGTAATAGAACGTTAAGAGCACTATGAGGGCTCCGAATATAATGCTTGTTACCATCGATAGCCTTTAATGTTCCTGTTGTTTTGACTCTAGCCTTGACCGCCTCACCGAGCTGTGCAATAGCCGGAATCTTCTTAAGGAACTTAGCCTTGAGAGCTTTTCCTTCTTTAGCTGTTCCATCCACAATTTGTCCAATCTTTCCATCTCCTGCTCCGTAAAGGAATGCATAGATAAAAGTTTTAGCATCATCTCTAGTGGGAAGTCCCGCACCTTGTTGATTAAGTGTATGAATATCTGTACCATTTGATTTATCTCCTTTATCTACTGCATCAGCGTAAGCCCCATTGTCATAACGAGCCATATAGTGTGATAGAGTCCGTAACTCAAGACCATCAGCGTCACAACCCACAAGCTTCTTACCCTTAGGCACTGTAAATAACGACCTACAATCATGTCCCTTATAAGCTCTATTACTAGGGCACTGAGCAACGTTAGGCTTGCTATGAGTACAACGCCTAGTAACAGCACCGAGAGTATCAACTCCCCCATGAATCCTACCATCATCTTGTACTAGTTTTAACCATGCATTCTTTCCTTCCGCTACCATTCCAAGTAGCTTTGTAACCTCAAAGAAGTGAGTCAAAGGCTTAGCCCAAGACATATCTTCAAAGAGTCTCATGATATCTTCTGCTCCTGTCTTAGGAGAACCTTCAGGACAGCTATCTGTTGGTTCATTTCTGTTCCATTTTTGTTTACCAAATAGATGTTCTACCCATCTTACTATATGTTGACCTGAGTTAGGATTAAATGGTACATCTCTGTAATAACCATATTCTAAATCATCATTAAACATACACCCAAGCTCTTGATTGTGTAACCAAGCCTTTGTATGCTCGCCATTTATCTTGAATTCTTTTGATTCATTACGTGGTGTCCAAGTAGGTAGAGGTTTAAAGACATCAAATAAATGTGCCTTCGCCTTCTCAAGCTCCTCTATAAGTTCAACATGGAGAGCCTGAGCTTTCTTAGTGTCGAAGTACCACCCGAAGGCAACCTGTCGTTGTATAATTCTAGCAAATGACTGCTCTAGTTCCATAGCCTCTTCAGGCACATCTTTAACTTTGTTATAGACTAGGTAATTTAAATCTACATCTTGAATACAGTATGTAACCATATCCTCTGTCAAGGCATCCCAAGCTTCCTCTTGCTCGCCAAAGGTTCCTTTGTTACTTCTAACTCTATAACCCCAACTTTCCAAACTATGTCTACCTCTTAATTTAGGCAGTATTCTTTTATTATTACTATCTATTAGTGCTATATTAGGATACTTAAGCTTACTCGCTATCAAGGTATCATATACTTGACAATAATCCCATAGGTCTATGCCTGTTATCTTTTTAATAGCGGGTAAATCAAACGAAATCACGTTGTGTCCAATGATTCTATTGCCTTTTAAGATGTCCCACGCTTCCTCTAGAGTACCTACACAGTTTCTTAAGACTCGTAAGCCATAACATACTGTAGGCTTATCATCTATCTTAATAGCTACACACCATATTGTATCCATAGTTTCAAGGAAGCCGTTGGACTCTATATCAAATACTATGTTACTACTCATTAATAAGTCCTTTTCATTTCATCCATTCTCTTTAATAAGAAAATATCCACAGCTTTAGACTGTTCCCTAAGAGTATTAAGCTCAGTTTTCAATTCTATAGTATTATTATAAGCTCTAACACCTATATATACACTGAGGGTTATGTACCCAATTATTAATATTGTTATAAATCCATTACACATCTTAAAAGTCCTCCTGTACTTCTATTTCCTCAACTTTAATCTCACCACAATAACTCCTTGTTTCATGTTTACAAGTGATAGCGTCGCCCTCATTAACATAGTATCCTAAATTTCTATCTTTCTCATATTCTTCTTTAATATATACTCTATAAATAGTCATCTTAAAAATCCTCCTTATCCTGAGATACCTCAAGAGCAAATGATTCTTCCGCTTCTAACGAAATACCAGAGTCACTATCATACACAAAACTAACAGTTTTACCAGTGGCTTTTCCACTAAATCTGTCTTTAATGACTCGTACAATCCCTTTACTTCTTTCTTCTTCGACTTCATGAACTGTGTTCCTTTCAATTCCAATCATAAATTGTGACCATCTCATGATACTTCGAGAACCTGTAAACTGTCCTTGTTCAACCTTACCCCCACTCTCATGGGGGGCTCCCTTCTTAGGAGGATTAAGGTGACTAACTAATAGTATCCAAATCCCAAGCTCTTTAGATAAGCTTGCTATCTCTTCCATTAGTCCATCAAGGTTCCTACGCTCGTCATCAGCATGGGCATTTAAAGCAGTCAAGTTATCTATATAGAATAATCTACAACCAAAGCTATGAGCCGCTGACCTAATCTTACCTTTAATAGTTTCCCAATCAATTCTACCAAAGTTATCATATATATGTAACCCTTGGTCTCTCATGGTAGTTAAGGTAGTCTTAAGCTTCTCTCTATCAAACTCAGCATCAGGTAGATGATAATGTACTCCATCAATCTTACCTGCAATCCTAAGCATTGTTTCAGTCTTTTCCTGTTCAAGCATAAAGGTAGCTACATGATGACCGTCCTTAAGGTCTTGTGCTATCTGTTGCATTAAGAAGTCAGTTTTTCCTACGGATACTCCTGCTCCCAATAGTACTATCTCACCCATACGTCTTCCATAGGAGACTTCAGTTAAGCTTTCGTACATCCAAGGTATTCCCCACTCTATAGGTTTTAAGGCTTGGTCTATCATATCATCATCTATTGTTACAAAACCATCAGGTTTATATGATTCAGCATCCCAATAAGCTTTAACGATAGCACCTGCACCCTTAGCTAACAATAGCTCATTAGCGTCCTTATAATCAACGTGAGAGGCAATCTTGACTTTATCAAGGGGTAAGATAGCTACTACTTCTTCCAATGCCTCACGACCTGCTCTGTCATTATCAAACCACAGTACAATTTGTTCAAAGCTACATAAATATTCCATTTGGTCAGCTATAGCTCTACGAGCCCCTGCCGCACCCTTTGGTAAGCTTACTACTGGGTATTTTCCGTTAAATGCTGTCGCTACAGATAGGGCGTCAATCTCACCTTCTGTAATTGTTATTGAACGACCACCACTTGAGAACAACTGCTGTCCAAAGAGTGTAGCCTTCTTACCTTCCCCTAGGAATATGAAATCCTTAGAGGCATTACGTATCTTTTGAGCACAAGGTTGTTTATCTATATCATAGTATGTTGCTATCTGTACTCGTTCATTATTAAATTTACCTATTTTATAGTTATATTGTTTACATATCTCCTCAGGTATCCTACGAGCCTTAAGCTCTCCTGATTCACCCTCTAGTAATGTACTACTCACCTTGGGCTTCCTTGTATCTTCTCTAGGTTCTTGGTTAGTCTCTGTGAAAGAGTGTTTTCTGCATGAAAAACAGAAACTAGTCCCAGTACTATAGACAGCGTTAGCATCACTAGAACCACAGGAGTCACAACTCGTTTTATAAAGTAATTCACCTTCTTGTTCATTATGCATCTCCTAGTACTTTAGATAATTTATCTCTAATAGTTGATATAGGAGCGAAGTTTCCATAGGGGACATACCAACTAGAGGTACCATATTTAGCTTCATCTAGTTTAAGACGCATATAATCCCCTGATGCATAATCATCCATTTCTTTTACTTCAACCTTATCACCTCTATCAAAAATAACGCCATCAAATGTAAACCTTTTTGTAACTACTAACTTATTACCTACTATTAATTCAAACTCTTTAGCTTCCATTATTCTATCTCCTCAATTGTTATATTAAGCTCTTTCATAAGAACCTCTATGTCTTTAGTAGGGTTATAAATATGGTCATATTCTAACGCCCACTTAAGCTGTCCTATAGTCTTTATATCAAATAGTAAATCAAAATCATAAGGTAGTTCCTTATCATCTTCTGAGTATTCTGTACGCATTCTATAACTCCTCAATGATACAATCTATCCTAGGATTCTCTTTATCTGAGGCTCCATAGTAATAATGTATCTCCGGTATATGACTAAAACTGTCATCATCTAAGTAACCATGGGTTACCAACGTATCTTGAAAGAACTTACTTGTTACTGCACTTATATTATCTACATCATAACTTCTCTTTGTTGGATAGTGTACGGTGTAGCTTAGTTTAATCTTGTTAAACTTCGGAAGGTCTAACGTAGCTAGAAGCTTCCCTATTTGCATCTCATATAAACGTTTAATAGCGTTAGCCTTAGTGAAGTGCCATCCTTTATATGCATTCAAGTTAATGTAGTTCTTTGTTTTCTTTCTAATCCCTGTTTCTATATAGATAGGCAAGGGAACTGTGTAAGTCCCCATAGTCTACTGTTTCTCTTGTTCTAAATAATCTAATATAACTGAACCTACTAAGAATATATAGAAAGATAAACTAGCTCTTAATGCCTCTAAAGGTTCAATAACATCAATAAAATTAAAAACTAATGAAGCGACACCAAACCAAATAGTCCCTATGAATAGGAATGTCTTAGGCTTAAGTACCTTTAAGAAACCTCTTTTAATTGATTGTCCTACGCTCTTAAAAGTCATCTTTATCTCCTTTAGGCTCAGCCTTAGCCTCTACAGCTTCATTAGCAAATCCATCAGCTTCTTCACCTGATTCATCATCAAAGCCTCCTGCACCATCTCCATTGTACTCAACTAGTTCAATCAGTTGCATCATATCCCAGATAGTTGTAACTCCAATGCAGTCAGAAATTCCTCTGGATTCATTACCTGCCATATAGTAAGCATAGTGGTAACCTTTACATCTAATCTCTGAACCATTACCTACTTCTACCTTATCTTCCATAGGTCTTCTATATTTATCAATTACCTTGATTTCATGAGCATCACCTTTGGCTTTTCTCTTGTCAATATTAGGCATCTTAAATCTGATAATAATCATACCAGTTTCTTCATCATCTCGTACTTCTTTCTTGAATACAGCCAATGCATCAATAGACTTCCCTAGCTTCTTCTCAGCTTGAGCATGGGCTTCATCTCTGAGAGCCTCTAGCTTGCCGATGTAGGCAATAACTGTTGCATCGTTAGGGTCTACTACCATATCAGTTTGAAAGACGCCTGAGTCGTTATATTCATAATCAGGTTCTACTACCTTACACCATAGAGCTTTACCTTTAGGTGATACTGTGTTAAATCCACCTACTGTGAACGGTTTTGCTTTTACTTTACTTTTTGCCATTGTTTTCCTTAAATTCGAGAGCATACAAAAGACGCTCTCCTAGTTACTCTGATTGATTTCATTCTATTCATTGACTTCAACCATACCTTACCTACTCTTAGACAAGACTTCTTACTAGTAACGGTCTGAGCTTCAATAGTCGTTCCATTAGGAGTATAGAGAGTCAGTATTAATATATATGTTACTAGTGATTCCATAGCCTACTTAACCTTTCCTAATAATGTTTGTAGTTTATTTATACACTTTCCTACTTTTTTACCTGCTTTAGTTTCATCATAGCTTAATCTATCCTCTAGGATATATAAAGCATCTAAGGCTTCACTTAAGTAGTGTTTACTCTTTTTCATTACTCGTCGTCTCCGAAGAGACCTCCAATTAAATCAGAACCAATAGAAGCTCCTACGATAGCACCGCCAATAGTTGCTACTGTATCTGCTAAATCACCTTCCTCAGCGTCAAAGACCTCTGTAGCAACAGTAGAACCTAAATCAGCTCCAACTGTACCACCTAATAAACCACCGCCTAATTCTGCTAAATCATCAAACATCTTATGCTCCTTCAGACGCTCTAAGCATCTTCATATAATTAACTCCTGCCTCAGCGTCAAAGAATACTTTAATTCTATCAACATGAGACTCAGGCAACCTAGGGTCTATGACTGTAACAACACAAGGAGACAGGTTAGTCTCTCTAAATCCCATCATAGTCTTAAAACTATCAATTTGTTTATATGAACCAACACTTAAACAATGACTAATCTTTAGTAACTCTGGTTGTGGTACAATACTATAACCCAAACTATGTATATGACCATGAATAATAATGTCATCTCTAGCTCCTAATAAAGCCTCTTTAACACTACCTTGAGCGTTGTTATACATTGAACTACCTTTGAAGTGGTGTCTAGCATGTAAGCTAGTCATTGACCCATTAGGAAACTTAAGCTCTAGTCTCAAGTCTTCTCCAGTTGCTCCAGTATCTACAGCTTTCTTAACTACGTATTCACCACCATTCCATTTATCGTGGTTTCCAATGATTGTGTATAGCCAAGGACAGCCTCCTATGGTCTCTTCAATCATCTTAATTGAATGTTCAATAGTTGTATGTTGCTCGCCGTAGAGCTTGCCTAGGAAACCTACCCAGTTGTTTGTGACATCACCGAGGTTTCCACCATAGACTCCATCAGTAGTCCGTAGTAGGTGGATATGTTTGTACAATAATTCTATATCTGTACCATCAGAATCCATATGCATGTCACCGAAGTGCATGATAGCTATGGGTCTGTTATCAACAAAGTCAACACCTACACCTAAATTATAATCTTCCTTAGCTTTCTTAGATGAAAACACCATCTTACGTAAGTCTTCAAGTTGCTTGACATCATAAGTATCAGGCTTCTTTTCAATCTTAACACCATCCATCTTTAACCATTTATAATAGGTACGTTGAGAGATTCCAAGTTCTTTAATAACTTCATCTCTTGGTGCATACTTACTTATGGTCTTAAACTCTTCTCTTAATTCTTTACTATAGCTCATTGAGCCTCCTTTAATAGTTTACTTAATTTATTTTTAATACTACTAACTACTACAAATCTAGAAGCATTGTAATACCACTCTTGTCTCAGGACTCCGTCAGATATACTACTCTGATAGTATACATCATCATGTAGTCCAAGAAGCGTAGATTCTTTAGTATCCTCAGTACTTCTAGGCACATCAGCCTTAGCTACTACGTCATATACTATATAGGTTTTACCTACTGTTAAGTCTTCCTCAGAACCATCAGTCGTATTATCTAAACAACGGACTCTTGTGCCTTTACTAAACATTAGATGCTCCTTTAAGCAGTGAGGATAGCTTGGTTTTAATGGAGATTTGTGAGACTTTCTTGAATCTTCTTGCAAACATCCAACATTTATCATCACCGTGGTCATCTGTAATATTAAAACCATCAGATTCACCCCCATCATAAGAAGCTACAATATACACCTTATTTCGTGTAGTATAACTCTCATAATCTACATTATCTATAAGCTTAACCACTTCACCTACTTTAAATTTACGCATCTCATGCCTCCTTAAGGCTTAACTAAATATATATTCGCTTTCAAGCACCTGTTCTAGATTCAAAGTATTAATCATAGCATCCTTAGCTTTCTCAAGACACTCTGGCTCTACTTGTTCTACCCATGACTCTAGAGGGTTGCTTTCAAACAACTCTTTGTAAGCCTCTCTTACAGCTACATTCATAGTAGGTATTGAATTTGGCAACATAGCGAAGGAATCATGAATTAATAGAAACTCATTATACCCCCGCTCTTGACATAGTTCAACTGTCCTATATAGTAACGTAGCATCTAGACTGTGTATGAAGTTAGGTGCTATCCCATTCATCATACGTTGTTTATTTATATCTCTTGAAGGTTTATAGATTATCAATCGTCCTAGTGGACTATATAATAAACTCTTCTTTTCTTTATTAATATATTGAAGTACAGGGAAGTTAAACATTGGTGTATTCCACCTAGCAAACCTCTTACCGTTCCCCATGGCTACCTGAAGGGTTTCCTTGATAACCTCTTGACCTATTGTAGCACCTTTAACTACAATTCCAATAGCCCTTGCGTTCATATCACTAATAAGTTTAGCTACTACCCAACGCTGACCTTTCCAAAACTGTTTGTTATCTGCTTCATACTCCTTAAGTAACTCAAGTACTTGCTCAAACATCCCACGCCTCGTTACTGAGTAGGGGGTAGTCATTACGTTCCGTTTAGTTAATTTACGAGTCATCTTACCTTTGATGCTTCTGACTTCTTCATAAGTTGAGTCATTCATCACTTCATCAGTAAGCTTATCAGTATAGGCTATCATCTTAGGATATTCTCCCAAGTCTATTAAGTCCTCAACTACCTTAGCTACATCGTTATAGATGTCGTTAGGCTTCCCTAGTGGGTTGTTAACTACATTAACAGCTAATGCTCCTTCGTGGTCTTTAAGAAGCCCTGAATAAATTTGGATTCCACTACAAGTAGCATCAAGATAGACAGGACAATGACAAGGCAGGCTAGGGTCACTGAGATAATCCCCGTAAGCAATACAAAAAGCCAAGTAAAGCAAAGGACTATCGCAGTCGTACCAGTACCTAATGTTTCCAATAGGGTCGCTGTGGATTGCTTTAATCTCTTCCACTCTTTTATCAATTTCATTTATTCTTCCTTCATAAGGTAACTTATCAAAACCATAACAATTAGCACCATGAATCTTAAGCCAACGCACTCCTTCGTCATTCAAGACACACCCATCTGCAAACTCAACCAAAGGCTTAATGTTACCTGAGGACTGTGGATTTAGGAAATTCTGTACTGGATAGATTCTACTTCTAAAGTCTGTTGTATAACTGTAATAGAATTTTTCATATTTTTTATAATCTCTAGCAACACCAAGAGCCAATGAGAACTGTAATCGTTTAGATATAGTTATTTCATTTAATTTGTCTTGTTTAGTCAATGCTTTAGCCCAACGCTTCTTATCATCGTGATTGATAAATTGTTTAGTAGTTTCATTTAACATACCGTAGGCTTCTTTGGGGTGCATTGTTTTAGAGTCCAATGTTTCCATATATGGCACCTCTCCATATAGTTCAGGACTGTAAATAGACTTGTCTGGGTTGGTTAGATTATTTTCTATAATGTATTCAACGGTCTCTAGAACTCTTTGGTTTATTCTAAATGGTACGTTTTGTATACCATTAACTACTTGAAATAGTCTTGATAAATCTAGTTTGTTCTTGTAAACCTCTTTCTTATCCCTAATGCTCTTGAACTTAATAAAGTCAATGTTGCTATAGGTGTAGTAGCCTCCTGAGCCTGTTATTGAATCCCAAGGCTTCGGTGGACATATTAGAGGTTTATATGACATTAACAACTGTGAATAAAAGTTTCTTCCTTGTAAAATTAAAGCTGTAGCTTCATCTGTTAGTCTTACTACATTTGAATCCCCTTCTTTAGCTATATAAATCAAGTTAATCCCTGATTTAGCCACTAAGTCTAGGGCTGTCACGCCAAATAGTAGTAAGACATCTCTAGGTATTTCACCTAGTTTTAACATCTTAGCTGTCTTTATTTTTCTTAAATTTACTTGTTTCTCACTAATTGCTTTAAATGAGCTTTCACTGATGCCATATAGGTCAGGATTAACTCTCCGCAGTTCTTCTGCCCTCACGATGTCTCGTAAGCTTCTACCCATCATACGACTACAATGGAGTAGTTTACTACCTGTCCCTTTCCTGTCCTTGCTACCATTTAATGTCACTATGGTACTAAGGGCTGACTTAATCAAACTAAAGGCTAAGTCGCGGGTCTCGGGGAAGTATCTTATGAATAGTGCTTGTACTTTCTTATTATTACCTCTATAGGTAGTTTTAATATAAGTATCTAGGTATTCAGTAAGTTTATCTATAGATACCTTGATTAACACGGTACCTTCTCGGGTTTCCCCAAGCTTGTTATGGGCAACATCAGACTCAAGATTATGGTCATAGCGTTCCAAGGCTAATCTATACATCTCTATTTCTTGTTGCTTTTGTTCTTCAAGTAACGGGTAGTCACTTTGTTGTTTATCCATAGGACTCCTTTAGTAGTTTAGATAGCTTAGGCTTAATCTCAGCACCTATAGGTACTAGAGAGTCATGGTGCCAGTTATTTCCATCTACTAAACAGTAGGTTTGGTCTAAGCCCTCATAGTCATTACCATACCAACTAATCCCAACCTCATAAACCTCTTCTATAACTTGTATAGAGTCCCAATTAGCTATACCTCCGTCTATTACACAGCAGTGGTCTTCATTAGCCTTCTCATAGGCTTCTCTAGACTTAATACGTACTCTTTGACCTAGTTTAAAGGGTTTCTGTGTCATCTAACACCTCATTAAGCTTGTCTAGTGCTACTTTATAAGCCACACGCTCATTAAAGCTTGTTCTTGTATCTTTGACCATATCTTTAAGCCAACTCTTGTATGTATCTAGTTGTTCTTTAGTCATCTTTAGACTCCTTTAATAGTTTGTTTAGTTTAGTTTTAGTAACATCTCTACCAAGTATAACAACCTTAGTACTACCTATTCTCTCACCTATAGCGTTACATAGCCACCAATGGTCTTCATAGGTATCTTGTGTGATATTATAGACTCTATAGACTGTATATCTATCTATAGTAGTAGAAGTATAGTAATCTGAATCTATATCATGCTTCCTAAGCTCTAATATATCTTCTACCCTATGACTATGATACCTTTCAACTACCTTAAGCTTCGTACCTGCTTTATAATCTGTCCATGTAATCATTAAAAGCCCTTTTGTAGTCATCAATAGTACTACCTGTGAGCCCTGAGGCTGTATTAACTTCAAATACAATTATCTCAGAACCTTTTGTTCCAATATCTACAGAACCAAAGTCAAGACCTAAGGCTTTAACAGCATCTATAGCTATTTGAACCATTTCATCTTTATCTACTTCCCCATAATCAATAGAGTTCCTTACGAATACCCTTTGACCTGCATGGTTCCATATATCAGGGTCAACCTCAGCTCCTTCATCTCTGTTTTCAGTAGCTTTAACACGCTTCTGTTGTATACAGATTAAATCATCTTTAAGTACATGAACTCTAAACTCTTTATCTTTTTCAAAGTTATTAGTGTATAAAGGTGCTTGAACTAATTCCATAGTATCTTTAACTACCACGATACCTGAGCCGCTATGACCACTTAAAGTAGTTCTAGCAAAGACAGTATGCCCTGATTCCTTCCAAGCCTCAGCCTCATCAAAGTTTGTAGTATATTCTAATGTAGGCACAGAGGCATCTGTAAAGGCTCTGAAGGCACTTAACTTATTAGAGGCTCTACTTACAGCTTGAGGCTGATTTAAGACGATGTGGACTCTGCTATAGGCTTCTACAGTACGCTGAGAACCCCAATTAATAACGATATGGTTGCTATAGCCCCTATAGCTAGTCCTATTTGAATTGATACGTCTACATTCAAGAGCTGTCGCCAACTCTTTACTACTTTTGCTCCCCATTTTGTATGGATAAATCTTGAACTTCATGTTTTACCTTTTAATAATTTATTTAGTTTAGCTTTAGTAGAGTGTGGAGACCTCTTAGTGAAGGCTTCATATCTCCAATAGTTACTGTTTTTAAATGTAATATCCGAAACACCATACCAATCTACTCTAAAGGGTTTATTTCTTATATAGCGGTTATAGGTTTCTAAAGTATTATCATAGTTACTATCAGGTGACCCTAATCTACCGCTATTAGGTTTCCTTATTCTAGCCGTACTACACCTGTATTGCTCGTTATAAGCCTCATAACTCTTAAAGTAAACTGTATCACCTCTACCTACACTATGTGCATTAAGCTCTAACTCTTCCACCTTTGAACTCCTCGATTAAATCAGCTACTTCATACTCATGGTCAGGGGCATAATATACCCACGCTTTTGAAAAGTTAAATGCTTCATCATGTACATCAATAATCTTCTTTGTATAATGATGTGGGTAACCTTCAAGATGGTCTAGAGACTCGATAATCTCTTTATCAGCTTCCCAAAGCTCTCCTTTGACAAAGTAACCCTCGTCTGATTCTTCAATCATATAAGGGTATGCCATATCTTTACCAATCATAGCCCATTTAAGACTAGTTTCAGCACTATGAAGCTTCTTAGCATCTAATAGCCAAGAGTTGTTGTAGAAGTTTTCTTTTAATGTACCATAAACAAATACGTTTGTACATAGTTCAGCAGATTCTTTAGGTGTATAGGTTTTTTTATCTCTTTTAGAGTCTCTAATACCTTTTGTGTACTCAGCGTACCCCACGTCTTCCCAAGTATAATCATTAACATCAAGGAACTCTGTGTAATTATCCCACATAGTTTGATAACCTGAGTTAGTTTTAGCAGGGGGTGGAGCTACATATCTTTCCTTGAAGTGATAATCATTAGAGTACCAAATACCATCTACAATGTTTCCTAAGTCTTCATTGTATATATGGATGTTTCCTGCTTTATCCATGATAACAATACGATTAATAGTTGTTCCAATAGCTTCAAGTAAGAAAGTATTGAAACCATCTGTTCTAAGGATGCCTAGGGAGCTTGTAGAGACCAAAGACTTAATACTTGATGCAATCTCACTTGAATCACTTTTAGTCTTGTCAGGGTCATTGTAGTTAGGTTTAAAGGAGTAAATAGTCCCATTATGCATCATTTGACCAATTCCAATATCAAAAGGGTGACAACCTGTAATAGTTACATCACCAACTGTAGCATATCTTAAGTGTAGGACAGCGTTATATGCTTCTAAACCATTGTTAGTATCTAAGAACGCTAGATACTCTTCAAAGTCTAAGGTGTGATAGGTTTTTAATGATTCATCATACCACATAGCTCCATAACCATCTTCATTACTCTTCTGTGAAAACTTAATCTTCTCAATATCAAACTTCTTCTCTGCATGTTTCGCTATAATGATACACATTTTTATTTACCTTCTTTTAATAATTTATTTAGTTTAAGTTTAGTAGTAGATGGGTACTTAATATCTTTCCAACCTTGGGTGTTAAAACCATCCCAAGAGAAGTCAAAAGGTTCTTCATCTCCTTTAGGAGAGCCGTTAGCTTTTACATTAACTAGCTTACCACCACCCTCATAACCTCTACCTTTTATTAGAGGGGCTATGACTTTATAGTATTTTGCATGTGCAGACCCATAGGAAGCTATAGTCCCTATAGGTATTACACTTGGGCAATTATGATTCATCTTAAGACTCCTGAAAGTCAGCTAACCAATCTTGGTCAGTTTGAGGCACACTAAAGACACCTAATGGTACTCTTTTATCAATGAATGTCCCAATGATATTTGGATATGATTCTTGTCTAGTAGATAACCATTTCTTAAATCTAGTCCAACCTACGTTTCTTTTGACACTCTTAGAATATTCAATAGTAGCTTGAAGCATTTCAACACCAAACTCAACTCTATCAATATCGCCTTTCATCATTCTAAACTCAATAGTAGCTCCTCTATTTGAGATAGCATCAGTTCTATTTGTATCGTCACCTAATTTCTTTTTAGTTGAGTTAGGGTAGTGACAAGCTTTGTTATAAGACCCCATAGAACGACCTGAGATAGTCTCAAGATACTTGATGTTACAAGTCATAAGTCTGTACCAAGCATCAAAGTGGTCATCATCTTTGAATGTTGTTTTACTAATATGGATATGTAATCCAGTTTCTTCTCTATCTTTAGATTTCATACCAATATGTGATAAGTATTTTAATCTAAATGGGTCATCTTGTCTACTATACCATTCATATGTAAAGGGGTGACAAGCCATCTCACAACCTAAAGAAGGTAATGAGCCATCATGCATTAAGTATAGGAATTCATCAGCATCAAAGGCAGGTGACATTCTAGGGTGTACCTTTTTATTAGGTGCTACCATTTCTAACTCAATACCAAATGTACCTTTTGAATCATCAGCTCCACCTACTGTTCTGAATTTGAAATCAGGAGTATAGCTATAGCTTCTTAAGCCTTCACCTGAAGAGTCCCAAAGCTTCTTAGCTTCATTAGTATGTTCACAAGTATCTTCACTAACTGTAGCTCTACCACAAACACTACAAGTAATCATAACATCAGGATTGTAAATACAAGATAAACCATCTTCGTTCTTTCTACTACCATCTATTTGGTAGCCATCAGGTAGGCTATTAAGTAGCTTAGGCTGACTAGCATGTAGGTCATAATAATATGTACCTTCATACGCTAAAGGGTGGAAGTGTGCTTTACAAGCATCATCATAAGTAACATCAATTACTTGTTTAGTTGCATCAAATACAATGTATAAACCATCTTCAGTTACTACATCTTTAAAGTCTTGAGTGTTTTCGTCGTAGTCGTTAGAAATCTTATAGTCTCCACGAGACTGCTTTAAATAATAAACATCTGAACCACCTAATCTACCAACTAATGAACCTTTTGTTACAATATCAGCTTTACCTTCATCAACAGTTAAGTTAATGTGTGATACATTTAATCCACCTTTACTTGATACTAGTCTTAGTTCGCCATTGTTGTTAATCTCTACTATTTTCTTCATTATATTAACCTTTTAGTTATTTATTATTGTTTGTTTTAAGAAGCTCTGAGAGCTTAAGTGCCGTGGGTTTATTTGGTAGCGATAATAACTGACTATCCCAACCATAGCCTTGGATAATAGAATTATGCCTTAAAGTGTCCCTAAGCCTCTCTCGATACCTTTCAATAGGACTTGATAGTGCTCTAGGACTATGCATAGGTTGCATCATATGCTCAGGATATGAGTACCTTGAAGTAGACATTAGTCTACCATAATTTCTAGGCGGTGGAGGTGTAGGAGGCATAGGCTGTGTTCTTGCCCCATCATCTATATGTTCCACACTAGGAGAACTAAACATAGATATTAACCAACCTATTAAAACTAGTCCTATTACTGCTAATATTATAGCATCAGCTATAGTCATCTTACACCTCTTAAGCTATCTATAGAGTCTAACGCATCTTTAGCTTTTCCCTTTTCCCTTAGTGGTGCTGTCACATCTCTACAGCCCCCACTGTGTCGGCTCTAAAGCCGTGGTTTTTAACTTGTTTCATTATGCTACTCCTAAAAGATAACAACAGATGCCCATAAAGGCAACAAATCCACTTGTAATTGTGAAGAATTCATATGACTCAGTAATTATAACTCCTTTATTGTTAAATAAATAGTAAATGATAATAACATTATTAATGCTACCATTATTCCTATTACTACTAATTGAAAGATTGCATGAGCTACCATGATAATACCTCAACACTAATCATTCCTGTGGTTACATTAGGCATCACTGTGACATCTAATGTAACCTTCTTGTATCTAAAGCTTGCACTAGGTAAAGCCATAGGTTTAAAGCTATTTGAAGGATTATCACAAGCTACCTCACGCATCTTAGAGAAGCAGTAGCCTCTTTGAACTCCAATAGATACCTTAGCACCTATTTCAAGAGAACGTAGATTTAAGGGGTAGCTAACGACGTCTATAGCCACTACTTCTGTTTCTACTAAGCGTGAGTTCTTAAATTTAGCAACATGAATAGATAATTCTAAGTTATCAGTCTTATAGAATCCATATTGAACACCACGCCACTTATGAGTTTCATTAAAGTTACCTTTATTGTGTTTACTCATTGCATATACATCTAATGATATTGTATCTGCCTTAACTATTGATAGCCCTAGAGCTATTACTAAAAATACTATAAACTTAATCATTATTTACTCATTAACCATTGTTAAAGCCCAAATCTTTGAGCCACCATTGTGATATAAAACAACAGGGGCTAAAGGACTATATCCTCTATTTCCCCACCGCTCCATTAACTCATTCATACCCTTTTGTGTTGAAGCTGTTAATAATACTGATTTCTTAGACATCTTAAGCTACTTCATCTTCAACAGCATCTTTAGACTCTTCAGTTACTTGTGGACTCGTTAGAATACCTAATAATAACACCTTTTGAGCATCATCAAGACCTGCTACAAAGGCTTTAAGCCCTTCTTCATTCATTTCTACCTTGATGATACCTTCATCAGTAAGAGCCATTTTATACTCTTTGTATAGCTTTTGAAGTGCGTCAGCATAAGCGTCATTATATACTCTTTTATCAGCTACTTTCTTTACTTTATTAAGTACATTCTTCACTTTATTAACGATTTCAGGTGTTTTCTTCTCTCTTAAGTAGTCAAGGAGAGTAATAGCTTTATTAATGTTGTAAAAGTATAGCTTTGAGCTACTCATGTGAGTCTTTTGGTCAAGGACATGTAATTTATACTCAAAACACTTCTGACTAGTTGTTAATACGTTATTACATCTACTTGTGAAGGCTTTAGTAGCATTTAAGTCTTTAGCAACCTCGGATACAATAGATTTTAGAGCATCTAATACATTCTTAGAGTCTTTAGAGTCCTCAAAGTGAGCCAAAGCATCTTTAAACAGTGCCACAGAGCTTAAGTCACTCTTCATATCTGATTGTATTACGTCTTTAATTAGTACTTTTAAGTTAGTTGTAGTTGTTTTTCCCATTTGTTATCCTTTATTTGATAAAAGCTTGGAGAGCTTGGATTCTGTAGAAGAGCCATATATTCTAAAGTTGTTTAAGTTACCATACCAATTTGTAGTACCACCCATAAGATACTTAAGTTTTACCCTATTGTGTACTAAATCCGTTATAATAGCGTCCTTACCACTTTGACCACCTCGCACTCTCATGCCTAATTTAGGTACTACATCAGCTAGAGTTTTATTACTTAATACTCCCATGATAGAGCCTTAGTAACCTTTTCACTTGTTTTCTTACGAGTCTTAAGTGTATAATGATTCATTAGTATCCATTTAATTACCATCATAGGTGTAGTTTCATCAGCTACAGCATTATACCTACCTTCACCACAATGTCCAGTGATTTTAATCTCAAATCCATTTACTTTATTGATATAACACTGTCCTATGGATACCTTTTGATTCTTTATTACTCTTAATCTAGACATAATAATCTCCTTATACGTCTTGGGGTGTCTCTATTTATCTTAAACAGTTCTTTATCTGATAGTTCAATAGCTATATCACTATATTCAATATCTACTACTTCTTCAATAGTTACCTTATCTAATAGGTTATTACACCGCCTTACTGTCTTGTTGGTCTTTCTTTGTTGTTGTCTGTTACTATATCTCATTATGTACTCCTTAAATGTACTTATATTAACTCACTGTATAGTCTAGACTTCTTTAGCTTAGATAACTCCCACTATATGATATCAGGAGTGCCTTAGAGTCTGAAAGACTGCGTGAGCTAGTATAAGAACATTGATTGTATTCTTATAATATACCTTATGGTCTACTAGGTTTACTTATAAAGCATTGTACTCTATTAACTAGTAGTGGTATCATTTACCCATCACGTAAGCCTTTTTTAATAGTGGCTTTGTGTAGTGAGTTTAGGACGTTATAAGCAGTCAATACCGCTTAAGCCTAAAGCTTCTATTATATCCCTCGAAGGGTCACTAGTTGCTAATATGCAACATATACATCTATATAATCAGTTTACACCAATGAAAAGGTGAACGTCTGTTTCACAACAGTCAGTGACAGTATAACCTAGGTAAGCTTAAAGCCTACTTAGAGTTGCTATTGCCTTCTTAGTATCAATTGATTAACTCAACCGATAATGACAGTCTATCATGTCCTAGCTTAAACTCTTCTTAACTCTTTAGTTGTTCTACTTACCAATGATACTATGTATCTAACTCACATTCTATTGCATCTACATCATTGTGTAGGTGGTCATTAAATGCTTAAGCGAGTTAAGTCTATTTCAAACAAAGAGTTAAGAGTCTGTTTAATTCCAAGGACTCAATAGAATGTAAAAGAACGCGTCTAACAAGTAACAAGTTAAACTGATAAGAGAAGTATGACATACATAACATTAAACTAACCTTAAAGAGGTAATAATAATAACAATAATAAAGAAATAGGTAATAAACACCTAAAGCTAGGGCAATAGCTAGGCAATAGCATATCAATAGCAGTGCAACAGCGTGCATAAGAGTAGAGTAGACAGCGACGGCACGCATAAGAAGGGATAGCATGAGAGTGCATGAGAGTGCATGAGAGTGCATGAGAGTGCATGAGAGTGCATG